>Ga0255764_10001448_pt1 | contig 20091 bp, 19 predicted proteins | sample 071ome_30_FD_179964 | JGI IMG/M metagenome (GOLD analysis project Ga0255764, IMG submission 179964) | Coastal salt marsh microbial communities from the Groves Creek Marsh, Skidaway Island, Georgia - 071406AT metaG (version 2) | ecosystem: Environmental > Aquatic > Marine > Intertidal zone >... | reverse complement strand
GACCTATATTGTATTCATTAACATTTTCTAATTTTTTTAAATAAGAAACAGACTCATATGTCAAACCATGACCAACATTAAATTTCATGTTTGTTTTTTGGCATTCAATTTGGCATTTCTTAATTTTAATAAATTCTTTTTTAACCTTGTTTATACTTTTATTTTTTAACGCTAAGGCAAAAGAGCCTGTATGCACTTCAACAGCATCTGATCCAAGTTTAAATGAATATTTTACATCTTTTTGATTGGGGTTGATAAATAAAGATACTTCAATTTTATTATTTTTAAGCTTTTGAATAATATTTTTTAAACCTTTTTGATTTAAATTTAATCCACCTTCTGTTGTAATCTCTCTTCTTTTTTCTGGAACAATACAAACGTATTTAGGTTTCAACTTTATCGCAAAATTAACCATTTCATTAGTTGGGGCCATTTCTAAATTTATTGGCTTTCTTATTTTTTTTTTTAAAATAATGGCATCTTTCTTTTTAACATGTCTTTGATCCTCTCTTACATGAATAGTAATAGAGTCTGCGCCATTTTTAATTACTTCTTTAGCGGCTCTTATTAAGTCTGGATGACCCTCTCCTCTTGCGTTCCTTAAAGTTGCAACATGATCTATGTTGACACCTAATTTGGTTTTCATTGTACTAAATTTTTCTACTACCTGGTTTTATGGCTTGAATATTTTTTAAATGATCTGGTAAGTTATCTTTGGAATAAGTTGGAATATTAAAACTAATTTGAGATATAATGTTATTAATTTCGGATTTGCCACCTGAGCGATCAACTATACAAGCATAACCAACAATATTTGCTCCTAATTTTTCAAGACATTTTGCACATTCCATACTTGATTTCCCAGTAGTTATCACATCTTCCAAAATAAGAATTTTTTTATTACTGCAATCAAAACCTCTTCTTAAACTAAAAATATTATCAACTCTTTCAACGAATATATTTGGAACATTTAAAAATTTTGAAACTTGATATCCTACAAGAATTCCTCCTATTGCGGGTGATGCAACAAGATCAAAATTAACTTTTTCACTTTTTATTTTTTCAGCAAGTGACTCGCAAACTCTCTCGGCTAAATCGGCATGCATCATTAACTGTGCACATTGGAGATATCTTTCACTTCTTAAACCCGAAGATAAAATAAAATGGCCTTCTAATAATGAATTAGTTTTTTTTAAAATTTCTATGGTTTGATCTTCTGTTAACATTAATCTGATTTTCTATGTCTAATAATTTTAAAGTTAATAGATCTAACTTTTAATTCAGATATTAAATTTGTAAAATCTTTTAAATTTTTAATTTCAATATCAAAAATAAAGCTTAAAAAATCTTCTTTTTTATCAACCAGCTCAACATTAAAAATATTGCATTTATGTTTACCTATTAATGTACATATTTCTCCAAGAGTTCCAGCTTTATGACTCAACAAAACCCATATACTTGATTTATGAATGCGACTTTCATTTTGAACCGGTAGTTTATCATGCCAATATCTTCTAATTGAACTTCTAGCTTTTCCTGTCTTCGCATAAGAAAGCCAATGATATGAAGGTGATTTCTTGGTGGAGCTTAGTATCTCAACAAGATCACCATTTCTTAATTGAGTTTGAAGCGGTGAAGGTTTACCGTTTATTTTGCACCCAGTGCACGTATCTCCAAGATCAGTATGAACAGCATAAGCAAAATCAATTGGCGTTGCTTTTTTAGGCAGTCTAATTACAGCACCATTCGGTGTAAAACAAAATACTTGGTCAGCGTATAACTGTAATTTTGTATACTCATAATAATGCTCTGGATTTTCACCAGACTCTAAAAGTTCAAGAAGATCGCTTAACCATGAATATTCATAACTATTTTTTCTATCAACATCTTCATTTTTTTTATAAAGCCAATGTGCAGCAATACCTCTCTCAGCATAATCATTCATTTGCTGGGTACGAATTTGAATTTCAACCCTTTGCTTTTTTGGACCTATAATAGTTGTATGTATTGATTGATATTTATTTGATTTTGGTGTGGAAATATAATCCTTAAACCTACCGGGAACAGCACTCCACTTGGTATGAAAAATTCCTAATATTTTATAACAATCAGTATTATTTTTAGTAATAATTCTAAATCCTATTAAATCCGTTATTTGCTCTAATGAAATTCTTTTTTCATTAACTTTTCTCCAAATGGAAAAAGGGGTTTTCTCTCTACCGACAACTTCTGCATCAATATTATTTTCTTTTAAAATATTTTTTATTTCTATTAAAACTTCATTAAAAATTTTTGTTCTACTAGGGGATATTTCTTTAACCCTGCTAACAATTAAAGATCTTGCCTCATCATTTAAAACTGCAAAAGATTTATCTTCCAACTCGTCTCTAACTTTATGCATACCCATCCTTTCTGCAAGGGGGGCATAAATTTCCATGGTTTCTTTTGCAATTCTTTCTCTTTTCTCTTTTTTATCAATAGAGTTTATTGTTCTCATATTATGAAGTCTGTCAGCAAGCTTAACTAACAAAACTCTTATGTCCTTAGATGTTGCTAAGATAAGTTTTCTAAAATTTTCTCCTGCAGTTAAACTTTTTTTCTCAACTTCAAGTTTTGAAATTTTAGTTACACCTTCTACCAGATCGGCAATCTCTTCTCCAAAATTCGTTCTTACTTCTTCGTAAGTTGCTTTAGTATCTTCAATCGTGTCGTGCAATAATGCAGTGGTAATTGTAGGTCCATCAAGTTTTAGTTCGGCTAAAATATTCGCAACAGCTAATGGATGACTTATATATGGATCTCCCGACTGTCTCTTTTGTGTTTTGTGTACTTCTGCAGCGTAATGATAGGCATTTTTAATCATGCTTTCATCAACATAATTATTATAGGATTTTATCTTATCTATTAACTGCAGCTCATCAGACATGAAGGAATTATATCAGCTTATGTAATTTTTTTAACTGTATTTAACTCTTTAGCATCAAATTCTTTAATAATTTCCTTAATAGTTTTTAAATAAACAGGATGTATCCAACAATCATCCAAATCATTTACTGGTAAAAAAACAAAAGGCCTTTTGTGCAGATTGGGGTGCGGGATCTTTAAATTTTCTTCATCTAATATCAATTTGTCATAACTAATAATATCAATGTCTAAAGTTCTTGGACTGTTTTTTACATTCCTTTCTCGACCAAACTTTTTTTCAACTTCCAATATGTTTTTTAGTAATTCATCAGGTCCAAGATCTGTTTCTATAGATATTGCAGAATTACAAAATAATGGATCAGATTTATTTGGATAAGCCTCTGATTGATATAAATTTGATTTTTTTAAAATATTAATATTATGATCATTAAGTATCTCATAAGCTAACTCTATATTCTGTTTAGGGGAATTTTTTTTATAAGGTAAATTTGATCCAAGGGCTAAAATTTTCATTAACTTGATTTACGAAAAACTCTTGATTTTTCTCTATCCCAATCTCTTTGTTTTTTTGTTTGTCTTTTGTCATGCATTTTTTTACCTTTTGCAATTGCGATATTAACCTTTGCTATACCTTTGGAATTAAAATAAATTCTTGTTGGCACAACTGTAAAGCCATCTCTATTAATTTTTCCAATTATTTTATTAATTTCTTTTTTTTTTAATAAAAGTTTTCTCAATCTTCTGGGGTCATGATTATTATAACTGCTTTGTTTGTACTCAGGAATATATGTATTATGTAAAAAAATTTCACCTTCACTGTCAAGACCGTAAGAATCTGCGATACTACCTTTTCCAGCACGTAAGGATTTAACTTCTGAGCCTAACAACTCAATTCCAGCTTCCAATGTGTCTTCAAAAAAATAATTAAAACTTGCCTTACGATTCTGAGCAACGATGTTGCTAGATACATTTTTTTTATTCATTAAATTAAAGATAAACTTTTTAAAATAGCTTTAATTTTTTCTTTAGACGAATTTTCAGCAGTAACTAATGGTAACCTAACATCTTCAGACATCATTCCCATTAAATTCAAACTGTATTTTGCAGGAACTGGATTGCTTTCCACAAACATGACATCGTGTAAAGGAAGCAGTTTTTCAAAAATAGGTTTGGCCTCATCAAATTTTTTAGAATTGCACAAATTATGAAATTCAGAACACATTTGTGGTGCCACGTTTGCTGAAACAGAAATGCAGCCTACCCCTCCCAGTCTATTAAATTCAAGAGTATTTTCATCGTTTCCAGACAGCATGATAAAATCATTTCCCATTTTATTTTTTTGCTGAGTTACTCTATTAAGATCTCCAGTGGCATCCTTCACACCAACGATATTTTTTAATTCATAAAGGCGAGACATGGTATCTACACTCATGTCAACTACTGAGCGGCCGGGAATATTATAAATAATAATTGGAATGCCGCAATTATCATTAATTTTTTTATAATGTTGATATAAACCTTCTTGTGTTGGCTTATTGTAATAAGGTGTCACAACAAGTGCCGCGTCTGCATTTACTTGTTCGGCAAATTTAGTCATTTCAACAGCTTCTTCGGTGCAATTAGAACCTGTTCCAGCAATCACTGGTATTCTTCCATTTGAGGATTTAACAGCAACCTCAATCAATTTTTTATGCTCATCATGACTTATGGTTGGCGACTCACCTGTTGTACCACAAGGAACAATGCCGTTTGTGCCGTTAGAAATTTGAAATTCTACAAACTTTTCAAAAGCATTTATGTCTAAATTATCACCTTTAAATGGGGTAACTAAAGCTGTTATAGAACCTTTAAACATAGTTATAAAATATTAGAATTTATATATAGATTTATAATATGATTAAAAGAAAAACTATACAAAAAATAGTGTTTTGCTTTGCTATAATTTTAGCTTGTCAAAATAATTCTTTTGCAAAGTTGATAGAGCCAGAACCAAAACCAAATGAATTTAAAAATAAAATCTTAAAAACAAATAATACAGAACAAGATTTAAAAATAACTAATAAAAAAAAAATATTTGAAAAAAAAGTTACTCCTAAAATAATAGTTCCAAAAAAAGTTGAAAAAATTGATCTGAAAAAAGGAGAAAATAAACTAAATAATTTAAAAAATACTTTTGAAAAAAATATAAATCAAGAAAATTATGAAGTTTCAAACAATATTTTACCTTTAAAAAAACCAATAGATTTAGGTATATCTCAAAAAAAATCTAATATTTTATCACCTAAAGATTTTTCAATTGCTCAAAAGACATTTGGTTTAATAAAAAGAAAAAGATGGAACTCAGCAATGAAAGAAGTTCGAAAATCTAAATCTAAACTATTAAATAATTTAGTGACCTGGATGTATTTAAAAGAGCCCATAAACCGCTTAGAATTTGATGATTATAGAAAATTTATAAATAAAAACCCTAATTGGCCCAGAATAAACAGATTAAGATATTTGGCTGAACATAAAATTAATTTAACAGATGTTAAGCCAAATGAGATAATTAAATTTTTTGAAAAAGAAGAGCCGTTAAGTGGTTATGGAAAGATTAAATTAGGAGAAGCTTTTTTAACAAGAGGTGAACAAAAAAAAGCTCACGATCTAATTGCAGATGGTTTTAAAACTGCAAACTTAAGTAGTGAAGAACACCGATATCTAAATAAAAAATTTAAAAATTTACTCACCGACCAAGATTATATTGAAAGAGCAAATTTTTTAGCATGGGAACAAGATTTTTATGAACTTAGAAGAACTTTAAGATACCTTCCTAAAGGTCATAAAGAACTTTATTTTGCAAGATTTGCTCTTATGACTAGATCCTATGGTGTTGATAGCGCAATAGCAAAAGTACCCCCACAATTTAAGAATGATATTGGATTGCAATTTGATAGAGCTAAATGGAGAAGAAAAAGAGGAAGATATGATGCTGCTCTAGAAATTATCAATCAATTACCAAGCGATCCAAAATTACTTGTTAAACCAGATCTTTGGTTTAAAGAAAAATTTATTATTGCAAGAAGTAATATTAATAAAAAAAAATTCAAAGAAGCTTATAATTTATTAATAAACCATGGTGTCTTAGATAGTGGTAATTTAGCAGAAGCTGAATGGCATGCAGGCTGGTTAGCATTAAGATTTTTAAACAAACCGGAATCAGCAATTAGTCACTTTAAAATTATGTATGAAGGGGTAAATTATCCAATAAGTAAATCACGAGCTGCGTTTTGGGTTGGAAAAGCCTATGAAGAAATTGGAAAAAAACAAAATGCAAGAGATTGGTACCAAAAATCATCTATGTTCAACACAACATTTTATGGACAATTAGCTGCTGCAAAAATTAATAAAAATAATTTTAAGGTAAAAAATAGTTATTCTTTTTTAGAAGAGGATTATGCTAAACTACTTAAATCAGAATTGGCACGTGCTGTAATTTTGTTAGATGAATTGGATTTATCTCTAAAAAGTAAAGATATTATTCGACATCTTGGTTCTGAAGAAAGCTCTATAAAAGAGCAAGTATTGGCTGGTAAACTTTCACAATCTGTTGGGAGGTTGGACTTTGCAATTCAAATTGCAAAACAATCCTCTTATCAAAATAAAAATTTGCTCGAATTAAACTACCCAATAATTGAGACTCCAAAAATCGTATCAAAAAGAAATATTCTACCACAAGAAGTAATTTTAGCTTTGATTAGACAAGAAAGTGAATTTGATAGAGACGCAAATAGCTGGGTTGGTGCAAAAGGTTTAATGCAAATTATGCCAACTACTGGAAGATTGGTTAGTAAGCAAGCTGGATTAAAATATACCAGAAGCAGATTAATTGAGGATGAATATTTTAATTTGCAACTTGGCTCATATTATATCTCTGGATTAAATGAGGAATTTCAAGGAGCAATCTATATGGCATTTGCTGGCTACAATGCTGGTCCACATCGTGTCAAACGTTGGATAAAAAGGTTTGGAGATCCTAGAAAAGGAGAAATAGATCCAATAGACTGGATAGAACTAATACCATTTACCGAAACAAGAAACTATGTACAGCGTGTTATAGAAAATATACAAGTCTATAAATACGTAATAAATAAAAAAACAGTAAGTAATGATATTGAAAAATTCTTATTTTGAAAAATAATCTTTAAAAGCGTAAGAAATTACAGCAAAAATAGTGATATAATTTAAATAAGAAATATAAAAAGACCCCAGATCAAATAAAGGTTTAATTATTTCATATATATTTTTGTAACTAGTCATAAATGACAATTGTAAAGTTAAATAGATTAGTGAAGGGACTAAAAAAATAACTGTTACAATAGCAAATAATAAAAATAATTTTGAACCAATTGAATTCAATTCTTTTAAATCGTATTTATAATTGATACCTAAAGTTAATTTTGGCAAAACAAATATTAATTTTAGAGATAAAATAGTTGTAAAAATCCATATAATTAGAAAACCAGAAACGTGATTATTTTCTACAATTAAAACATTTTTCATAAAAAAATGTATTAATAACGGTGATAATGCTATTAAAGTTAAGGCTAAAAAATTAAAAAAATATTTAATACTTCTTAAAGATAAAAATTCTTTTAAAAAAGTAATTTTAGATTTATTTAAAATTTCTTCATGAACACAAACACCAATTGCACTAGATATTATCATTGTAAAGACGAAGAAGAAGAAAATAGTAAAATTAGTAGCTACTTGATTTCCAATTAAGTAATTCAATAAATTAAAGGCAATTGTTATAAAAATAACAGCTGGCAAACCTTCTTTTAATCTTTTGTCAAAATTAGAAATTAAGAATTGAAATGAGTTTGCTAACGTTTTACCAATTGAGATATCTTTTTTCATATTAGTGGCGGACAGGGAGGGATTCGAACCCTCGTTACGATGTTACTCGTAAGGCTAGTTAGCAACCAGCTGGTTTCAACCACTCACCCACCTGTCCTTGAATGTTTTCTAATCTTTTATAATATTTTTTTCAATTAAAAAGGTTTAACTACTACTAGAATTACAATTAAAATTAAAAGTACAGTTGGAACTTCATTAATATATCTAAAATATTTAGAAGAGTATTTTGATGGTTCGTTGATTAATTTTTTTCTAATAACTGCTAAATACATATGAAATGCAGACAAAATTACAACTAAGGTAATTTTTGCATGTAACCATCCCGCTGAACCAACAAAATGGATTAATCCAACTCCAAAAACCCAAGTCGCAATCATCGCTGGGTTCATGATGTATTTTAGAAGTTTATATTCCATCGTTTCAAAAGTTTTGCAAATGAGCTCACTATGAGCATTTTCTGCATGATAAACAAATAATCTTGGTAGATAAAAAAGTCCCGCAAACCATGCAACAAAAGAAATGATGTGCAATACTTTAATCCACTCGTACATCAATTCCACTCCGCTCTTGGAGGCATTGACATTAAAATAGCATCAACATTACCATCTGTTTTTAAACCAAACAAAGTGCCCCTGTCATATAATAAATTAAATTCAACATATCTTGATCTTTTACGCATTAGTTTTTTGATATCTTCTTCACTATAAGATAAATCTTTTTTTCTTGCAGCATTGTCATGAACAAAATCTTTAAAAAAAACCCCTAAATTCTTAATAAAACTAAATTCATTTTCAAAATTATCATCGTTCAGATAATCAAAGAAAATACCACCTACTCCTCTTGGTTCTTTTCTGTGTTTTAAATAAAAATATTCATCACATTCTTTTTTCCATTTTGGATAATCATAAGAGCTTTTTTTACACAAATTTTCTAAACCCTTGTGAAAAGAATTTGTCTCCTGTTCCTCAATTATAGCTGGAGTTAAATCGCAACCTCCGCCAAACCAAGACTTTTCTGTTGCAATAAACCTGGTATTAAAATGAGCAGCAGCTATTTTTGGATTTTTCATATGCGCAACTATTGAAATTCCAGCAGCCCAAAAATTTGGGCTGTTTTCAGTTCCAGGTATTTTTTTTCTAAATTCTTCACTAAATTTACCGTGTACAACAGAAATATTAACTCCAACTTTTTCAAACACTTCACCTTTCATAACAGCCATGGTTCCGCCACCGCCACCTGGTCTATCCCATGTTTTTTTTTCAAATCTTTTTGTATCTAAAGTTTCAAATGAACTAATCATTTGATTTTGTAAATCTTGAAACCAATTCGAGGTTAATTTTTTTTTATCTTCTATATTTTTGCTCATACCCAACCTTGGAGTTCATTTTTAATTAAGGCTCCAATAAGGTTTATGTGATCAGGCTGATCATTTAAACAAGGAATATAGCTAAACTTTTTACCGCCATGCTCTTCAAAAATCTCTCTATTTTCACCATCTAGCTCTTCAATAGTTTCCAAACAATCTGCAGAAAATCCTGGTGCAATAATTTGAAGGTGTTCTGTTTTTTCTTTTGCTAATTTTTCTACTGTCTTATCTGTATAGGGTTGTAGCCATTCTTCAGGTCCAAAACGAGATTGAAAAGTTGTCATTGCAAACTCTTCGGAAAGACCCATTTCTTCTCTAACTAATCTTGTCGTTTTGCTGCATAGACAATGATAAGGATCTCCTTTAGTAAAATACTTCTTTGGAATACCATGATAACTAAACAAAACTTTATCTGGTTTACCATGTTTATCCCAATGCTTTTGAATACTGTTTGCTAAGGCCTTTATATAATGAGGATGATCATGATAAGTTGAGATAAATCTTAATGATGGTACCCATCTCCACTTTTGCATTGTGCTTGTTACGGCATCAAAAGTTGAACCAGTAGTAGCTGCGCAATAATGTGGGTACATCGGTAATATGATAATTTTATTACAATGTTTTTCTCTTAATTCTTCTAAGCCTTTTTCTATGCTAGGATTTCCATAACGCATACCTATAGCAAACTCTAATTCTAGATTTTCTTTTTTTAATAAATCTTGTGCAAGGTTTTTTTGCTTATTTAAAATCACTAAAAGTGGAGAACCTTCATCTGTCCAAACTTTTTGATAATTTTTTGCAGATTTTTGAGGTCTGGTATTCAAGATAATACCATTTAATATTATTTGCCAAATTAACTTTGGCGTTTCAATTACCCTGGGATCAGATAAAAATTCTTTTAAATAAACTCTCAATTCTTTGCGTTGAGGTTTATCAGGTGTTCCAAGATTAGATAACAAAATACCAATTTTCAATTTAGTACCGTGTTTAAAATCAGGATTTCCAATAAATTTTGCCATTATAATTCTGTTCTAATTTTCTCTATAAATAGTTTAACATTATGTTCTGGTGTAGTTTTTAGAACACCATGATCTAAACTGCAAATCCAGCCTACTCTTTTGGCTAGATCTTGATCTTTTATATATTTGATAAAATTATCTAAATGCTTTTTAAATTCGTCAATATCTTCAATAGCAAGGTATCTGTTGGGAAAATTACCTTGAAGAGATAGATCTGTATTTGATAATTTAGAAAAAATATCTTGATTAGAACCTACAACAGTTAATCTTAAATCTTTTATTGACTTTAGACTTTCATACTTTTTATCATCAATATCTTTGGTAAAATATCCAATTTTTCCAGGATACTTATTTGCAATTTTCTCAATAAATGGTTTTACGTACTTATTAAACTCATGAAGATTTAAATGTTGAGCTTCAGTATCAAAAATCATTAATATATCTAAATCTACACTAAATTGTAAATCAATATTCTCTTCGAGAATTTTTTCTATAATAGGTAAAAAATTATTTAATAAATTTGAATTTGATAGAGGATGTCTTTGTGCAAATTTAAATAAAGTATATGGAGCACCTACAAAACCGATTAAGGACTTATTATCAGGTAAAGTATCTCTGATTAAAGTCAAACCATCTATTTGAAATTTTATGTAATCAGAAAAACTTTGTTCTTTTTCATGATTGAGCATTTGTTCAGTTAAAGGATTAGCAAACTCTGGTCCTGGATTAAAAGCTAAACCCATCCCAAGATAATCTAGTGGAAACAAAATATCACTAAAGAGAATTGCTGCATCAAAATCAAAATCTTGAATAGGACCCATAGTTGTCTCGCAAATAAGTTCTGGTTTCTTACACAATTCTTCAAAAGTATGTTTTGTTTTTAAATTTTGATAATGCGAATGATAACGACCTGCTTGCCTCATCAACCAGATAGGAGGAACTTTCTGTTCAATGCGATGTAATGCATTATAAAATTTTTTATTATAGATCTTTGGCAATGTCTCTAGCTCCATAAGTTATAATAAAATCAGCACCAGCTCTATGAATAGCTAATAAACTTTCTTTATACAGTTTACTAAAATCACCAAGTTTGTTTTTTGCTAAATATTGTAAAGAAGCATATTCACCGCTTACTTGATACGCTCCTGTAGGTAATTTGGTTTTATTTTTTATTTCTCTGATCAAATCAATAGATGTAATACCGGGTTTTACCATTAAGAAAGAGGCTCCTTGCTTTGCATTCGTTAAAGAACTCTGTATTGCTTTTTTACCATCATGAACTGGTAATTGATAAGAAGATCGATCAAATTTTTTTGGAGAAGATTTTGCAGCATTTCTAAAAGGACCATAAAAACTACTAAAAAATTTCGATGAATAACTCATGATTGGAGTTTTAAATTTTTTCTTTTTAAATAATGATCTTAAATATCTTGTTGTACCTTTCATCATATCACTAGGGGCTATGATATCAGCTCCCGCTTGAATAAAAGTATCAGCTGCAATTCCAAGTGATTTATGAGTTTCTTTTAAATTTATTTTATTTTTATGAGTAATGCCGCAATGTCCATCAGTTGTGACTGAACATAAACATGTATCAACAATCATAACTATTCGTTTTCCAAATGTTTTTTTTATTTGAGATAATGATTGGTAATGAAAATTAAAATCTTGTGGTTTTTTTTGCTTAATCTTTGGAACAATAAAAAAAATAAAATTTTTAACACCTTTTTTAATGTCAGATGAAATAGTTTTTTTGGCACTCTGGATTGTATGACTGTAATTGACCCCCAAACCTTTGATAACTTTTTTCGATTTCAAACCTTCTTCGATAAATATAGGTTGTATTAAATTGCTTGCTTTAAGCTTATTAGAATTAAAAAAAATTTTCATTTTGCTTGATATACACTCTCTTTAAAATCTTTATAATTAAAAAATAATTTTAACCTTTTTTTAGGAATTTCTTTTTTTAATTGCTCAAATGTTGAGCCAGGGCCGCTGCAATGCTGATATTTTGTAATATCCGGCCTAATAGCTTTCGCTAATTTAAATGCTGAATAGCTCATCCAATAAAATACTTTTGCATTAAATAAATTATTTATGGTTTTAGAATTGATTTGAGGAATAAGCTCGTAACCATTAATTTGCTTAGTCTTATATATTGACATGCTATTTTTATAAGTAATTTTTTTAATATTTTTATAATTTCGATAATAAATTTCCGGGAGGCGATAATCTTCTCCCAAACCATCAAAACTACACTGTGCGATTTTATTTTCTTTAGCAACTCTTTTCCAAGTTTGTATTCCACTCGTAATAAAAAAATTGTTATTATTTAAATCTTTAATTGAAAAATCTGGTCTTGTTAGAATGATTGTTGAGTTTTTTATTATTGGAAGTTTTAACTCAATTCTTGAAAACATTTGATAATCTTTGATGTTTTGAGGAAATATAGATTTTGTTTTCTTTATATTTTTTTTATTTAAAATTTTATTAATATGAAATTCTTTATTATTCCTGGCGTCAACTCCCTTGCTAAATAAGAAGTTATTATTTTTTATTTCCTCTATGGTAATACCAATATCAAGACCACAGCCTCCACCATATTTTTTTAAAAGACTTCTTTCTTGATTGCAAATAGACTGTGTTTTTTTACAGTTAATTTTATTTAAAATAGATTTTGTTTTTTTATCATTTTTTAAATATTCAATTGCTATTGCCCCTTGGCTAGCAGCTGTAGGGAAAATTGATAAAGGTAGAATAAATGGTTTAAATTTTTTAAAAAGATTTAAAAATTTTTTTGTTTCTACTTTATCTACTTTGTTCCCATATTTAAAAATTCTATCAATTGCAGCTTTTGCCATAAACACTGCATCATATTGATTTTTTAATGTTACTTTTAATAATCGAGTAGTTACATTTCCTCGTATAGTTTTTGTTTTGATATTTTTAACTCCTATTAAATCTTTTAGATCTATAACAGATGATTTTCTTCTTGGTGATGATGTTCCAATAATTAAGTTTTTTTTATTTATGGATTTTTTTTTAATTAAAAGAAGATCTCTGGGGTCATCTCTTGTAATTGTGATATAATCTGTCTTTGACTTTAAAATTGGTAAATCCTTGTAGGAATGAACGACACAATTAAAATGTTTATTTATAAGCCCCTTGGTTAAAGATGTTGTAAAAATTCCATATCCTAAATTTTTCCACGGTGCGTGTCCTTGATTCTTGTCACCTTTGGTTGAATGATATTTGGTTGTAATTTTAATACTTTTAATTTTTTTTTTTAATTCTTGTTTTACGATAAAAGTTTGTATTTTGGCTAAAAAACTAGCTCTGGATCCTATTATTAAAGATAAAGACATTGTTTAATTATACTGTTCTTAAATGATATGATAAGTGCGTCTATTTAGATATTTTAATAGATAATCTAATAGCTATAAACCTATTTATGTCAGGCAATAAAGCTCACAATTGGAAATCATCATACAATTCAATATTTGACCAAAAATTACAGGAAATAAAAAACGAAGGTCATTATAGATACTTCAATGAGATTGAGAGAAAAGCAGGCCAATATCCAAAAGCCCTACACCATAAAGATGGAAAAACTAAAGAAATTGATGTCTGGTGTTCAAATGATTATTTAAGTATGAGTCAAAACACCGAAGTGATGTCTGCAATGAAAAATGCAGTAGATCAATTAGGTGCTGGATCAGGTGGCACAAGAAATATATCTGGCACAACTCGATTTCATGTAGAATTAGAAGAAAAAATTGCAAAATTACACGGAAAAGAAAGAGCCCTTGCTTTTAACTCTGGTTATAGTGCAAATGACTCTGCTCTAACTTCCATATTATCAGCAATTGATAACTGCTTGGTACTAAGTGATGAATTAAACCACGCCTCGTTAATTGAAGGTATTAGAGCAAGTAAAAGAGAAAAGGTAATTTATAAACATAATGATGTAGAACATTTAAAGGCTGTTCTAAAAGGGATTCCTTTTAACAGGCCCAAGATGATCGTACTGGAGTCTGTGTATTCAATGGAAGCAGACTTTGCCCCATTAAAAGAAATCGTTGAAGTTGCTCATGAGCATGGAGCTTTAATTTATTTAGATGAGGTACATGCGGTTGGACTATACGGTGATAATGCAGCAGGTATTGCGGAACAAGAAGGTGTAGCAGATCAAATAGATATTATTAACGGAACTTTAGCAAAAGCTTTTGGTCTAGCCGGAGGTTATATTGCTTCATCAAACTCTATTATCGATTTTGTAAGAAGCTTTTCTAAAGGATTTATATTTACTACATCCATGTGTCCAGCAGTTGCAGCGGGGACATTAAAAAGCGTTGAAACTGTTCAAGATAATCCTGAAATTAGATCAAAATTTTTTGAAAATGTGAAATTAGTTAAATCTGAACTTGAAAAAGCTGGAATACCATTTTTAGACTCTGGATCTCATATCATCCCAGTAATTATTGGTGAAAGTAAACTTTGTAGAAAAATAAGTGATTATTTATTAGAGGAACATCAAGTTTATGTTCAACCAATTAATTTTCCAACAGTGCCAAAAGGAACTGAGAGAATAAGAATTACTCCTACTCCAAGTCACTCCAAGGAAGACATTAAAAAGTTTGTTAATGCAATAACACAAGCTTGGATAAAGTTCATGCCAAAACATGAACAGCTTGTTTCAACAAATTTTCAAGCAAAAAAATAACCCCGCATTACTTAAAACACGGGGTTAAGTTTAATTTTTTTTAGTTAACTGATGGTAAGTCAGCGTTCATAACTTTAGTCCACGCTTTAACAAAGTCTTTAACAAATTTTTCTTTGTTGTCATCCTGAGCGTATACTTCTGCATATGAACGTAAAATTGAGTTCGAACCAAATACTAGATCAACTCTTGTTGCAGTAAACTTTTTGTCATTAGATTTTCTGTCAACGATATCATATGAGTTTTTTCCAGTTGGGACCCATTTAAATTTCATATCAGTTAGATTTACAAAAAAGTCAGTTGTTAGGGCTCCAACTTTATCCGTAAACACTCCATGCTGAGAACCACCATGATTAGTTCCTAGAACTCTCATTCCACCTAATAGCACTGTCATTTCTTTTGCAGATAAATCCATTAAAGATGATCTATCAAGCATTAACTCTTCAGGTGATACTGCATAATCTTCTTTTACATAGTTTCTAAAAGCATCATGTATAGGTTCTAACACTGCAAAAGATGCTACGTCAGTTTGATCGTCAGTTGCATCCCCTCTGCCTGTTTTAAATGGTACTTTGATATCTACTCCCGCTTCTTTCGCTGCTTCTTCAACACCAACGTTTCCAGCTAAAACAATAATATCAGCAACACTAGCTCCAGTTTTTGAAGCAATGCCTTCCAATACAGGTAATGCTTTTGCAAGTTTGGCAGGCTCGTTACCTTCCCAATCTTTTTGAGGAGCTAAACGAATTCTTGCACCATTAGCACCACCTCTAAGATCAGTTCTTCTATAAGTTCTCGCACTATCCCATGCAGTGGTAACCATTTGGCTAGTTGTTAAACCGCTTTCTTTAATTAATTTTTTTGCAGCTTCAACATCATAATCTGTTTTACCTGGTTGAATAGGATCATGCCAAATCAAATCTTCTTTTGGAGAATTTGGTCCGATATAGTTCACTCTTTTCCCCATATCTCTATGAGTTAACTTAAACCAAGCTCTAGCAAAAGTTTCTTCAAAGTATTTATGATCTTTGTAGAATTTTTCTGAAATTTTTCTGTATTCAGGATCCATTTTCATAGCCATATCCGCATCAGTCATGATTGGATTATGTCTTTTAGAAGGGTCCGCTAAATCTACAGGTTTATCCTCTTCTTTAATATTAATTGGTTCCCATTGGTTTGCACCCGCTGGACTTTTCTTTAGTTCCCATTCGTATTCAAGGAGTAATTTAAAATACGAATTATCCCATTTATCAGGGTGAGTAGTCCAAGCTCCTTCAATTCCACTTGTTACTTGTTCAACGCCTAATCCACCGCCGTCAGCTCTATTCCAACCTAAACCTTGTTGTTCAATTCCAGCTGCCTCTGGCTCAGCGCCAAGTTTTGAAGCATCACCATTACCATGAGCTCTACCAACTGAGTGTCCACCTGCAGTTAATGCGCAAGTTTCTTCATCATTCATTGCCATTCTTGCAAATGTTTCTCTCACATCATGCGCGGTTCTTAATGGATCTGGATTTCCCATAACTCCTTCAGGATTTACATATATAAGTCCCATCTGGACAGCAGCTAAAGGATTTTCTAAAGATGATCTGTTAATTCCATCTTTGTCATATCTCTCTTCAGTCAACCATTCTTTTTCTGAACCCCAGTAAATATCTTTTTCTGGGTGCCAGATATCTTCACGACCATAACTAAAACCATACATCTTGAGGCCCATAGACTCATAAGCAATGTTTCCAGCTAAAATCATTAGATCAGCCCAACTAATTTTGTTTCCGTATTTTTTTTTAATTGGCCACATCAACCTTCTGGCTTTATCTAAATTAGTATTATCTGGCCAAGAGTTTAGTGGTGCAAATCTATGATTTCCCGTTCCACTTCCACCTCGTCCATCAGAAATTCTATAAGTACCTGCAGAGTGCCAGGCCATTCTAATCATTAATCCACCATAATGACCTAAATCAGCTGGCCACCAATCTTGATTGTCTGTCATTAATGCATGCAAATCTTTTTCAAGAGCTTTGAAATCTAATTTTTTAACTTCTTTTTTATAGTCGTAACCTTCATCCATTGGATTTGTTTTTGTGTCATGTTGATGAAGTATGTCCAAATTTAAATTGTTTGGCCACCAAGCCGTTGGGGTGTCACCACTTTCTGTTAATGCTCCATGTACTACTGGGCATTTTCCATTTCCGTTTGATTTTTTATACTCTGTACTCATTTTTTCTCCTTTTAATTAAAATAAATTCTTAAAATATAATTAAAATTTATTTAATTATAATTAAGTAAATTTAAAGTTAAATTTTATAAAACTTTAAGATCTTCAAGACCTTCAACTAATTCGTGCACACCTTCATAACCAAAGTATGCAGACATAATAAGTAAAAATACTGCTGAAGCTCTAAAGAACATGCCGATTGGTATGATTTTTGTTAAACGACTTAAACCATAGTACGATGCAACTAGAGCAGCTAATCCAATTACCGCACCAAAAACAACGGCGTTAATACTTTGAACTCCTGTTGAGAATAAAGCAGCATAAAATAAAACAACTTCAAAACCTTCTCTAACGATTGCTAAAAATACTGTAAAAGACAACAACCAAGTTTTTCCTGAGTCTATTGCTTTATCTACTTTGCCTTCAACGTGTTCTTTTGCATTATGACAAAATAATGCGCAATAAGCTAACATTCCTGATGCAATTAACATGACACAGCCTTCAAAAATTTCCTCATGAGCACCTGTCATGCCGTGAATTTTTCTAAAGCCTACTGCTAATAATAAAGATACTAAAACTCCTGCGCCCATTCCCCAAAAGACAGCTGGTCTTTGGTGTCTAGCATTCATCTTATCCAAGAACATAAATACTAGCATTGCAATTAACATCGCTTCAAATCCCTCTCTAAGGATTATGAAGAATGAACTCATAAAAGGCGTGGCTAACTCAGTCATTTAACTATTTAATTTCTCCGTTTTTAATTTTTTTAGTTTAATAATGAGAATGATTCTCAATGTCAACACTGTTAAGAATAATTCTTAGTTACAAGTCAACATGTAGCAGATTCGGTCAAATATTACAACTATAGGTAGTTTTTGTAAGATTTATCTCTTATTTTTTTTCTATCTTCTCTAAATTTTTTAAGGTTTTTTATAGATTTAGTATGAACTCTTTTCCTCCAAAGCCTAAAGGATGATGGTTTTAATGTAGATCTCATGATTTTAATCACCTCAGACTCTGTTCTGCCTGTTTCTCTTTTTATATCCTCAAAAGTAACCCTATCTGCCCATGCAGCCCAAATAATCCAGTCTTTAGATTTTTTATTTTTTGGTTGAGGGTTAGATGTTTTTGTTACTGGTCTGGTAAAAGATTTTCGTGTTACCACTATTTATTTTCTTTAAGAAAATTTATCATTGTTTTTGGATCGCTTACATCAAATTTTCCATCTTCGTCTTTAAATAACTTTATTATATTCCCATCTTCAACATACATTGAGTACCTAAAGGAACGCGGCCCCATACCTGAAGCACTTCGATCTGAAATCATTTTCATATCGTTAGTAAAAACACCATTTCCATCAGGAATAAATTTAATCTTTTTTGCTCCAGAAATTTCCTTCCATTTTTCAATAACAAAAGGATCGTTCATACTTATACAATAAATTTCATCAACACCTAAAGCTGTTATATTTTCATATTCTTCTTCATAAGCAGGAACATGGTAATTAGAACAAGTTGGAGTAAATGCACCAGGTAAAGCAAAAGCTACAATTTTTTTTCCCGCAAAATAATCATAAATATCTTTTTTTATAAACTTGCCATCTTCTCTGATTACAATTTTTGAATTTGGTATTTTTTGTGTCATTTGTTATTATGTTTAATATTAAATTGCCTCATTGCAAATCTTTTTTTCTGATCAACTGTTAATTTATCATGGCATTTTGGACAAGTGATACCTTCAATATATTTTTTTGATATTTTATCATTTTCGCTAATTGGAAGTCTACATCCATGACACATAGAGTACGTTCCAGGTTTTGATCCATGTTTCACAGATACACGTTGATCAAAAACATAACACTCTCCCTTCCAGTTTGATTTTTCTTCATCTGTATTATCTAAATAATTTAAAATACCACCTTCAAGCTGATATACATTCTCCATTCCAATTGTTTTCAAATGGTCTGCAGCCTTTTCACATCTAATTCCTCCTGTGCAAAATATTGCAAGCTTTTTATTATTTTTTCTAACAAAATCTTTTGAAAAATATTCTTTAAATTCTCTAAAACTATTTACCTGAGGATTAATTGCACCTTTAAAAGTGCCAAGCTCATATTCGAATGGCTTACGTACATCAACAAGCATTACATCATCTTTGATAATAAATTCATCCCATTCCCTAGGTGTTAAGTGTTTTCCATCTCTTACTTTTGTTTTTATTTCTATTGGGACAACTTCTTTTTTAATTTTAACCTTGGGTTTATTGAAAGGAATAAAATTTGATGATGAAGAATTTGTAATATCAAATTTATCAATTTTTAAAGTTGTTTTGACGAAACTTTCAAAACTTGAAAAAAAACCTGATAAACCAGAAATTGTTCCATTAATTCCTTCGGGTGAGAGAATTATGGTTCCTTTTAAAGAAGAATCAATTAAATTTTTTTTGAATTTAATTCTTAAATCCTCATTAACTAAAATAGGACAAAATTTGTAAAAACTAACTATATCGAATTTCTCTTTTTGCATAACATTATTCCATCGCCTATGGAAATTAATGAAATTTCAAAATAATTATCATGTTTAACATGACTGTTAAATGCTTTTATTTTTTCTACCTTTGGATCATTTGTGTCTTCTGACACCTTGCCTTTCCAAAGCACGTTATCAAAGGCCATAACGCCTCCTTCACTCAAAAGATTTTTGCATTTTTCATAATATTCAGCATTATTTGTTTTATCGGCATCAACAAAAATAAAATCATATTTTTCGTTTAATTTATCTAACTCTTCCGATGCCAGACCAGCTATTAACTTAATTTTATGATCAACTCCTGCTTTTTTCCAAAATTTAAGTGCAATTTCATTGGTTTTTTTATCCTTATCAATTGTGGTTACTCTACCTTCAGTGACCAGTGCCATCGATAGAGCGCTATAACCAAGATAAGT
>Ga0255764_10001425_pt1 | contig 20278 bp, 14 predicted proteins | sample 071ome_30_FD_179964 | JGI IMG/M metagenome (GOLD analysis project Ga0255764, IMG submission 179964) | Coastal salt marsh microbial communities from the Groves Creek Marsh, Skidaway Island, Georgia - 071406AT metaG (version 2) | ecosystem: Environmental > Aquatic > Marine > Intertidal zone >... | reverse complement strand
CGGCAGAAGGGCCGGCAGAAGGGCCGGCAGAAGGGCCGGCAGAAGGGCCGGCAGAAGGGCCGGCAGAAGGGCCGGCAGAAGGGCCGGCAGAAGGGCCGGCAGAAGGGCCGGCAGAAGGGCCGGCAGAGGTGCATGGCCCGGCCGGCCCGGCTGGCGACAGGAACGCGTGGCACGCGTGCATGATCACGAGTAACCTCCGCAGGACGTCCCAAAGCATGTTCTTCTCGTAGTCATCCAGTCTCATGTCCTCGAGGGCTGCCTCATAAACGACTCGGTCGAACTGCGTGGCGTTCAGCAGCCGGGACGTGAAGGACACTTTGAAGAGGGGCTCGAGGAACTTCCAAGGGTCGCTGCGCGCCGCCTCGACCTCCTCGGTGGTTCCTTTCGGTAGAAGCGCGTGCAGCAGCCTGATTTGGCACCGCAAGCTGGTGGATGCGTAGCTGCTCTTGACCGACGCATCGATCATAGCCGCCAGAATGTTCTTCCAACCGGTCGGGTCGACGCTCAGCATGAAGGACTCGGTCTCTTGGCCGGAGAGTACCTTGGATGACAGGGTCACGAGACGCTTCTGAAGATCTGCTTTGTCCTCGGACTGGCTTCTGATCTTGCCCATCTCCGAGTAGATGTCCACAGACTCGAGGATGAAGCGCACCCTGGACGCTGAGATGATCGTGTCCTGCAGATGGTCGAGCTGCACCCGGAGGTCGGCCATATTGAGGATCGCGAGACACTCTGCGAAGCATTCTTTTGCTTTCTCTGTCTCGTCCAGTGCCTGCATCAGCTTTCCTCGGGCGAACAAGTACCGCACGGCCACGACGGTGGCGTCGGCCTCTGCGTTGGCGTCTACGTTGGCGCCTCCCCCATCATCGCCGGCTCGGTCCAAGTCCATACCGGCGTCGTCGACGGTCTCTGCGCCGCGCCGACGTATTGCCTCATCGACGGCAACGCGCAGCAGGAGCCGTTCGGAGAGCGCCTGCAGGCGCTGGATGTCGGTCGCCCCTGTCTCGTCGTCCGGGAACCCCCTGCCAGATCTGCCGAGAGATTTCTCCATGACGTCGCAGAACTTCTCGATCACCCATTCTGCCATCGTGATGACGTTCTCCGTGGGCAGCTCCCGTTCCATCGCCTCGATCAGGTCCATCAGGAGCCTCCCGTCGTCTTCCTTGAGCTTGGCCAACGAAGGCGACTGGGAAAAGTACATGACCAGCAGGTCACAGAGCGCGTCGAGAGCCCACTCAATGTCGCCGCATGAAAGTAGCATGCTGGTCGAGTTGTGCCGGGGGAGCACGGACTGGGCATCGTCAGTGCCCTGCGACGCCTCGACTTCCCGGAAGAAGTCTGGCGTCGGATCCCCCACGAACACGGACAGTTCGTCCAGCATGTTCAGCCTGTGTTGTTCTTGAAGGTCGATGCCCCCATTCCAGGCCCCGGTTCCGTACTGAACGGCCGTGGAGGCCCTCGGGTCGCCGCCCATCGACGACCTCCGTCGCTTTGAGGCCCGATTCGGGGACGTCGTCGGTCCGCCGATTTCCGCGACCGCATCGCTGTTGTCGTCGTCGTTCGTGTTGCCGTTTGCATCATCGACCGCGTCATCGGCACCGTTGGCATCGGCAGCGGCACCGTCCTCGACGTCGGGGTCGGCGTCGGCGTCGGCGTCAGCGTCATCCTCGTCGAGACCCAGATCTATCTCCACGTCTTCTTCGTGCACCTGGACCTGGACCTCGATCATCGGGCATCCCGCTCGGTACGACGACCGGAGGCGCCCGGCGTGCCGCAGGAGGCCGATCCAATCAGACACCTCGACAACAACCTTCCTGGGCGTCTCGATTCCGAATTTGATGGGAATGGACGCGCGTGAGACTGCTGGCAGGTCTCGCAGCAGGGTGCTTGCCGGAATGCTTCCCGCCAATGCCACGTGGTCGTTCAGGTGCGCGAGAACTTCCCGCAGCTTGATCTGCATCGTGCGATGGGTCGGGTCCCGCTTCAGGCCCGACACGAACGCATCCTTGGATGCCGCCCACTCCCCGAGGCGGGCCGCCAGGGTGGCAAACTTGTCGATAAGACCCACGTCGTCGGGACTGCTCTTGATCGCTACCTGCAGCAAGTCCAACGCCTCCCGCTCCCTGCCTTCCTGCTTCAAAACCGCGAGAGCCAGGTTCTTCCTCGAGAGCACTCGCAGCTGTTGCAGCTCTTCGGTCGCCCCGCTCACGACCAGCTCGTTGTCCAGCAGGGTCTTGAACTGCTCCTCGGCGAGTTTGTGTTCTCGGTTGAAGGACAACTCGATCGCTGCCTGGTACAGCTGGATCATCTCTGCCGCCTCGGCCTCGAGCGTTTTCGAGAACGCTTCGTTGTCCACATCATCCTCGTGGGGATTGACTGCCGCAAAGCGACTCAGTTTCACCATGGTTCGAGATGGATTCAAAATTGAAGACCGGGTTCGTCCCCACTGAAATGCGCAGTTTGCCCCCCCCCTCTCGTGGGACGAAAAGGCGTACGGTCGTGCCCGTTTCCGCGTCCCTATGGCTGCTGTCGGTGTATAGTTTCCAAAGCGATGCCGCACGGGGCATGAAATGGTCTATTGCGAGGTCTCTTGCAGGCGAAATCACAACACAATGGCCGGCTCCCGGGCCCCCGCCGAACTTCGACTCACAGCTGCGTGGAATTCTGTCTCAACGCGTAAAACACCAGGTAGGCCTGACATTGCTCGACGACGCTCTTCGAGACCTCGATGATGAACGCGTCGTCGCACAGGTACCATCGGTCTTCCACCCGGACGTACGACACGTAGTGTCCGCCCGAACAAGTCCCCCTGTGACACACGACGGCGAAGGCGTCGTACAGGAATTCGAGATGTGCGCCGACTCCGTGCCGACCGAGGTCTATCCTCGACGTCAGATACGGCGACATGTCCAGCCCGTCGAGCGGGAACGACACAAAGGTCTCGATCTTGGTCGGGCCCGCTTTGGGGCCGCTGAGAAAATCGAAGCGCTTCAGGTGCATTGTCAGCACGGGAGGTAGCTTGGTGATGGACGTCTGCTTGATGGCGCGAGAGGCGGACGCGTTGTCGCTGTTGTCGCTGTAGTTTCCCTTGTTTCCGTTGTTTCCGTTGTTTCCGTTGCCGCTGTTGCCGCTGTTGCACTCTGTGCAGCGCCAGTCGTCCGAGGTCCCGTCGAGGATCTCTGCAAACGTGAAGCGACGCAGGCAGCCGATCAGCGAGTCTCCGGGCCATCGGAGATATCCCTCGAGGGCTGGGTGATTCCAGGAGGTTTCGGTCTTTTTTATCGTCTTGGTTGCTTTGGGGGGAGTGAGCGCCGCTTTGGCCGGCGTCTTGGCCTTCGCGGTTGCAGTCGCGGTCGCGGCAGCAGCCGACTCTGATCCCGAACCCGCGGCTGCAGCCGCAGCGGAAGCCATCGCAGCGGCCTTCATCGCGGCGCTCTTGGCCGCGGCGCCTCTGGCGCCCTTTTTTCTGGGCGCGACCGGGTTCTGCTTGGCCCGCGGCGCGATCGCCGGCGGCACCAGGCTCCCCGACGGCAAGACGTCCAGAGACAGGTGAGAGAACTCGTCCTTCTGGACGGAATTCCTGCCGCAACCCTGGCAGAAGACGCGGGACTGGACCTGCCCGATGAACAGGGACGTCGCGATGCTGTCCGGGTGGCCCGTCAGCATCTGCAGGATGAACAGAAAAAACTCGTGAGCATCCTGTTGCTTGTACCCGCTGAGGACGTCGCCGGCCATCATCCACCAGGTGTGAAGGAACTCAGCCGGCGAGTACGGCAATCGGTTCCCGCTGAAGACGTTCGAGATCACCTTGTCCAGCTGGCACTCGATGCAGTGCCCGCCCTCCGCCGAGACCCGGCAGTTCGCCTCGCAGTGCCTCGCGCTCAGGTAGTACTCGGCGAGCATGGGCGTCCTGATGAAAGCCTGCAGTATGGAGGACGCAAAGCAGCTGTTGCCGAGGTTGTTGAGCCCGCGCAGTCCGATCGGAAAACCGTCCGAAGGCTCGATGGCCTCGTATCCCGCCGCGTCGTTGATGTCGTTCGTGTCGTTGATGTCGTTGATGTCGTTGATGTCGTTGATACCATTGATGTCATGAAACCCGTCGACCGACGGGCTTTCGGCGGGCTTTTGGCGCAGTCCCTCGGCTGCCTTGTCTTCCGGACTCTCCGTCTTGGGGTGACGCCGGGATACGACGTCGGTCACCAGCTCGGACAGCGCCCCGAGCTCGCCGCGAAAGCCGAGACCGGCAGCGAACGAAATCGCCTCATACTCCTCCAAGTAGGTGTAGTCCTCGCACTCGGAGCAGTAGAACTGCATCCGTGCCCGGTCAAAGCAGATTGCGTGTCGCGACTTTTTCCGGCGGTGCTTCGATCTGAGGTCTTCCGGGCTGTCACCCTGTAACGAGCACTCGGTGCAGGCCGTCGCCCTCGATCGCTCGCCAGGTCCCCCGCCCGAGCTCGCCAGCGCATGGAGGGTCGAAAGGAGCTGGCCCTCGATGCGCGCGCAATAGGCCTTCAGATGAGGGCACCCGTGCGAAAAATCCCGCTTTGAGGGCTTCGTCGTCGAGATGGTCGCGCCTGCTGTTGTCTTTCTGTCTCTGTGACTACCGCGTGGCATTTGGGGAAAAGAACACCGGGGAACAATTCAGCAGTGTTTGAACGAACGGCAGCGTTCGTTAGCCACTCTGCGCCGGACGGACTATGATATGGAGGCCTACCTTTATGCTATATCTATCTAAGGAATAAACGAATGACCCCTCAACCTTCGGCCTTGGCTTTCTTGGCCCGCTCGAGCCGGCTCTCCTCCTCGATCTTGAGGATCGTTTCGACCGCCCTCGTCTCCTGGCCGGCAATGTGCTTCCACGCGCCGTGCTCGCGCTTGATTGTCTTCAGCGCCCTCCAAACGCACGAGTTGCACTTGAATCCCGAGCCGAAGGCGACCTGCCAAACCCGCTCGCCCTTGGCGACGCCCTGGACCGTCTCGATCCAGCTGAACGAGTACCAGACTGTCGAGCTCGACGTGTTGCCGTACCAGTGCAGCGCGTTGGCCGACGGGGCCATCTTGTCCTCGCTGAGATTAAGCTGGCGGCTCAGGCCCGTGACAACGGCACGACCGCCAGCGTGCAGGCAGAAGTGGTCGAACGCCTTGTTGAAGCGCGGGATGTACGGCTGGAGCTTGGCTGCAAACACCTTCCGGGCGATCCAGTTGGCGGCAAATGCCAGCTTCTCGCCCAGCGGGAGAACGAGCGGGCCCATTTTCGTCAGATTGACCTCGAGCGCCCGAGCCGCCACGTTGACAAGGTCCTTGTTCAGCTCGACGCCGATCTTCTTGTCTGCGTCCTCGTGCTGATACACGCACCTGAACGCGTCATCCTGCGCCCCTAAGTGGACGCGGACGACGTGCTCGAGCTCATACAGCGATTTGCTGGCCTCGGTCTTCTTGTTGGTGAGCAGCATGGCCGCCCCGCCCATCCGGAAGATCGTGTTGGGGATCAGCATCGACCGCTCGTTACCCTGGTACCAGTTCTGGGTGATATTCTCCGTGGACACGACGAGCGCATACCCACCCCTGTTGAGGGACCCAAGCAGGCGCTTTGCCAGACCGATCGAGATGGGCCCCGCGCTGCATCCCATGCCTCCCAGGTTGTACGACTCGATGTTGGTCCTCATCTTGAATTTGTTGATGATCATCGCCGACAGCGACGGCGTCGGGTTGAACAGCGAGCAGTTGACGACCAGCACGTCGATATCCCTCGCCTTCAGGCCCGTCTTCTTCAGCAGGTTCTCCACGCAGCTGAACAGCACCATCTCGGCCTCCTCTCTTGCCGACGCCATGCCCGTCTCAGGAGGGTCCATATACAATCCGCTGGGGAACATCGTCTCGTGTGCCACCCCGCTCTTGTTCAACATCCGCATCTGGAAGTCCATCGCGTCGGCCGAAAAGCACTTCTTCCGCCTCGATTGCGACTCGAACGCTTCGTACGGCACGCGAAGCTCTGGAATGTTGCTGAAACACTCCAAGTCGACCAGGTAGGTCCGTTCCCGTTTGACCCAGCGCTGAACCAACCACAGCAGCCCGACGCCCGCCAGGAGGACCATCAAGGACCCCGTGTTGCTCTGGAAGAATCCGACCAGCCTCTGCGCGTCGACGCCCACGGGAGACCGCAGCGCGGCCTTCCACGCGGCGTCAAAACTTCCGTAGGTCGCCCCGACTTTTTTGAATGCCACGCCGAGGGCGAGGCCGAGCACCGGCAGTCTGCCGGCGCTTGCCAGGCGAATCGCGGCGTCGACCGTGTCTGGGAACGCCCGAGGGGGGAACTCTGTGTGTGGATACATATGGACGTACGGTGGGCGTGTGAGCGAGGGGTATTACTGACAGAACGGAGGGAGTGGCCACGAGTCGTTGGCGGTGCAGCAGGCGTGGACCGTCGCATGTGCACGCTGGACCGTCTCTCGGGACGTGATTGCGGGGATATGGGCCGATGGCGTCGTGGTGCTGACAATGTATGGATCGCGGTCGCGGCGAGTCGGTCGCGAAAGACGGACCTGGCCTCGACATTTCTGTCTGCAAATTGCTCCTGTTCAACGAACTCGAACTTCGCGCCGGTCTCTATTCGGACGGCCGGACGGCGGTGAATTAATGCACGGAGTAGTGGTGGCGGAGTATCCGTGCGATCAATTCGAGTTTGAGCCAGCTGGCTCCGCTAGCGGACTCCAAACTGCGCAGTCCAAATTCGTTCCAGAGTCGCGGCCAGAGTCCCACTGGCGGAGGACGACTTGCTCGCTCGCTCGCTCGCCGCGATGGACAACGAAGACTTCAGGAAGCTGCTCGACAAGCCGCGGGTCGTGCAGGAGCCGCCGCGGGTCTCGGAACTGGAGCAAGACCAGAGGAGGGAAGCAAAAGCAACGGAGGACAACGACGGCAAACCTCGTGCCAAACCGAACAGGCTGGACGAGATTCATGCCAAGTACGTGGACCGTGCAGAGCTTCGTCGGAAAGGGGTGGAGGACCTGGGGGAGGACCCCTTGGAGATGAAGGGATTGGACTTTGGGTTGCTCGCCAAGGCGCGTGCGGAGAAAGGGCAGGCGAGGGGGCGAGGGGGCGGGAAGGGGCAGGGAGCGGACTCGGACTCGGACTCGAGAGGCGAAATGGGCGAGGAGGACGCGGCGAATCACGAACGATATGCTCTGGGAAAGACGACGACGACAACGACGACATCGACATCGATGACTGCCTCGGGGGCCGGCAAGCAGGGCCGGCAGTTGGCGCGGGCGATCGAAGCAGCCCTGCTCGAGGTGACCAAGGACGGGAAGTCGTCGAGTAGAAAGGCGTCGGTGGGGTCGACGTCGTACGTGTACAGGCAGGCCGACGCGTACGAAATTCCGGTCATTCGGAAACGGGGCGGTCTCGTACGTGACGGGGAGGAGGAAGGCAACGTCGAGTCGGCGGCAGAGCGGGCGGAGCGGAAGCCCCTGCCAAACGCGGTGGTCAATGAGATCTGCACCATCATGCGCTATTGCGGCGGCGGCGGCAGGAAGAAGAAACCCGCCGACGAGCAGGTGGCCGCTCATGACACTGTGGACGAGGACAGGAACACGGGAATGGGGCCGAACGTTAGCGGCGCACGACGACAACAACAACAAGAACAACGAGGACAACAAGAACAGGAAGACAGCGATGATATTTTCGGCGACGCCGGGACGGACTACGTGGCAACTGCCACGAAAGAGGAAGGGACAGGGGGGACTGCGGGGGCCTCGATGCCCAACAAAAAGCCGGCCACGTACTTTTCTGGGACGGCAATCGACGCACGAGCGACAGACGGGGACCAGCGCGAGGAGACGGCACTGCCGCCGGTTTCAGCCTCGGCACCAGGCGACGTGGTGGTGCCGACGGAGGTCCAGCGACGGATGATGCAATCGTCGAACGACTATTATGACGACTATTACGGTGGTGTGGACGGGGCGAGCGACGTTGAGGAGGATCCCGAGGAGGACAAGGCGCCCGCCGCATTGTCGAAGAAGGCCAGGAAGCTCGCCAACAAGAAGGAGCAGAGGCGGCTGGATCGGGAGATGGACGGAATCCAGAAGATATTCGACGACAAGGGCCTGAAACACTTTGACGAGGCACCGCAGGAGAAGAAGCAGATCGCTGGTCCGAAGAAAAAGCGGAGGATATGAGGTGGCGGTGGTGGCGGTGGTGGCGGTGGTGGCGGTGGTGGCGGTGAATGGTCGACTGACGGTGCCGTGGACGACGACTTGTGTGTTGAACGCAGTCATACTGTGGGTGTAACGGAGAGGACGGTCATCAGGCGCCCGCTGGCCGCCGCCGTCTCGTGCGCTTGTTCCATCCGATTCGGCTCGTAGCATCGCGGATCCAGTCGGCGGCGCGGAGGCCGTAGTAGTAGATCCATCTTCGAGCGCTCTGGGTCCATCCTGATGCGTTGTGCGTGGTCGCATGCCAGCCTTCCCGCAGCAGTCGTCTTGACTCTCGCGGTTGGCCCTGGCGAACAAGAGAGCGAGCGAAGGAGGGAAGCTCGTGGCGCGAGCGTGAGACGAGGAGAGTCGGAGAATAGTCGTATAATCATCAGACGCACCTTCCACACTTGTCTGAACGAGAAAGACACGTTGTCCTTCGCCCCGGTGCGGCACCGCGTCTCGGAGACCGTCCGTCGCAGGCTCGCGTGCAGAGAGATCGAGATCGCGGACAACAGTAGGGCCAGTGCGACGATCGGAACGCACTTGCTGTACACCATGACAAACCACGTCAGGATGGCGATCGCCGGGTTGGCCGGGGCGGGCGGGGTGGTGGTGGTCCGGGCGTGTCGGGACTGTGGTGCGGACGGCGTCGCCAGGGCACGGTAGCCAGTGTACACGTTGTACGCCATGAGCGCGATGCCAAACACCGCTTTGGGGCGGAGGTACGTGCACAGCAGCAGGATGGCCGCCCCGACCCGGAGGTAGTTGGCCAGAAAACACACGATGTTTTCGTCGAACCGTTCGAACAAGGCGTCGAGGCTCCCCGGCACGTCAAAGGTCCTGGCCGCCGTCGCCGCCGCCGTAGGCGTCGTCCCGAAAAAGTCCGCCCACGCCTTTGGGTCCCGCTGAAACTCGTCGACCCCGAGAAACTCGATGAAGGGACCCTTATATCGCCTGTAGGACCGCCTCGAGGCGGGTTTCGTCTTTGGCGTCCGGCTCGATGGGGCGCCGTGGTCGAGAAGCTGCGCGGCTCGCAGGCGGTCGATCGTCTTGAGTCCCTGGACCGTGTCGGTTCCTTCGAGCCCTACGCTCGCGAGCATCGGGTTCCTGAAGAGGTTCCACATGGACGGTGGGAGTCTGACCGGGACGAATGGCGACCCGCTGGACCACCAGTCGGTCGTCGGCAATATCGTCAGTCAGTCAGTCAGTCAGTCAGTCAGCAGTCCCGTTGGCGTCCGCGGCATGACTCAGTCACCGGCGTTTGCATTCAGCAGCGAGCGACCTACTAATTAGTAGAGATCTCTAGAGATCTCTCCTTACCGTTAACTCTCTCCTGACGCTCGTGGACACGGTCTCGTACTATCTCTTTCTGAAGTATGTGTCGTCGACGACCCACACACACACACACACACACACCCGCCCGCCCGGCTCCCTCACGGTTACCTTGCCTTTCGCTCGTCATCGCAACCGCCAGGATGACCCTGCTCGAAAAGGGCGCGACGCTTGAACTTCCCGATGAGGTCGACGAGCTCATCGATCTCGCTCGGCATCTACCGCCGCCACTTGCCGATGAGTGGGGGTCCCTTGCCGTCGGTATGTGACGTGTGCTCTCTCTCGCCGCACTCCGACTCTCCGACTCACTCGCGTTCCTTCGCCCCATCGCCCCATCGCCCCATCGCCCCATCGCCAGGCCGGGTGTCGATGAAACGCAAGCCGAAGCGGATGCGAGGCAGCTGGACGCCAGAGGCCAAGCTGGAGCTGGTGAAGCTGGTGGAGGACGACAGGCTGCGGGAGAGGACGGTGGGGCGTGGCGGCACGAACGCGGACGGGAGCGTCAATTGGCTCAGCCTGGCCAAGAGGTACGGTTTCCTCACCCCGGCGACTGTGCAGAAGTGTTACGAGGACATCAAGAAGAAGGAGGACGACGGGGAGGACGATGAGCAGGTGGAGAGGAGGAGAGATAACCGTCGTCTCGTGCGGTCGGACCACAAACGGAGCCCCCCTCGGTTTGCAGGATGAACAGAAACAAATTTGTTTCACAAGTGGCCGGGCGCTCGCCCCACTCCCATTTTCAACTCTTTCTCTTTTGTTTCTTCTCGTGTATTCCTCCGTGGGCGTCGTATTCTAACGCGTCTGACGTGTCTGTATACGTATTCGCACGCGGGGATGGGGGCAAGGGGCGGAAGAAAGCGCAAGGTCGCTTCGATTGAACCTTCTAGAAAGCTCCTCCTCGCGAAGAACCAGAAACGAGCGGAGCGCATGCTCGCCGACTCGTACTTCGACACCACAGTCGTCAAATGCACTCTCAACCCCCTGATGAAGGACGACGTCGTGGCAAAAGAGGTGCGCACATGCGTGGAAACGATGGCCGTGGTGTTCTACCACACGCATCTCGCGATGCTCCTTTTCCTCGCCGGGAATCAGGGCAGGCTGGTCCTTAAGGGGGAGACGGTGAGTGACAACAAGATGCAGAACATGTGGGACGCCATGGCACGTGTGATGTACCGCTGCCTGCACGGGCAAGCCCGCGGGACCGCCAACGCCGACATGTACGAGCACTGTCGCACCTACTGGCAAGAGTTCGGTCTGTTCGGGTCATTGCCTGAAAGACAACTCGGCTGGTACGGCAGAGTACTTGAAGAGTTGGCGAAGCGGAGCGCAACCATCCACAAGACGCACTTGGACACCAACCTCCACATCTACGCCCAGCGATACATCCACGTGCTCATCGCCACCGACGACCGCTTCGAGACGATCAGGGGTCTCAAGACGGCCGACCTGAACAAGGTCGTCTCGGCCGTGACGTATGGTGACGACGAGAAGACGCAGGGGGAGACCATCCAGACGGTCATCGCGAGGCGGCCGTCGACGCGTGCCGAGTACGACAAGGCGTGCGAGGCCATCGCCGAGGCCGAGAACGCCGGGAACCAGGCTGCCCGCGAGAAGGCAGAGGCGAAGAAGGCGCAAGCCCTCCACCCGGAGCATGCGGCCTGGACAGAGGCGGAGGTTCTTCGTGCGGAGTGGCGCAAGCTCGTCGCCAAAGGCACGTATTCCGAAAAGAGCGTGCGCTGCTATACCATGCTGGAGCGCTGCCGGGTGCACGGACAGACTCTCCAAGAGCAAGTCCGTCAGGCCGTCGCGGCCGGCGTCGCGAACAAGACTCAGGGTCCCAAGAGGAAGAAGAGGAAGTGGACTTTTACGCTGTGCCCCGTCCTGGAGTATGCGCCCCCGCACGTCCCGATCAACTCGACGGCCGTGAGGGACCTGTTTAAGCATCTGGCGAAGGAATATCCCCACATCAAGGACCTTCTGGATCAGACCAAGGCCGCCGAGAATCAATTGGGAGAGGACGCCACCCACGAGAGGAACTTCCTCTACTGGGACGCGCTGTTCAACGTGCGCAAGCCCCTGAGAAAGAAGTTCTTCGAACGCCCGGACAAGCTGCGCTTCGGGAACTACATCCAGACCGATGGGGTGGGCGTCTCGCTGACGATCCAGAAGCGAAAGAGCGATGACGACATCAAGAAGATGGAGCTCGCCAGGCAGATCAAGGCCAGGGAGATCAAGGCCAGGGAGGAGTTGGAACTGTCGGGACACACCGAGAGCGCGCTCGACGCCGCGGTGAGTGCGGATGCCGAATTGGTACGCCTCAAGGGTACCAAAAAGGAGCTCGACGACAGGACGAAGAAGCCCAAGGACCACCAGTACATCGTGTCTAAGGAACTCAAGGTCAAGCTGGAGAACCAGAAGAACAAACCAGAAGAAGACGTGACCGTCCGCGCCATCGACCCCGGGAAGAAAGCGATCGGGACGTGGGTCGAACAGTCGGGCGACAAGCACGGTGACAGTGAGGACAGTGAGCACGAGTACAAGCACGGTGACGTGTCGTCCGGCGAGTGGATCTTCATGAGCGGGCAGAAGCAGTACACCAAGAAGATGACCAAGAGGACCAAGGAGGGCTGTCCCGGGTGGTCCGAGTGTCCGTCGCTGAAGACCGAGGTGGAAGCGGACCTGGTCGAGGCGATCAAGTACCGCATCAAGCTCCTGCCGAAGATGAAGGAACTGCGCTTCAAAAACCTCTGGTTGCAGAATCAGCGCATGCGCAAGTTCGTCAAACGCCAACGCGCGTTGGAGACGGTCGTCGCGAGGTTCTGCGGTACGGCCAACAAGGTCAAGCAGAAGGAGAACGTCGTCATCGCCCTGGGCGATGCTGACCTTCGTGGGAACATGCGGGGGCTCCCTCCCGTCATGAGCACGACGTGGGTGAAGCACCTGATGCGGTGCACCATGGTCGTGATGGTCAACGAGTTTCGAACTTCCAAACTCTGCTGCGGGTGTCATACAGAGATGCACCAGCAGAAGAACTGCTTCAGGGTGAAGCGCTGTCTCAACAGTGACTGCAGCCGAGGCTTCTGGAATCGCGATGTCAACGCCGCCATCAACATCCTGAACCTGTTCCTGCGGGCCGTCCACGGGAACCGCAACTGTTCGGCCTCGAGCAAGAGCAGGCCGGAGGCGTTCAGGAGAAAGAAGGGGTGTGACGAGTGATTCCAGGAGCCTTTGCGAATTTGCCGCTGGTTTTGGGTGAAAGGAGAGGGTCGGGGTGTCGACACCAGGGTTCATGATACCGTAGGGTAATAGTTCAAAGGATGTTCTCCCGGGTTTTCCTCCTCTTCCTCGTTTTCGGGGTTGGGTTAGCGCTCACGGAGACGCAACGTGCACCGACAGGCTTGTACGCGAGTCGAGCGGTCGTCGGAGCTCGTCGCGAGGCCGCCAGAGGCGTCCCACCGGGTACGTATTTTCTCCTCCAGAACGACCGACCGACGGTCGCTCACCTACTCGCTCGCTCGCTCGTTAGGCGTCAAGTGCGACATCGTCGAGTGGTGCGACTCGGATGTCTGCTCTGAGGTGTGCGCGAGGGGCACTGTTGACGTACCGCGGTGGATAGACAACGCGCACCGCCTGCAGCACCGGCTGTCGACAACGCTTCCGATGTGCTACGCCAACTTCTTCGGCACGCACAACTCGGCCATCACGCTTGCCGACGGGTATGGGAACCAGGACCCGCTTTTCTCGGGTTTGCTTGAATACGTCGAGTGGATAGCGCCGGAAGCGACCTCGCGAACGATACGGACCAACGACCAGTACTTTTCGCTGACGGACCAGCTGAACATGGGGGTGCGGATGGTCGAGATCGACACGCACTATGTCCTCGGCTCGCTGCGGGTCGCGCACTGCGGTGGCCTCCACGTCGACGCCCTCGACAAGCTGGTCGAGGCGCTGAACTATGTCGCAAAAACGCTCGGTTATGACGTCCGATGGGACACGGAGACGGTCGGGTGCAATCCATCGCTGTCGTCCATCCCGGCCGACTATCAGCGGTCGTTTGTCGACGCTCTCCTGGAGATCAAGTCGTGGATGGACGATCCACGCAACGGGCGCGAGTTTTTGATCATCTATCTGGACGACGAGCCCGACCTCCTGGAGTGGGGCGTCGTGCCCCAGCTCGTCGACGAGATCCGGCGCGTCTTTGGCGATGATGCGGTGTTCAAGCCCACGGACAGGGATATGCACGGTCGGGAGGGTGCGGCGGGCGCGGCGGGCCCGGCCGACTGGCCGCCCGTCGCCAGCCTGGTGGACCGGGGGTTCCGCGCGATGTTCGTGTCGTCATCAGACTACGGTCCAGCGATGGCTTCGCACGTGTTCGCCAGGGGCCTGGACGTGTGTGACTGGCGGGAGCCTGGGCTGAGGGAGCTCCACGCGTCGACGTGCGAACTGGAGGGTGGGTTCATGGAGGGCTCGCTGCTGCGGACGCCGTCGTGTCAGATACAGTACGGGCCGCTGAGCTGCGACTTTGCGCTCAATAACGATAACAAGCCCGTCCTGGACGAGGCGCTTCTGAGGAACGTGGTGAACTGCGGGCTGAACGTGCCCGCACCCGATCTGCTGACGCCCGCCCGGGCGGCCGCGGCGGTGTGGACGTGGGCGCCCGGGTTCCCCGTAGAGGGCGGCGAGGGGGGGTGCGGTGACGTGGTTTACGTGGCCGCTTCTGACGGGCGCTGGCGAACGGCGGGCGAGGGGACGTCCTGCGAGGACGTCTGGCGCCTTCCCCTGGCCTGCCGTGTCGACGCTCCGCCATCGAGGCCAGAGTGGGTGCTCGCGGACGACGGGGCGTGTCCGGCGGGGACGACGGCGGCGTGCCCGCGACATCCGAGGGAGAACGTGGCGCTCGTCTCGGCGATCAGGGAGAGGCGGGAGCAGGCGGGTGGTGCGTTGCTCGTCGGGGCGCGGATACGAGTTGACGAGTTGACGAGTTGATCGGTCACCGATCCGTGACGGACATGGAGTACATGTGGGTACTGACCTCGCCCGCCGTGCGCCCGCCCGCCCCGACGCGCTCACGCTCGCGCACGCTCCGCGCGTCGCTCGCTCGCTCGCCAGGTTTCGCGACGCCATGAACTTCAACCAGGACCTGAGCGACTGGGAAGTTGCCTTGGTGACGGGGTGCACTGACTTCTGCATGCGCGCTGGCTTCAACCCGACCTCGAGGATCCCGAATTTCCCATTGTGCACCCCCGGCAGTTGCTAGTTCGGCCGACCACCGACGTCGATCCCGGCTCCGAGCCGGACACCGACAACAACAGTAGCGACGACGAGACGAGACACCGAGCATCACCGCATTATCAGATCCATACTACGGTCAGTCCTGAGGTTTACTGACTGACTGTCGAGGAAAGCATCAAGCGAGTATTCCCGTCACCAAGCTTTTTGTACGTGTAACAATTCACGACGTTTTCCTCATTCGAGTCGTCGAGTCGTCGAGTCGTGTAGACCAACCGTGCCGAAACGCCAACAGTATAGTGAGGGTGTTATATGTTTATATATGTGTGTGTTATATATGTGTGTATGCGTCTTCCCGGCGTCGGCGATCAGGCAGCAGTTGATGCCGGCAGATCGGAGCGACCGTTCGAGCCGGAGCAAGTCGTCTTGCGTCGTGGAAAGCGCTATTTTCTTCTGGCCCTGTCGCCGCCAGGCGACGAGTCGCCGCCGGCCGGCCGCCGACTTCTCGGCGTTTTCCACGCAGCCGCAGGCGGCGTGCGCCCCTTGTGCAACGATCTTTCCCTTGCCCATCTTCAGCGACGAGTTGACGACCAGGACCATCTTCATTTCAGGTTCGGCGGGTCCCGTCGCTGAAGTCGCTGAAGTCGACGTCCGTCTCTCGCCTGACGACGACGACGACGATCCCGTGAGCGCGATGGCAATGCCGGACGCGAGGCCCGCGAGAAAGTACAGGGCCGAGTGAAGCAGCTTCATCGCGATGGCGACGGCGTCGTCGTTCTGTTCGATGGGATGGGAGATGTGACTCAAAAAAGCAGCGCCCCGACCCCGTCGTCCAACTCAAACACCCCCACAAAACAGACCACTGAATCGGACGCGGACGGGTGGACGCCGATGAGTGCAGTTGTGCACGGAAGCTCGCTCGGGTGGGGCGGCGTGTCTCCGCTGGAGCTCGAGAGCGGCCCTGGCCACGACAACGGCACGTCCCACAAAGACAGCGGCACATCGTGGCTCCACCTGGGGAAGAAGCGCGCTGGCGTGCTCGGTGCGATCCTCCTGGGCGCCATCCTCGCGTCGTTCTACGCTGGTAGGACGTCGTGTGCCGGCGGAGATCATGGCGTCGACGTGACGGCGCCCGAAGGCAGCTTCACGGACTTCAACGCGACGCTCGACTGGCGGGGCAGGCCGCGGTCGATATCCCTGCCCGTGGGCGGCGCGGCGGTCGCCTCGGACCACGAGCGGTGCGGGGAGCATGGCGTGAAGGTCATGCGGGCGGGCGGAAACGCGATGGACGCGGCGGTGGCCACGTGCCTGTGTCAGGGGCTGCTCAACCCCATGGCGTCGGGCATTGGCGGCGGCACGCTCATCACGGTGCGGTACGTTCGGTGATCGAGCGCGTGAACTGTACTCGACTACTCTCCCGGGCTCTCACTCGTACAATATCTACAATATCTCTCTTTCGCGCGTGCGCGCTCGCGATCGCAGGCACCAGAATGGCACGGCGACCGTGTTTGACGCCCGGGAGACGGCGCCTGCCGCCGCAAAGAAGAACATGTTCAAGGGGCATCCGGAGCAGTCGCTCCGGGGAGGCAAGGCGATCGCGGTGCCCCTGGAGGTGCTCGGCCTGCACGAGGCCCACCGCGCCTACGGCGTCCGGCCCTGGAAGGAGCTGTTTGGCGAGGCCATCGGGCTGGCCCGCGACGGATTTCCGGCGCATCCGTACCTCGTTTCGGCGATCGAGAGCAACAAGGACGTGCTGTTACACGTGCCCGAGCTGCGCGACGTGTTTTTCGTCGACGACGGCGGCTGGCGTCCCCCGCGCGTCAACGAGACGTGCTGCAGGCGGCCTGCTCTGGCCAAGGTGCTCCGCGACATCTCGGAACGGGGTCCGGACGCATTGTACACGGGCGAAACCGCGGCCGGCCTGGCCAAGGACATCAGCGACAGCGGTGGTCTGGTGACCGAGGCCGACCTGGCCGCGGCGGCCGTCCGGTCGCGCGAGCCCGTCCGGGTGTCGGTGTTCGGCTCCGAGATCCTCGTGCCTCCCCCGCCGAGCTCTGGCGTGTCCATCCTGCTGGCACTGCGCATCCTCGAGGGATTCCGGGAACCGCTGGCCGGCCTCGGCCCGATCGGCGAGCACCGGGCGCTCGAGGCGATGAAGCACGCCTTTGCGGTGCGCATGCACCTGGGAGACGACCACGGCCAGCAGGAGGCACTGAATCGGGACGTGATTGCCGACGCCTTGGACTCCGGCTTTGCGGTACGTCGGTGGTGGTTTCTGGTACCGCCGCTGGTCCCATCGCCCGCCGACCCTCACGCTCACCCTCACCCTCACTCACTCTCCCACTGCCTCCACAGGACGAGCTCAGGTCGATGGTGCGCGACGACGGCGTGCTGGACGACGTCGGCGAGTACGGTGGCAAGTACGCCGTGCGGTTCTCGCCCGAGGATCACGGCACGTCGCACCTGTCGGTGGTCGACGCACGGTCCATGGCCGTGTCGCTGACGACGACGATCAACACGTCGTTCGGCTCCAAGGTTGTGTCCAAGTCCACCGGCATTTTGCTCAACAACCAGATGGACGACTTTTCGAGCCCGGGTCAGTCAAACGTGTACGGACTGTACGCGTCGGAGGCCAACTTTATCGCTCCCGGCAAGAAGCCGCTCAGCTCGATGTCGCCGATGGTCGTCGTGGGACCCGACGGACGGCTGCGGATGGTGCTCGGCGCCAGCGGGGGCAGTCGCATCACCACGGCCGTGTATCAGACGCTGCTGCGGGTCGTGGCGTACGGGGAGAGCGGCCTGGAGGCCGTTCACCGTGAGGCATTGAACTCAACCGACGTATCGACGCTCGTTCGCTCGCACGCCATGCCGCTCACTCGACGTTTGCCCGCGCTTTGCGCGCTCGCTCGTTTGCTTGTTCTTCAGGGCCCCGCTGGCACACGCAGCTCGTGCCCACGACGGTGCAGACGGTACGTATTGATTCGACCTCTGCGCTCGCGCCCGACTCTCACTCGCGCCGCGCGCTCCCTTTCGTTCGCTCTTTCCCTCGGTCGCCAGGAATCGTGGAGCGAGTTCCAGTTTTCGAAGTCCGACGCAGCCGCGCTCGAAGCTCGCGGCCACGAGCTGGTGCCGACCGACTGGGGTGCCGTCGTGCAGGCTGTCCTCGTCGGCGCCGACGGACGGGTCGAGGCGATCAGCGATGCGAGGAAGGACGGCGCTCCCGCCGGCTACGGACGATGATGACGCGAACGATGACGATGATGACGATGGTGGTGGGTAACAACGACGACGATGACTTACGGCTTTTTCTCTTTCCCCAACACCTGGTCCCATGTTCGTTCGACCGCCTTGACCATGTACGAGGCGTTGGCGTGCATCTTGTCGATGATGGCGTTGGATATTCGGACAAACCGCTTGGTAAACCCGTCCCAATCGGGCGCCCGGCTGGGCGGGAGGTCCGCAGATGAGAGCAGTTTCCGCCGGTCGGCCTGTGGAACAAACAAAGCAAAGGTCGTGAGCGAGCGGGAGAGCGAGCGGGAGAGCGAGCGGGAGAGCGAGCGGGAGAGCGAGCGGGAGAGCGAGCGGGAGAGCGAGCGGGAGAGCGAGAGGGGGTAAAGGAGGCGTGGGCGGGTGAGTGACGAGGGCACGTCGGTCGAGTTCGATACCAATACCAACCTTGTGGCGGCGAAGGTCGCGATCGTGGGAGGAGGACGCGGCGGACGTGGGACGATCCATGGGCTGTCCATCGGCGGGCAGGAGCTCCCGCTGGGACGCCACGGCCGACGCGGAGATGATTTCGACTCCCGAGCACCACGGGACTTGAACTGGGTCACCCTGTCGAATGGAGCGACGCGCGAGTAAGTCGGGCAGTGAGTCGTGGAGGACGTCACTTGGGTTCAACACCCACGGGTTTGAGATTCGCGGCCGCGCTCCGGAGCTTGGCGGGATCGTGGACGCTGTATCCGAGACAGATGTAGTTGAACGCGCCCGACGGCATTGTCTCGGACGACGACACGGGCGCCGGGTAGGAGCGTCGTCGAGAGATTCCTGTGCAGAAGGGTGGGTCGCCCTTGACCAACCGAGACTGAGAGAAAAACAGCGCGCCGAGACAAGCTTTTTGAGACGTCGTGGGTGTTGGCGCTTCCCGGACCCCTTCGTCTGGGTGGTTGCTCGCCATTGGTGGCGCGGAAGGAAATGAGAAGGAAAGTACAACCCTGCTGGCAAGCCAACTTGGCCAAAATTGTGCGCACAAGCTTGGCATGCCAATTCCTCTCACTCTAAAACTACCGAATGGATCGCCCTCGCGTCTTTTCCAATACATTCCTATACCGAAGCGAAGTCGCTTAAGCGCGGTTTCGCCGGAATTCCGTCGAGGTTCAGGCATGGCCACGTCGATTTTGTGCCTCAACGCTGGCTCATCGAGCCTCAAGTTCAAAGTGTTCGAGGTAGGGGTATCGAACGGCCCGCGCTCGCGCTCCTAATTCTCTCTCACTTGCTCTTCTAGCTGCTTACGTCGGGACTCTCCGTGGTATGCAACGGCATTTGCGAACGGGTCGGCCAGAGGGACACGCCGACAGCGCCCAACTTCCACGCACAGGCGGCGGGGCACAGCCCGGTCGACAACGTGGAGCCCTTCGACGACCATGTCGCCGCGTTGAAGCGTGTCGAGCGGTACCTGACGAGCGATCTCGGGGTGAGGCCCGAGCAGGTGGTCGCCGTCGGCCACCGGGTCGTGATGGGCCGCGACCACGACGCGGCGGTCCTGGTTGACGCCGAAGTGAAACGAGAGATCGAGGAGGGGGCAGTGCTCGCGCCGCTGCACAATCCGCCCAACCTTTTGGGGATTGAGGCGGCAGAGGTGATGTTCCCGGCAGCCAAGCAGGTCGCCGTGTTCGACACGGCTTTTCACACGACGATGCCCCTGTACAACAAGTCGTATGCGCTGCCAAAGCGGCTCGCAGAAAAATACGGGATCCGCAAGTACGGCTTCCACGGAACGTCTTACACGTGGCTCACGGAACAGGCGGCTCTGCGGCTGGGCAAGGACGTCGGCGACGTGAATCTGATATTGATGCACCTGGGGGCGGGAGCGAGCATGTGCGTATCCTCTATGTATTTCTCAAGACGTGCGCTCGCCCTCACACGCGCATCGTTCATCGTTTGCCAGGTGTTGTGTGCGGGAAGGGAAATGTCTTGATACGACGATGGGTCTGTCGCCCACCGCCGGGCTCGTCATGAACACGCGCTCTGGTGACGTCGATCCGAGCGTCGTGGCGTTTCTCGTGGACAAGGAGGGCATGACGGCCGACGAGGTGGAGTCGGTGTTGAACAGCGAGAGCGGCCTCGTGGGAATGTGCGGCTTGAAGGACATTCGGGACGTGCACGCCGCGGAGCGTCGGGGGGAAGCAGCCGCGGTTGAGGCGCTGGACGTGTACGTGGCGAGGATACGAGGGTATCTGGGGTCGTACGTGTTTCAATTGGGCGGCCGCGTCGACGCCGTGGTGTTCTCGGCGGGCGTCGGA
>Ga0255764_10001423_pt1 | contig 20296 bp, 19 predicted proteins | sample 071ome_30_FD_179964 | JGI IMG/M metagenome (GOLD analysis project Ga0255764, IMG submission 179964) | Coastal salt marsh microbial communities from the Groves Creek Marsh, Skidaway Island, Georgia - 071406AT metaG (version 2) | ecosystem: Environmental > Aquatic > Marine > Intertidal zone >... | reverse complement strand
GGCCAGCACCAACCACCAGGCCGAGATCACCCCGAGCTCGTCAGGAAATTGGGCGCCGTAGGCCAGGGCGCCAAAACCGAGCCCCGCTTGGGCGATACCGAGGGCAAACTTGAGCGGTGTGCTGGGTTCCAGTCCGCGCCGACCCAGACTGGTCCAGAGCCAGGCGAACAGGGGCGCGAGGGTAAAGATAAAAAAGGCGTTGGCGGCGCCAAATTGGGATGCAGTAAGGGTGATTCCAAACAGGGTTTTATCCGTCCCTCGATCCGCAAATAGAGTCATTGAGCCGGCTGCCTGCTCGAACAGCGCCCAGAAAACAACCGTTGAAAGGATGAGAACTACAAGAACCAGCATGCGATCACGCTCGACCGGGCTACAGCGAACAAAGATGTACCACAGCAAGCCGACCAGGGTCAGCAGCGCAACGATGTTAAGCACGGTGCCAACCACGGCGGTGATCTGAATCAGTTGCCAAACGACACCGACGCCGGCAATGCCGGCGAGGTAAAGCGCGGTTTCGAGTTTAATAGGCCCGACTTTTTTCGCGAGCACCTCTTCCGAAGGCGCCTCGCCGTGGCCTTCGAGGAAACGCTTACCCCACAGGAACAAAGCGAGACCAAATAACATGCCGATGCCGGCGGCCCCGAATCCGTAGGACCAGCCATAGACCTCACCCAACCAACCGCACAGCAAGGTGGCGGTAAACGCGCCAATATTGATGCCCATATAAAAAATGGTGAAACCGGAGTCGCGCCTGGGATCATCGTCGGCATAAAGCTTGCCGACTACGGTTGAAATGTTGGGTTTTAGAAATCCGACCCCCATCACAATGAGCGCCAGAGAGAGGTAAAAAATTTGCAGGGCGCCGTCATCGCGCACAATGCCTGCAGAGGTCTCCCGCGCCTGTTCGCCTTCGAAGGCCATGCCCAGATGGCCCGCTACTAGCAACAGTCCCCCAAAAATAACGGCGCGGCGCATCCCCAAATAGCGATCTGCAATCAGACCACCCAGCACTGGCATGGCGTAGACCAGTGCGGCATAGCTGCCCAGGACACCGAGACCGGCTTCATCACTGAACAGGTGGTACTTGGTGAGATAGAGGAGCAGTAAATATTTCATGCCGTAGAATGAAAACCGCTCCCAAAGTTCGGTACCAAAGCAGATAAAGAGGCCGGGTGGATGGCCCATAAAGTCTGGATGTCTGTCTTGGGTGAGAGTCGTGGTCATGGCGCGGAGTTCTCTTTTTTAGGGCCTGATAATGTTTAGGTTGGCATGGCTTTGGGATATCAAGCGGCGTCGACCAGCTCAGCTGGCTCATTAACAGCCGGCGCTTTTAAGGCTGCCAGCATCTGATCGAACTGATTGAGTCGCTTTACCCGTGCGAACAACGCGCCCGCTTGCGGATAATAGTATTGCAAATAGACCAGCCACTGTTTGGTGGGGTTGCAGGCATAGCGCGGGTCATAGGTGGACGCATTGCGCTCGAGGTAGCTGATGAGCAACCCGCGAATATCATCCCAGCCCATGTTTGGCTGCGGCGCTCCTTGGATGGCGGCGCGCACGGACAGGGCCAAATCGGGCCGGCACAGCGCACCACGGGCAAGCATGAATCGCTGACAGCCACTCACTCGCCCGCAGGTGGCCACATCGGTGGTTGTCCAGAGCTCACCATTGGCGTTGATGGGGATAGGGCTGTGCTGATTGAGATCAGCCAGTCGGTGCCAGTGCGCGGGGGGGCGATATCCCTGCCGTCGCGTCCGTGCGTGGACGGTTAGTTCGTCGATGCCGCCACGGATTGCCGACTCAGCGATATCCTCGAAATGGTCGTCGGTATCAAAGCCGAGTCGTATTTTGGCGGTTACCGGGATGGCCTCGGGCACCGCGTCTCTGACGGCGGCACATATCCTTTCGATATGATCCGGCGTTTTAAGCAGCACAGCACCCCCTTGTGACTTGTTGACAGTCTTGGCGGGGCAGCCAAAGTTCAGGTCGATCCCCGGGGCGCCGAGGTTGACTGCTACGCGGGCATTCTCGGCCATAAGATGAGGGTCGCTGCCCAAAAGCTGAACAAACACCGGTACCCCGGCAGCGGTTCGCCCGTCCCGCTTGAGCTCCGGACAGAGTCGATAGAAAACACGGGGAGGCAGCACGGTTTGTGAAATACGCACAAACTCGGTAACGCAACGATCGAAACCGCCGATTGAGGTCAGGATATCCCGCATAATGCCGTCCATCACACCCTCCATGGGCGCCAAAATGAGACGAAGCGGCTTTTCTTCCGTATTAACTAGGGCAGGCACAGATTGCATCGGGCAAGAATACCCGACTCCGCCGGTCACGCCTACGCGAATGGCAGCATTCTCCTGGGCCTTGTACACTCAGCCCCCCCGCCCGTAACTGATTTGAGATCAAGGCATGAATCCAAACTATCTCGATTTCGAACAACCGATTGCAGAACTCGAGGAGAAGATTGAGGAGCTCAGCAACGTCGCTGGTGGCGATGACCTCAACCTGACTGAGGAAGTCGCCCGGTTGCGGGACAAAAATAAAGCGCTCACTGCCAAAATCTATGCTGACCTAAGTCCCTGGGATATCGTGCGCGTCGCGCGCCATCCCCTGCGTCCCTACAGTCTCGATTACATTGGCGAGATCTTTACCGAATTTGATGAATTGCACGGCGATCGACACTTTGGCGACGATAAAGCCATCGTCGGCGGTATCGCGCGCCTCGAAGGACAGCCTGTCATGGTCATCGGACAGGAGAAGGGTCGCTCTGTGAAAGACAAAGTGCTGCGTAACTTTGGGATGCCGAAACCTGAGGGATATCGCAAAGCCTTGCGTTTGATGGAGCTGGCGGAGCGTTATCGCATGCCGGTGATTACCCTTATCGATACCCCCGGAGCCTATCCGGGTATAGATTCTGAAGAGCGTGGCATCTCAGAGGCGATCGCGCAGAATCTGGCCGTCATGTCACGCTTACGCACCCCGATTGTCTGCGTTGTGATCGGCGAGGGCTCCTCGGGCGGGGCGCTGGGTATTGGCGTGGGCGATCATCTTGCGATGCTGCAGTACTCCACCTATTTTGTGATCTCTCCCGAGGGCTGTGCCAATATTATCTGGAAGAGCAGCGAGTTCGCACCCGACGCGGCGGCGGCAATGGGCGTCACGTCATCTACCCTCGAAGAGCTTGGGATTGTCGATGCCACTATCGAGGAACCGCTGGGAGGCGCCCACCGTGACCCGAAGGCAATGGCACAGCGGATTCGCGAGCATTTGGTCGCCCAGGTGGCTCGACTGTCGAGCCTGGATACCGTGGTAATGCTGGAGGAGCGATACCGGCGTCTCATGTCCTACGGTAACTGATCCTGTCCGCGATCGATCTGCCAATTGCCGTTCTCAAGGGGTTCGATGCTGTTCCCAGGACGGGCGATTGGGTTGTAGGTCTTAGCGGGGGGCGCGACAGCGTTGCGCTTCTAGACATGGCCCAGCGTTGGCTGGCGCAGCACCCGGGGCCGAGGCTTCGCGCCGTTCATATCGACCACAACTTGCAGTCCGAAGCCTCGCGGTGGCGGGAATTCTGTCTGCAGCTCTGCGCGGCAAAAGGCATACCCCTCAAGGTTTATGGCATCACAGTGACCGACGCCTCAGGGCAAGGCTTGGAGGGTGCTGCCAGGTTGGGTCGCTATGGCGTGTTCGAGACTGAATTGACTGCTGGCGATTGCCTGCTTCTGGCACATCACGTCGATGATCAGGTGGAGACAGTGCTTCAGCGCTTGTTTCGCGGAACAGGCCCGCGCGGCATTGTGGGGATGCCGGCGGTCAGGCAGCTGGGTCAGGGGACGCTCCATCGGCCTCTTCTTGAGGTATCGAGATCGACATTGACCGATTGGGTCGATACTCAGGGCCTCCAGTTTGTGGACGATCCCAGCAATGTCGATCCCGCCTATGACCGAGGCATTTTGCGCGCGTCAATATTGCCCGTCGTTGCCGAACGGTGGCCGGCCTATCGTGACAGCATTACCCGCTTTACCCGTTTGCAGCGGGATATGTTGGAGGACCTACCGGGACTGGAAGTGACGCAAAGTCACTTTGGTGAATCCGTGCTGCCGCTGCCATCCCCTGAATCGGTTGGCGCGTTGGCGACGCGTATTCACCGATGGCTAAACCTTGGGGGCATTCTGTCACCGGGCTACCGTCGGCTGCAGGAATTTGGGCGTCAGTGCCTGGAGGCGAAAGACGGGGCTCAGCCTCGGCTTTCCCTCGACGAAGGCGAGATTGTTTGCTGGCGCGCCCAGCTCTATCTGTCAGTGCTTGACCAACCAGTGCCCGCACTCCCGGAGGTGTTGACAACCGGCGACCCGCTGGCGGGCCCATGGGGATGGTTGAATTGGGTGGCGCAAGCGGGTCAGGGTCTCAAGCCCGGGCTCGCCGCTACTCTGCGGTATCGGCGCCCTGGGGAGCAGTTCACCGCCGTAAACGGGCTGACCAAGGATTTCGGTCAGCTTTGCCAAGAGCGCGGTGTTCCCCCCTGGTGGCGCGATCGCTTGCCTATCCTGGAGCACGCCGGGGAACCTGTCTGGGCTCCCTTGCTGGGATTTTTCGCAGGTGCAGCCCCCTATTTAGCAACCTCGGGGGAGGGGGTCACACCCCACTGGCAGCCGCCAAATTGCGCCGAGTGAATTGAGTGGCGCGCACCTTACTGTTAGACTGACATCCCATCTGAGTGCGAGTGGAGAAGCCCTTAAGCAGGCCGCTTCACCGTCGATTTTCCCCTTCGGGGGCAACCCCTAGATTGGTGGTCGGCATGACGCGTTACGTCTTCGTTACAGGTGGAGTGGTTTCATCCTTGGGCAAAGGGATTGCAGCCGCGTCCCTCGCAGCCATTCTGGAGGCCCGTGGCCTCAAAGTAACCCTCCTCAAACTCGACCCCTATATCAACGTCGATCCCGGTACCATGAGTCCTTTTCAACATGGGGAAGTGTTCGTCACCGACGATGGCGCGGAGACCGATCTCGATCTAGGTCACTACGAGCGCTTCACGCGCACTACCATGACTAAGCGCAACAATTTTACCAGCGGTCGGGTGTATGACGCGGTATTGCGCAAAGAGCGCCGGGGGGATTATCTCGGAGGCACCGTTCAGGTGATTCCTCATGTCACCGACGAAATTATTCGGCGCGTCAAGCTGGGTGCGGAAGGTGTTGATGTAGCTGTCGTCGAGGTAGGCGGCACCGTGGGTGATATTGAAAGTCAGCCTTTCCTTGAGGCAGTGCGACAGCTCAAATTGGAGCTGGGGTCTGCGCATGCGCTGTTGATGCATTTAACCCTGGTCCCTTATATCCCTACCGCGGGGGAGACCAAGACTAAACCGACCCAGCACTCGGTGAAGGAGTTGCGGTCGATTGGTCTCCAGCCGGAGGTGCTCCTGACCCGCTGCTCGGTAGAGGTCGACGACAGCGCTAGACGTAAGATTTCGTTGTTTACTAATGTCGAAATGCGCGCGGTAATCCCGCTGCTCGACTCAGATTCCATTTACAAGATCCCGCGCAATTTGAGTGCGAATGGTCTCGATGACTATATTTTGGAGCGTTTTGGCTTGTCTTGCCCCGAGCCTGATTTTTCCGAGTGGGATGAAGTTGTCGAACGTGAATTCAGCGAGCGCCGTGGGGAAGTAAAGGTGGGTATGGTGGGTAAATATATCGACCTCGCCGACGCCTACAAATCACTCAATGAGGCGTTGGGGCATGCAGGCCTTCAGACCCTCGCCAAAGTCACTATTGAATACATTGACGCCGAGGAGATAGAGACCAAGGGAACGGTCCTGCTCGAGCATTTGGATGCCATTCTGGTTCCCGGTGGATTTGGTGACCGGGGCGTCGATGGCAAGATCGCCGCTGTGCGTTACGCGCGGGAAAATGGTGTGCCGTTTCTGGGTATTTGTCTCGGCATGCATATGGCGATGATTGAGTTTGCGCGCAATGTCTGCGACCTCAAGGGGGCTCACTCGACCGAGATGGAGCGCGATACACCCCACCCCATTGTGGCCCTTATCACCGAATGGCAGACCGCCGAAGGTGAGCGGGAGGTCCGGGATGAGAACTCCGATCTCGGCGGCACCATGCGCCTAGGGGCGCAAACCTGCCATCTGGTGGCAGGCACCTTGGCCCATCGTGTGTACGGTAGCGACGAGATCAGGGAGCGCCACCGCCATCGTTATGAGGTCAACAACAATTACATTGAGCAAATCGAATCGGCGGGCTTAAAGATCTGCGGTTGGTCTCAGGACAAAGAGCTTGTGGAGATCATCGAGCTACCCGATCACCCCTGGTTTCTCGCCTGTCAATTTCATCCCGAGTTCACTTCCCGACCCCGCGGCGGACATCCGCTGTTTACCAGCTACATTGAGGCGGCACTCAAGCACGCCGATGAACAGAGTCGATAAGCATGGCGCCGTCACAGCATGTCAGCGTTGGTAATCTCACCCTCGGAAACGATCTTCCCTTGGTATTGATTGGCGGGATCAACGTACTCGAAAGCGAGCAATTTGCTGTTGATGTTGCAGGCGAGTACCTCGAGGTCTGCCGACGTCTGGATATACCGTTGATTTTCAAAGCGTCCTATGACAAGGCAAACCGCTCGTCGATACATTCTTATCGCGGCCCCGGGCTCGACGTGGGCTTGCAGCATCTCGCTGCGGTCAAGTCGACTCATGATGTGCCGGTGGTGACGGACGTGCACGCCCCCGAGGAGGCGGCACCCGCAGCTGCCGTTTGCGACATGATTCAGCTACCGGCTTTTCTGGCGAGGCAAACGGACCTTGTGGCGGCGATGGCAGCCACCGGGAAACCCGTCAATATCAAGAAGCCGCAGTTTCTGAGCCCCGAGCAAATGGCCAATGTGGTTGAGAAATTTCGTGAGTGCGGCAACGACCAGCTGTTGGTTTGTGAGCGGGGTAGTAACTTCGGTTATGACAATTTGGTTGTCGACATGCTGGGCTTTGGCGTTATGAAGCAAGTCACTCAAGGTTTGCCGATGGTGTTTGATGTCACCCACGCGCTCCAGCGGCGCAATCCTGGCGACGCGGCCTCAGGAGGGCGCCGTCATCAGGTGCTCGAACTTGCCCGGGCCGGTGTGGCGGTGGGAGTCGCGGCCCTTTTCCTTGAGTCACATCCACATCCTGATCAAGCGCTTTGTGACGGCCCCAGTGCACTTCCGCTTGATTTGCTGGAGCCTTTTTTGGCCCAGGTAAAGGCGCTCGATATTCTGGTCAAAGAGCAGCCAAATCTCGTTATACCCTAGCCGATCAATGGAGATAGTAGGTGTCTGAAATAGTTGATGTGCGCGCCTTTGAGGTGCTTGATTCCCGGGGAAATCCCACCGTCATGGCTGAGGTTACCCTCGCCGACAATGCCGTGGGTAGCGCCTGTGCGCCTTCGGGAGCGAGCACGGGAAGTCGAGAAGCGCTAGAACTTCGAGACGGAGACCCGAATCGATACCTCGGCAAAGGGGTATTGAAGGCGGTTGGCCATGCCAATGGTTCTATTCGTGAGTTGCTCATCGGACACGATGCACTGGACCAATCGGGGGTGGACGCCCGGATGATTGAGGCCGATGGCACGGCGAATAAAGCCGAGTTTGGTGCCAACGCAATTCTAGCGGTCTCGCTGGCCACCGCGAAAGCGGCGGCTCAGTCGGCAGGTCTGCCGCTGTATCAACATATCGCCAACTTGGCGGGTAATACCCAGCTCACCATGCCCGTGCCCATGATGAATATCTTGAATGGGGGTGAACATGCCGACAACAATGTGGACATCCAGGAGTTCATGATCCAGCCCCTGTCGTCACCCAACTTTGCCGAGGCGCTGCGAACAGGTGCCGAGATCTTTCACAGCTTAAAGAAAGCGCTGAGTCAAAGAGGATTGGCCACGGCGGTGGGCGACGAGGGAGGCTTTGCACCAAATCTCCCTTCGAATGCTGCAGCGCTCGATATTATCGCCGAGGCGGTTGACAGTGCAGGCTTTCGATTGGGCGAGGATGTGACGCTGGCCCTTGATTGCGCTGCGTCGGAGTTCTTCGCGAATGGCGTTTACGATTTGAAGGGTGAAAGCCGGCAATTCAACGCAAGCGAGTTTGCTGACTATTTGGCGGATCTTTGCGATAGCCACCCTATTATTTCAATCGAAGATGGCCTAGATGAGTCGGATTGGGAAGGCTGGGCGGTGCTGACACAAAAGTTAGGCGATCGCATTCAACTGGTGGGCGATGATTTGTTCGTCACCAACACTGAAATTTTAAAGCGTGGCATTGATGAAGGGATCGCTAACTCGATCCTCATCAAGTTCAACCAAATAGGTTCGCTGTCAGAGACGCTGGAGGCCATTCAGATGGCCCGGGCAGCAGGGTACACCGCGGTGATTTCCCATCGCTCCGGCGAGACCGAAGATGCCACTATCGCGGATCTTGCCGTCGGCACCGGCGCGGGGCAGATTAAAACTGGCTCATTATGTCGCTCTGATCGAGTGGCGAAGTACAACCGGTTGCTGCGCATAGAGGCAGAGCTGGGCCTGACAGCACCCTACCGGGGTCGAGCGGAATTCAGTCGGGCGTGACCGTGAAGGGACTGCTGGCGGCATTACTTCTGCTGGTGGTGTTTCTCCAGTATCGGCTGTGGTTGGCGGAGGGGGGTATTGCCGAGGTGGTCCGCTTGCAAGAACAAATACGCACAGAAGAGGCAATTAATGCCGAGCTGCGTGCTCGCAATGACGAGCTGGCGAGACAAGTCTTAGATCTGCAAAATGGACAATTGGTCATTGAGCAGCGCGCCCGGGAAGATTTGGGACTAGTGCGCGAGGGCGAAGTGTATTACCAGTTTGCCGATGAATCGCCCGAAGCGGATGGCGCCGAATGAGCAGTATCTGGGCGGTCGTGCCAGCGGCGGGACTGGGTCGTCGTATGGCCGCAGAGGTGCCCAAGCAGTATCTTCAAATTGCGGGTGTGACATTGCTGGAGCACACGCTGCGTGCGCTGCTTGACTGTGCGCAGCTGCGAGGCTTGGTCGTGGCGCTGGACCCGGGCGATAGGCGAGCCGATGGTATCGCCTTGCTGAGCGACCCCAGAGTCATGACGGCGTTGGGTGGGGCGAATCGTGCCGAGTCAGTCCGTTCCGGTCTTGCCCTGTTGGAAACAATGGCTGAACCCGACGATTGGGTATTGGTGCATGATGCGGCGCGCCCCTGCTTACCGCTTGAGGTGTTGATGCCGTTCATCGATACCATTACGAGTACAGCTGTGGGCGGATTACTGGCACAGCCTTGTACCGATACACTGAAGCAGGTGGATGGCGATGGTATTGTTGCGTCGACGCTTGATCGGTCTACTATTTGGCGAGCGCAGACCCCCCAGATGTTTCGGATGGGGATACTGTGTTCGGCGCTTGATCAGGCGAGAAATGCCGGTTTGCGAGTAACCGATGAGGCGAGTGCGGTGGAAGCGGCAGGGCATCCTGTTCAGATCATTGAAGGGCCCGCCAGTAACATCAAAGTCACGGTGCCCGATGATCTGGAGCTCGTCAAAGTGCACCTGAGGCGGATGAGGCAAGACAAGCGATGATGCGAATTGGACACGGCTACGACGTGCACGCTTTCTGCGAGGGTAACGACGTGGTACTCGGTGGCGAGACGATACCCCACGACCGTGCACTTAAGGCGCACTCCGATGGAGATGTTGTGTTGCATGCGCTGTGCGATGCGCTTCTGGGTGCGGCTGGGCTGGGTGATATCGGCCATCATTTTCCAGATACCGATCCGGCCTATAGCAATATTAACAGTCGCGATTTGCTGCGCGCTGTCGTGGATAAACTTCGCGGTAATGGCTGGGCCGTGGTTAACACCGATCTGACTGTGATCGCTCAGGCGCCTCGCCTCGCCGGACACATCGATGCGATGCGAGCCCATATCGCCAGTGATCTACGTGTTGATTATCGCGCTGTAAATGTCAAAGCGACGACCACTGAAGGGCTTGGGTTTGTCGGTCGCGAAGAGGGCATTGCCTGCCATGCGGTAGCGCTTCTCGTTGAAACGACTTCCGAGGCATAGCAATGGATCGGCACGGTATTGGGATGACCTCCCAGCGCACGCGAGAGCGATTGATTCAACGTCTGATGGAACAGGGCATCACAGATTACAGCGTGCTCGAGGCAATTCGCTCCACCCCCAGGCACTTGTTCGTCGATGAAGCACTTGCCCATCGGGCTTATGAAGACACGGCGCTGCCGATTGGTTGGAATCAGACGATCTCCCAGCCCTACATCGTGGCCCGGATGACCGAGTTAGCGATCGCGCAGGGTAAACCCGAAAAGGTCCTGGAGATTGGCAGCGGCTCGGGCTATCAAACCGCGGTGCTGTCACCGCTGGTAGGAGAAATTTTTGCGATTGAGCGTATCAAAGGACTGCTCGATCGCTCGCGCCAGCGTATGCGTAATCTGCGATTGCGCAATGTTCAACTGAGGCACGCCGATGGTCTGGGTGGTTGGTCAGACAAGGGGCCCTTTGACGTCATTTTGTGCGCCGCGGCACCTGAACACGTGCCTGATATTTTGATGCAGCAGCTGACTCCGCATGGTCGCTTGATTATGCCCGTCGGCGGCCGTCAGCAAGAGCTGGTCGTGGTAACCCATTCCTCCGAGGGTCCCGAGGTGCTATCGATCGAGCCGGTTAAGTTTGTTCCCATGCTGGCGGGCACCGAACGTTGATGAAAGGCTGGTTGGGCATCTACCTGAGAGGCGTCGCCATGGGAACCGCGGATCTCGTGCCGGGGGTTTCGGGTGGAACAATAGCACTGATTACGGGTATCTACGCGCGCTTGCTGGCAGCCTTGTCGCAGGCAAACGGTGAGACCGTGATGCTTCTGGCTCGAGGTCACTTCGCACGGTGCTGGGAGCGTATCGACGGCAGCTTTCTCTTGGTGTTGGCCGCGGGCATGGGGACAGCTATCCTGGGCTTTGCCGAGGGAATTCAGTTTTTACTGGCACATTATCCGTTGGTTCTGTGGTCTTTCTTCTTCGGGCTCGTTCTCGCTTCAGCGGTCATGTTGTTAGTAACAGAATTAAGCGCGGGCGACATGCTTGGTTACTTCCACGTTGTCCTGGGGGCCTCGGCGGCAGCTCTGATCGGTTTGCTGCCTCAGGGCTCTATAGCATCGTTACCGGGGGCTTTTTTCCTGGCGGGCATGTTGGCGATTACCGCCATGCTATTGCCGGGTATATCAGGCAGCTTCATTTTGTTGTTGCTCGGTATGTACGCGCCGGTGATCAGTGCCGTCACCGAACGCGATCTGACGCTTTTGGCAGTTTTCGCGGCGGGTTGTGCGGTAGGTCTCCTGACTTTTTCCCGCGTCCTGCACTGGCTGATGCAGTCTTTCCGCAAGTCTCTTATGGCAACCCTTGCGGGATTTTTGGCGGGGTCGCTGGTGATTTTATGGCCGTGGCAGCTTGTGCAAAGCGTGATCATCGACCGTCATGGTGAGGCGCGCTCGGCGAGCTCACTGCCAATTAGTCCCGCGCGCTTTGCTGCCGAGTTGGGAGACCCACAGCTGCTGCTTTGCGGGATTGGTGCCTTGGTGGGGATTGTTGTCGTCACCGGACTCGCGTTAGCGCGCGCTAGGGTGTAGGGGTGATGCCCAGTCAGGCTGCCGGGTTGTTACGCGCCGCGACGGCGGTTGTGCTCGTGGGCTTAGGAGCCTGTGCCGATAACCCGCCCGCACCCATAGAAACACGATCCGGGACTCAGGTCAGCCCGTCCAAAAGTACAACTCGTCCGGCCACCGAGCAATCCGCGGCAGGGAAGTCCACGATAGCGGCGGGGTCTCGCTACGCGGTACAGCCGGGAGATACCCTCTACTCGATTGCGTTTCGCTACGGCATAGACGTCAACGCGCTGGCGGCGAGAAACCAGATTGATGAACCGTTTACTATTTATCCTGGGCAGCTGCTTGTGATCGACCTTTCCGGACTCTCTGCCTCGGCATCCACAGCAACGAAGCCGGCATCGAACCCCAAGCCCCAGAAGAAATCGGCCTCGCCGCAGTCGACGGAGAATGTGTCAGCGGTTGTCGAGGCGCCGGTCGCGGAGCCTAAAAAGACACCGGTTAAGCAGTCCTCTAAACCCGCCAATGAGCCATCAACGGCGCAACAAGTCGCCGCGAAACCCGTCAGCAAGGGTACTTTTGGTCCCGTGGCGAGATGGGAGTGGCCTAGCGCTGGACGCGTCGCGCGCAGCTATTCGGACGTCCTGCACAAAGGCGTGGACATTGCCGGTGCGCGAGGAGACCTGATTCGGGCGACGGCGGCGGGTGAAGTTGTTTATGCGGGAACGGGTGTCAAGGGCTACGGACTCTTGTTGATCGTGAAACACAATGAGCAATTTCTCAGTGCTTACGGACACAACGACAGCACGCTGGTCAAGGAAGGTACTTGGGTCGGTGCCGGCCAGCCGATCGCTCAGATGGGGAGCAGTGGCACCGATACCGTTAAGCTGCACTTTGAGATTCGTCGCGAGGGAAAGCCTATTGATCCGGTGAAGTTACTGCCGCGTCGTTGAGAGAATTATCGCTCCAACAGCGCCAACTTGTCCGGTTTGCCCGACCAGGCTTCGGCGTCCGGCATCTCGGGTTTCTTCTCGGTGATGTTTGGCCAAATATCGGCGAGCTCGGCGTTTAGGGCGAGGAACTGCTCCTGATCAGCCGGAAGTTCATCCTCGGAGAAAATGGCATCGATGGGGCACTCGGGCTCGCACAATGCACAGTCGATACACTCATCGGGATGTATCACCAAGAAATTAGGGCCCTCGTAGAAGCAGTCCACCGGACAAACTTCGACACAGTCGGTGTGCTTGCAGTTGATACAGTCTTCGCCAACAACAAATGTCATGGTGCGCAATCTCCAATGAGTGATGCCGAAGGATACCTTTGTTCGTGGCTAATTTGAATGGCCCCTTTGAATGACCCGGTTGAAAGACCCGTTTGAATCACCCGAGTTACAACTTGCTCTTCAGATCGTAAAGAAACTCGAGCGCATCCCGGGGGCTCATATCATCGATGCTGGCATCGCTCAGTGCAGCGAGTGCCGGGTGTGAGTCGACACGATTGAACAAATCATTCTGCGGCGGTGGTGAGGTGTTTGCCACCGATGTCGTCGGGGTGCTCGCTTGACCCGCTTCGAGCTCGGCAAGTTTTTGCTTGGCTTGATCCAGCACATCGGTGGGGATTCCAGCTAACTTGGCGACTTGAAGGCCAAAGCTACGGTTAGCTGGCCCATCTTGGATGTTGTGCATAAAAATCACGTGATCTTCATGTTCGGTGGCATCAAGGTGCACGTTGGCCATGGTGTCGAATTGCTCGGGAAGAGCGGTGAGTTCAAAGTAGTGCGTCGCGAATAGCGTGAAGGCCCGCACCCGGGTAGCAAGCGCGATCGCCGCGGCCCAAGCGAGACTGAGACCATCGAACGTGCTGGTGCCACGACCTACCTCGTCCATCAAGACCAGACTTTTCGGTGTGGCGTTGTGCAGGATATTGGCGGTTTCTGTCATTTCCACCATGAAGGTAGAGCGTCCGCTGGCAAGATCATCCGATGACCCAATGCGCGTAAAAATACGGTCGAGGGTCGACAGTTTGGCTCGTGTCGCGGGAACAAAGGAGCCGACGTGGGCCAGCAGTGCAATGAGTGCGTTTTGCCGCATATAGGTAGATTTGCCGCCCATGTTGGGCCCTGTGATCAGCAGCATCCGCCGATGCCGATCGAGTCGGGTTCCGTTAGCAATAAAGGGGGTATCGCTAACCTGTTCCACGACGGGGTGGCGGCCGGCATCGATATCGAGCACGGGCTCCTCGGTGAATTCGGGGCGAACCAGATCCAATGCCTGTGCGCGCTCGGCGAAACAGGCGAGTACATCGAGATCGCAAAGCGCCAGCGCAGTCTGCTGTAGCGATACAAGATCCTCCCCGATGGTCGCTACAAGCGCGTCATATAAATGCTTTTCTCGCGCCAGCGCCCGGGACTTACTGGACAGGGCTTTATCCTCGAAGGTCTTGAGCTCCGGGGTGATGAAGCGCTCTGCGTTTTTGAGGGTTTGGCGACGCACGTAGGCGTCGGGCGCGGAGGCAGCCTGGGCTTTCGATATTTCGATGTAGTAGCCGTGAACGCGGTTGTAGCCAACTTTCAGGCTACTAAGTCCGGTCGCCTCTCGCTCTCGCTGCTCTATCTCGAGTAAAAAATCCCCGGCATTTTTTGAAATATTGCGCAGCTCATCAAGCTCGCTATCGTAGCCGTCGGCGATGACGCCTCCGTCTCGAATCAGCACAGGTGGGTTTTCCACGAGGGCACGCGTAAGCAGGGCAACCGTGTCGGGATAATCGCCGAGGTCAGTATGTAAGTTCGCTAATTTTTCAGCGTCCTGAGGGAGTGCCACTCGTAGTGCCGGCAGAGCGGCAAGGCTATCGGCGAGACGCGTGAGGTCGCGAGGTCGTGCAGAGCCGAGCGCTACCCGAGTCAAAATACGTTCCATGTCACAAATTGGTCTGAGGGCTGCGCGGACGCCTTCGAACTGATAGTTGTGGCTCAGCGCACTGACGGCATCGTGCCGCCGCTGTAGCTTCGCCTCATTGTTGATAGGCCGGTGCAGCCATCTCCTCAGATGCCGTGTGCCCATGGCGGTCACGGTACTGTCTATGACGGCGAAAAGCGTGTGCTCTTCACCGCCGTTTAAATTGCAATCAATTTCAAGGTTGCGCCGTGTGGCGGCATCGAGAAGTACGGAATCGGAAAGCTTTTCTTCCCGCATACCCTGGAGGTGAGGCAGGTCGCCCCGCTGGGTATCCTTCAGGTATTCCAGCAGGCATCCCGCCGCCGAAAGCGCCAGCGTTAGACCGTCGCAGCCAAACCCCTTCAGATCTTGGGTTTGGAATTGGCTATTGAGTGCCCGCCGGGCAGCGGCTTCTTCAAAAGTCCAGGGCGGTTGGTATCTGACCCCACGACGCCCGGACAGCGCCGCGTAGAGAGAGCCCTCGGCGATCAGGACTTCGGCGGGGGATAGGCGCTCGATTTCGGCCTGTAGCGCCTCCTCGCCGATGACTTCAGTCACCAGAAATCGGCCGCTGGAAACGTCCGCCCAGGCCAACCCGTGGTGCGACTCCTGACTGCACAGTGCCAACAGCAAGGCATCGGTTGACGCATCCAGGAGTGATTCGTCTGACAGAGTTCCCGGGGTGACGATACGCACAACCTGTCGCTCTACCGGGCCTTTGCTGGTCGCCGGGTCACCAATTTGCTCGGCAATCGCGACTGAAAACCCCTGCCTGACGAGACGGGCGAGGTAATTTTCCGCCGCGTGATAAGGAACCCCGGCCATAGGAATTGGTTCGCCGCCGGACTTGCCACGCGCTGTTAGGGTGATGTCGAGCACGTCGGCTGCCGTGCGGGCGTCCTCGTAAAACAGTTCGTAGAAGTCACCCATTCGGTAAAACAGCAGGTCGCTCGGGTGTTCGCGCTTGATCGCGAAATACTGCTGCATCATTGGGGTGTGTTGCTGGTGCTCAGTATCCGCCATGGGTATCCGGTTACAGGGTTTTTCGTGTGCTTTGGGCTTGGGGCGCCGCCAGACGGCATCATACTGTGTCACGTCAAGTCCGTGTTGTCGGTGGGAGGCAGAAATAGGACAGATATGTAGCCAATTGCGACACAGGTGCAGGGCCTGCACTGTTTTTATCGAATTTGATGGCTAAACTGGCTTGCATCTGCCAGAAAAAACACTGATTATTCATACAGTACTTTTCACTCACGATGCGAGGACACAATCATGGACCCAAACAAGCAAAAAGCCCTGGATGCAGCGCTGGCGCAAATTGAGCGGCAGTTTGGTAAAGGCACCGTTATGCGCATGGGAGACGAGGAGCGGGTGGCCATTCCCTCTATCTCCACGGGTTCCCTCGGCTTGGATATAGCCCTCGGTATTGGTGGCTTACCGAAAGGACGCATTGTTGAAATTTATGGTCCTGAATCATCGGGTAAAACCACACTGACCTTGCAGGTGATCTCAGAGGCTCAAAAGAAGGGTGGGGTGGCGGCCTTTATCGATGCCGAACATGCGCTGGATCCCCAGTACGCCGAGAAGCTCGGCGTGCAGATGGACGACTTGATTGTCTCTCAGCCTGATACTGGAGAGCAGGCGCTGGAAGTTGCGGAAATGCTGGTGCGCTCTGGAGCCGTTGATGTATTGGTCGTGGACTCTGTGGCGGCGCTGACGCCAAAAGCGGAAATTGAAGGAGATATGGGGGATTCCCATGTGGGCCTGCAGGCGCGGTTGTTAAGTCAGGCTATGCGCAAACTGACCGGTGCGATCAAGCAAACCGGTTGTCTGGTTATCTTTATCAACCAGATTCGTATGAAGATTGGCGTCATGTTTGGCAGCCCTGAGACCACGACGGGTGGTAACGCCCTCAAATTCTATTCTTCGGTTCGCCTCGATATCAGACGCATTGGCGCAGTGAAAGACGGTGATGAAGTGGTGGGTAACGAGACCCGGGTAAAAGTCGTCAAAAACAAAGTATCGCCCCCCTTCAAGCAGGCTGAATTTCAGATCATGTACGGCTCGGGTATTTACCACATGGGTGAGGTCATTGACTGGGGCGTGAAGCTTAACTTGGTTGATAAAAGCGGAGCCTGGTACGCCTACAAAGGTGACAAGATCGGTCAGGGTAAAGCGAATGCCTCCAAGTTTCTTGAGGAAAATCCGGCAATTGCCATGGAAATAGAAAATCAAATTCGCCACCAGACTATGGGATTACCCCTAACAGCGATCGAGGGGGGCAAGGCGACAGAGGAGAACGCGGCGGAGAAAGATGACGCCGATGCTGCTGGAGCTGCTGCTGCCGCCGAGTAATGGCTTGTTCCACCGATGTGAAACCTGTTGATATCCGGCGCAAGGGGATGGATCTCCTCGCGCGCCGGGAGCACGGCGTCGATGAGCTCAAGCGTAAATTAGCGGTTCGCTTTGGTGGCGGGGAAGCGCTTGCTGAGCTCATCGAGGCTGAAGTCGATAGGCTGGTTGATGAGGGTCTTCTCAGCGAGGAGCGTTTCGCCGCTGCCATGGTTCGGCAGCTCATCGCCAAGGGTTTGGGGCCGAGACGGCTCGACGAGGAGCTGCGCGCCAAAGGGGTTCGTGGGTCGTGGCGTGACTGTGCCGATAGCAGTGAGCTTGCCATTGATTGGCATGAGCAAGCCCGCCATGTGTATGACAAGAAGTTTGGTGATAGGGCGATGCCTGAGGATCACCAGTCGGCGAGAAAGGAGTGGGCTCGACGGGCTCGATTCATGCAGTACCGAGGCTTTGAGCCCGCCCATTTCATGCCGCTTCTCGCCGGCTAAGGTCTAAGATAAACGCTGGGCTGGCGCTGCCGGGCTCGTATTTTGATCCCCCCCTGCCTAGTTGTGCCGCCTGATCTCAGCGGTCCAACAGTGCTCCGCGAAGTTCCCTCGCTTTTTCTTTTACGCGTTCAGCGTTATCCGGGCCCATGCGCATCAACTGCTTTTGCAGGGGAGACAAGGCTTCCAGTGCGGGATCTTCATAGACCCAATTGGCTTCCACCTTATAAAGCCTCGCTTCAATCGGAGTCTCCGGTGCAAGCATGATGGCTTCGAGAGAGGTAAGAACTGCGCCTTCGAGATTGGGGTCTTCGTAACCAAGCGCATTCCACGCCTCGTTTACCGCCGACTCAAAGGTGGTGAAAGCCGACACGATGCTTTCGGTGTTAAGTTCGCTGATGTGGCGGGACAGGCCGTCGTACCGCGAAAAGCCGGTGGGATCCATGGTCACGGCCAGACCGTCATCACGAAAAGCGAATGGTGCTTCTGGTCTTCCAACAGGTAGCAGCTTGTAGGGCACGAATCCCTGCCGAAGATTATCTATAATGGCAACTACCCGCTCGATCACGTTGGGTGCAGCGGCAAAGGTAACGGCCAGCGGGCTGGGACTCATGGCTTCGACGCTATTCGCGAGCAACGCGTTAGCCTCTGCCAGAGTGGGGGGCGCCGCTGGCTCGGGCACAGCTTCAGGCTCCTCGATAACTTGAGGCTCGGGCGCGAAAACATCCAGCCGTTCAGGCTCCGGTTCTGGCTCGGGTTCAGGGATCGGCGCAGTGGCCACCGGAGTGACCGGTTCCGCGGGGGATTTGCTACCGTAGGGAAGCTTCTCACCAAAGCCCCACCAGAGTATCCCCACGAGTAGGAGTAGGCCGAAAATCGGAAGAGCAATAGTTAGGGGAGAGCGCCTGTTGGCGCGCTGCGGGTCGAGATTGGAATCACTCATAGGAAGGCACCACCTGATCGGATTGGGAACAGTGTAGTACGAGTTGAAATTGGTATAAACAGGTCGCGAACAGACATTTCCGGGCTTGACATCAAGGCCTCCGAAAGTCAATTTCGCGTGTTTTACAGGGTTTGCCCGGCTCGGTGATTCGATCGGGGTTAAATCGGCGAGATTAGGAACCTTCAATGCAGCGCTATTCCGCACTTGGATTGCTCACTCAGGGACTCAGGCACCATGAGAATTGGCAGCGTGTCTGGCGTAATCCGACTCCAAAAAAACACTATGACGTAATCGTAGTGGGCGGCGGTGGGCATGGGCTCGCGACCGCTTATTACCTCGCCAAGCTGCACGGTGTGACCAATGTCGCGGTGGTGGAAAAGGGCTATCTGGGCGGAGGCAACACCGGCAGAAATACGACCATTGTTCGCTCAAATTATTTATGGGACGAAGCGGCACATCTCTATGAGCATGCGATGAAGCTTTGGGAGGGGTTGTCCCAGGACCTCAATTACAACGTCATGTTCAGCCAGCGCGGCGTACTAAACTTGGGACACACGTTGCAGGATATGCGTGACATTCAGCGGCGCGTTAACGCCAACCGATTGAACGGTATCGACAGTGAAGTATTGGATACGCAGCAGGTGCAAGAGCTAGTGCCGATCATGGATTGCTCTCCCAATACCCGTTATCCCATCCTGGGCGGATCATGGCAGCCGAGGGCCGGTGTGGCCCGGCATGATGCGGTGGCGTGGGGCTATGCGCGTGCGGCTGATGCGTTGGGAGTCGATCTCTTGCAGCAGACAGAAGTCACCGACCTCATTGTGGAGCAGGGGACAGTTAAGGGCGTAAGTACCGCTCGGTATGGTGATCTGTATGCCGAGCGAGTGGGCTGTGTGGTGGCCGGCAATTCGGGGGTCCTCGCCAAGATGGCGGGCTTCAACTTGCCGCTTGAGTCGCATCCGCTGCAGGCTCTGGTCTCCGAGCCAATCAAGCCCATCCTGGATACGGTGGTGATGTCTAATCACGTGCACGGATATGTGAGTCAGTCTGACAAAGGTGACCTGGTAATTGGTGCGGGCATCGATTCTTACAATGGCTATGGCCAGCGCGGATCATTCCCAACCATTGAGCATACGCTGCAGGCGATTATCGAGCTGTTTCCCATTTTTAGCCGCGTCCGTATGAACAGGCAGTGGGGAGGTATTGTCGATACCTGCCCCGATGCGTGTCCTATTATCAGCAAGACGCCGGTGCGAAACCTGTTCTTTAATTGTGGTTGGGGCACGGGCGGCTTCAAGGCGACGACGGGCTCGGGGCATGTCTTTGCGGCATCACTCGCGAAGGGCGAGATGCACCCGCTTGCCGAACCGTTTTCGATGTTCCGATTCCACACGGGGGCGCTGGTCGACGAACACGGCGCTGCCGGCGTCGCGCATTGAGGAGCTGACCATGTTGCACATTCATTGCCCTCACTGCGGAGAACACCGAGAAGAGGATGAGTTCCACTACAAAGGCCAGGCCCATATTGCGCGGCCGCTTGATCCCGAAAGCTGCACTGATGAGCAGTGGGGCGATTATCTTTATTTCCGCGATAACCCTCGTGGTTTGCATCGAGAAGTCTGGTTTCATTCGGCTGGTTGCCGAAAGTTTTTTAACGTGGTGCGTGACACTCAGACGTACGAGATCCACGAGTCATATTTGATCGGTACTCAACCTGCTGGCAGCGGCACACCAGATAGTGACTCAACAGAGGTTCAGGCGTCATGACGCAGATTAATCGGCTGGCGACAGGTGGACGAGTCAATCGAGACCGTCCGCTGTCGTTTAAGTGGCGTGGCAAAACTTTGACGGGTTACGAGGGCGATACCCTGGCGTCGGCGCTGCTGGCGAATGGAGTCTCTGTTGTTGCGCGCAGCTTTAAATACTCGAGACCTAGAGGCATT
>Ga0255764_10001421_pt1 | contig 20312 bp, 10 predicted proteins | sample 071ome_30_FD_179964 | JGI IMG/M metagenome (GOLD analysis project Ga0255764, IMG submission 179964) | Coastal salt marsh microbial communities from the Groves Creek Marsh, Skidaway Island, Georgia - 071406AT metaG (version 2) | ecosystem: Environmental > Aquatic > Marine > Intertidal zone >... | reverse complement strand
GCCCATTTTGAGAATGTCAGAAAACTCCCGGCCCTTATCTTCCAGGGCAAGCTGCAATTCGGCGACAGCTGTAATCAGAGGATCATCACCCAGAATAACGGCCAAACGGGCAGCAGTGGGGTACACATCATTGGTGGACTGGGACATATTCACATCGTTGTTGGGGTGTAAATACTGGTATTCGCCTTTTTTATACCCCATTAATTCTAGGGCCCGGTTGGTGATGACTTCATTGGCATTCATGTTGGTGGACGTGCCGGCATCACCCTGGATCAGATCGACCACGAAATGCTCATGCAAATCCCCGCCAATAATTTCCTGGCAGGCGGCACTGATGGCCTGGCATTTGGCCTGATCGAGCAGGCCAAGATCAGCATTGGCCCTGGCACAAGCTTGCTTGACGTAAGCCAGCGCTATGATCAATTGGGGGTGGTGACTGATGGGAACACCGGTGATCTGGAAATTCTGGACAGCGCGCTGGGTTTGAATGCCGTAATAGGCATCGAAGGGCACTTCCTCGTCACCAAGGAGGTCATGCTCCATGCGGGATTTGTTGTTTGTAGTCATTTGAATACCTGTTAGCCGAATGAACAGGTATTCAGGTTATCACAAGCGATAAGGGAGGAGATTTCGATTTGGCTGAATTGGAAGCAGGGAGCCCGGTTGATGGATGTTTCTATCGGCTTGAGGGATCAAGTGGTTCTCACCCCTTTGATTCACGCCAATGATTTTTGTTGTTAAAAGCAGGGTTCATCTTTCTCTTCAACTTCCCATGTATGGATCAAATTAGCCCATGCTTTCTCGTGGAAAGAATTCAAAAAACTTTTTCTATCTGATTCAGATGAGCCGGTTTGCAAAATGAGTGTTTCTCGTAAAGGGTGATGACTGGATATAAGAAACTCATTTCTTCTGTGTAGTCGTTCAAGTAACCTGATAGTTGGCACACTTGCAAATTTTCCACCTTCACCTCGATTGCAATCTTTGCAAGAAAGAACCAGGTTCCACACGCCGTCTATAATGACATCAAAGCCGTGCTGCTTGAGTGTATGAGGGAAAAAATGATCGACATCTGGATATTCATAACGACTACTATCCTCGATGTAAATATCGGAGAAACAATAGAAACACTTACCTTTCTGGTATCCATTTAACGCGTCTCTACTACCAGTAACTGATTTTCTTCTTCGTTGGCTGTCTAGAGCAAATAGTGATTGGTTTTCTTCGTTATACGCAATAGAAACTAGACTTCTTGAGACTCCAAGCTCCCATGCAGTTTCAACAAGATTCCATCGGGCTTCTACTTCTTGCGGGAGGTTCACGGATTGATGTTGGTTTATTAATGCAGAAAATTCATCTGTTATCCGTATGCCTTTGTTACTTTTCCGTTCGTCAATATAAAAGTGCGTTGGGATCACATCTCGGCCTACCACATGAAATGCATCAATTACATTGTTGAATCCGGAGCGGACAGTAAGATCTACCAAATTATCTGAATTAATTGCTCCTGAATTATATTTTCTGCATCCATCTAGAAATTTACTGCTATTTGATGTGCCCTGCTTGTCTGTTTGTTTAAGATGCTTGGCAATATGGCCTGCATAAATTGGGGCTAACTCTTCAAGTTTTATTAGTTGCCCTGATTCAGGCTTTAGATCAAGTAAAGATTTGGCAAGAGCGAATTTATAGCTAGCCACATTTCTACCAAAAAGAACTATTCCCCTCCAATAATCCTCTAACTGCGGCATTTTAGATACAAAGGTCACTAATAATTACCTTTCCCAGGTATTACATGCCTGACGCCACCTCTAGGGTTTTCAACATCGCCTTCGCGCCTTGGTATTAAGTGTATATGACAGTGAAATATTGTTTGCCCAGCTACAAAGCCAGAATTCATGCCTATATTGAATCCTTTAACGGATTGATCGTCTTCCATAATTTTAGTTCTAACAGACCGCAACAAAGAGTCACAAGCAAGCAACTCGTCTTCTGTAATATCGAAATAATCTTCAGCATGACGTTTTGGTATAACAAGTGAGTGCCCCTCTGTTACAGGGAATCCGTCACGAATAACATATGCATGCTTATTCTCAGCTATCACCCTTTCTTTTGGAATGTTGCAGAAAAGACAGTCACTCGTTTCTTCGTTCATGTGCTTTTGATTCTGATGGTTGTTTAATGCAGATAATCACTGAAGAGGGTGGAAACTGCAAATCAAGTTACACTGCTCCTTTGATTTTATTGGCGCTATTGATGGCAAGAAAGTTGGGATGTTATATGGGGACACCCACTTAAATTTGCATTCTAGGATACCTGAACTAGGTTGTAGGTATTAAGAAATCAATCGGCAGAAATCAGGATGACTCGTCCACATTCAAATCTCATTTTTAAATGAATTTGAACAACCAATAAAAAAGCCGCCAGGTCTTGCGACGAGGCGGCTTTTCTTTACCTGGAGTCTTTTATTCCCTGCTGAGTCGGCGGTAGTACTCGGCTACCGATTCCTTGTACTCATCCGGCACAGTATCCGGTGTCGCTGTCCTGACGTTGTTGCCAGTCCCAGTGTTGTTCTCAATCTGCAGGCCCACTTCCAACTGCTCAATCAGCGCCAGCATATCGCCGTATTCCCTGGCGAGGATGTCCTCGTTACGGTTCAGGCGGGTGGCTTCCAGCTGGCGAATCCAGTCATACATCTGTGCCAGTTCTTCTGCGTTGAGTTCCAGGTCCTGGACCGCATTCCTGGCCTGCTGGGTGAACTGGTCGAGGTCGCCGTAGAACTGGTCGGGGACATCGATGGGGCCGTTGGTTAGCGGGTCGACACCGTTCCAGGGGCCGAATCGGTTGCCGCCGATGAAGCGATCACCGCCACCGAAGCCGCCGCCCTGTTGTTGTCCGCCTTGCTGCTGGCCACCTGGTTGTTGGCCCTGGCCCTGCTGTTGGCCGTTGGGATCGGGTTGGCCGGGTTGTCCCTGCTGGCCCTGTTGGCCTTGCTGGTTGGGATCACCGGGCTGCTGGCCGTTGCCGGCTAACTGCTGCTGCAGCTGCTGGCGCAGGGCCTGGGCCTGGCGTCTTGCGATATCGGCATCGGAAGTACCCGGGGCGCCCTGGCCTTCGACCAGTTCCTGGGCTTCGGCCAGGCGCTCGGCCAGGCGTTCCATTTCAGCGGTGACGGCGCTTTCGTTACCGGCAATGTAGAGACCGTAACCGGCATCAATATACAGCGCGGCGTTGGACAGGGCCTGTTCGAGTTCGTTTTCCACGACGTCCTGGTTGGCGCGTTGTAATTCCCTGGCGGCTTCGGGGACATCATCGCCAAAGCGCTGCATGGATCGCAGCATCTGTTCCTGCAGGTCGGACAGCTCACCGGCCAGGGCGGTTTTCTCACGGGCCAGTGCCCATTCTTCTTCCAGTTCCATACCGCGGCTGTTCGCGTCTTCGCCGCTTTCACGTTCGGCGACGGCTCTTTCCATGGCGTCCTGGAGTTGTTGTTCCTGGCGTGCCTGTTCGCGGGCCATGCGCTGGGCCTGCTCGGCCATGTTGCTGAAGGAGGATTGCAGGTCGGCTAACTGGTCAGCCTGGATCTGTTCGCGGGCTCCTTCGAGCTGGCGCTGGGCTTCGTCGGCGGCGCGCTGGCGTTCTTCCGGGCTGGCGTTGCCGCGCATGGCTTCGGCGCTCTGTTCCATGGCGCGAATGGCACTTTCCAGTCGGCGCTGCAGTTCACTCTGGGCGACTTGCGGGTTCTGTTCGCTGCCGGGCTCACCCTGTTGGCCACCTTGTCCGGCCTGGCCTGCCTGACCGGGTTGCCCTGGTTGTCCAGGCTGACCCTGTTGTCCTTGCTCTCCTTCCTGCCCCTGCTGGCCTTGCTGACCGGACTGGTTCTGGGCAGTCTGCTGGCCCTGGCCGCGCTGCAGTGATTCGCGCTGTTGCTGCAACTGTTCCAGGCGCTCCTGCAGTTCCTCGGTCTGGCGCCTGAGCATTTCCTGCTGGTAACGCTGGGCTTCAGACATTTGCTGCTGGTTGCGCATGTTGTTGGCCAGTTGCTGCTGGCGTTTGGCCAGCTCATCGAGCTGGTCCATGATGTCTTCTTCTTCGGCCTGTTGTGCCTGGGGCGAGGCATTGCTGCCGGTTTCGTACTGGTTCAGCTCCAGGTCCATTTCCAGTTCAAACATTTCCGCCAGGTCCTGCTGGGCGCGGCCGCCACCGCCGCCACCACCACCGCCTTGCTGGTTCTGGACCTGGAATTCATTGAAGACTGCCTCGGCGCGCAGCAGGTGCTGCAGGGCTTCCTGGGCGGGCGCGATGGCCTCGTTCAGTTCGACTACGGCCAGGCGTTCGGAAGCGGGGTACATGCTCTGTACAGCGCGTTCCATGTTGACCACGAATTCCTCGATCTGGTCATCCTGGTTGTCGAGCTGGCGGGCGCGGGTGCGTTCGGCCAGGGTCGCGGCCTGTTCAGCCAGCGTGGTCTGCAGTTCGGACAACAGTGACGAGTTGACCTGGATCTGGCCGTCATCGGCTTCTTCCGCCTGTTCGCGGATCAGGTTCCAGGTGGAGGTAATGATCTGGCGCTGGCGGTTGGAGATTTCATCCTGCGGGCCGCCACCACCGCCGCCACCGCCACCGCCGCCGGACATCTGCGACTGGCTGTAACGACGTTGGTAATTCTGGATCTGGATGAAGAACATGTCCGTGCGAACGGTCTGGCTGCGGTCATTGCCTTCGGCGTAAAAGGAAATCAGGTCGCCGGGCACCAGCGGTACGCGGTTGGGGGCAGGTGGCTGGCTGTCATCGGCCTCGCCTTCCATCAGGGCAATGTAGGCTTCACTGTCTTCTTCAATGGCCTGCTGCTGTTGTTCCTCGGAGGTCACAATGGTGAACTGGCCGAGGTTGGATTCGGAGGTGACTTCTTCCTCAACCGTGATGTCTTCCAGCATGAAGATATGCTCGGCGGTGATATCACGCACGTTGGTGGCCAGTTCCACAGCCTGCCAGTCGCCGCCGTTGACCGAGTACTTCAGGGTCAGGGCTTCCAGGTTGAAATCGTCGCTGGCTTCTATGCGCGCGGTGACTTCCTCGATGTTGCTGGCATTCCAGTCGCCGCCGGGGCGAATGAATTCAATCACCGGCTTGCCATCTTCGGCGATGCGGATGAAGTAGTCATCGCTCAGGCGCACCTGCTCGCCACCAACGATGGCGGCAATGTAGTACTCGCCTTCATCAGTCACGGTAAATTCAGAGGTGGCATCCACGCCGTTGATGGTCATGGCCTGGTCCACTTCGTTCAGGACCAGCGCACCTTCGGCCAGTGGTGCGGTGGTAGTGACCTTCAGCTCGATGCGGGTATCGGGCAGGGTGCGGATATCGCCCTGCTCAAAGGTTTCCGGGTCGCGCTCGGTCCACTCGGGATAGTTGTAGGTCAGCTCCAGCGATTCGATACCGGGCACATCCACCACGGTGACATCGTATTCTGGGCTGCGCAGGCCGGTAGTTGTGACGTAGTAGGAGAGGTTGTCCTGCATGGCGAAGAAGGTGAATTCAAAACCGGCCGGGCTGCCTACCATGGCCACTTCCTGCCAGTCGCCGCCGGCTTCACGCACGTGGATCACGGCTTCATCGGGATCAAATCCTTCCATGGCCGCCATCACGCGCAGGTTGGCGCCACGTCTCACACTCTGGTCACCGGGTGTGACAACAATGGATTGCGGTGGCAGCAGGTCGTCAAAGGCCCAGCCGGCCAGCAGGTTGCGCAGGCTGTAGTTCATCATGCCGGGACCGGCCACCAGCAGGATGGCAAAGATGACCACGGCCATGCCGCCGACGGCGCCGGCGATGCTGAAATCGCGCTGGCTGATTTCCTGTTCCACGGGATGGTTGTCCGTGACCTTCAGGGCATCTTCGGCCAGCAGGTCGCGGAAGGGATTGTTGGTTTCCTTCATCTGGGCGTAGGTTTCGATACGCCCGCCAAAATCGGGAGTGCGTGATTCAATCTTGCCGCTGACGTCAGCATCGATGTCCTTCAGGGGACGCACGATGGTAGTGATGATGACACCGGCCAGGGCCAGCACCAGGAAAATACGGAACGCGGCAACGGTTTCACCGGAGAAACCACTCTCGGTGGAAAACCAGGCGCCAATCACGGCAACCACAAGCAGGACCACAGCAGTGGCGGCCATGCCTTGCACAAGGGTGAGTTTTTTCAGGCGGGACCTGAAATTGTCGAGATACTGATCTAGGCGGTTAGATGTTTGCATGTTTGCTATGCCTGTTGCCTGTGATGAGTTTTATAGCGTTCCTGTTCTGACACGAAGATGCTGGTTACCCAGGTATGATTCAGCGAGAACTATGATAACAAGTAAAATCAGGAAAAAGCGCCAGATTTCGCGCTCTTCCATGTCCTCGGCGGCTATTTCCCCGCCGGTATCCAGGGCCTGTTCACCCGTTCCGGCGGCTTCTGCCACCACATTCTGCCAGTTTTGCAGTACCTGGGCATCCATAACAGTGAGATCTGACTCCCTGCGATCCGGGTTTACGGCCACCAGGACTTCGCCTCCTGGAGTAATGACCCGGTAAAAGCCGGTTTTATTCAGGGCAATGTCCTGGGCCTGCGTGGTATCGGACAGGGACAGCAGGCTCACGCCGTCGGGGTCAAAGACCTGGCCAGAGGCGCCGCCGGAGCGGGATAGTTGCAGGAAGCTGCCGGCTACCTGTTCCCTGACCAGCAGGTTTTCGTTGGACAGGTAGCGCGCGGCTTCGGCCATGAAGGTGACAAAGACCGGTTTTACCGGCAGGTCACTGATGGTGTTGTCCAGGGCAGTATTGAGCAGCATGAAACGGCCGCGGCCAATCTGGCGCTCCAGCAGCACGGGGCGGTCACCGGCCTGGGCTATTAACAGACGGTCGTCGTCACCCGGTGTTACCGGCAGAGTGCGAACATTCACCGAGCCCCAGCCGGAGCTCTCCCGCAGGGCGGGGTGGCTGCTGTCAATCATGGTAATCGGGTTGCGGCCTTCCCGGCGCAGGGAGGTCGCGGTAATGGGCAAATCCAGTACGGGAATCGCCGCCTGGCCCAGCAGGTTTTCACTGGCACCGGCAATCACGGCACCACCACCGTTGACGTAATCGGTGATGGCGACGGCCAGGCTGGAATTGATGTCAGCCAGGTCCTCGATCACGATCCAGGGATAACGCTGCAGTACGCGTGCGTCAAAATCGGCAATGGGCTGGGCAATGACTTCGTAACCGCGCGGCGCGGTTTCCAGCGCGGTGGTGATATAGGTGACGCCGCGTGATTCGGGATCATCGGTCAACAGCAGGACCGGAGCCGGTGGTGCGTTATCGAACACGGCATGGCGGATGTCGTCAGCAGCAATGGCATCGCCCGGTGAGAGGGTCAGGTCAAGACGGTTATCTCCTTCCTCGAAGACGACACCCATGAATTCAACGGTCATGACGTCGGGTGAGTCGTTGCCACCCAGGGTAATTTCCTGGCTGCCTTGCGCCACGCCGTTAACGGAGAGCGATACGGTACGTTGTAGTTCTTCGCTGTCGTTATAGCCCCTGACACTGACGATGACATCCTGGCCGCTTTGTACCACCACGGAATCAATGGCCTGGTTGGGGACATTGCTTGTGGCAACGCGTTCCAGGTTGAGGGTCATCGGACGGCCGTTGATGACATCGGGAATCATGTCGGCAAAACGCACGGCCTGGCCGGTTTGCTGAAAGTCGCTGATCACGTGCAGAACGAAATTGGCCTGGCTGGCTTCCACCAGGGTATTCAGGGAGGTCACCATCACGCCCAGGTCGAGCTTGCCGTTGCCGGGAGACAGTGAGCTGACGCCCTGTTCCAGGATGGCCGCATCATTGGTGACTGCCACCACGTTGGTGACACCGGTCGAGGCGGAGTAAAGGCTGGCAATATCGTCATCACCCATGTTGTTGATAATGTCGCGGGCGCTGTCCTGGGCATCGGCAAAGGCGCCATTGGCAGACATGGAAAAGGAGGTATCCATGACGATGACATGATGGGTGGTGTCAGCAGTGACTACGGCCTGTGGCGGAGCGAAGAATATCGGGCGGGCAAAGGCCAGCGCCAGGATAATGAAAAACAGGATGCGCAGGGCCATCAACAGCAGGTACTTGAGTTTTTTCTGCACATGGATGCGCTTCTTCGCCGGTTCCAGGAACATGGTGGTGGCGAATTTTTCGCGCTCGGTCACCTGGGTTTCCAGGCGGTGCAGCCACAGGGGCAGCCCGATGCCGAGCAGGCCAAGCAGAAATAAAGGTCCCAGTAATGCCATTAGTCCTTACCGTTGTTTCGGGCACGTTAAGCCGCACCCGGTTGTTACCTGTTGCGTAGGCCGGAAATCGCGCAGCGATCTCCGGCGTTTCAAATTCGTTTTGCCGGAGATGACCCTGCGGGTCATTTCCGGCCTACCAATGCGTCAATTGACGCATTGGTTTATTGTTCCTGTCGGCAAACGACTCTTCGAGTCTATGCCGACGTTCACATCAACCCCGCTTCTCCCTGAACGTCAGGTAATTATGCAGCGCCCGATCCAGCGGCTCGGATGTGTTGAGCAGGATGTGGTCGGCGCGGATACCGTTGGCGGCGTCTTCGATGGTCTTGATGTGTTTCTGGATCTTTTCCCGGTAGGCCTTGTTCATGTAGGTGGGTTCCACCTCGACGGCCTCGCCGGTTTCCATGTCTTCGTAAAGCGTGGATTGCTTGATGTCCGGGTTCAGCTCGTTGTCATCGAGCAGGTGAAACATGATCACGTCCTGGCCATGCAGCGCCAGGGGGCGAATGTTTTCCAGCAGTTCCTCGGCGTCGCAGTAAAAATCGGAAATCACGGCCACCAGGCCACGCTTCTTGATGTGCTCGCGAAAGCGCTGCATGGGCTTGTTGATGTCGGTGCCCAGGGACGCCTCGGCGGCATCCAGGGTGTGGATCACGCCCTGCAGCGACCCCATCTTGCTGGCCGGTGGGCGGTATTCCTTGATCTCGTCATCGAAGAGCATCACGCCCACGGCATCGTGCTGGCGCGAGGCCAGGTAGGCCAGGGAAGCGCCCAGGTACTTGCCGTACTGCAGCTTGGTGGTACCGTCGGAGCCAAAGCCCATGGAGGCACTGGTATCGAGCAGCAGCATCAGGTGTGAATTGGTCTCGCCAAGGAAACGCTTGATATAGGTGCGGTCAGTGCGTGAGAACACGTTCCAGTCGATGTAGCGCGGGTCATCACCGTCCACGTACTGGCGGTACTCGACAAACTCCTGGCTGAAACCGAACTTGGGTGAACGGTGCAGGCCGATGACAAAGCCCTCCACCACGGCCTTGGCCACCAGCTCCAGGTTGGAGAGGCTGGCCAGCACGGACGGGTTGAGCAGTCGGGTCTGGGCGTTCTTGTTGTCGGTTTGGGTCAGTGCCATGTTGTTGTCATTTCATTAATTACGTTAACGGTTCAAATAAACCGTAGGTCGGCATAGGGCCGCAGGCCCGTTTGCCGACATTGATTACGCTGCCGCCGCCGGCTGTGCCAGGTCGGTAAGCATGCTGTCCAGGATATCGTCGATGGTGACACCGTCGGATTCAGCGTAGTAGTTCGGCAACACGCGGTGACGCAGGATCGGTGTGGCCAGGTGTTTTACGTCTTCCGGCGTCACGTGGTAGCGGCCTTCCATCAGGGCACGGGCCTTGGCGGCCAGGACCAGGTTCATGGAGGCACGGATCGATGAACCAAAGTTCACGTATTTTTTCACCATCTCGGTCGCCAGCGGATCGGCGGGGCGAGTGGCACGGACCACGTCAACGGCGTAGCGGGTGACCGCCTCAGAGATGGGTACCTGGCGCACCAGCCACTGGAACTTGAGGATTTCCTCGGCATTGGTACAGGCGGTAACTTCGGGCATGTCCACGCGTTTGGTGAAACGGTCAAGCACGGCAACTTCTTCTTCCGCTGACAGGTAGTCGAGAATGACGTTGAACAGGAAGCGGTCAAGCTGGGCTTCCGGCAGCGGGTAGGTGCCTTCCAGTTCGATCGGGTTCTGGGTGGCCAGGACCAGGAAAGGCTTGTCCAGGTTATGAATCTGGCCGCGCACAGTCACGGTTTTTTCCTGCATGGCTTCCAGTAGTGCCGCCTGTGTTTTTGGTGGAGTACGGTTGATCTCGTCAGCCAGCAACACGTTGGTAAAGACCGGGCCGGGAACAAAACGCCATTCACGTTTGCCGGTGCTCTGGTCTTCCTCGACCATGTCAGTACCGGTGATATCGGTCGGCATCAGGTCGGGAGTGAACTGGATACGCTTGAAGGTCAGGCCCAGGGCCGAGGCCAGGGTATGCACCAGCAAGGTCTTGGCCGTACCAGGCATACCGGTAATCAGACAGTGGCCGCCCACGTAAAGGGTAATGAGCAGGTTATCCACGATGTGATGCTGGCCGATAATGGTGCCGGCAATCTGGTCGCGGATATTGTTGTTGGCCGACACGAACTTTTGTACCAGCTCGCGGGTTTCTTCGGTATCAAATGCGCTTTGTGTTTCGTCACTCATAATGCGTTCCTGTCTTTAACCTATATCCAAATTAAATTGTTTAAATGCCGTTTTATGCAAACCGGATCACGTGAACCCGGTCTTGCGTAGGCCGGAAATCGCGTAGCGATCTCCGGCGTTTCAAATTCGTTTTGCCGGAGATGACCCTGCGGGTCATTTCCGGCCTACCAATGTTACCTGTTTGAACATTGGTTCTTGTTCGTGTCGACAAACGACTCTTCGAGTCTATGCCGACCTACGTAGTGTTCAAATTTTTGTAGGTCGGCATAGGCCCTCAGGGCCGTTTGCCGACGCACAATATTTCGTTAATCGTTCTGCTGCGCCCTGCTCATGTCCAGCAACAATTGTTGTGCCGGTCGAAACTGGGGTGCGATGTCCAGCGCGGTCATCAGGTATTCCATGGTCTTCTCGGCATTGTCCAGCGCGTTCCAGGCGTTGGCAACACGGTAATTGGCCGAGGCCTTGTCCAGTGGGTCCAGCGCCAGCAACACTTCGTATTCTTTCAGGGCTTCAGCCGGCTCGTCGGTCTCCATGTAGAGATCGCCCAGCTTGACGTGGATATCCTCCCGAAACGGGTTGGCCCAGTTGGCATCCACCAGCACTTCGCGGGCCTGATCCTGCATGTCGCGTTCAATATAAAAATCGGCCAGTGCTATCAGGGCATCGGGGACGTGACCACCTTTTTGCCAGAAGGTCTCCAGGGCCGCGAACTCTTCCTCGCTGTTTTCCATTTCCCGGTAGGCGCGCGCCTTGACGATGTAGGGGCTGTCGTTTTCCACGTAATCGGGATAGGTAAAGATGGCGCGGTCGGCCGCCGCTGCCGCTTCTTCCCAGTTGTCTTCCTGCAGGGCCTCATAGCTGGCGCGCATGTCCTGCATCCAGACATTCAGGCCGCCCAGCAGCGGGCCGTATTCAATATCGATGAACTGCTTGAAGTGGTCGTCGAATTCTTTTGCCGTAATACCCAGCGACTGCTCGATGGCTTCCACTGGTGAGAGGTCTTCGTTGAACAGGTAGAGCATGTCCACAATCTTGTCGAAGCCGTATTCAATGTCAATGAACTCAAAGACCAGGCCGGCCTGCATGTAGGACACGATCACCTGGCCCTGGTAGGTGGGGCGCATGAAGCCGTCATCGAGTTCGGCGATGGGCATGAACTTACCCTCGGCCATGGCCTGCAAAACCTCGGTGGGAATCTTGCGGCCGGGAATGGGGCCGGTGCGCCATTCCTCGTAAACGGAAATGCCTTCACTGACCCAGCGCGGTACCAGGTTGTTGGTGGCACCGAGGGTGTAGACGTGGGCCATTTCATGCCAGAGCGTGGTGCCCCAGTGATAACTGGCTTCCGGGTGCGCGGTGGGTGAGTCCATGGCAAACAGGTAGCCGAAGGTAACCCCAAGCAGACCAACACCGGGCATGCCGATGGAGCGCACGATGAAGTCCTCGTGGTTCGGGTAGATCTCCACCACGACCGGTTCTTTCGGGGTCAGGCGGTAGCGCTCGTTATAGACCTCTATGCTTTCCAGAGACAACTGGCTGGCGTAGTTTTTCAGGACATCGCGCTCATCCTTGCCCAGGCGCAGAATCAGTTCCGGCAGCGGGCCCTCGGGAGGGTCTGGATAGCTGATGTTGACGAAGTCCTCGGTAAAGGTATCGAGCAGGCGCATCAGGTTGACGGTCATCGGGTTGAAGGCGTTGCCTTCGTAGGAAATATTCACCTGTTCGATGGCATCGTTGATTTCATTCATGCGCAGCATGTTCTGGCCCAGGTACACCCGTGCTTCCCAGTGATCCGGTTGCAGGTTCACTGCCTCCCGGAAAAACTCGCCGGCTTCCTGGTAGCGGCGCACGATGGTGGCGTAGTACCCGGGAATGAAATACGCATTTCCGTAATTGGGACTTTCTGCCAGGGAGGCATCGATAAAAGGCTGGTAGTCCTCCCGGGTCATGAAGGCCAGCGCCGCCTTCATGGCATTGAGCTCCATGGCGGGCAGGTCTTCGTCGTCGACAAAGTCGGTGGCCTCATCCAGGGTGTTTGCCGCTTCCTCGTACTTGTCCTGGCGCAGCAGGGAGGCGGTCACCATGAACATGCCGCGCAGGCGCGCACCGGCCGGGGCCAGGCCTTCGTCCATGACGCGGGACAGGTGGGCGTTCAGTGCCTCGGGGTCGCCGCCTTCACTTAATGCGGCTGCGGCACCAATGTGGGCCCAGGCATTGTCAGGATCAAGTTCCAGGGCTTCGGTGAACAGATTGTAGGCTTCGCCGAACTGGTAGGTTTCCATGAACAGCTCGCCCCAGCGTACACGGACCATGGGGTCTTCGGGAAAATCGTTGAAGGCCTGCTGGAACTGGGAATTGGCGCCCTGTTCATCACCCAGAGCCCACAGCGCCTCGGCGCGAATGGAGCTGGGTTGTTGCGAGGAATACAGGTCGGTGTAGCAGGCACTGGCCTGTGCCGCGTTGCCGCTCCAGTGCAGGCTTTCACACTCGACCAGGGCCTCGTTGTCGAGTGCGCCGTAAAGCGGATCACGTGCCTGGGCCGGTTGAATCAGGAAAGAAGTAAAAACAGGAATGAGCAGGACCGCAGGCCGCAGGCGGCTGAAAAGAGACGTTGATGGACAGCGCTCAGTCCGCATCCTCACCTTCTCCGCGCAGCATGTCGATCTGTTCACTGACCTGTGCCGATTCCAGGATGAGTGCCTGCAGGCGCTCCACGTACTCGGCATTGGAATATTCGTTGCGCCGCAGTTGCAGATCCTCGATCTGGTTATCCAGGTCCAGGCGCTGGCTCAGCAGTTGTGTCACGCGCGGGTCATCATCGGTGGTTTCCACCGGTTGCACACGCGCGATGGTAAAACTGGCCGCACCGTCACCGCGAATCTGCGGATGTTCAGTGGCCAGCCTGCCGTCAGACTCAAAGAAGTTGGCGACTTCGCGCTCGGCAAAATCAAAGGCTTCCTGGATGCTGACATTGTTGTTCTTGTTGATGTCGGCAATTTCACTGCTCAGTGCCTGGGCAAAGAAAGTGCCGAACTCAGTGGCGTTTTTCTCGTTGCCGTTACGGGTGGCCGTGATAATGATGCGGTCATCGGTTTCCAGGGCCTCGAGCATGGCGCCGCTGGCACTTGCGGTATTGACGATGAAGTGATTCTGTCCGGGCAAGCTGCCCATGACCTCGGCCAGGTCGGCGTCGGTAATGTCCGGCCCGGGAATATTGAACTTGAACTGTTCACCGTCGTAACTGCCGTGACCAATCAGGTAAATGGCCGCCCGGTCATCATCGTTCATACTTGAAGACAGGCTTTCAAAATGTCCCAGCAGGTTTTCACGGCTGGCCTCCTCGCCACTGAACACGGTGACGTTTTCAGAAACGGCTTCCGAGGCGCCGGTGATCTGTTCACGCTGCTCGTTGAAACGGGTCTCGAATTCCTCGACGCCACCCAGGCCCTGGACGATGGTGACGTAAAGCGCGGCATTGGCCAGCTGGCTCCAGGAGAGTCCCCCGAACGTCAGCATGCCCAGGCTGACCAGTTTGTTGCGTAAACTCATATGGTCCTCCAGTGACGGCGCAGCATCCATTCCAGGCCTTTTAACAGGACCAGTAATAAAAAGAAGAAAGGCGCATCCCAGAGATAGCTGATCTGCTGCTCGGTAATACCGGCAGTGGAGTAGGAAATCGCTTCGGGAATGTCATCCCATTGCGCCGGGGTCCAGTACTGGCCGCCGGTCACGGCCGCCACCCGTTCGAGCAGGGCGCGGTTCTGGCGCACGTTGAAGATTTCCTGGCCCTGGTCATAACGCACGGCCGTGGTGGAGGACGCCACCAGGTTTTCGCCGACCCGGGAGATGGCCTCGATACTGTAAAGGCCGGTATCGCTGGGCGTGAACGCCGCTTCGTAGACGCCGGGCTGGCCGGCGACAGGCATCAGCTCCAGGCTGACCACGTCATTGTTTTCTGAGGACACCACCGTGGAGATGGACAGGCCCTGGTTTTCCTCGGCTTCCGGATCGCGCACTTCGGCACGTACCTTGATATCGCCGTCTTCCACGCTGCTGCTGAGTTCAAACTGGCGAGGCGAGTTGGCGACCAGGGCACGGGTGAGCTGGCGCCAGAAGGTTTCATGGCGCATGTCTTCCACGGGCAGGCTCATCTGCCAGCGCCAGGTGCCGCCGGTGCCCATGACATAAGTCTGGCCGCGGCCGTAAGGCTGGGTCACCAGCAGTGGTTGCAGGCGGCCTTCCACATTGACATTAAGCAGGGTTGTGGCCGCCGGGCGCAGTTCCCCGAGCATCTGGTAGTCGGCCACTTCCGGCAGTTCTGACCAGAGGCGGTCGTTTTCCGATTCACTGTCACTGAATTGCAGCATGGGGGCCAGGCGACCGGAGTCGGTCAGGGCCACAGGTGCTTTCTCACGGACAAAGGCGGATTCTTCCAGGTCTGTCAGGCGGGTAGGCAATATTTCATTGATGACGGTTTCACCCCAGCCGCCCAGGTCGAGACCGTTTAGGCCGGCCAGCATCAACAGGCTGCCGCCGCGCTCGCTGACAAAATCCCTGATCAGCTCCTGCTGCTCGGTGGTCAGTTCAGCGGCATTGAGGCTGCCTATGATCAGGGCGTCGTAGTCAAACAGTTCGGCCCGCTCTTCGGGGAAACCGTTGGCCAATTGTTCAGGGTCGTCGATGCCCTGGCGGTAAAACTTGTTCGGTGTGACGCGCAGCAGGGTGGACAGCTTGATGCTGGGGTCGTCATTGAGTGCGCGCTGCATGAACTTGTATTCCCAGCGCGGCTCGCCTTCCACGTACAGGACCTTGTACTGGCTTTCTTCCACGTCCACCACTTGCGCGCGGGTGTTGTTGGCCAGGTTGGTTTCGTTGGCCATCGGGTCCAGGGTGAAACGCAGGTCCAGCTGGCCGGGTTCGGGCACTTCGATATCGACAAAGGCCAGGGTCATGTTCTGGTCATTGCCCAGCGTGATTTCCTCGGTGGTCAGGAACTGGTCGCCGTCATAGACCTTGACCCGGGCGATACCGCCCTGGTCGTGGCGAATGCTGATACGGGCAGACAGGGTGGTTCCAGGCAGTGCTTTTTCCGGCAGGGCGACTTCGGTCAGCTCCAGGTCTTCCGGAATGATTTCGCGGCCGATACCCACGGTGTGGACCGGTACGCCGAAGCCGGCAATCTCGTTCATGTCGGCCTGGCTGATGGCGCCGGTATTATCCGCTCCGTCGCTGACCACGATGACAGCGCCAAGGGATGAACCACTGGCCTGGCGCAGGGTCTGCAGCAGGGACTGGCCGAGGTTGGTCGCCTCACCGGGATCGGGCAGGGCGGTGAAGGAGTCCATCGAGGAGGCGGTGTCGGCAAAGCCGTAGGGCAGGATATTGTAGATATCGCCGATATCGGCAAGGGATTCGGGGGTAAGCAGTTCCTGCGCCTGGACCATGCGCGTGGTACCGCCATCGTTGAAGGTCATGCTGCCCGAGGTATCGAGCATCACGGCAACGGCGTTTTCACCGCGCAGCAGGCGCTCGGAAACCAGGGCCGGTTGCCACAGGACGATGAGCACCACGGCAAACATCAGGCTTTGCAGCACTCCGATCGTGGCCAATTTTCCCCAGCCCATGTTGCCCGGCCGGCGTGCCATCATCACGGCAACGCCCACCAGGAAAATCAGTGCTGCGGCGACGAGCAGTCCAAGGGGCCAGCCACTGGCAAATATGAAGTCGCTGTCGTTGAAAACTGATCGGGGATATTTGAAGAAAAATTCGAACATACTGCCAATCTATACTCTGAAGCACTGCCAATTATGGAGTAGACCATAAATATTGGGTTTCATTTTGAGTTTGTTCCGTTGGTCAATTTCCAGCGGTCATGACCCGTGGTCATGAAAGTGGTGGAACAGGGCATCGAAAATCACCGGACATACCCCGGCAACTGTCCTGAAAAACGCCAGAGAAAGCAAACTCGGGTCCCTCCGAAAACCGCTGTTTTTCTCGGTTTATACCGGAAAGGGGGAAACCATATAATCATGTTTGCTAAAAAAATACCATCCCCGAACCAGGGCCAACAACACAGGACTTCAATGTCCATATTGCTGACACATTTAAGTGCACGCAGTGTCCGTTTGTTGCCCTGTTATGCCCGCTGGTTTATGCTGATTTGCATGGCTTCAGGGCCCGTAAATACCGGCTATAAAAGGGGGTATGGCGTCAGGCCCTGGCATTTCACCACCAGCATTTCAGCACAACAAAAGCGCCAGGAACCCCGGTCAAAAAAGGAGAAAGGAAATGCGTTTCATCGGTCAATCCCGTTGCCTGTTTTTATCAGCTTGCCTGTTGCTGGCCAGCGCCTGTTCCGAGCAACAGCCCGCCGGCTCAGACGCTGTCATTCCGGCCAGCACTGGCCCCGGCAGCCGGGAAGTGGCGAACAGGATGCTCGATGCCATGGGTGGCCTGGACGCCCTGCAGGCTGTCGAGTCTGTGGTGTTGACCGGTGACGGGGCACGCAATCGCCTGGGCCAGATACCGGTCACCGGCGGAATTGATCCGGATGCCACACTGAGCGGCGTTACAGAAACCATCGACTTTGCCAATGGCCATGCCGCGTTTGATAACGATGTCGTGGTCGGCGAGGGCTTCAGCCAGCATCGCACCGAGGCATTGACCACCTGGCAGGGGGAAAAGATAGGCTGGGGCACCACGGAAGGACGGCCCAACGAGGCAGTATCAGTGAATGGCCTGTTCAGCTGGGCCACGCAGAATACACCGGCAATGCTGCTCAGACGTAATCCGGTCACGGTGGCGCTGGCCGCCGATAACGTGGCTGCAGGACAAAGCGCAGAATCCGTGTCCTGGGACGGGCGTCCGCACTGGGCCATCGACACCAGACTGGATGGTGAAACCCTGACCCTGATGGTGGACCAGGAGTCTTACCTCTTGAGCGGTTTTACCGCCCTGGACACCGAAACCATGCTCGGTGATGTCCAGGCCCAGTACTATTACCGGGATTACCGCGACGTGGACGGCGTGATGCTGCCTTTCGCCAATGAAGTCATCAAGGACGGTGATCCCTATTCGTCCATGAGCTGGAGTGATATCCGTCTCAATGATGAGTCTGCCCTGGCCATCTTCGAGATTCCCGCGGATGTCCAGAACCAGGCCGACCAGGTCGTGGCAGTCCTGGAAAGCGAAGGTGAGTATGGCTCCTGGGTACCGCTGGCCTGGATGCCGGTCACCGACACGGTCACCCATATCGTCGCGTTTTCCCATCACAGCATGGTGGTGGAATTTCCCAACTTTGTCGTTGTGGTGGAAGGCCCCTACACCGAGGCCCAGTCCCTGAGCCTGGCACGGATGATTGAAGGGGCCATCGACAAGCCCATCCGTTACGTGGTCCCGACTCATCCCCACTACGATCATACCGGCGGCCTGCGCGGACTGGCCTCACTGGGCGCCAGCGTACTGACAGCCGCCGGGCATGAAGATGAAATCCGCGGCATCGTGGAGTCTCCCCACACCAATCCCCCGGATGCCCTGGCCCGACGTGCCGCGGCAGGTGCCGAGATCGGGCAGGTGGAAGTCTTTTCCGGTATGACGGAAATCCGTGATGGCGACCAGGTCCTGACCCTTTATGAAGTGACCACCATTCCCCACGTCAATCCCAAGGTGCTGGCCTATGTCGAGAATGACGGCATCCTGTTCCAGAGCGACCTGTTCTTTGGCGGTCCCAGTCCGGATGCGGTGGCCCTGTATGAAGCCGTGCAGGAACTGGGCCTGGAAGTGAGCCAGGTGGTAGGCGGACATGGAGGTGTGCTGCCCGGCGCAGCGCTTATGGCGCTGGGTGAGGAAGCACCTGCCGACGGGGAATAATCCGGAAAGGTGGGGAAATTACACCCGCTGGTTCCTTCTATTACTGGTAAATCACGCTAGAATAGGGCGCCGTTGCCCGCACCGGCCTGCAACAAGGTACCGGGCAGAGTTGTCATTGCCAAAGCAATCAGAAAGAAGGCGCAGCATGGACTGCGCCTCGTTGGTTCACCAGGAATGCTTTTAGAAAAACAACATTCAGAATTCATCATTTAATCACAGGAAGTAGTACATGCTTGTTCCAGAAGCCATCGCCAAAATTCTCAAAGCTGAAGGCGTTAAATACCTATTTGGTTACCCCCTGAATCCCATCATCGAAGCTGCTGCGGCAGAAGATATCCGGACCATCATCGTGCGCCAGGAGCGTTGCGGTGTGCACATGGCCGATGCCTACAGTCGCCTGACCTCCGGTGACGAGATCGGTGTCTTTGTCATGCAGCACGGCCCCGGAGCGGAAAACTCCTTTGGCGGTGTGGCACAGGCCTACGGTGAATCCGTCCCGGTGCTGATCATGCCGGCCGGTTATGACCGCAAGCAGGCGAACTACTACCCGAATTTCAATTCCACCCTGAACATGAAGCACATCACCAAGTGGGCCGAACCCGTTACCATGGGTTCAGAGGTGGCCAACATCATGCGCAGGGCCTTCGCCCAGTTGCGCAACGGTAGGCCGGGCCCGGTACTGGTCGAAATTCCGTGGGATGCCTGCAAGGAAGAAGCGGACATTTCAGCCTACGTGCCCAGCTTCAAGAACAAATATGCACCGGATGCCGATTCGGTCAAAGCCGCCGCAAAAGCATTGGCGGCGGCCGACAAGCCGGTGATCTATGCCGGGCAGGGCATCAACTATGCCAAGGCCTGGGATGAGCTCAAGGAAATCGCCGAGCTGCTCAACGCACCGGTCACCACCAGCCTGGAAGGCAAGAGTACGTTCAACGAAACCCATCCGCTGAGTATCGGTTCAGGCGGCCATGCCACGCCCAAGGCCGTTTATCATTTTCTCAATGAAGCTGACCTGATCTTCGGAATCGGCTGCAGTTTTGCCCTGACGTCTTTCGGCACACGCATGCCGGATAACAAGAAAGTGATTCATGCCACGCTGGATCCCATGGACATCAACAAGGATATTCCGGCCGAGCTGGGCCTGATCGGTGATGCGAAACTTACACTGCGCGCCCTGATCGATGAACTGAAAACCCAGGATATGAGCAAGGCACAGGCACGCAAGGAAACCACGCCGGCTGACATCAGGACAGTGAAGGATGCCTGGATGGCCGAGTGGTTGCCGAAGCTGACTTCCGACCAGTCTCCCATGACGCCTTACCGCGTCATTTACGAGCTGAACAAGCTCGTGGATAAACAGAAAACGATTATCACCCACGATGCCGGCAGCCCGCGTGACCAGCTGGTGCCGTTCTGGGAAGCCGAAGCGCCACTGTCCTACATCGGCTGGGGCAAGACCACACAGCTGGGCTACGGCCTGCCGCTGATGATGGGCGCCAAGCTGGCCAAGCCGGACCACCTGTGCATCAACGTGTGGGGCGATGCCGCCATCGGTTTCACCGGCATGGACTTTGAAACCGCCGTGCGCGAGCGCATCCCCATCATGTCCATCCTGTTCAATAATTTCTGCATGGCCATGGAGCTGCCCATCATGGAAGTCTCCACGGAAAAATTCCGCTCCACGGATATCGGCGGCGACTACGCCGACATGGCAAAAGCCTTCGGCGGTTACGGCGAACGCATCACCGATCCCAACGACATTGTTCCTGCCCTCAAGCGCGGCATTGAAGCCACGGAACGGGGAGAGGCGGTGTTGCTGGAATTTATTACCTGTAAGGAACTTGAGATGTCGTTGCACTATTCGAGTTACGGGAAATAAAAATCGATAAAAAGATAAA
>Ga0255764_10001406_pt1 | contig 20406 bp, 32 predicted proteins | sample 071ome_30_FD_179964 | JGI IMG/M metagenome (GOLD analysis project Ga0255764, IMG submission 179964) | Coastal salt marsh microbial communities from the Groves Creek Marsh, Skidaway Island, Georgia - 071406AT metaG (version 2) | ecosystem: Environmental > Aquatic > Marine > Intertidal zone >... | reverse complement strand
CAGGAAAATATCTTAATCCTAAAGAACGTGCATTTAAGTTACACGGACTGCGTGATGTTTATATGAGCGATCATTTAAACAAAAGTTTGCAAGATGATTTGCGTAATGCTTGGTGTACAGTTGTTTATAATTCAAGTCCGGCGGTAGCAAGTGCTATTGAAGGAGTTCCTATCTTTGTTGCTGATCCAGACGACTGTCAAGCAAAAGATGTTGCTAACACTGACTTTGGAAATATTGAAAAACCAGATACCTTTGATCGAGAATTATGGTTGCAAAAGTTAAGCATGTGTCATTGGAACTTTGAAGAACTAAGTTCTGGAGAAGCATGGGCTCACATGAGGAAATATGTATGTTAATTAATAAAGACAATTTTAATATTGAACATTTTCATAATGCAAAAGTTGTTGAGTCTAAGTATCCTGACTTAAACTGGAAAGGCGATGGGAGGTTAAGTAATCTTAATGAGACAATGTCTTATATAAATCCTAAAGGAATGTTTTTAGAATTTGGTGTTTACAGTGGAAATACTATTAATTTTGTTGCAGATGCATTTCCTAAAAGCACACTATATGGTTTTGATAGTTTTGAAGGATTGCCCGAAGATTGGAATTTAAACGATAAAAAAATATTACCTGCAGGACATTTTAATCGAGATAGTTTACCAAAGGTTCGATCTAATGTTAAGTTAATAAAAGGTTGGTTTGATCAAACAATACCATCATTTTTAAAAGAAAATGACTTTGATTATATCAGTTTTCTACATGTTGATTGTGACCTATATAGTAGCACTAAAACTATTTTTGATAATTTAAATAGTAAGATAAAAGAAGGCACAGTTATAACATTTGACGAGTTTTATCCTTGGAGAAACTACAAATGGTTTAGAAATTGGGAAGAACACGAATTTAAAGCATTAAAAGAATGGGTAACTGCTTACAATAGATCTTTTAAAGTATTACATAGAAGCATACATGCTCAAACTAGTATTATGATATTATCTTAAATTCCACAGATAATATTAATTTGTCTCGAACCTAAGTTTAATATATTTGATTTTAAATCTTCAAAACTTATTTCTGTTTTGCCTTGTATAAATTTATTAAATCGTGAAAGGCGACTTAAAAACTTATCTAAATCTTCTTTGTTCATATTCCAAACTTCAATAATTGCATAATTCACTTTATTCCATATTATGTCAGGAATATTATTAATAATTGTTATATCGTTTCCTTGTGTATCTGATTTATATATTATTGGATTAAAAAAGGTCTTATTAATAAAGAATTCAGCAACACTAACGAGTTTAATATTTGTTTTTTCATATCCAGCGTCCTGTAATTCCTGATTTTTAAACATAGAATTATTGCCATGATTTCTTACATCTTTGTAAAATGTTTTTGTTCCTTCTATACGATCTAAGCCAAAGTTAAACAAATTACAATTTTTAATTTCTCTTGTATTATATTGTAAACAATCAAAATTTATGTTATCCGGTTCTATACAGTAAGAGTTTTCAATTAAATTTCTTTTACTATTAAGATATAAAGTTATTAACCCTACATTTGCTCCTACATCAATTAGATCATAAACTTTTTTTGTATCTAACATTTTCTCTAACGAAGACATTTCCATTTTACCCCATAACCCTTTTCTAGTTATTACAGGATATATAACATTGTCTTTAGGCATTTTAATTTTAATATCTTTAAAAATTGAATATTTTTTAGATAGATTAAAACTTACGATTTCCATTTTTTTCTTCCCATTTGGTGGAATAGGTATTCGTCTAGAACAGTTTCGTTCAAAGGAAAATCTTTAATTCCATCTGTCATTTTGATATTAATAATTTTTTTCTGTTGAACTAGTTTTTCTAATGCAGTATCGAGAATATATGCATCATGCACTTCATGTAAATCAAACATTGTACCGTTTCTATAATAGTCTATAAATGTTTCAAAAAATTCTTTTGAATAGTGATGCTTAAGATTAAAAATAATAAATCCTGTTTCGCTTGAAAGCCACTTTCGAGAGTGGCCTTTTTTATTACGTCTATTGCTTTCTCTATTAAGATAGGTACAAAACTTTGTAGGATCTACTAAAGCATCTAATATATTAATTGGTAAATCTTTTTTAGTAATAATATCAGCATCTAACCATATCAAATAATCTGTATCTATTAATTTGGATGCTTCGTACATTGTAAATGATTTATAACAAAATTTGATCCAATCGCGTTTATATATTTTCATTTCACGATCTTTTGGCCACCATTTTCTTCCTTTGTTAACTTCTAAAAATTTTTTTAAATCTGGGGATTGTTTATATAAATCGTAATACTGTACTCCTGGAATAGTATCATACTCTCCCTCCATAAATGCATAGAGTTTAATATTGTTAGGCCAATGCTTTACAAATAATTCAAAATTCTTTTTTGCGTATTTGTTATAACCTTCTTCGTGTATAGTTGTACATACAGCAAATTTCATATTTTTTCTCCTAATTCTTTTACTACATTATATGGCAAATATACTGTATTAGGTTTAATTTTTAATGCTTTGTTTGAAGAAACATGATAATCTTCAAACATTTTACAAACTTCGTTTGGACCCCAGTGACAATTTGAATTTTTATATTGGTATCGTTTTCCGTGATTACATCCTAAGTATAAACCTCCGTCAACCTTAAGATGGGTTAACATATCATTAAAAAAATATTTCCATTCTTTAACTTCCCATACAGTAGGTCTATTTGGAAAAAAAGAACGCAGTGTTACAATATAATCAACTTGTTTATCTAAATCAAACGGTGTATTTGCAAATATTAATTTATCTGTTACTTCAATATCAAAATGTTTATATATAGGAATGTAAGAATGTTTAAAAACATCTGTATGAATTGTTTCTGTTCCTATACAATCGTGTCCATATAATTTGCATATATAAGGAAACCACCCTGCACCAGTACCAATATCAATTAGTTTTTTGCCTGATGTTTTGTGCAATCCTAAATAGTTTGCTACGCTTAATTTTTCTTGAATGTACTTTTCAACAGCATCACCTAAATACCTGTTACCTGTTTGATTAAATAATTCTTTAATAGTATTGCGTCCTACAATACTAATAACATCTTGTACTGTTAATTCAGACATTGAATATCACCGGTTGAATATGTTTTGAACTTTTGTGAGGCATAAAACTTATGCAAGGTTTAGGTGCGTTAAATACTTCATCCCAAGCATACTCTGTAAGTTTTTCTTTTTTTACAAGTTCGTCAACAAACTGTTTTACACCTTCTGTTTGATAATCATCAAACACAATTACCTTTGAACCTTTTACTTTATAATAGTCATGCTTTACAGTTTCATAACTATGACCACCATCTATATAAACAAAATCATACACTGCTTCTGTGAGCGTATCTTGCGTATATCCTTTGATTAAATTAAATTTAAACTTCTTGTGTCTAGTCTGTCTATGTTTTAGATTTGCTTTTGCAACTCTTAGTTTTCCTGCACCTTTTCCATTAATCTCACGCTCATGAAATTCTTTATTACTAACAACATCGTCAAATATATCGTAACCTACATATGCTAATTTAGGATTTATCTTTAAGCAGTAATCAACAAATTGTACTGCACTCTTGGCATCGTGTGTTCCAATTTCACAAATTATGTCCGGTTTGATATAATCAAATAATTGATGAAACGGAGGAAGCATTGTTGGTTTCATCGTATGTTATTCCAATATGCTTCATTGCGATCGGCTTTAAGATCTTTTCTATTGCTATGACCTTGACGCTTGCGATCACCTTTCATATGGTCTATGTATGCTCCTAACTCACTGTTAATAATCGGGTGTCCTTCTTTTTCAATAATACCTGCACTGAAGTTTTTATTTTTCACCCCAAACTTTTCTTCGTGCCATACACGCACTACATCATAGATGTAACTGTCATGCCATTCTTTTTCTAAAAATATTCCTTGTTCTGCTTCGTCATACATGCGTTGAAACTCATTAAAAAACTCTTTGGCATGTGGATGCTTTAAGTTCATGCTGTACCAACCACACTCTGTGTATTTGTTTGTACGTCCTGCATAACAAGTAAATGTATCTTCAGGAATAAACTTTTCTAAAAAGTCTACAGTCATTGGTGTATGAACGTAACTGTCTGCGTCCATCCAAATTAAAACATCGGCATCTACCCTTTCTGCCGCATCACATACTACATAAACCTTGTTTGAAAATTTAATAGCGTCCCACTTGAATGCTTTTTTAGCATCCAATCTTTTCTTATCAGGACCTTGCCCGTTAGCACGAGGATCGTTTTTGTAACGCTTTTTAAATTCAAATACAGCAGGCACAGATTGTTCTTGATCTAAAGGATAAATTTTTGATTTAGATTTAGGAACTTGTGGACGGCATCTTTCACCGTATGCATACAGATCAACTTCCGGTGGCATGTTTTGTGCAAAAGAGTTTATGAATCGTTGTCCATATAACTGTAATCCTTGCTGATTAAATGTTGTTACAACCGCAAATTTTCGGGCCATCTGAAATCTCCATAAATAGTAATTAACTACGTATATTTAGTATTAAGGAGTATTCAATAAATGATCTTCGGAATGTTCAACGAATTTGGTGCACAAAATTCTTCTCCAGTTTTTGGAGCATTTGAACACAGTCTAAACATAGCAGGAATTCCATGGACAAAAAATTTGGATATGTGCCATGTTGCTGTTATATGGAGTGTACTATGGAATGGACGCATGGCGCAAAACAAACGCATTTGGGAACACTGTGAACAAACCAAAAAGCCTGTGATAGTTTTAGAAGTTGGCGGAATACTTCGTAATCAAAGTTGGAAAGTAGGCATTGGTGGTATAAACAACGAAGCATACTTTGGAGAAACATCAACAAGCAGTATCAATAACTGGTTGAGAAATGCAAGCCAACATCGACAAAAACGATTTGGTATTAATTTACAACCATGGAAACAAACAACCCAGGACAAATATATTTTATTATGCACACAACATAATAAAAGTCATCAATGGAGAGACATGCCTAGTGTCGACGACTGGCTTGATGAGCAGTTAACCAAGATTAGAAAATACACTTCACGTAAAATTAAAATTAGACCGCATCCTCGCTCTCCGTTAAATCCTAGCACGGTTAGAACACTAGACTTTAAACATAAAAATGTAGAATTACAATATCCTATTAGATATGCACAAACATATGACGAGTTTGATTTTGACGAAGCACTAGCAGGTGCTCACTGTGTTATAAGTCACAGTAGCAATCCAGGACTACAATCTGTAATTGCAGGAGTACCGGCGTTTGTAAGCAAAGACAGTTTGGCCCTTCCTGTTGCTAACACAGATTATAGCCAAATTGAAAATCCAAAAAGACCAGATAGAACACGCTGGTTTAATGACCTACTTTATACAGAATACTTTATAGATGAAATCCAAAATGGATTACCATTGGTAAGATTATTACCTAGATTAGAACAATTAGTTCTTGCTCAAAAGTAATTTTAGTGTTATAATAATTGAAATAATAAGGGTGTCTTATGTCAACTATTTCTATTAACATTGCTGACCATACCATTGAAGATTGTGTAATGTATCTTGCCGGAGAAGGCAACTACATATTTGGAGAAGATGTTTCTATTCATTCAACCGACTTGCATATAGTAAAGAGTCTTGGTAGACAGTTAGGAAACAACAATGCATTTACACAAAAACAAAGTTTAATTGGTTTAAGACTTGTAAAGAAATATTCAAGCCTGCTATCTTCTGCAGGATTTAATTCCGAAAAAATTCTAGATGATAAAATTTTTAAATGGCCATTTAGAACAATTGATAGAACTAAAAGTTTATATATTGACGGAGAAAAAATTGTTCTTAAAAGTCCTTTCATCGCCGATGTTGTAAATCGAGTAAAGAAAAGAAAAACACCTTTCTATTACAAAGGCGAATATAGTGGTGACACAAAAGAATGGAGTTTTGATTACAACGAAAATAATGTTGAGTTCTTGGTCAATCTTGTTAATGGTATGAACTTTTCCATTGATGAAAAGATTAAAAATGATTTTAAGAAAATAAACGAAATTAAAAAGAAAGCATTAGACCACTATCCTATACTTGTAAAAAAGATGGGAGGATATGTTTACAACGACATAGTAATAGAAGAACAAGATCCAAGACGTGCAATCATGCAATCAAAACTACAAGGATGTTTGGTATACGATGACGGTGTGGTAGATGCTCTAAAGCCAAAGCAAAAAATGGATTCAGTGTTGTTAGGTGATAGTCAAAATTGGTTTATAAACTCTAACATATATTCCTATTTGGACATTTTTTCATTGATCAATACCGTAGATCAGTGTATAATTATGTGTAGTAGTAATAACATTGAACAGATTCAAGATATAGTAGGATCTCTTATTTCTGCTGGTTATACTGGTGATGACATTAGTGTAATGTTTAGATTTAAAAGTTCTAAGGACTTTTTTGAAGGTAACAAATACATAAAAAATATGAACGTTAATCAGTTTAATCCAAATAAGAAAATTTTTATTATTAATGAAAAGATACCAAAACCTTTGATTAGTAATAACATTGATCCACAATTAGTTATAAGTTGTTTGCCTACATATCCAAGTCATTATAAGACACAAACTTACTTGGATTGCAAACCTACTGTTGTATACTACTGCGGAAGCAAACCAACTGGAGTAGAAAACTGTGCCGACGTGTAAACTAGTAATTAAAGATGAAGTAAACGTAAAGTTTGAAGGACTTGATTTAGAAATGCGTAAAGCATTAACTAATAAGTTCAAGTATGATATTCCTTATGCACGTTACTTGCCAGCATATAAACTAGGACGTTGGGACGGCAAAGTTAGTTTCTTTGGACTAGGCGGAACAACATATATTAGTATGCTTGAAGACGCACTTCCTTTTTTAGAACAGAAAGGTTGGTATGTTGAAGTTGAGGATCATAGAGAAACTAGAGATTTACAGTTTACAAACATTACAGAAAACTATTGGAAAGATCAAGGTGCTGTATGGCCAGAAGGACACGTAGCAGAAGGACAACCAATTGTACTACGTGACTATCAAGTAGAAGTAATTAACAATTTTATTAGCAACCCACAAAGTCTACAAGAAGTTGCTACCGGCGCTGGTAAGACTATCATAACGGCCACATTGAGTAAGATTTGTGAGCCGTATGGTAGCACAATCGTTATTGTTCCGAACAAAAGTCTTGTTACACAAACTGAAGAAGATTATGTAAACGTAGGACTTGATGTTGGAGTATATTTTGGTGATAGAAAAGAACTAGGTCACAAACACACTATTGTTACTTGGCAAAGTCTTAATGTGCTAGATAAGAAATCAAAGAACCACGAAGCCGCACATACACTAACAGAATTTTTACAAGATGTACGCACAGTTATTGTTGACGAAGTACACCAAGCAAAAGCAGATGTGCTTAAGAATTTGCTTACACAAAACTTTGCACACGTTCCTATTCGTTGGGGACTAACAGGTACTATACCAAAAGAACAGTTTGAGTTTCAAGGTATTAAAGCAGGATTGGGTGAAGTTATTAATCATATTTCTGCACACGACTTACAGCAAAAAGGTGTACTAGCAAACTGTCATGTAAACATTGTACAAACAGATGATGTACAAGAGTTTAGCAACTATCAAGAAGAACTAAAGTATTTGGTTACAAGTGAACATCGCATTGATTGGATAGGTAAACTCGTAGACAAAATTAAAGACTCCGGTAATACATTGATTCTAGTTGATCGTATTTCAGCAGGTAAAATGTTGGAAGAAAGATTAGAAAACTCTGTGTTTGTATCAGGAGAAACAAAGGGTACTGATAGAAAGGAACACTATGACTCAATTAAAGATAGCACTAATAAAATTATTATCGCAACGTATGGAGTTGCGGCTGTAGGAATTAATATTCCTCGCATTTTTAATCTCGTCCTTATTGAGCCTGGCAAGTCTTTTGTAAGAGTTATACAAAGTATAGGCCGCGGAATTAGAAAAGCAGAAGACAAAGACTTCGTACAAATTTGGGATATCACAAGCAGATGTAAATTTGCGAAGCGACACCTAACACAACGTAAGAAATATTATAAAGAAGCGAACTATCCTTTTACAATAGAAAAGATAGCAATCGATTAGGAGAACATATGCAAATACTTACATTAGAAAATGAACACTTTGATTTACAAACGCTACCAAAAGAAATAGACAAAGATATACGTTATAGCGTACTAGATAACTCAGATCCTAAGGATCCTGATTACTTTTTTGTGCCACTAATTTACTTAGAAAGTTTTAGTTCGCCTGCCGTAGTACTACAGATAGGATCAGCACAAATACAAATGCCTTTAGAGTGGAGTATGGTTGTAGGAAACTCTGATGTAGGTGATTTAGAAGTGTTACCATTAACAAGTTTAAATGATAGAGGCTTTGAAGCATTTATCTTTAATCCACTAACAAGTTCTCGTCCTGAGTTTGTTCCGGTGGATGTTGTAAACGTTTATCAAGACGTTAAGTTTTATTTTCCAAAACTTAAATCAGGACAACTACTAACAACGCCATTAGAAAAGAAAAAGAATCCTAATTGTGCGTTTTTTGTTAAAGAAGTTTCACGACAAAGTGAAACATTGGATTTTAGCCTTGTATGGTAAGGAGAAAGGATAATGACTATGAAAGCAGGTAAAATATGGGGTCAAACAGAATTGATCCATGCAAACGGTGTATTGGAATTTCACCGTATTGAATTCAAAAAAGGATTCAAATGTTCAGAACACGAACACAAGTATAAGTGGAATGGCTTCTTTGTTGAATCAGGCAAGATGATTGTTCGTGTATGGCAAGATGACCAGGACGGTTTAATTGATGAAACAATTTTAGGTCCAGGCGAGTTTACACAAGTTAAGCCAGGTAAAGTGCATCAGTTTGAAGGTATAGAAGATGGTGTAGCATTTGAATTATACTGGGCAGAATTTAATCACGATGATATCGTAAGAAGAACTGTAGGATCAAAATCTAAATAATGTTTGAACGTATTAAAAGCATCTTTAAAAAACAAGACAATCCAGAAATAACTTTTTGGAGTGAAGTACCCGGTCTTGAAGATGTTGTTCCAATTAAACCGGCTGTTAACTATCTACCCAAGTGGTGGAAAGACATGCCTCGTTTTGCAGATGTCGAACTTCCGCCCGAAGGTGTAAACAAAGGCACAGCAAAAAATTGTCCGGCTTTTGTTGATTTCTTTAAGTCAGCATATGTTGTACCATTATGGTGTGATGTTGAATTAGATATAAATCCACAAGGATATACCGTAAGAACAAGTTACGATAAGTTTAAGTTTTCACATCACAATCCAATACAGTTTAAACAGTGGCTACCACAACACTTACAACAAAATGTATCTATGGTATTAAAGCCAGAGTGTCCGTGGCGTGTTAAAACAAGTCCGGGATATAGTGTAATGCAGTTACCTATGATGTTTGAGTTTAATGATACGTTTGAGTGTATGGCTGGAACCATTTGGAGTGATAAGTTTCACGAAATGAATCAACAACTAGTAATTAAAAAGTATGGTAAAATTACATTAGAAAGGGGAACCCCTTTAGCAATGTATGTTCCATTTAAACGTGAAAAATTTAATTTTAATTGTACACACAGAACTCCTGAACTAGAAAGACTAGAAAAGAAAAGTCAAATGATAGTGCGTTCAAAGTTTATCGGCGGGTACAAAAAAATGCAAAGTGAGTAATGGCTAAGATATACGAATCACCTGACGGAGGAGAAACTGTGTACGAAAGAGATACAGTAACAGGCGAACGCATATGCATTGAAAAACCTGTACATCCTGATTGGTATATTGATCCTTATGATTTTGATTTGATAACAGAAATGGCCAAAGATGGAAATAAAACATTGCAAAATTTATTAAAAGAAGTTAAACTAGTATACAACTTGAGTATAGAAGAAGAAGATTATCATGGCTGAAAAGAAAAAGTTTCTTGATTTAAAAGCAATGCTTAGTGCTGTTGATCGCAGAGATAAAGAATGGTATAACAAACTTAGCGACGACGATAAAAAACTATTTGCTCCTTTTATTGCTATGCGTTATGTAAGCAGTGTTAAAGGTGATAAGTTTTTTCAAGAACACTACTTAGAAATGTGCAATGAATTTGTAAACAAACATCACTGGTCACTAAGCAAAAATCATAAAGGCTTGCTGTGGAAACTAATGGCAATGTGCGGTGCTTACGAAAACTTTTTTCATCAGTATCAAGCGGCTCCAAAAAAACAAACAAAGAATAAATTTACACAATTCTTGCTAGACAAGAATCCTAATATGAAGATGGAAGATGCAGAGTTACTATCAAGTATTATGTCAAAGAAGGAACAAGATCAATACGTTAAAGACTATGATCCAAACAGTTGAACAACCATATGAGTGCGTACATTGCGGCAAGGCGTTTCAAAAAGAAAAAACGCTGATGGCTCATATGTGTGAGCCTAAACGCAGACATCTACAAAAAGATGAAAAGCGTGTACAGGTTGGTTTCCTTGCATTTAATAAATTTTATACAATGGTACAGCGTACTAAACCTAAAACTTATGCAGAGTTTTGTAAAAGCAGTTACTATAATGCGTTTGTTAAGTTTGGTAGTTTTGTTAGCAATATTAATCCGTTGTATCCAGAAAAGTTTATTGACTTTGTAATTAAGTCAAATGTAAAATTAGATCATTGGTGTCGTGATGAATTATACGACACGTATATGTTTGAAATGATAAAAATAGAACCCACTGAATCCGCATTAGAACGCAGTGTTCAAACAATGCTAGAGTGGGCAGATAAAGAGCAAGCACAGTACAACGACTATTTTAGATATTGTAATTTAAATAGAGCAGTTAACGATATTAGAAACGGACGTCTTAGTCCTTGGTTATTATTGAATTCAAAATCAGGAAAAGAAATGCTAAGTAAGTTCAATGATGAACAATTAGCAATCGTTGAACCAGTTTTGGATATTCCGTTTTGGCAAAGGCAATTCAAAGCAAAGCCTGCGGATGTAGAACTAACAAAAGAAATAATCAAGGAGGCACACATTGATTGACACAGAAACATATACTGTTGTAACAAACATGCGAGATGGCGAACCTATAGATCGAATTTATGGAGGCGCGGCGGGATCTCCTCGTATGCGTTTGGTACAAGCAGACGGAACCGAGTATCAAGGAAAGATTACCAAAAAAACTATTATAGTAGATGGTATAAATGGAAAATTTAAATCATACATTTATGTCACAGAGGACAAAAGAGTATTTGACAGGATGGGACTTCCAGTGTATAATGTAGATATAAATGAAGTAACAGTTGAGGAGAATGAAGATGCTACACAAGATCAGTCAGATGTGTGACAAAATTGATTCTATTAAACGTGACGCAGATAGATTGCGTAAAATGAAGTATGGAGAAAACAAACATTCAACAACAGAAATTGATAACTTGATTGCACAAATACAATCAGACTGTTATCTAATTTCACAGGACAGAAGCCCTTATGCCAAGAGTACCGAGAAAGACAACACATAAAAATTACAGTCAATACGATCCAAAGATTCACACTAAAACTAAAGGAGGCCATGGGTTCGGTATGAAAAAAGGTGTAAAAACAAAAGACTACGAAAGCAGTGGACTTCATTTGATTGAAGTATTCAAATGGGAAGTACCTAAACATCTAAAAGAAGAATACGAAAAATTTAAACAAGCAAATGCCTGATATCGATTTAGATTTTTTTGATCGCGACAGTGTGTTAGAAAAATTCAAACACATCAAAGCCTCACGTGAAGAAAAAGGCGAATTGAAAAAACATAACACAGGTGTTTATTTTCATAATGCTCCTGTTGATCCTTTTACAGATCGTTGCACCCTTGATCACAAACTAGCAGAAGATCGAGGATACTTTAAAATTGATATGTTAAATGTTCACATATATGAGCATGTAAAAGACGAAGAACACTTAAATACACTTTTACAAAAGGAGCCGTTGTGGGAACTACTTACTCACGAAGAATTCAGCAACAACTTATTTCACGTCGCAGAACACAGCACTATTCTAAAAGAAATGAAACCGCAGAGCATAGAACAATTAGCGGCAGTACTAGCAATTATCCGTCCAGCGAAGAGGAGTTTGCTTGGACAACCGTGGGATACGGTGATGAAGAACGTTTGGACGAAACCTGAAGACGGAAGTTACTATTTTAAAAAGGCACACGCAGTTGCTTATGCACATGCGATTGTGGTACACATGAATTTATTATGCGAAGAATTAAAAAATGAACAACAATAATAACGAAGAACATTTTGTTTTTAACAACGATACCTTTGAAGAACAAGAAATTGCACAACTATCTTCCTTGATGGAAAATGAAGCGGTGCTACGTAAAGCACGAGAAAAATTTAGAGAAGAACAAAGCCGTCCTAGTCTTAGTGAATGTAAGGCATGCGGTGAAGAAATTCCAGAGGCAAGACAAAAAGCAGTACCAGGTGTTCAACTTTGTTTAGAGTGTGCAACACTAAACGAAAAACCTTGGTAACTATTTTATCTTTCTAATTAATTGTATTGATTTTCTTTTAATACGTTTTTCGGCAATATCATTAAGTCTTACCATATGTCCAAAAATTAATTCAACATCTTTGGTTGCAAAGGTTTTGATTAGTCCTTTAAATTTGTTCATTTCAGACTTCATGAATATGTTAATAGGTATTTTGCGATTAGATTCCCACCACCAACTATCTCCGCATTCAAGCAATGCTAGTTTTTGGTTGTCATCTGAGCAACTAGAGTAATCGTATATGCTCGTAACATTAGAATCTTGATTAATAACGATACCAACGTATTCGATATCCCCGTGTTTAATACAACTTAAAAACGGGAATTTTTCCTGTAAATCTTCTTGTAGTGTTGTCATACTATTCCAATAAATAACATTATAGGATGAACTCAATATGCTCAAGTTACCCATATATATTTATGAAACCGGTTATACCTTATACAGTGATTTGGATTCCGGGATTAAACAAGGATATACGCCAATGTACACAAAAGACATACAAATTGTGAAAGGTGTCACGAACACTGTAAAGTTCACAGTTAAAAACCAGGATCAAAAGCCAATAGATATTAGCGGCGAAACACTAACATTCGTGTTAGTTAACAAGGAAACAGGTGCAGTATATGTTGAAAAAGCATGTACTACTGTAGACGACGGTAGCACTGTTGCTACACGTGGTGTTGCTACGCTTACACTGAACGAAAGCGATACAGCAACATTAGTAAGCAAGTTTTACAAGTTCTCTGTGTACAGAACCGTAAACGGCGCTGGCAAGTATCCTACATATTCAAATACATATTATGAAGTAGCAGGCAATATTGAAATCGTTGATCAAGTATATCCAGCATTTACAGATTCAACAACACTTCCTAACACAGACTTTACTAGACCATTAACTAATAATTTCTATAGCCATAACGGACAAATAACAGAATACTTTAGTTCAATCTATGATGCACAGCCTGAATATAAACGCAATGGTGCTGTTCATACTGTAACATATTACAGCGATGGATATACAGGCGATCTTACAATACAGGCCACTTTGGACAGCCAAGTTACAGCAGATACAAGTTGGGTAGACTTAACTACTATTAGTCTAACTAGTTCAGACGCTATTGGTTATGCCAATGTAACTGGTGTGTACAATTATTTAAGATTAAAGCATTTACCTGACAATTCGAACACCGGAACACTTGACAAAGTACTAGTTAGATCGTAAAATACTAGTATGAATTCGATACAATCTACTATTACGACTGCCTTACCTTCAAAACGAAAGCAAACTCCTAGTGGTTGGGTTTCGTTTGATGCACCTTGCTGTGTTCATAATGGCGAAGGTGCGGACAAGCGTAAGCGTGGAGGTATAATGTTCAACGGTGACGGAACAGTGAGTTATCATTGTTTTAACTGTGGATATACTGCATCGTTTATTCCTGGTAGAAACTTGTCCTACAAGATGCGAAAACTACTAGGATGGTTTGGAATGCCAAATTCAGAAATTACCAAACTTGCTTTGGAGGCACTGCGAATTAAGGAGGAGACCGTCATAGATGGGAATACCCCTCATATACAGTTGCCTGTTTTTGAAAAGAGAGAACTGCCAGTTGGTGCTCGGCCTTTTATGGAATGGCATAACTGGAAAGCATTAGAACCAAGCGGATTAGATCCAGAATTCATCAGAGCCGTCGAGTATGTAGTTTATGATCGTGGCCTTGATATTGGTGACTATGACTTTATGTGGACCTGCGAAGGATCATATAAAACAAGGCTGATAGTTCCTTTTTATTATCAAGGGGACATAGTCGGATACACTGCTCGTAAACTAGGCGACGGCTCACCTAAATATATTACAGATAGTCAACCGGGTTATGTTTTTAACCTAGATGGACAAGGCTGGGATAGACAGTTTGTTATTGTAGTAGAAGGACCGTTTGATGCAATAAGCATAGGCGGCGTAGCAGTATTACGTAACGAAGTAAACGACCAACAAGCAATGCTAATAAACAGTTTGCAAAGACAGGTTATTGTTGTTCCTGATAAAGATCAAAGTGGAGAACAATTGGTTACCGATGCGATTAAATATGGATGGACTGTTGCTTTTCCAGATTGGCCTGATGCTGATGTAAAAGACGTTGCTGATGCTGTTAAACGTTATGGTAAAATATACACAATGCAAAAGATTATTCATAGTGTTACTAGTGGAATTAAAATACAACTTCTGGCAAAAACTTACTTTGCAGATTAAACAAAAAGGCAGTATAATATAAACTATGCAAGACTTTAATACAGACATACAAAAACTATTTTTAGAAATGTTTCTAGCAGATGCGGAAGCATTTGTAAGATGTCAAGGCATCTTTGAAAGCGAAAACTTTGATCAAAAACTACGTGAAGGTGCAGAGTTTATCAAGAAGTATGTTGACGAATATAAAGTTATGCCTGAACTTGATATTGTTAACAGTGCATGCCAAACAAATTTAAAAGATGCTAGTGCGGTAGGACAAGAACATACAGATTGGTTATTGGATACATTTGAAAAGTTTAGCAGACACAAAGCACTAGAACGTGCAATTCTAAAAGGTGCTGACTTACTTGAAAAGGGTGAGTATGGTCCTATTGAAGGCATGATTAAAGAAGCAATTCAAATTGGTCTTGCAAAAGATATGGGTACAGACTACTTTGCTGATCCTAGAGCAAGACTTGAAGGATTAAAAGATAACAACGGACAGGTAAGCACAGGTTGGCCAAGCATTGACAAGAAATTGTTTGGTGGTTTTAACAGAGGCGAACTAAACATTTTTGCAGGTGGTTCGGGTGCAGGTAAAAGTTTGTTCTTGCAGAACATGGCTGTAAACTTTGCAACAGAAGGCATGAACGTGTTGTACATTAGTTTAGAACTTTCAGAAGCACTAACAGCAATGCGTATTGACAGTATGCTTACAGGTATTGCTACAAGAGAGATTTTTAAAAGTCTTGATGATGTAGAAATGAAAGTTAGAATGATGGGCAAGAAGTCAGGCAAGATACAAATCAAGTATATGCCAAGTGGTAAGAATGCAAATGACCTGCGTAGTTATGTTAAAGAATGGTCAATTAAAAACAAGTGCAAGCCAGATGTATTGTTAATTGACTACCTAGATTTGATGATGCCACTAAGTGTTAAAGTATCGCCAAGTGATTTGTTTGTAAAAGACAAATATGTATCAGAAGAACTACGTAACTTGGCAATGGAACTAGGTTGTGTATTTGTAACAGCATCGCAGTTAAACAGAGCGGCGGTTGAAGAAATTGAATTTGATCATTCACATATTTCAGGCGGACTTAGTAAGATTCAAACTGCTGATAACGTGATTGGTATCTTTACAAGCCGTGCTATGAAAGAACGTGGACGTTATCAAATACAGTTTATGAAAACACGTTCATCGAGCGGTGTAGGACAAAAAGTAGATCTAGAGTTTGATGTGGATAGTTTGCGTATTAGAGATCTTGCAGAAGACGAACAAAATAATTATCAAAGTCAATCAAGCACCATTGTAAACAATCTTAAAAAGACTAGCACAGTATTAGAATCACATCATGATGCAGGAGAAGAAACTGCACTACGCGAGCCAGGCGATGGTGATACTGTTGGAAAGATTAGCGGTAAAGCACAAAGTACTAAACTACGTGACATGCTTAAGAGTTTAAACACAGAGGATTAAATGTTTAAAGTACTACCAAATTTTTTACCACAATCAGAGTTTGACAGTGGCGTTGGCAGAGTAAGACACGATCCTAGCATACCTTGGTTTTGGGTACGTGGTACAAGTGATGTTAAAAGAGATCTTGACGACGATGCAGATTGGGATCACAGTTTTGCACACACGGCATACGAGTTTGGAGAACCCACAAGTTTCTTAGGAGTTAAATGCGAAGACATTCTTAAAAGAGCATGTGAACAAGCAGATTTAAAATTAAAAAACATTTTAAGAATACGTTTTGGTTTAATTACAAAAACACCAACACCAATTGAACACGGTGGTCATGTAGACTTTAAACAACCGCACATGACAGCACTATATTATCTTACAACTTGTAACGGTCCTACTATATTCTACGAAGAAAAATGGAGCGAAGATGTAGAACATACAGAACTTACAGAAGCAAGACGTGTACCCGCAGAAGAAAACAAAATGCTTATATTTGACGGTACAACATATCACAGTTCAGTTTCACAAACAGATACAAAGCAACGTATCGCAATCAATTTTAACTTCGAAATAGAGTAATTTCCTACACTAAATACTAGTGCGAGGAAAATATTATGAAATGGTTAATAGTGGTGCTAATGATGGGTTCTCACCCAGACGGTGCCAAGGATACATACCTATATTTTACACCCGAGTTTGAAACAGTTGAAGACTGCAAGAACTATGTTTACTTCAATGCAGGAAGCATCAAAAATCATATGCAAATGGAGTTCGATGGTAATGTGCCAGAGATGATCTACTGCATGACCGAAAAGAAAGTCAAAGAGTTTATAGACTTTGGTAAACCCGGTCTTGATGCATAACTAATAGCATGATAAAAATTTTTAAATTGATATTAAACAGTTGGCGTTTAATGGATAGCGAATACGGAGAAATCTGTAAAAAATGCCCGCAAGCACATCAATACCATTATCCGTATTTTTAATTAAAATAAGAATTTACAGAGTTTGAAATAGCAACTGCTGTTGATTCTTGCCAAAGTTTACTAACAGGACGTTCTAGTATGTTAGGTGGGCATTTTTGTGTTAACCATCGATGCTGTGGTGTCCAAGGCGGTTCTCCACTCATTTCACCTTCTAGTTGTCCGCCCTTCCAAGAACTTATCCCTATTGCTAATCTCCATCGACTAGGACCTCTTCCATTTGCAAGTTCACGCAATATTGTTTCACTACCAGTAACACAAAGGGTATTTGTTACCCAATATGTATTAGAAGCAAGACAGTCAGGTGTATGAATAAAATAAAGGCTGTCTTCTTGTACAGGACCTCCAATATATACAGGCTCTTGGCTTTGATAATCTATGTTAAGTGACTTTGCAATATCACCCACTGTTGTTGTGGTGCTAGGTCTATTAAGCATTATACCCCACGCTCCGCTGGCGTGATTTTCACATACCAACACAACACTCTGTGCAAAGAATGTGCTGTTAGCACTTGGTTGTGCAATTAATAATTGCCCTTGTAGTCCAGAATTAAATTGTACCGAATCCATGCCTTTGTTCCAGTTATACCTATATTTATTTTATTATGCTAGAGTATAATTGAAGATTGTATAACCTTCGTCCGATGAAATTTTATATTTTAAATGACTTGGAAATACTATAACGTCACCTGATCTTGGAGAATAGTTCCAATCATCTGCTGTAACAGAATTAATTCCTAGATATTCAATGTTTAGGTCTTGTGGAAAAACATTGGTCCACTCTTTATGAAAAAGTATGTTAATATTGCGTTCTTGATTTAAAAATACAATAGAAGTGATCAATCCATTGTCGCTGGATTCTAGTTTGTGCTTAGAACCGTTTACTTGTAGAGTTTTATACACATAGTTGCTTGCATGTTCGTGTGCTAGTGCATCTAGTTGAATGTCTGCTTTAATATCAACATGATCAAAATAAATGGGTACTCCGAATACTTCTTGTGTTTGAAACATAGTTTATCCTACTGTTAGTTCACTGGTAATGCCGCAATCAAATCTTCCTCTTGGAAAGAAATTAAATGCAACACAGTATCTATCCTGTCCGCTTAGATTCTTTTTAACACTGTGTCCTACCTGACTGGGGAACAAAAATATGTCTCCAACCCTAGGAACAAATTGTAATTCGTAGCAGTTTGCTAATGTGCTGTTGTCATAGTTTACATAAATGCTTCTAGGAAATATGTTCTGCCATAACCTTTCTTTGTGCAGTACCAAGTTGCCCGATTCAGGTGTTACATCCAAATACACTATGCCGCTTACGTAACTGTTTGAGTGATCATGTTCCTGTGCCCAGTCATTTGGTTCGTGCTTTACTCCCCAACTGTTTTGCATTTCAAAACGTGCATCTTCGTTTAGTTTTACACGTATAACGTTGTTTAGATAGTTGTCTAGATGTTCTTGTATTTGACTGCGTAGGTTATTATACTTTTCCTGATCAAGCAGTCTACGATTGGCTGTGTTGTATCCGTTATCCGCAGGCATGCGTTCCCACGTTTCGTTTTTTACAGCATCTACATCGCTTGGTGACAGATTGATACCACCGTTGTACAATGGTATTCCAAATATATCCTGTGCATAAAAGTTTAACGCCATTTAGGACCTGCTACCCAACCTACCAGGCTATGACGTGTGCCTCTTGTAACGGGTGTAACTTCGTGAAGTGTGTAACTAGGAAACACCATTGCATTGCCCTGTTCTCTTTGAGCGGATACATCATCACCTATGTGCAATATTAGATCACCGCCATCATATTCCTGTGGATCAGTTAACTGTACCGTGAAACTGAGTTTGCGTGTTTTCTCAGCCATAGGTTCTACATCAACATGGCTACCGTAAAAGTTATCCGGCGCACGATATTCTGTAAACTGCAAATTCTGTATAAACTCTAGTTCGTATTCAAAGAAGCGACCGTTAACTTCATTTACAAACGCACCCAGTTTGTCAAACAACCAACGATTGTTTTCCACATCCGAGCGTATCCAACTGATATCCGTTTTGCGTTTTGAAGGATCAAGTCGTCCTCCCTGCTGTGTGTCTATGCCACCTTGGTCACGTGTTGCACGTTCCTTATCGGTGCCCATTGCGATAATCTCTGCACACTCTTCTGGTGTAAAGATTTTGCCCTGTGCGTAGGGTTGATAAACTTCTCTTTTAAGGTACCATGTGTATTCCATACTAATAATTATCGGCTACACAGGCACCTTAAACGTTATCTGGCTTTTTTAAGTTGTATTGTAACTTGTTTTTTACCGGTATTTTCGGAACGTGCTTGAGGTTGATTTAATTCAACACTGTCCACACGTATCTTTTGATTGGCGAACTCGCCTGGTTTGATTTTGCCCGCTTTGTCCACTGATTTTGATTCTGCCATGATCGCTCCTTTTTGTGTGTGCGAGTTGCCCCGCACACTTATTTAACCTTACCAGTTGTTGGTAGATCGAGTAGACTGGTGTCCTAGGATTTTATCTTTGTTAGGACCATGCTTTATTACGTATCCAGAAGTGCCATTGCCATTTACTTCCACCTCTTGACGAGCCTTCCATAATTCCATTTCCTTCTTTTTGCGTAATTGTTGCTCACTGTACTGCTTGAGCATGAATGAGTGTCTTTCCATGTCACCCTCCTTATAGTTTAAGTTAGGTGCGTTCCTTCGACATAGTGTCTACTTCCAAGCATAATGCTCGAACGTATGTATATTTAGCATATCAGGTATGCGAAAATCAAGTGTTGAGATTGCCAAACCGGCGAAGCCGCGGCCAAATTTTTTTACGCGAAGCGTTAGCGGTAGATTACACTAGAGCGTAGCGACTAGCGGTAGCGTTAGCGACCCAACGCATGGTCAGTTTCCCAATCCACGCATTTACATGCATCACCCCAACGTAGCAAAAACTCCACATGCTCTCGCCCCTCAGGTACCCAAAAGCGTGTGCGATTGATGTGCATGTCCATCCTGTAACCCTGCTTGCTAACCCACTTTAGTACTGATTTGAATTCACTTTGTT
>Ga0255764_10001389_pt1 | contig 20555 bp, 16 predicted proteins | sample 071ome_30_FD_179964 | JGI IMG/M metagenome (GOLD analysis project Ga0255764, IMG submission 179964) | Coastal salt marsh microbial communities from the Groves Creek Marsh, Skidaway Island, Georgia - 071406AT metaG (version 2) | ecosystem: Environmental > Aquatic > Marine > Intertidal zone >... | reverse complement strand
AATTCCGGTTCGAGGCGTACACTGGTACGCAAGCTGCCCACGGTGATGTTCCGATTCACGAGCATGGTGTGTTTTCCTCTTCCCCAAGAGTGCCTCAAGTCTTTGAGAAGACGAGATTAGGCCCACCTGCCGCATATTGCAACACATACAATGATATTGTTTCAAAAATTAGCTGGAAGCCGCTTCCTCCGGCGTCAGCGCGCGAAGCGATAGCGCGTGCAGCCCGCCCTCGAACTCCTTATCCAGCAGGCCATACACGGTGCGCTGGCGGGCCACGCGTGACTGACCGGCGAATGCCGGACTTACAACAGTCACCTTGTAATGTGTTTCACCACCTTCCCGCGCGCCGGCATGGCCCGCGTGCAGGTGCGATTCATCCTCGATATCCAGGGTGTTCGGCTGCAGGGCGGCCTCGATGGCGGCGCGAATACGCTCGGCTCGATTCATAACGGACTCTCCATTCTGTATGGCCGCATTCCTTGCGTCACAGCGGCCCGGCGGACATATTCCCGGCATGACACGTAGGCGCAAGAAAATCGACCTCGACGACCTGCTGGCCGAAGGGCCCGGCATGCGCGCGGGCGAGCAGATGTGCGAACATCCTGACTGCGAACAGCTCGGCGAGTTTCGCGCGCCGCGCTCGCCAAATGCGCTGCGCGACTATCTGTGGTTCTGCCTGGACCATGTGCGCGCCTACAACAGCCGGTGGAACTACTACGCCGACAAGGACGAGGACGCGATCGAGGCCGACCGGCGCGGCACGGCATACTGGAATCGTCCGACCTGGCCGATCAACGGCGGCCGCCCTTTTTCGGGCATGCGCGACCATTTCGGATTTTTCGAGACTGACGCCGAGGAAAAAGAGCGCAGAAAATCGGAACTTCCGGACTCTCCATATACGCAAGCTCTTGCTATAATGGGGATGTCGCCGCCGATCACGACGGACGCCCTCAAGCGGCGTTACAAGGAACTCGTCAAGCAACACCACCCCGACGCGAATGGGGGCGACAAGCAGGCTGAAGAACGTCTCAAGACAATCAATCAAGCCTACGCCACATTGATGGAATCGGCCGGTCCCTAGAATACGGGTCCGGACGCTGGAAGAACTTTTGACCGATACGGAACGCGTTATGGAATCGACTGAATCGCTCGCCTCATCTGACATGCCGTCAAGCCCCGTACCGGACACCACCGTCTCGGCGCGTGAGGTCTTCGGCATCGATACCGACATGCAGGTACCGGCATTCTCGGAAAACACCGTGCATGTCCCGACCCTGGACGAGACCTACCGGTTCGACGAGGCGACGACGCTGGCGATCCTGGCCGGCTTCACCCACAACCGGCGTGTGATGATCCAGGGCTATCACGGCACCGGCAAATCGACCCATGTGGAACAGGTTGCCGCCCGGCTGAACTGGCCCTGCATCCGCATCAATCTGGACAGCCACATCAGCCGTATCGACCTGATCGGCAAGGATGCGATCGTACTGCGCGACGGCGCGCAGGTGACCGAGTTCCGCGAAGGCTTGCTGCCCTGGACGCTGCAGCATCCTTGCGCGCTTGTGTTCGACGAATACGACGCGGGCCGCCCGGACGTGATGTTCGTGATTCAGCGCGTGCTGGAAGCCGACAGCAAGCTGACCCTGCTCGACCAGAACAAGGTGATCCGCCCGCATCCGAGCTTCCGCCTGTTCGCGACGGCAAACACGGTCGGCCTGGGCGATACCACCGGCCTGTATCACGGCACCCAGCAGATCAACCAGGCGCAGATGGACCGCTGGAACATCGTGACCACGCTGAACTACCTGCCGCACGAGCAGGAAGTGGATATCGTCGTCGCGAAGTGCCCGGAATACGACAACCCCGAAGGCCGCGAGAAGATTTCCGCCATGGTCGCGACGGCCGACCTGACCCGCGCCGGGTTCATGGCGGGCGACATCTCCACCGTCATGTCGCCGCGCACGGTCATCACCTGGGCCGAGAACTCGCGGATTTTCGATTCGATCCCGCAGGCGTTCCGGGTCACGTTCCTGAACAAGTGCGATGAGGTCGAACGGCCGACCGTCGCCGAATACTACCAGCGCTGCTTCGGCACCGATCTGGAAGACTCGGTCATCCAGGCAACCGCGGCCCAGTAACGGCGAGGCGGGAAAGCCCGATGGCCGGAGGCAGAAACAGCAACGACGGACCGATGGAGGAATTCCTCCGCGTCACCGCGGCGGCGATGCGTGCCGTCTCGCGTGAGCCGGAACTGACGGCGTCCTTCACACCTGACCAGCCCAGCATGCAGGGAGGCGAGGCCCGCCTGCCGCTGCCGGCGCGCGACCTGCCGGCGGGCGATGTCAGCATCGTGCGCGGCGAGGCCGACTCCATGGCGCTGCGCAAGCGCTATCACGACGACGCACTGCACACGGCCAAGGTACCCACCGCACCCTCCGCGCGCGCACTCTATGACGCCGTGGAACAGGCCCGCGTGGAGGCCATCGGCGCACGTCGGATGTCCGGCATGGCCGACAATCTGGGCGCAGCGCTGGAAGCGCGCTGCCGCGACAAGGGCTTCGCCCGGGTCACCGAGCGCGACCAGGCTCCGATGGCCGACGCGGTCGCCCTGATGGTCCGCGAGGCACTGACCGGTGTCGAGCCGCCGCCGTCGGCGCGCATGATGGTCGATCTGTGGCGTCCGTTCATCGAATCCAAGATCGGCGAGTCCCTCGAAGGCCTCGACGACGAGCTCGACAACCAGGAAGCCTTCCAGGACGTCGTCCGCCAGATGATTTCCGACCTGGGCCTGGCCGATGAGGAACTGGCCGCCGAACCGGACACCGACGAGGAATCCGGCGACGACCAGGAAGAGGCCGAAGGCGAATCCACCGGCGAGGGCGAGGCCGAGGGCGAAGCGCGTTCGATGGACGGGGCCGGCGAGGAGGACGACGCCGGGGCCGAGGCCGAGGAAGTCGAGATGCCGTATGAAGACGGCGACGGCGACATGGAGCCGGGCGAAGGCGACGAAGATCCCGACGCGCCGGGCAAGCCTTGGCGGCCGCCGGAGTACGGCCATAACCAGGGCGAACAGTTCGTCTATGGCGCCTTCACGACCGAATACGACGAGATCGTCGATGCCGAGGAGCTATGCGATCCGGACGAACTGACGCGCCTGCGCCAGCAGCTCGACCAGCAGCTCGGCCACCTGCAGAGCGTCATTTCGCGCCTCGCCAACCGCCTGCAGCGCCGCCTGATGGCCAAGCAGACCCGGACCTGGGAGTTCGACCTGGAGGAAGGCCTGCTCGACACGGCCCGGCTGACACGCGTGGTGACCAGCCCCTCGCATCCGCTGAGCTACAAGATCGAAAAGGACATGAACTTCCGCGACACGGTGGTCACGCTCCTGATCGACAATTCCGGTTCGATGCGCGGCCGCCCCATCTCGGTCGCGGCGATGAGCGCGGACATCCTGGCGCGCACGCTTGAACGCTGCGGCGTGAAGGTCGAGATCCTCGGCTTCACCACACGCGCGTGGAAGGGCGGCCAGGCCCGTGAGAAGTGGCTGTCAGCCGGCAAGCCCGCCAATCCGGGCCGCCTGAACGACCTGCGACACATCATCTACAAGTCCGCCGATGCACCGTGGCGCCGGGCCCGCAAGAACCTCGGCCTGATGCTGCGCGAGGGCCTGCTGAAGGAAAACATCGACGGCGAGGCCCTGCTCTGGGCCCACAACCGGCTGCTTGCGCGCCCGGAACAGCGCCGCATCCTGATGATCGTGTCCGACGGCGCACCGGTGGACGATTCCACCCTGTCCGTGAACGCGGGCAATTATCTGGAACGCCATCTGCGCCAGATCATCGAGTGGATCGAGACGGTCTCGCCGGTCGAGCTTCTGGCCATCGGCATCGGCCACGACGTGACCCGCTACTACCGGCGCGCCGTGACGATCGTCGATGCGGAACAGCTGGGCGGCACGGTCATGGACCAGCTCGCCGAGCTGTTCGATGAGGAAGACGGCGCAAGCCGCGGCCGCGCACAACCCCGCCGCGTCGCCTAGCCGTCCGAAACGCGATATAAGGGCGTATGCGCAATTCGCTCGCTCTCGCGGTCCTCGCACTCGTTCTGGCCCTTACCGCCCCGGTTGGCGGCGCCTCGGCGCAGGTGCGCGCCATCGACCTGCACAGCGGCATCAGCACCCAGAACCGGGTGGGCCGCCTGCTGTGGCGCGGCGGTGTCGAGCTCGATTTCCAGAACCCCCGCTTCGGCGGTGTCTCGGCCATGCAGATGGAAGCGGGCGGACGCACCGCCTACCTCATCACGGACAGGGGTGACCTGGCCGAGGTCGCGCTGGACTACAACGCCGCCGGCAATTTGTCCGATGCGCGTCTGGTGGAGATTCGCGGCGTGATCGGCGCGGGCGGACGCGGCAGCGATTCCGCGATCGAGGCCATCGCGCGCATGCCCGACGGCGGCTGGCTGGTCGCATTCGAACGCAATCACCGGCTGATGAAATTCCCCCGCTCGGTCGAGCCCCTGCAGTCGGTCCCGCAATTGCTGACCACGCCCATCGGCCTGGAGCGGGCCCGCTCCACACGCGGTATCGAGGCGGCATCGGCCACCGAGGACCGCAAGATCCTGCTGATCGGCGAGGATCTGCCGACAAGCCCGGGATACACGTTTGCCTGGCTGGGCGACGGGGCAAGCTGGACCCCCATGACCTATGCGTTGTATCCGCCCTACAAGCCGGTCGGCGCGTCGATGATGCCCAACGGCGACATCATGGTGATCGAGCGGCGGGGCACGCCGCAGAACCCGGGCGGCACCCGCTTCGCGCGGATCAACAAGCGTCTGCTGCGCCCCGGCGCGCCCATCCAGACGAACGAAATCGCGCGGCTGGAGCCCCCCTATGTGACCGAAAACTTCGAGGCGCTCGCCACGATCTCGGGCCTGCAGGGCCAGACGCTGATCTTTGTCGCCAGCGACAACGAGTTCTCGACCTCGCGCCCCACTGTGCTGCTGGCCTTCGAACTCCTGTTCTAGCTCAGCCCTCGACCCAGTGCTTCCACACGGCGGCGTAGTCGTCCGCCTCGATCGCCCCGCGCACGGCGGTCATCAGCCGGTTCATGAAGCGGATGTTGTGGACCGCCAGCAATTGCCCGGCATTGGGCTCACTCGCCTTCACCAGGTGATGCACATAGGCGCGCGAGACCGTGGTGCAGGTGGCGCAATCGCATTCGGGATCGACCGGCCCGTCATCGGTGCGGAACCGCGCGTTCTTCAGGTTGATGAAGTCGCGTCCGTTCTCCGTCTCCCCGAGGCCCGGGCGGATATAGGCGCTGCCGTGGCGCGCCAGCCGCGTCGGGTTCACACAGTCGAAGGTGTCGATGCCTTTCGCCGCGCCGTTCCACACATCGCGCACGCTGCCAACGCCCAGCAGGTGAATCGGCCGCGACACGGGCGTCGCCGCATTCAGCGGCGCCATCGCCATGGCGACGACCTCGTCCATCTCCGCCGCGTCTCCGCCGAGGCAGCCGCCGACCGCGTAGCCGAAATAAGGCTGCGCCGCCGTGAACTCCGCGCTCTCGCGCCGCAGGTCCTCATAGACCCCGCCCTGGGTGATGCCGTAGAGCGCCTGCGGGCCCGCCGAACCTTCCGATGCACGTCCGAACTCCGCGATGGAGCGTTCGGCCCAGCGGTGTGTCAGCGCCATGGAGTTGGCGGTGTAGTCGCGGTCCACGTGGTAGGGCGTACACTCGTCCAGCACGAGGATAATGTCCGCGCCGATGCCCCGCTGGATGCGGATGGAATCTTCCGGTGTCAGGGTGATCTTCGCACCGTCGATATAGGACCGGAAGGTCGCGCCGTGCTCCTCGATCCCCAGCAGCGAGGGATCGCGCGTGCTGTTGCGGTTGCCCTTGATCTCCTTCGCGCCGCTGCCCTGGCCCAGCGAGAAGATCTGGAAGCCGCCGGAATCGGTCAGCATCGGCCCGTCCCAGCCCATCATCTTGTGCAGCCCGCCCATCTCGGCGATGCGCTCGGCTCCCGGCTGGAGCATCAGGTGGTAGGTGTTCCCCAGCACGATCTGCGTGCCCTCCGCCTTCGCCTGGGACGGCCAGACGCCGCGGATCGCACCGCGCGTCGCACAGAAGATGAAGGCCGGTGACTGGATCACGCCATGCGGGGTCGTCAGCACGCCCCGCCGTGCCGCGTTCGGCCAACCGGCGTCGGCGGTGACGTTCTTCGTCACCTCAAACGAAAAGCCTGGATAGTCGCTCATGGTCCCCGGGTCTCAGCATATACGCAGGCGCACAGCAAAAAAGCCCGCGAAACGCGGGCTTTCTCTAAACGGCGGAAATGCCGGTTCAGTTCGCGGCAGCCGCGCTTTCCAGATCGCGCTTCAGGCGGCGCAGTTCGCGCGGAAGCTTGCTGGATGCGGTATCGCGAAGGAAGGCATCGACGCCACCCTTGTGCTCGATGGTGCGGATGGCCCTCGCAGTCAGGCTCACGCGCACACCGCGCGACAGGGTCTCGCTGTAAAGCATGGTCGATTGCAGGTTCGGCAGGAACCGGCGGCGGGTCTTGTTGTGTGCGTGACTGACGTTGTTGCCTGTCATCACACCCTTGCCCGTAATGGCACAGCGGCGCGACATTATCTCGCTCCATGAATGAGTTGCGCGCCCCGGAAGGCGCGTTGGCGGCAGTTTTTAGGCGAAGCGCCCGGTGGGGTCAAGCCAAACGTCACGACCTTTTTACGCGGTTTCAGCCGTCGCGAAACGCCTCCAGAAGCATCTGCGCGGCCGCCGACGGGGTCATTTCCGTCTCGGACACCCGATTTTCCAGTTCGGCGAGCAATTTGCGCACATCGGGATGCCGCCGGAAGGCGGATAACAGGTTCTCATCCACCTCCCCCCACATCCAGCGCCGGGCCTGTTCGGCGCGGCGCGCCTCGAACGCCCCGGACGAGCGCATCAGGGTCGCGAACTCGCCGATCCGGTCCCAGACCTCGCCGATTCCCGTGCCTTTCAGCGATGAACAGGTCAGGACGGGCGGAATCCAGTCCGCCGTCGTCGGATGCAGGAGGCGCAGCGCGTTGGCGTATTCGGAGGCCGACCGCCCGGCCACATCGGCCAGGTCGCCATCGGCCTTGTTCACCACCACCATGTCGGCCAGTTCCATGATGCCCTTCTTGATGCCCTGCAGCTCGTCGCCGCCGCCCGGCAGCAACAGCAGCAGGAACATATCGACCAGATCTGACACCGCCGTTTCCGACTGGCCGACGCCGACGGTCTCGACCAGCACCACGTCGAAGCCGGCAGCCTCGCAGGCCAGCAACACCTCGCGCGTGCGCCGTGCGACACCGCCCAGTGTGCCCGCTGTGGGCGACGGGCGGATGAAAGCATCCGGATTGCGCGAAAGCTGTTCCATGCGGGTCTTGTCACCGAGGATCGATCCGCCGGTGCGCCGCGAGGACGGATCGACGGCCAGCACGGCGACCTTGTGGCCCGCCGCAATGACGTGCTGGCCGAAAGTCTCGATGAAGGTGGACTTGCCGACACCCGGCACCCCGGAGATGCCGACACGGATGCTGTTGCCCGTATCCGGCAGCAGGGTTTCCAGCAACCGCTCTGCATCCGTGCGGTGGTCGTCCCGGGTGGACTCGATCAGGGTGATCGCGCGCGCCAGCGCACGCCGGTCGCCGCTACGCACCTTTCCGGCCAGTTCCCCGATATCGCTGTTGCCTGACGCCATCGCCCCGTCCCGGTTTTCCGCGCGCAACCTAGCGCGTGTCCGTGCGTTTTGTCAGGGACGGTGCGCGCACCGGCTTGCCGTCCACCGGCGACGACAGCACCAGCGAACTGCGCACCGGCCCGATCTTGCGGAACCGCGAGACGACATCCTCCAGATCAGCCACCGACCCGACCGCGACCCGGATCAGAAAACTGTCCTCGCCGATCACGTGATGACACTCGACGACCGCGTCGAGGCTTTCCGACAGGCCGGTCACGCGCCGGAAGTCCTGATCCGCCACCGTCAGCCGAAGAAAGGCCTCGATGCCCCGCCCCACAGCGGGACGCGCCACCCGCGCCGCATAGCCGGTGATGACGCCTGCCGCCTCCAGCTTGCGGATGCGCTCGGCCACGGCCGGCGTGGACATGCCGACACGCCGCGCGATCTCACGGAAGGACAGCCGCGCGTCCTCCTGAACGACATCGAGCAGATTTCGGTCTGCCGGATCGAGCGAAACTTCCATTTGTAAGGCCATGCCCCTCACAGAAGGTCAAACGCATCCACAAACCCTTATACATCTGCCATACAGATATAATAAACACAATAATTATTACATTTATTAAAAATAATTCCCCTTTCACATGACAACCGGCAGGCCCTCCGGAAGACGCGCCTTACAAACGTCAGAAACATCGAAACAGGCCGGAAAATCGGCTATTTGTGGCGGTCCACCGCGCGCGAAAGCAGCAGGTAGGCCTTGCCGACATCGGCTGTCAGCAGGCTGGCGCTGAGGAGTTCGTCCGGGTCCGCGTCGCCCGCCTGGGTCAGCAGGCGCTCGAACTCCCGCAGGTAGCGGATCGCCAGCGCCCGGAACTCCTGATCTTCCTCATAGAGTTCGCGCACCCGTGCAATGGCCACAGGCTCACGCACCCGCGCGGCGATCTTGCGCAGGGCCACCGTCCGGTCGCCCCGGCTGAACCGGCGCGCCGCCTCCTGCGCACCGTCGCCATCCATGATCCGGTCAAGCTCGACCCCGACCGAGCCCAGCGTGTCGAGCACCCGGTTGACCGTGTGCAGCAGCACGCCGCGGTTGGCGTCGATGGATGCCGCGCGCACCTCTTCGGTGTTGCGCACGGCCTCCTCCGCCGCCTCGATCAGTGCGTGTTCCTGCATGCGGAAGGTGGACGCCAGCGTTTCGGCCCGTTCCGACACCTGGTCGATGGCTGATTGCATGTCACGCGCCTGCTCTCGCAACTGGTCGCGCAGGGACTCGACCTTGTTTTCCAGGCGGTCGGTCGAATGGGCGAATTCACCTGTGTGCTGCTCAAGGGTCTGGATGACCTTCTCGGCGCGTTCGACCGCGCCCTCCCCGGTCTCGCGCAGGCTCTCGCCCCGCTCTGCCAGCACATCGCCCAGCGCCCGCCAGCGTTCGAGGATGCCTTCGACCGTCGTCCGTACCTCGCGGCCCCGGTTCGACAGCATCTCCTCGGTCTCCGCCGTGGCGCGGCGCATCTCCTCGGTGCCGGTGGTCAATTCCTCACGGCGCTGACGCAACAGACTGGCCACGTCGGACATGCCTTCACGCGCCGTGCGGGCACTGCCTTCCAGCACCTCGCTCTCGCGCTGAATCATGTCGCGGACCTCGCTCAGGCGGGCCAGCGATTCCCCGGCGGCCTGCTGCAGGGCTTCGGTGTGCTGGGTCAGGGATTCGCCCAGCGCCTCGGCGCGCGCCCCCGCCGTCACGCTGGCATTGGTCAGCTCCTGGGACTGGCGGCGCAGCGCGTCGTGCACCGTGCGGGCGGCCTCGTCTGCACTGCCGGAGGCTTCTGTGACCGCTTCGGAGGCCTGGTTGATCGTGGACCGGAAGGCGGCCAGACGTTCCTCGATGTCCGACGCCACATCGGTGAAATGCTGGCGCTCGCTGCCCAGCTCCTCGCGCACCCGCCGCACGAGCGCGCTGGCGCGCTCTGCCGCCTGGTTCATGTCCTGTGAACCCTGGCCCAGGGTCTCGCGTACGGCGTTGATCCGCGCCTCGGCGGCGTCGGCGGCAGCCTCAAGCGCGGACTGGTGGCCGAGAATGTCCTCGCGGCTGCGCTGGGCACGGGCCACGGCCTTGTCGATTTCCGCGCGCATGGTCTCCGCGTTCTCGGCGAAGGCCTCGCGCACATCACTGCCCGCGGCGGTCGCCAGTTCGGTCACGCGCGTCAGGGCGCCCGCGGCCTCACGCAGTTCCGAGGAGATATGCTCTGCCCGCTCCGAGGCGTCGCGGGCCACGATCTCCAGCGTCTGCGCTTCCTGCCGGAACGCCTCGCCCAGCGCCTTGCCCTTCCCCTCGGCCAGACCGGTCGCGTCGGACACCTCACCTGCATAGGCGCGCAGCCGCTCGCCCATCTCGCCCACCTGGGCCAGGTTGGCGGCCGCCTGTTCGGCCAGCAGATCGGCCTCAGCCCGCAACCGGTCGATCATCGCGTCAGCTTCCTCTCGCGCCCCCGCGAGCGCACCTTCCAGCGCCTGCGCCGTCTGCGCGACACTGGCGGACGTGGCTTCAGCGGTTTCTCGCGCGCGCAGTGCGGCCTGGGCCGAGACCTCTGCGACATGCGCCGAGACGGCCTGCGCCAGCCGCTCGAAGTTGGTGCCGGTCTCTTCCATGCGCGTCGACAGTTCGCGCGAGACCTCTTCCGAACGCGCGCCCGCGTCGCTCGAGAGTTCCTCCAGCCGCTCACCGGCCCGCGCCACCGCCGCCTCGAATCCTTCGGCAACTTCGGCGGCGCGGCGCTCCAGTTCATCGCCGACCGCACGTGCATTTGCCAGCATGCTGTCGGGCGAGCGGGAAATTTCACCCGCGATCTGGGCGCCGGCCTCACCGATTGCCGTACTCGCTGCATCGGTCTGGACCCGCACCGCCTCCACCACGTCGCGGGTCTGTGCCACGACAATATCGGCCGCCGCGCGGATGTCCTCAGACGCGGAATTGCCCGCGCCGCTGACCCGGCCGACCGTGTTCTCGACGGCCTGCCGGAAGCTCGACTCGATCGCGTCGATCTGGCCGCGCATGGATTCGATCAGTTCCCGCAGCGACCCCGTCGCCCGTTCGGAGGCCTGATCGATGGCCAGCGCCTCGTCCCGACCGGTGCCGCGGATCTTTTCCATGTTGTCGGCGATACGCGCCGCCGTCGCGGACAGTTCCTCCGCCTGGGCACGCAGGGTCTCCCCGGAATCGACGGCGCGCGCGCGAACCGAATCCGCCACCTGCTCGAAGTCGGCGATTTCCCGGTCGAACCCGCCGCGCAGATCATCGAGCTGGGTTCGCGCGTTCGCAACCGCGCTTTCGAGTGCCTGGGCGTAGGCGAGCAGTCCGTCGCCAATTTCCGTCAGCCCGGCCGCCGCACGCCGGTGCGGATTCTCCATCCGCCAGATCTGCTGCTCGAGAACGGAAATGTCGTAAGACATCTGGTTGTCGCGCACCGCCCAAGCGGCCAGCGCAAAAAACAGGACGGGCGGCACCAGCGCACCAGCGATCAGCGCGCCGATCTCGTGCGGCAGGAGTTGAGGGACGAGAGAGAATCCGACCGTCGCGCCCACATACCAGACGCTGAGCATCACCCAGATGATCGCCAGAGCGGCCAGCGTCCAGGCCAGGATTGTCGGCAGGATGCTGCGCCCGCCGGCCTGATCGTAGGAATTCAGGGCCGGCTGGCCAGCCCCACGGTACCCGTCATCGCCCTCGTCCGGCCACGCCCCCTGATTGTCGGACATGGGATCAGGCAGCCGCGCGTCGGTTCCGGCGGATCATCTCGACCACCTCGCCCGCCGCCGCCGGAATGTTCGTGCCCGGACCGTAAATCGCAGACACACCAGCGGTTTTCAGGAAATCATAGTCCTTGGCCGGGATCACGCCGCCGCAGATAACGATGATGTCGTCGGCCCGCTCCGCCTTCAGCGCCTCGATGAGCTGCGGAACAAGCGTCTTGTGACCGGCCGCCTGGGTGGACACACCGATTACATGCACGTCGTTCTCGACCGCCTGGCGCGCGGCTTCCTCCGGCGTCGCGAAGAGCGGGCCGATATCCACGTCGAAGCCCAGATCTGCGAACGCCGTCGCGATCACTTTCGCACCCCGGTCATGCCCGTCCTGGCCAAGCTTGACCACAAGCATGCGCGGGCGTCGGCCCTCTTCCTCTGCGAAAGCCTCGATATCGGAGACGACCTTGGCGAAGCCCTCGTCGTCCTCATAGGCCGACGCATAGACGCCCGAGATGGATTTGACCGTCGCCTGATGGCGCCCGAAGACTTTTTCCATGGCGTCCGACATCTCCCCGACCGTGGCCCGCGCGCGTGCAGCATCGACACAGGCCGCCAGCAGGTTGCCTTCGCTGGTCTCCGCGATCTTCGTGAGCGCGTCCAGCGCGGCGGTGCAGGCGACACCGTCGCGTTCGGCGCGGATACGTTCCAGCCGCGCAATCTGGGCCTCGCGCACCTTGGTGTTGTCGATATCCAGCACGTCGATTTCCTCGACCTCGCTGGGCTGAAAGCGGTTCACGCCAACGATCACGTCCTCGCCCCTGTCGATCCGGGCCTGTCGGCGCGCGGCGGCCTCCTCGATGCGCAGCTTCGGCATGCCGGATTCAACAGCTTTGGTCATGCCGCCCAGCTCCTCGACCTCCGCGATCAGCTTGCGGGCCTCGACGACAAGGCTGTTGGTCAGGCTTTCCAGGTAATAGGACCCGGCCATCGGATCGACGACGTTGGTGATCCCGGTCTCGTGCTGGAGGATGAGCTGGGTGTTCCGCGCGATCCGGGCCGAGAACGGCGTCGGCAGCGCCACCGCTTCATCGAAGGAGTTGGTGTGCAGCGACTGGGTGCCGCCCAGCGTCGCGGCCAGAGCCTCGATCGTGGTGCGCACCACGTTGTTATACGGATCCTGCTCGGTCAGCGACACGCCGGATGTCTGGCAGTGGGTGCGCAGCATCAGGGAACGCTCATCCTGTGCATCGAACTCGTCGCGCAGCAGGTGCGCCCACAGGAAGCGCGCGGCGCGCAGCTTGGCGATCTCCATGAAGAAGTTCATGCCGATGCCGAAGAAGAAGGACAGGCGCGGCGCGAACTTGTCCACGTCCAGCCCGGTCGAGCGGGCCGCGCGCACATATTCCACGCCGTCGGCCAGCGTGAAGGCGAGCTCCTGCACCGCCGTCGCGCCTGCTTCCTGCATGTGGTAGCCGGAAATCGAGATCGAGTTGAACCGGGGCATGTGCTCGGCGGTGTAACCGATGATGTCCGCGACAATCCGCATCGAAGGTTCGGGCGGATAGATATAGGTGTTGCGGACCATGAACTCCTTGAGGATGTCGTTCTGGATGGTCCCGGACAGTTTGTCCTGCGACACACCCTGCTCCTCGGCCGCGACGATATAGTTCGCCATCACCGGCAGGACGGCGCCGTTCATGGTCATCGACACGCTCATCTCGTCGAGCGGGATACCGTCGAACAGGATCTTCGCGTCCTCAACGCTGTCGATGGCGACACCGGCCTTGCCCACATCGCCGACGACGCGTGGATGGTCGCTGTCATAGCCGCGATGGGTCGCCAGATCGAAGGCGACCGAAAGGCCGCGCTGCCCGCCTTCCAGTGCCTTGCGGTAGAAGGCGTTGGATTCCTCGGCCGTGGAGAAGCCCGCATACTGACGGATCGTCCAGGGCCGGCCCGCATACATGGTGGCCTTCGGGCCGCCGATGAACGGCGCGAACCCCGGCAGGCTGTCACGCCAGGAAATGTCCTCCAGATCCGCCGCCGTATAGACGGGACGGATGTCGATCCCTTCCGGCGTGCGCCAGACGAGATCGTCCGGCGAGCGGTCGCGCAGTTCCTTGTCGGCGCGCGCGCGCCATTCCTCGAGGGTATTCTTCGGAAATTCAGCCATTTACCGGCTCATGCACTGGTGAGCGATTGGCGGAAAGTATAGTCGGTGGGGAAGGACGGGTCTATCGAACGCCCGTTAACCAGACGTGACGCGCAGGAATGGCACCGGATCCTCGAATCCGCGCAATTCCGCGCTTTCGCGCGATGCCGCGAGCCCGGCCAGCATCTCCGTGACCGCAGGGTCGTCTGCAAAATTCTGCGAAAGGACGATATCGCCGCCCCGGCTCTGGCCCTGCAGGCGCGCGGCCATGTTCACCGTGCTGCCGAAATAATCGAGCCGGTCATTCAGCGTCACCGCGATGCTGGCGCCCTTATGAAGGCCGATCTTGATGGTCACGGCCTTTTCACGGCCGGCCTGGGCGGCGTGCTCGACATTGAACCGCTCGACCGCCGCCTGGATGTCGATGGCCGCGGCCAGCGCCTGTCCGGGGTCGGCGAAGGCGGCCATCACCGCATCGCCGATGGTCTTCACGACAGCGCCGTCATGGTTGCGCACGATCTGGGTCAGCACAGCGAAGTGATCGCGCACGAGGCCGTAGGCCCGCGCGTCCCCGATTGCCTCGTAGAGCGCCGTGGAGCCGCGCAGATCGGTAAACATCAGCGCCACGCGGCGGATCGCCACCTCATCGCCCGGGCGCAAAACCTGGTCCGAGAACAAGTCGCGGAAGGCCTGCATCATGGTCACACGGTCCGCCGTCAGCGCATCGCGCTCCCAGGTCAGTTCCTCGATCACGAACACCCGGTCGTGCGGCGCATGGTTCGTCAGGACCAGCTTGCCCGGCGCGGCAGGGCCTCCAGCAGCCACCGCGTCAGTGGACACCATGACTTCAGGGAAGCCGCCTCCGTCATATTCAAAGCTTGTCTCCGGCCCCGCCTCCAGTGTGCGCAGGCGATACGGACCGGGCGCGAAGGCCGCATCCAGCTCCCGGCTTTCCCCCGCACGCACCGCAATCTGGGCCAGCACATGGGGCGTGCTCATGGGACCGAACAGGCAGTACTCCCCGAAGGCGATAGGGCGGATGCCCGGTGCTGGCTGAAAACTGAGTTCCACGTTGCGCGAGAAATCGCGTTCGTAGTCGATGTTGCAGGTCCCGCAATGCGCACCGGTCGGCAATTCGTCCAGCCCGTTGGAGATCGACTTCGCCACACGGCAGCGCGGGCACAATATGTCCCAGCGCAAATCGAGCAGGCCCGCACGTGTCGCCTCCAGACACAGCTCGACCACGTCACGCTCCGGCGCGCCCCAGCGCCGCGCCAGTTCCAGCGGGCGGAGCTTGACCACATCGACTTCCTGCCCCGTCGTCGCCAGCTTTGCGAGACGCTGTGTCAGGCCATGCCCATGGGGCGACGCCTCGATGTGATCGACCGCGCGAGCAAGGCGTTGCCGCGCACCCTCGTCCAGAACCGGCGGCGGCACATCGAAGGGTGTCTCTCGCTCACCGGAGACGAACATCTCCACCTTGCGGACCATTTCGCCGAAGGTCTTTCCGGCCGCCTTGAAGAAAACCGTGCGCAGCGCGATTTCACCCAGCAGCCCGCTCGCTTCCGCTTCAAGCGTATAGGTGCACCTGCTGCCCGCGCCATCCGGCTCGAGCCGCAGATGCGCGCACAGCTCCTTCAGCGGGCCCCTGGTGAAATGCCGGCGGTGTTCGAACCACCGGTTGGCAATCCAGTTCACCGGCTCCTCACACCACTCCAGGGTCATGCGGCCCTGCTTGCCGCGGCCCTCGAACAGCACCGAGCCGTCCGGCATGGGCGTTTCGACGATGCCGTGCTTGGGCAGTCCCGCCGCCTCGTTGAAGCGTGCCGTGTCCGCAAAATGCGGCCACAACGCCTCGGGCGGGTGATCGAATGTCCAGATCCATTGGTGACTGTGAACAGCCATGCGGAACTCTCCTGCGGCGCGCTCCACGCTAGCACACAGAATACGCCGAGGGACGCCTACCAGATCAGGCCGGGGATCGCATAGTTCGGCATCGCAGGCGCGTCCGCGAGCAGTTCCGACAGGGCTTCCGCACCCGGCAAGTCGCCATAGGCGACACCCAGGCGCTCGCTCGCAATCCCGCTCACCACAAAGGCCGACGCCAGCCCGGCGCCCGCCGCACCGGCGATATCCGTGCCCAGCCCGTCGCCGATCATCAGCACCCCATCACGATCCGGTGAACCGATGGAATCCAGCACGGCGTCGAAGACCGGACGGTAGGGCTTGCCGTGCCATGCGACGTCGCCGCCGAAGCGCGTCTCGTAGGCTTCCGCCATGGCGCCCGCGCAGATTTCGCGCTGGTCGCCGCGCAGAACCTCACGGTCGGGATTGGTGCAGACCATCGGCAGGCTCCGCGCCGCCGCGCGCTCCAGTTCGGGCAGATAGTCGTCCAGGGTATCGCCCGCTTCGCGCGGCCCGGTGCACATCACAAAATCGGCGTCCTCGATCAAAGCCTCGGCTTCGATGGCAGGGTTGTCGAGCATGGGGCGGTGGCGCTCCGGGCCGATGAAGGCCGCCTTCGGGCCCAGCCGCGCATGCCAGTCGTCCCGCCGGTCACGGATGGCGTGCCAGGCGACCTCACCGGAACAGAAGATATCGTCATAGATGTCGTCGGGAATGCCGATCTGCTCCAGCACGGTGCGCACACCCGAAACGCGGAACGGTGCGTTGGACAGCAGAACGATCTCCGCGCCCGCCGCCTTGAATTCGGCCAGGCATTCGACCGCGCCCGGCAGCGGCGCGATTCCATTGTGGAGCGTGCCCCACAGATCGACGATCAGGTGATCGAAACGGTCCGCAAGCGGGGAGAGATTGGGCAAAAGTTCGACGGACATGGGAACGGCGGGGCTGTGACGGGTACCCCGGGCGTATGCCACGCCCGCCGCGCCGAAGAAAGCCGGATTTACCGGTGCGTGTGCCGTCGCTCAGTCGGAGCGGCTGAGGCGGGGCTCACCGAACAGGTAGCCCTGGCCGAAATCGATCCCGTAATCGAGCAGCTCGACGAGCTGACGTTCATCCTCGATCTTCTCGACGATGAGGTCTAGTCCGTCGCGGTCCAGCCATTCCTTGATATCGGACGCCCGGACGCCGGCGCCCAGCGATTCCTCATCCGACAGGAAGAACTGCGCATCGACCTTCACGAAACGAAAGTTCTTCGCGGACAGGCCCTGCAGGTCGAGGTTTAGATGGGTGAGCTGGTCCAGCGAGAACCGGAAACCCAGATCCGCCAGCCGTGCGAGGTTACCGATGGTCGCAGGCGGTGCGCTCTCGATATCGGCCTGGCCGAATTCGAAGAACAGCTTCGGCGCGAGATCGGGATTCTCCGACACGAAGTCCACGAAATCGCCGATGAAGTTCGTGTCGGTCAGGCTGTCGCGCGAAATATTGCAGAAGAAGGCCGTGTCGTAGTTGCGGCGCTGGGTGCGGCGGATGAGCTGCACGCAGCGGAACAGCAGCATGTTGTCGATAGCCGTGACGAGGCCTTCGCGCTCTGCCACACCGATATACTGGCCCGGCCCAATCACCCGGCCGTCCTCCGCGCGGATACGGGTGTAACACTCGTAGAAGCGGTTCTTGCGCTGGGGCAGGCTGACGATCGGCTGCAGATAGACATCCACGCGGTCGAGCCGCAGCGCTTCCTGGACGATATCCAGAACCTCGGCGTCTTCCGGAGAACGCAGTTCGTCACCTGACGGCGCACGAACCGACTTGCCGCCTTCAACCGCGACCAGCTTGGGGCGTTCGGCGACCTGCGCCTGCCCCATGGCCGCGACCTGCTGTGCCTGCTTGTGGGAGAAGCTCTCGATCAGGCCCTGCAGGACCTTCACCTCCGACACCATCTGCGAAACCCGCTGCTCACCGGCCTTGCCGACCTGTTCCAGCGACTGACGCATCTGCAGCGCCTGGGTCTGGGTGTTGAGCAGATCTTCCGCGATTTCCCGAGTCTGCCGGCGCATGAGGATCAGTTCCTCATTCATTCGGCGCTCGCGCTCACTCTGAACGAAAGCATAGTGGGCAAAACCGCACATGAGAAATGTGAAAATCCCGGCGAAGGGCGACATCGCCTCGCTGACACCGGGGATATACACGGGCGCGAGCAACGCGATCGCCGAAGCGAGGACGAAGTAGGACGCGACAATGATTGCGTGAAGAAGCAGTGGCATGGCAGAGCGGATTTTTGCCGCCCAAGCCTTGCGATATGGTTAACGAAATCGCGGTGGAAATTAACCGGCCGGGATTGGCGGCCTAGCGCTCAGCCGGCAGGGCCTGCTCCACCAGCTCCGCCCAGTAGGACACGCCGATGGGAATGATCTCGTCGTTAAAGTCGTAGCCGGGATTGTGAAGCATGCAGCCACCCTCCACGTCCCCGTTGCCCATCCAGATATAGGACCCCGGCTTTTCGCGCAGCATGTAGGCGAAGTCCTCCGCTCCCATGCTGGGCACCGGACTCCGGTCGATCGCGTCCGCACCGACCACGGCCGCCGCCGCGGCAACGGCTTGCTCCGTCTCCTCGACGGAGTTGACGGTCGCCGGATACAGCTTGTCGTAGCGCAGTTCCGCCGTGGCTCCATAGGCCGCGCAGATACCATCGGCGATGCGTTTCATGGCCGGCGCCACGCTGTCGCGCACCTCTTCGCGGAATGAACGGACGGTACCGGCCAGATGCACCTCGCCCGGGATGACGTTGTAGGCATCCCCGCCATGAATCTGCGTGACTGTCACCACAAGCGCATCGACGGGATCGGTGTTGCGGCTGGTGATGGACTGCAGCGCGCCCACCACCTCACACGCGACCAGGACGCTATCGACAGCCTGGTGCGGCATCGCGCCGTGCCCGCCCTTGCCACGGATGTACAGGTCGAAGGTATCGAAGGCCGCCATCATCGGACCCGCCGACGCACCGACCTTTCCGACGGGCATGCCCGGCCAGTTGTGCATGCCGTACACGGCTTCGACGGGGAACCGGTCGAACAGACCTTCCTTCACCATCACCTCGGCCCCGCCCGCGCCTTCCTCGGCCGGCTGGAAGATGAAATAGACCGTGCCGTCGAAGCCCTTTGTTTCCGCCAGATATTTCGCCGCGCCGAGCAGCATGGTGGTGTGGCCGTCATGGCCGCAGCCATGCATCTTCCCCGGTATCGTGGAGGCGTGGGCGAAGTCGTTGCCTTCCTGCATCGGAAGCGCGTCCATATCCGCACGCAGCGCGATGGCCCGGTTGCCGGTCCCGGCCTTGAGCTTGCCGACCACGCCCGTCTTGGCGATCCCCGTCTCGACCTCGATGCCGAAGCTCTGCAGCCGTTCCGCGACCAGCGCCGCCGTGCGTTCCTCCTCAAAGGCGAGCTCCGGATGGGCATGAAAGTCACGCCGCCATTCGGTCAGCAGCGCATGGTCGCGTTTGATCTCGTCGCGGATGTTCATCTTGTTCTCCGTCCGGTCCGGTTCACAGCACCCGGTGGTTTGCCACCGGAATGCGCGCGCGGACCTGCTTCAGGTAGTCCAGATCGATATCGGCGCTGGCATGGCCCGTCCCCTCACCTGCCTGGGCGAGGATATGACCCCAGGGGTTCACGATCATCGTGTGCCCCCAGCTGGCCCGCTCGTCATTGCCTTCGAAATAGGTGCCGGTCTGCGCGGCGGCCACCACATAGGTCTCCGTCTCGATGGCGCGGGCGCGCAACAGCACCTCCCAGTGATCCTTGCCGGTCTGGAGCGTGAATGCTGCGGGCACCATCATCACGTCGGCTCCGGCTTCCGCGAGCGCCCGGTAAAGCTCGGCGAAGCGCAGGTCGTAACAGATGCTGCAGCCGATGGTGACGTCGCCCGCCTTATAGATTACGACCTCCCGGCCCGCGCCGAAGGTGTCGGATTCCCTGTAGCTGCGCCCGTCGGGCGTGGTGACGTCGAACAGGTGGATCTTCCGGTAGCGCGCCAGTTCCGCGCCCTCCCGGTCGAAGGCGATGGTGGTGTTGAAATAGCGGTCACCATCCTTCTCGACAAAGCTGCCGCCGTGCACGAAGACGCCGTGTTCGCGCGCGATTTCGCGCAGCGTCTCATAGGCCGCGCCGCCGTCGCCGCCTGCTTCTGGCAACTCCTCGGCGGCCGCGCGCTTGTCGGCGACCGACGAGCCCATGAAGGCGAACACCTCGGGAAACACCACCATGTCGGGCCGGTCGCGCTCCACGGCACGGGCAGCCAGCCGCCGGGCCTCGGCGAGGTTCGCCGACTTATCGGAGCGGGTGTTCATCTGGATGGCGCTGATTTTCATGACAAACATCCTATGACTTCGCGGCAAAACCCGCTAGCAAGTGCGCCGAACAGGGAGCCCCGATCTTGGCGAACGATCTGATCACCCCCGTCATCCTGTCCGGCGGTTCGGGCACGCGCCTGTGGCCCATGAGCCGGCGCGACTACCCGAAGCAGTTCCTGCCGCTTGTGGGGGACAACACGATGCTGCGCGACACCGCGCTGCGCGTGGGTGTGCCGAGCCTGTTCGCGCCGCCGCTGGTGGTCTGCAACGAGGAACACCGCTTCATGGTGGCCGAGCAGCTTCGCCGCCAGGAACAGCCGCCCCAGGGAATCCTGCTGGAACCGCTGGGCCGCAACACCGCGCCTGCGCTCACCGCCGCCGCGCTTTGGCTGCTGGCGCGTGACCCGGACGCCGTCATGCTGGTGCTGCCGTCGGACCACGTGGTGCAGGACATCACGGCCTTCCGCGAGGCCGCCCGTACCGCCGCCGAAGCGGCCCGCGACGGCCGCCTGGTCACCTTCGGGATCACCCCGCGCGCACCCGAGACCGGCTTCGGCTACATCGCGGCGGGCGCCCCCTGGACAGCCCGGCCGGGGTGCGCGAGGTCGCGGGCTTCGTCGAGAAACCCGACCTTGAGACCGCTCAGGCCTTCCTGGCGGGCGGCAACCACTTCTGGAACAGCGGCATGTTCGTCTTCCG
>Ga0255764_10001377_pt1 | contig 20717 bp, 16 predicted proteins | sample 071ome_30_FD_179964 | JGI IMG/M metagenome (GOLD analysis project Ga0255764, IMG submission 179964) | Coastal salt marsh microbial communities from the Groves Creek Marsh, Skidaway Island, Georgia - 071406AT metaG (version 2) | ecosystem: Environmental > Aquatic > Marine > Intertidal zone >... | reverse complement strand
GAAACAGACCCCTCCGAACTTAAAAAGATAAATCTGCATTTTGATAAAAAAACAAATAAATAATTATCTCAAACTAACCTAAATATTGCCCCAAATGTCATTTACAACTGAAACTGCAAAACAAGCCGGAAGGAAATCAAAAAGAGGTAAATCAAAGATTTCACTTTCTGTAAGAAGATTTCTCTTCGAAATTCTAAATGAAAACCGAAATACATTCAAATACATGTTAGGCGAATTAGAACCTAAGGATTTTATAAATACATGGTTAAAATTACTACCCTACATTATATCAATAAGTCATTTACAAAGGTTTGATGTTTCAGAATTATCAATGGAAGAAACCAAAGATATTTTAAAGGATATTATAGATGGATATTAGAAACTTTATTAAACAAACAAGTAAATCACAGCAAGTTACTCGTGTTATCGACCATAATGGAAAAGTAATTAGGGAACATTTTAGTGATGAAGGCGGAATATCAATTGATTTTATTAGTGCAAAGTGGGCATTAAAATCAGGGCAAATTAATTAGCATCTAAATAAATCTATATAATCGCTATGGGGAAGTAATCTGAAAATTTCCTATTTGTCTTCTTTTGCTTTTACCTGTATTTTAATTTTTTTTTCTCCATCTTCACCCTCTTCTTTTTGGATGTCTATATCTTCAATCCATTCTATTTTTTTTCCATCCTCTGTTTTAAACATAAACATGTTCTCACCTCCCAGCATCTTGTGAGGACCACCTTCCATGAACATCATGTTATGAGGTCCATTCATCATTGGGCATTGATGGTGTTGTTTACCTTGTCTTCCAAGAAGAAATCCAAGTATTCCAAATACAACAGCAGTTAGCGTAATAATAAACCAGTTTTTATTTAAAGTTTCCATAATTTATTATTTCAAATTTTCTAAATTAGATTATAAACATAAGAAAATATGTATAAAAAAACTAGCGCAGAAAGCGTTGTACAATATATAAAAACTTCTCCTCAGCCTCAGCGTTTAAAACTCAATCAGATATATAATTTAATTAAAGAGGCATTGCCTGAAAGAGAAGAAAAAATAAGTTACGATATGCCAACTTTTAGGTATAAAGGTAAAGTGTTATTACATTTTGCTGCTCAAAACCATCATATAGGATTATATGCCCTTCCTGAAACTAACATTCGCTTTGCAGAAAAATTAAAAAACTATAAAACAGGCAAAGGGAGCATTCAATTTCCAAATAATCAAGAGTTACCTCTTACCTTGATTTCAGAAATTATTCAGTTTAGAATTAACCAAATTGATAGTATGTCAAAATAAATTTCATGAAAATTCGATTCAGAATATTTTATAATTTATTTGGTTTAACTTTTTTTTTAAAGTTTAATTAAATCTAAAAAGGGAATTTTGAATTTTTCAAATTAATATTTATGGACCTAAAATTATCAGGTAAAAATATATTGATTACTGGCTCTACTAGGGGGATAGGTTATGCTACCTCAAAATTACTCTTAAAAGAAGGCGCTCATGTATATATCAATGGCCGTGAAAAAGAAACTGTATTGGAAGCAGTTGAAAATCTAAAGTTAGCTATTCCAGGAGCACAGGTGTCTCCATTTGTTTTAGACTTTAATGAATCATCTGAAATTGAAAACAAGCTACAAGAAATTCATTCAATAGATATATTAATAAATAATGTAGGAATTTATACCTCCAAGAGTTTTTATGCTACCACATTGGCGGATTGGAACTCACAACTCCAAGTAAATGTTATTGGTGGCGTTGAATTAGCAAAAAGATTTTTGCCCTCAATGCTTAAAAAAAATTGGGGGCGTATTCTTTTTATTTCTAGTGAGTGTGCGTATATAGTGCCCACAGATATGATATCGTATAGTGCTACTAAAGCAGCACTTCATGCAATTTCAAAAGGACTCTCGCACTTAACTAGAGGAACAGGTGTTACTGTAAACACTATAGTTCCTGGTTCTACCTATACAGAAGGGGCAAAAAAATTCATTGAAGAAAAGGCCGTTTTAGAAGGAAAAAGTCCAAAAGAAACAGAGAGATTATTTTTTTTAAACGAGCGTCCAAATTCACTCATAGAGCGCTTTGCAAGTGTTGATGAAGTAGCCTCAACCATTACTTATTTTTGTAGTCCATTATCTGGGGCAACAAATGGTTCAGTCATTAAAGTTGACGGGGGAAGTTCTGGAGGGATTTTATAAATAATTTTCGTTTTATATTCCTTAATTAAATGTATTAATCTCTATTAATTGAATTCAAGAAGTTGAATAACAATTAATTAAAAGGGATACGTAATAATAACATAAAATAACGTGCCAAATACGTGCCAAAAAAATCAAAATAATCAGATTAATCATAATTCAAAAAATATTTTATCTGTCAAAAAATCCTTTATATTTGCGCCGTAATACATGGTGGTTGTAGCTCAGTTGGTTAGAGCGCCTGATTGTGGTTCAGGAGGTCGTCGGTTCGAGACCGATCTTCCACCCCATATAGAAAAAGGGACAGCGGAATGCAGTCCCTTTTTTTATTGCTCTTTATCTGAATTTTAACCGCAATTTTTTTTTCGCTTAATGGAATTTTATTAGGGTTTTGTTTACTTTAAAAACAAGCGAAAAAATATTCGCTGTGAAACCAAACCAATATTAAAAGTAGAGGGTTTGTAAAAATCTTAATTATTTTTTATAATTTTCATTACAACTAAACAGATACGATGAATACCAACAGAAGAAATTTTATGCAATTATTAGGCGCTTCAGGACTGGGTTTTGGAACCGCACTAAATTTAAATGCAAGCACTACTAAGGATGCAGAAAATAACGGCAATGACGATCAACAACTCTTTATAGGCGATGATATTGCTGTCGCAAAAACAGTTTATGGTAAAGTAAAGGGACTTTTAATTCGGAAAATATTTGAATTTCGAGGGATTCGATATGGGGCAGATACAGGAGGTAAAAATCGATTTATGCCTCCCCAAAAACCGGAACCTTGGAATGACATTCAGCCGGCTGTTTGGTGGGGAAATACAGCACCACAGGACATGGAAAACCGATACAGTAATGTCTATTCTTCTTATGCGGATCATTGGAATTACGACGATGTTAGTGAGGATTGTTTAAAATTAAACGTCTGGACCCCTGGGCTTGATGACGGAGAGAAACGCCCTGTTTTGGTTTGGTTTCACGGAGGAGGATACCGCAATGGAAACGCAATAGAACAGGATGGATATATGGGAGAAAATTTAGCGCGTAAAGGCGATATCGTTTTTGTGTCCGTCAACCATCGTCTTGGGCCCATTGGTTTTTCAGATTTTTCTGGAGTAGGAGGTTCAAAATACAAGCATTCTGCTAATGTGGGAGCCTTAGATATGGTTGCCTCCCTCGAGTGGGTTCAAGAGAATATTGCTTTTTTTGGAGGAGATCTTGCCAATGTCACTATCATGGGACAATCAGGGGGTGGATCTAAAGTTTGTACGCTAGCGGCTATGCCTGCGGCAGCGGGTTTAATTCACAAAGTTGTTCCGCTGAGTGGTTCTTCAACGGATGCTTTAGATCAAGATTATTCACGAAAAATAGGGGAATACATCCTCAAAGAAGCAAACCTAAAGTCGAGCGAATTAGATAAACTTCAAGAAATGGATTGGAAATCCTATTTAGCACTTGCCAATAGAGCAGTGGCACGTTTCAATGAAACCCAGGGAAATACGCTAGGGTTTAGAGGAGGCTTTCGACCTGTAGCGGATGGAATTTCGATACCAAAAGGTACCTTTTACAGTGATCCCAATGGTGTCTCTAGCCAAGTACCAATGCTGATTTGCAGTACATTCCACGAATGGGCAATGTCGAGAACAAACCCTGAAGTGGAATCGATCACAGCAGCAGAAGCGATCGAAAGACTCAAAGGGCAAATGGGATTCCGGGCAGGACTTGGCGATAAAGCTCCAGAAGTTTATCAGGCCTATTCAAAAGTCTTTCCCGAGGCCAAGCCCATTGAAATCATGTGTTTGATAAGCAGTAATCGTGCTGCGGTTATCAAAACGGCTAACGCAAAAGGCAAACAAAAAGCTCCAGTGTACAACGCCTGGTTTGGATGGGAACCCAATATGTTTGATGGGCGAATGCGAGCTTTTCACTGCATTGACATTTGCTTTTGGTTCAACAATACCGATTTGATGTTGACCCATACGGGTGGGGGAGCAAGGCCCAGAAGCCTCTCTTCAAAAATGTCGGATGCATTGCTTCAATTTATGCGAACGGGTAATCCAAATGTACCTTCTCTTCCTCAATGGGATGCATACAATGAAAAAACAGGTGCAGTCATGATTTTGGATGATGCATGTGTGCTTATGAATGATCCTGATCGTGAAGCGAGAATAAGTTTAGGCTAAACTGTTTTTAATTCTATTACTCAATTATATTAGGTTTATAAAGATTTTTTAAAATAGAATATTTTTAGTCGTATAAACCTTTAGTTTGTTAAAATTTTAAGCAATAAAAATTAAACATAATTGTTTATCGTAAAATTTTATTTTTTTTTAATTTTTACAACCTTATAATCCAACAATTTCTAAGATTATTTAAATGTAAAGCATAGAATTTCAATTTATTATATTTAAAAGTAAATTGTAATTTCTAAAAAAAAACCACTATTTACTCAATTAAGAGGGGTTAGTATAAAATGTAATGTTAAAAATTCATTTAACATTTTTTTAAGTTTAGTTGCACCGAATGTAGTAAACTGTGTATATTGAACTAATTTTTTAATTAATATTAATATAATACTACAAATGAAAAATTTTGAAATCAAATTTCTTGTAGGACTGCTAGTGATGTTTACATCGGTAGCTATTGCACAGACAGAAGTGTCGGGAACTATTTTCGATACGGATGGGAACCCAATTCCCGGTGCAACTGTTATCATTGATGGAACCACGCAAGGGACTACAACAGACTTCGATGGAAATTATTCAATTTCCGCAAGTTCAGATCAATCATTACAATTTTCGAGTCTTGGTTTTGCAACTCAAATTATCAGAGTTGGAGACCAGTCTTCAATTAATGTAACATTACAAACATCAGCGGAAGCACTTGATGAGATTGTTGTAACGGGTTATGGAACACAAACCAAAAGAGAAACAACTGGAGCTATTTCTACTGTAAAAGCAGAAGATTTAAATATTATCCCATCGGGGAATATTGAGCAACAGTTTCAGGGTCGTATTCCTGGGGTAACTGTTATCTCTAACGGTAGTCCAGGTTCTACGAGTCAGATTCGTGTTCGTGGATTCGGAGCGTTTGGTGGAAATGAGCCACTATATGTTGTTGATGGTGTTCCAACCAATAATATTGACTTTCTTAACCCTGGGGATATTGAATCAACCACCGTATTGAAAGATGCTGCTTCAGCTTCTATTTACGGGGCAAGAGCTGCGAACGGGGTAATTGTTATGACAACAAAATCAGGTTCTAGAACAGAGGAGCCTAATATTACTGTAGATTACACTTTAGGTCTTACTGACCCTAATGTTGCAGGCTCTCCTAAGATGTTAGACCCTCAACAAATGGCTGAATGGACACACAGAGCTTATGAAAATAATGCTGCTGCAAACGGAACGGCTGTATCTTACACCCATCCACAATACGGTAGCAATGCGACACCTGTTCTTCCTGATTATCTTCATGCCAATGGAGCTAATGGAATAGTAGGAAGTGTCGATTTAGCTGCCATACAAGCTGCATATGAAGCAAGTCCTGAAACGACTTTCTTAATTAAGTCTAATAAACAAGGAACCAACTGGTATGATGCAATTACAAGCACTGCACCTCTGCATCGCATTTCGTTAGGAGCTAATGGAGGTACAAATAAAGGTCGTTACTATATAGGTATGGGTTCTCAATTTCAAGATGGTATCTTAATCAATAATATTTTAAGAAGACATACCCTTAGAGCAAACTCAAAATACGACATAACTGATTTCTTGACGGTAGGAGAAAATCTTCAAGCAACTTACAGAGAAACTAAAACTACAGGTGCTGGGGGTTCTATCGAATCTGCAGATGATGAATCTGAAATTCTTGCTGCCTATCGTATGCCTACCATTCTTCCTATTTACGATGAATTCGGAAGTTATGCGAGTACTAAAGCGGCTGGATTTAACAACCCACGTAACCCTGTTAGACGTTTAACAGAAAACGGTAAAGACGATACTTCTTACAGTTTAAGTGTTTTTGGAAATATTTATGCAGACCTTAAGATTATGGATGGATTAACTGTTCGTTCTAGTCTTGGAGGAACCGTGTCTAACTATTACTATGTTAACTATAACTATCCTTATTTAGGAGATTCTGAGCCAGAAGCAAGTTATACATTCTCTGAAGGATCAGGTAAAAACATAGGTTGGGTATTTTCCAATACAATCAACTATGCGGGACAATTCGGCGCGCATGGAGTAAAAGTTCTTGCCGGTGTAGAATCACTTAATACTGGATTTGGAAGACAAATCAACGGATCAGGGATTAATCCATTCTCTCAAGATTTAAACTTCGTGAATATGTCAACCGTGGCAAACCCACAGGTAAACAGTAGTTTATACAATGGAGTAAACTTTTTCTCTACGTTTGGAAAATTGGATTACAACTTTGACGAGCGATATTACCTTTCTGGAACCATTCGTCGTGACGGATCTTCAAGATTTGGTATCAACAGTCGTTATGGTGTATTCCCAGCATTTTCTGCAGCATGGCGTGTAACCTCTGAATCTTTTATGCAAGGACTTTCTTGGATAGACGATTTAAAAGTCCGTGGAGGATGGGGTGAAATGGGGAACTCTAACAACGTAAACCCTGCTAACCAGTACAGCTTATTTGCTTCAAATAGAGGAAGTACATTCTATCCAATCGGAGGACAAAACAACGGTGTAGACCAAGGTTTTGCCGTATCTCGTATTGGTAACCCTAATGCACAGTGGGAAACTTCTGTTACTACCAACATTGGTTTTGACGTAACTTTATTCAACAACAAAGTTGACGTTATATTAGACTGGTGGAAAAAAGATACGAGAGACTTATTGTATCAAATTCCATTGGCTGGGGTAACAGGAAACTTTGCTAGTGCTCCTTCGGTAAACATCGCAAGTATGCTTAACCAAGGGTTGGATTTCCAAATCTCAAACAGAGGAAGCTTAAGCGAAGACATTGCTTACGAAGTAACTTTCAACGGATCGTTCTTAAAGAACGAAATTGTTGCCCTTGCAGAAGGAATCGAATATTTCGATGGACCTTCTTACCGAGGTATTCAAGCTACTCGTAATGCAGTAGGAAGACCTTTATCAAACTTCTTTGGATACGAAGTAGTTGGGTACTTTAACTCTCAGGCTGAAGCAGATGCTTCTAACCAGCCTGGTGCAGGTCTTGGTAGATTTAAATACGCAGACATCAACGGAGATGGAAAAATCACTCCAGACGACAGAACTTACATAGGAAGTCCAGTTCCCGATTGGACAGGAGGTTTGAACTTGAACTTACAGTACAAGCAATTCTCTCTAAACACTTATTTCTATGCGTCTGTAGGTGCTGACGTATTCAACCAATCAAAATGGTTTACTGATTTCTTCGGAAGTTTTGAAGGTTCTGCAAAAGGAATCAGAGCGTTGGATTCTTGGACTCCTGCTTTAGGGGATAATGCTGCTGCACCGATTTGGGAAAGTGCTTCTAACATCAGTACTAACGGAGCTGCAAACTCTTGGTATGTTGAAAACGGAGACTTCTTAAGATTACAAAGCTTAGCGCTTAGCTATGATTTTGAGGGAGATGTATTAGACCGCTTAGGGGTTAGTGATTTAACCATCGGTATTTCAGGTAACAACCTTTTAACCATTACTAATTATTCTGGTTTAGATCCTATGATTGGTGGTGCGGATACAAACTTTGGTATTGATGTAGGAAACTACCCTGTAACGCCTAGTTACTTGTTGAATATCAGATTAACCAAATAATAAAAATGATGAAAATGATAAATAAGATGAGAACGATGAAAATGAAAAGTATCGCTGTTTCTTTAGCAGCAACTTTAGCTATCACTGTTAGTTGTGAAGAAGACTTCTTAAATGTCGCTGCAACGGGATCTTTAGGAGAAGCTCAGCTCACTACTTCAAGTGGAATTGATGGTACTCTCATTGGGGCTTACTCAGCTCTTAATGGAGTGTTTGGAAACCGTTTCGAGGGACCAAATCACTGGGTTACAGGCTCTATAACCGGTGGAGAGGCTAACAAAGGAACGGATCCTGGTGATTACAGTCCGATAAATCCTATACAACGTTATGAAACCGATGCTACCTCAGGTGATTTAAACAACCTTTGGAGAGGTCGTTTTGAAGGAGTCGCTAGAGCAAACAAAGTGTTGCAATTGGTAGCCATGTCTGAAACAATTTCTGCTGCAGAAGCTGCTAGAGTTTCAGGCGAAGCTAGATTGCTTAGAGGTCATTTTTACTTTGACCTTAAAAAGCACTTTAATAATGTGCCTTATATTGACGAGACTATAGAGGCAGCTGATATAGGTTCAGTACCGAATTCTCCTGGGGTAACTTGGGCGAATATCATTGCGGACTTTGAATTTGCTTTCAATAACTTACCTGAAACTCAGGCGCAAGCTGGACGAGTTAACAAATGGGCTGCTGCAGCTTATATTGGTAAGGCTAAATTGTATAGTAAAGATTATGCAGGTGCAAAACAGTGGTTTGATCAAGTAATTGCTAACGGTAAAACTCCTTCAGGAGAAAAGTATGATTTGTTGGAAAACTATCCCGACATTTTCAATGCTGAATTTGACAACCATAAAGAAGCAATTTTTGATGTAGAATCTGCAAACAACTCAGGTAGTACTCAAAACGCAAACTACTTTGATGATTTGAACTATCCCTATAATACTGGATCTGATGGACCAGGTAACTGTTGTGGATTCTTCCAGCCTTCTATCGCATTAGGAAATGCGTTTAGAACTGTTAGTGGACTACCTCGTCTTAATGGGGAAGAGTTTACCAATCAAGATGAACTGAAGCATGATTACTTAATCGAGTCTTCAACTCCATTTACTGCAGATGCTGGACCTCTAGATCCTAGAATTGACCATTCCATTGGTAGAAGATCAATTCCATATTTAGATTGGATTGCGCATCCAGGTAAAAACTGGATCCGTAAGCAAGATTATGCAGGACCTTACTCTCCTAAGAAATATATTTATTATAAATCTCAAGAGGGAAGTTTGACAGACGCGAGTTCTTGGACAAGAGGATATGCATTAATGAACTACACCATTATTCGTTTTGCTGATGTATTGCTTATGGCAGCTGAAGCAGAAATTGAAGCAGGTAGTTTAGACAAAGCTTTAGAGTATGTAAATAGAGTTCGAACTCGTGCTGCAAACAGTGCACATTGGGTGAAAAATCCTGACGGTTCCTTTGCTGCGAATTATGAGATTTCACTTTACGATTCGTTCCCTTCAAAGGATTTTGCTACTAAAGCAGTTCGTATGGAGCGTAAACTTGAACTTTCTGGAGAAGGACACCGTTTCTTTGATCTAGTACGTTGGGGGGTTGCTGCAGATGAGTTAAATAAATATTTAACGTATGAATCTCAGTACTTAACTACTAAATTCGGAGGAGCTCGATTTACTTCTGGTAAAAGCGAGTACTATCCAATTCCACAAACTCAAATTGACATTCAAGGAAGTGATGTACTCACTCAAAACCCTGGATATTAATTTCTGTTGAATTAATATTTAAAAGGAGGGCATAGCCCTCCTTTTTTTTTTGGTTTTCCATTTCCTAATCTTATTTTTGAATACTTTAAAAATCCCACGATGCGATCTTTGTTCTTTTTTCTTAGCCTTTCTTTGTTTTTAGCTTCATGTTCAAAGAACAATACCTTATTTACTATCGTTGATCCCAATAGTTCTCAGATCACATTTAACAATAAAATTATCGAAAACGACTCTTTGAGTATTTTAGACAATGAGTTTTTTTACAATGGTGCTGGGGTAGCTTTAGGCGATCTTAATAACGATGGCTTGTTGGACGTTTTTTTTGCGGGAAATCAAGTCGACAATCAACTTTACATCAACCAGGGTAAGCTTCGTTTTTCAAATGAGAGCGCTACCGCGGGGATTTTAAAAACCGATCCCCTTATTTGGACTTCCGGTGTCAATTTAGTGGATGTAAACGGGGACGGTCTTTTGGATATTTACCTCTGTAATACCCTGCGTACAGAAGAAAAGCTCAGAGCCAATTTGCTTTATATCAATCAAGGCATCGACAACAATGGGATTCCAAGATTTAAAGAGCAAGCCGATGCCTATGGTCTTGCCGATACCAGCTATTCCTCTCACGCCCAATTTTTTGATTTTGACAAAGACGGAGATTTGGATGTTTTTATAGGAGTAAACCGGATTGAAAATATTGATCCAAACATATTTCAAAACCTGCAAAGCGAGACGGCCATCTTAAGTGTCGATAAACTTTATGAAAATAAAGGATTGGGGCCAGAGGGTACCCCTATGTTTGAGGATGTTTCTAAAGCGGCCAACATCACACTTCACGGCTTTAGTCACAGCACCCTTGTGTACGACATCAACCAAGACGGCTGGCTTGATCTTTACGTCTCCAATGACTACCTAAGCAACGATATTGCCTACCTGAATCAGGGCGATAAGACATTTAAAAATGAAGCAAGATCAATGTTTAAACATTTTAGCTTAAGTTCCATGGGGAGTGATTTGGGGGATGTGAATAACGACGGAAAACTGGATTTGTTTATTTCCGAAATGCAACCCTATTACAACAAAAGAAAGAAGTTGTTTCAAAAAGGAACGAGCTATACTAAAGAGATTCTTACCCGTCGCTATGATTACGAATATCAATATCCTCGAAATGTATTGCAACTCAATCAGGGAACTGATCCTGCCACTAATTTGCCGCTTTTTAGTGAAATTGGTTTGAGCGCCGGTATAGCAGAGACCGATTGGAGTTGGGCTAGTTTATTTGCCGACTTTGATAACGACGGTAGGAGCGATCTCTTTATTGCAAATGGTTTTCCCAAAGACGTTGTTGATAAAGATTTTGGAGATTTTAGAGTTACCGCCAACCGTCTGGTCAGTAGAGAGCAGCTACTAGCTGCAATCCCTCAAATTAAGGTGCCTAATTTTATTTTTAAAAATAAAGGGAATCTTGATTTTGAGGATCGTTCCCAAACCTGGGGAATTGATTTTGCATCGTATACCAATGGTGCGGTTTACGGTGACTTGGACAACGACGGAGACTTAGATCTTCTGCTCAATAACATAAACGATACGGCTACTCTATTGGAAAACACACTTTCCAATGAAGGTGGGATGCACAATTACATCCGATTTGATTTGAAAGGACCCCATGCGAATCAAGCTGCTATTGGGAGTGAATTACGATTATTTTCAGCGGGCGAAACCCAGACACAAATTATACAGTCGGGAAGGGGTTATTTGTCCCAACCCGAACAAACCTTGCATTTTGGTTTGGGAATGCAGAAAAACGTAGATTCTATTGAGGTTCGTTGGTCTGATGGTAGTGTTCAAAAGTGGGAGGGCCTCCAAGCAAACACCACGCATGAACTAGTATACGATACTGAACAACAAACCCGTACCCCTAGAGCGGAGCATGCCCCCTTATTTAAGCAGGCAAATAATGAAATCCAGTTGAACTACAAGGATGAAGATGATGATTTCATCGATTTTAACCTTCAAATAACCATCCCCTATAAGTTCTCGCAAAGTGGACCAGCACTCGCGGTAGGAGATCTAAACAACGACGGTTTAGAAGACTTACTGATTGGTGGGAGCAGAGGTAAAAAAGAAACGATTTTTTATCAAAATAAGAACGGTAGTTTTTCGCAAAAAATACGTTCTTTTAAAAGTAAGCCAAGGGATATTGAGGAAGATACGGGGATTGCAATATTTGATGTTGAAAATGACGGAGATCTAGATGTTTATTTTGCACACGGTTCGGGTCAATTTTCTCCGGACTCCGAAGCTTATGATGATGCCCTTTGGATAAATCAAGGGAACGGTAACTTTATTCAGGCGGATATTGAGCTGCCCAATCACGGGGAAAATAGTTCTTGTGTTAAAGCGGGAGATTTTGATAACGACGGTGACATGGATTTATTTGTGGGGAATAGAGTAGTGCCCGGGCAATATCCTGTTGCCAGTCGATCCTACCTTTTGGAAAATAAAAGTGAGGGCAATAACCTAAGTTTTGTAGATGCTTCTGCCAAAATGAGTACTGGGGAAGTTCCATTGGGTTTGATCACCGATGCGACATGGACAGATTTCAATAACGACGGCTGGAACGATTTGGTGGTGACGGGAGAATGGATGTCTCTATTGTTTTTTGAAAATCGTCAAGGCACATTAGTCAAGCTGGAAGAGACCGGAATCGAGTGGGCAAAAGGCTGGTGGAAGAGCATTGCGTCTAGTGATTTGGACAATGATGGCGATATAGATTATATCGTTGGAAATTTTGGAAAAAACACCTTTTATAAGGCTTCAGAAGACAGACCCATGAGCATAATTGCTAAAGATTTTGATAAAAATGGCAGTGTCGATCCTTTTATTTCCTTTTATGTTCGAGACAGTTTAGGAGTCAAACGAAATTACCTTTACCATCCTTGGGAAGATGTGATCAAGCAATTTAGAGCGTTAAGAAAAGAATTTAATTCCTACAGCGCTTATGGGAGTGCCACTACGGATCAAATCTTTGTAAATCAAGACCTAACGGCTTCTTTACTCAAATCTGTGAATTGGATGGAAACCTCTTGGATTGAAAATTTGGGAGCAGGAAAATTCAAACTTCATTCCTTGCCAGCTCAAGCGCAATGGGCTCCTATCTACGGAATCAGCATTTTTGATGTGAATCAAGATGGATTTGATGACCTCCTGCTCGTGGGGAATGATTACGGAGTTGAAGTAAATCAAGGAAGAATGGATGCACTACAAGGATTGGTTTTAATTAACGATCAATCCAAAAGCTTTAGCGTTCAATCCCTTGAAAAAACAAATTTTATCGTGCCCAAAGACGGAAAAAGTTTAACGCAAATTCAGGTAGGAGAAACTCCTTACCTCATTGCGTCGCAAAACAACGACAGTCTCAAAGTTTTTAAGCCGCTATTAAAAGAAACTCCTTGGGTCATGTCGTGGAAAAAAGAAGAGACAAGCTGTTTGGTTTATCATAATTCGGCTGCTCCAAAACGCAAATTGAAAGGAAATTTTGGATTTAAGTCTCAAGGAACTCCTACTTTTTGGGTTCCCAAACAAACACAAAGAGTAGAATTTTACAATGCAAAAGGAGAAAAAGTACGAACAGAACGATTGAACGAATAAGAAATGATTTTTTTTACAGGAAAAATTAAACCTTTTGTTTGGATAGGTATAGCTACACTGCTTTTTTCATGCACTGCTTCGCCAGAAAATAGCATTACTGTAGATAGAGCAGCTTATCAAGACCGTCTTGAAGGATTTTGGATGGCGCAATGCATTGCGAACTGGACGGGCCTGATCACGGAAATGGATAAAATCGGAATCCCCGTAGAGGGTAAGGGAGGGGGTTTTTACACTCGTGACGATTGGGGGCAACCCGATCAGCCTAATTTGTGGGGTTCAAATAACTATTCAGACACCATCACTTTTTTAATTGCAAAAAAAGACAGCCTATGGGGTGCAGATGACGATACTGATATCGAGTACATCTATCAAGAATTGCTTTATTCGAGTCCCAATTTAGATTTAACGGGAGCGCAAATACGAGAGGCTTGGTTAGATCATATACATAAGGAAGAAGAAAATTTTCTTTGGGTTTCCAATCAAAGAGCGTTTGATCTTATGCAACAAGGGATCCTACCCCCACAAACCAGTGCCCCTGAGTTAAATCCCTATTTTGAGATGATAGATGCCCAATTAACTACTGAAATATTTGGCTTTTATGCTCCTACACGCCCAGATATTGCTGTTGATTTAGCTCATTTAGCAGTTCGTACCACCGCTAGAGAAAATGCGGCATGGATTGCTGAATATAATATCATCATGTACGCTTTGGCTGCTGTCAATACGTCTCACAAAACCCTGAAGGAGAAAACCCTATGGATGTCAAAAGAGGCCCGAAAGCATTTGCCTGAGGACTCGTATGCAGCTAAAATGTATGATTTTGTTCTCCAGCACTACGAAAAAGGATCCCGTTGGGAAGCGGTACGAGATGCGCTACATGAAAAATATCAAATAAGACAAGAAGACGGCTATCAATGGGCTACACTCGATAAAACTTGCAATGGATGTTTTGCTGCTGGAATTAATTTTGGAGCCAGCATCGTGAGTCTGCTCTATGGAGAAGGGGATTTAAAACAAACGATACAAATAGGAGCATTAGCCGGTTGGGATTCTGACAATCCTACAGCCACCTGGGGAGGATTGCTGGGGTTTATGTTGGGAAAGGAAGCGGTTGAAAAAACATTTGGACAGCAAATCGCAACAAAATTCAATATTCACCGGACACGTAAAGGGTTTCCAAATCAAGGCATTGACACCTTTGAAAATATGGCACAAAAAGGAATATCCATTGTGGATCGGGTAGTTGTAGAAAAAATGAAGGGAACAATCGATAACGAGAAAAACCTTTGGATACTCCCCAAGCAGCCTTAGGAATTTATTTTAGAGTACAATTGAAAACTAAACTTCATTTTTTTTCGTTAATAAACGAGAGACTTATATTTTTAATCAATAATCAAATTACATGAAAAATTTTATTTCTATTTTTTTAGTACTCGTAGCATTTACTTCTGTGCAAGCGCAAGGGCTTGAATTTGGATTAAAAGCAGGATTAAATTTTAACTCCTCTGGGGATTTTAAAAATTTAACAAACCAACTCCCTTCAGTAGATGAAGCAAAAAGCGCTGTAAATGGCTTTAATATTGGGCTTTATGGTAAGCTTCAGCTTGCGATGGTGTATGTACGTCCAGAAGTGCATTTTTCTAAATTTGAAACAACATTTGATGCCTTGACTGTGGGAAAATCAAGGTTAGAAGCTCCGGTTTCTCTAGGATTTAAACTCTTGCCCATTCTCAGTGCATTTGCCGGACCTACCTATCGGTATGAATTGAGTAAGGATGCGAAAGACTACTCCTTTGAAACCTTAACTGGAGACTCTACCTTAGGTGTTCATTTCGGGGCTAGAGTGCATTTGGGTAAACTCGGGATCGATGCTCGTCTTGAGCGTGGAATTTCAGAAAATGAAGCACAATTGCTGTCCAAAAGTAATGTGAATTTAGGGGTAATAGATAACCGTGCTACGGTTTTGAGTGTGGGTTTTTCCTATGCGTTCTAACTTATTTTAGCTGATAATTGACCTCAGAAACTTCAGAGACCCGAAAATAGCCCAGAGGGCTGTTTTGGGGTTTACTAAGATTGACCATATTGCCGTTTAAATTTGCTGGATTGGTCTGAAAGGGCCCTCCTTGTTGGGTGTTTTGATTGATTAATAAATACCAAAATTGGTAAGCGGTTCTCGATAGGCTGTATTGACGTACCCTTACAGCGTCTCCTTTTTTTAGATTTCTATCAAGTAATACACCATAGTATTCGGATCCATTGGAAAAATCATCTCTGTACACATTGTATTCAGGCTCTTCTAATTGATTACTCGTAAATTCAAAATAACTGTAATTATCTTCGTTTTTAGGATCTATGCTGTAGGCCTCTAACTGGGCACCCATACTCCCAAAAAGGGGAATACTGTCTTGGACAACTTTAAAAATTTTTGCTACAGGGTTTAAAATATCGCTGCCGCGATAGGTTTGATTTTCAAAATCAATTTGAAGTGTCAGTTCACTACCCAACTGAAAAGGAATGGTGTCAAGCGGAAAATACAAACCTGTAGTACCCTCTTCTTTAAATTCATAGACCTTGTCTTGGGAGTCCCTAACTAGCACTTGTGCACCCGTTGCTGGTATTCTTTGATTGTCAAAATAGGGAGTTGTTTTGGAAAGCAGTATGCGTTGTTCGGTCTGTTTACTTTCTTTTATCCAATTTAACTGCCCTTCAATTACAAGACGTTCATCGGAATAGTTTAACTCAACATCTACCACCTTTTCACAGGAAGCAAAAACAAGAGAAAGCAGGGAGAAATAAAAATAAATTTTTCTCATAATTAAAATTTAAAATTATAAGTCACCGAGGGAATGATCCCGAATATGGACAACCGAATCGCTTCATTTTGCCCCGTTTCTATATTTTGTTGAAAACGGATGTTTGCAGCATTTTGTCTGTTGTATACATTAAACACACTAAATACCCACTGACCTGTATAGGGTCTCCCTTTTTGGTCGGGAGCGTAGATTGCTGCAAAATCGAGTCGGTGGTAATTGGGAAGCCTACTGCTGTTTCGGGCTTCATAATTTGGAATAGAAAAGTTTTGGAACTGATATTGTGCTTCAGGATAAGTAATGGGCTGACCGGTTTGGAACAAAAAATTTGCACTAAAATTCCATTTTTTGGTAAGCTCGTAGTTAGCGGTCAAAGAAATATCGTGCGTTTTATCGTAAGGAGTAAAATACCAATTTCCATTATTAATCCCTGTTTCAAGTTGAGTGCGCCCCGGAGTTCTCTGCTCAGAGCGGGATAAGGTATAAGCAATCCAGCCCGTTAATTTACCTTCATTTTTTTTTACTAAAAGTTCCATTCCTTTGGCTTGGGCCTCTCCAGCTAGCAGCACTTGTTCTATGGCATTATTGGCGATTAATTCTGCGCCGTCTATATAATCCAAGCGGTTTTGGATGGATTTGTAGAAAAGCTCAAGTTCAACATCATACTGATTGGATGCCAAAGTTTTGAAATAGCCTACGGCAAACTGATCTAAGAGCTGCGGATCGATAAAGGATCCACTGGGAGCCCAGATATCGATGGGAGTAGGGGAGTTGGTGTTGGAAATCAAGTGTAGGTACTGTACCATTCGATTGTAACTCAATTTAAATGATTGATCCGCTTTGTTTTGGTAGGCGAGAGCAAGTCGGGGTTCGAAGTAAGTAAAGTCTTTCAATACCGTACTTCGTTTATAGTCAATTTCGTTTATGGGCACTGCACCTTGATAGATTTTTAATGCACTATTATAAACAAGGGGGGTGTTGTTTACATAGCTATTCAATTTTTGTCCAAAACGAAGAAAATTGCTCAGTCTGCCTCCGACTTGCAAACTCATTTTGGAATTCAATTGGTAATTTAATCCGCCATATAATGCAATTTCTAAAGCGTATTTATCCGTTAGTTTATTCGTTTGAATTTGGGAGGTCTCTTTGGTAGGTCTAATTAGTCCAGGGTCAAACTTATAATTGATGGCATGGAGTCCGTATTCTAGTTTTATTTTTTCATTCAAATAATGTTTAAAATCATATTTGATATTTAGATTTACAATGCTTGAATTCCATTCAAAATCAGCAAAACTAAAATCAAGGTTATAATCGTAATCAGAATAAATGAGGGATAGATTGGAAAACAAACGATTTGAAAACAGATGATTCCACCTGAAATTGGCTACCGAATTACCATAGGCGTTGTTGAATAAATTGGCAATATCAAATACATCTCTACCGAAATAGCCTGACAAGAAAATGTTGTTCTTGTCGTTAATTTTATAATTCAATTTGGTATTTAGGTCATAGAAATAAGCCTTATTGTCTTCTACACTTTCAATTAAAGGAAGGAAAAGATGTACGTAACTACTTCTTCCGCCGATTAAAAAAGATCCCTGATCTTTTTTTAAGGGGCCTTCCAAAAGCAGCCTACTGGATATGAGTCCTAGACCTCCTTGGGCAATAAATTTATTGCTGTTTCCGTCTTTTTGATAAATGTTGAGCACAGAGGATACTCTACCGCCATAATTTGCGGGTATACCTCCTTTATAGAGTTTAATGTCTTTAATCGCATCGGGATTGAATACAGAAAAGAAGCCAAACAAATGGGAAGAATTGAATACGATCGCCTCATCAAGTAAAATTAGGTTTTGATCTGCGGCTCCGCCTCTCACATTAAAGCCTGAGGCACCCTCACCGCCATTGGTCACGCCGGGCAGTAGGGTAATGGATTTGATGATATCCACTTCTCCCAATACGGCAGGTATTTTTTTTATGGTAGCCACTGCCAACGAGTTGACGCTCATCTGAGGGCTTTTTAGATTAAGCTGTTCAATGTTTTCATTGACAATAACTTCCTCCAATTGCGCAGCTTCCGGCTGAAGTTGAAGATCCAGTCTAAAGTCCTTTGTTATCGAGACTGTTTCGGTAAAAGGAGCATATCCGAGATAGCTGAGCGTTAGTGATTGAAGTCCTTCTGGGAGTGTGATGGAGTAAAAACCGTATTCATTCGTTGTAGTTCCCAGCTTGAGCTCCGAAAAGATAACATTGACCCCAATTAAGGTTTCATTCGTTTCTATATCACTGATGTAACCACTGAGCACATACCTTTCTTGACAAAAAGCAAGTGAGGCAGATAAGAATAGGGCTAAGCAATAAAAGGATTGCTTCATGGTGTATTCAACCTAATTTTTTCTTTTCGATTAGCTAATTCCCATGCGGTATAAAATATAAGCTGAGCTCTTTTTTCTAAAAGATCATACCTTATTTTATCGGGGGTATCCCCAGGTTTGTGGTAATCTACATGCGTGCCGCTAAAGTAAAAAATCACGGGGATGTTGTTTTTGGCAAAATTATAATGATCGCTTCGGTAATAAAAGCGATTGGGATCTTGCTCGTCATTAAAAGTGTAATCTAATTTAAACTGCGTATATTTTGAATTCGCTGCCTCCGAAATATCGTGTAACTCTTGACTTAAACGATCAGCTCCGATAAGATAGATGTAATTGGGGTCTTTGTCCTCTCTTTTGGGATCAATACGTCCAATCATGTCTACATTGAGATTGGTCATGGTTTGCGCTAAGGGATACAAAGGATTTTCGGCATAATATTTAGATCCCAACAAGCCTTTTTCCTCACCGGTCACATGCAAGAAAATCAACGAACGTTTAGGTCCTTGCCCAGCATCAGCAGCCATTTTAAACGCTTCAGCAATTTCCAAAAGCGCTACCGTACCCGACCCGTCATCATCGGCTCCGTTGTTTATTTGACCGTCTTTAATACCTATGTGATCTAAATGGGATGATATGACGATATACTCTTCAGGATAGGTACTTCCGGTAATGATGGCCGCAACATTTTCGGTTTCAATTTGCTGTCCCTTGATAGTCAATGTCATCGGCTGGGTGTAGTCCTGAGTACCTGCCGCCTTTTCGATACCTGCAGTTGCATAAAAATTCGTTAAAAAATCTACCGCTCTTTTTTGACCTACAGTCCCGGTTTCTCTTCCCTGAAAATAATCGGAAGCATAGACGTAAAGGTTTTCTTTCAGCTCTTTAGCGGTAATACTCGCGGCATATTCCGTACGATCCATTTCATATTGTGCAGATAATAAAACGGGTAGGCAAATAAAGGGTAACAGTAATGATTTCATATTATAATGTCAAGGTTATGTATTCAACGAAGTTGATGTGGGTTTAGTATAAGGCTTGTTGAACCTTTTTTTAAAGAATAAAGTTCTGTCCTAATTCGTTTCATCCTCATCAAATACCTTATATTGAGTTCAAATATACCTATAAAATAAAACTATTGGATTTTAATTTACTCCTTTTATTTCTGCTCACCTCCGTTGCGTTAACCATATTTCCTGGGCCAGATATCACCTATGTATTTAGCACGAGTTTAACTCAAGGTCGTATCCGTGGACTCAAACTCAGTCTTGGTTTATGCTCTGGCTTGTGGATTCACACCTTGTTGGTGATCGTGGGGGTTGGAAACCTGCTTGCTGAATTTCCACAAAGTCAGCGCGTACTTGAGTTTCTAGGGGGTGGATACCTGTTGTATCTGGCGTACAAAAGTTGGTCAGCAGGTTCAGTTAAGCCGCAAAATCAAGAAGGTTTGGCCGTTCCAAAACGGAATAATCCTTACTTAACAGGCTTTATTATGAATTTGACCAACCCCAAAGTAAGTCTGTTTTTTATAAGCTTTTTTCCTGGATTTTTATTTCATCAAACTTGGTCTCATTCCCTCCAATTTTTGATTTTAGGGGCTGTTTTTTTTATCCAAGCTTTAGTTGTTTTTGGGAGTGTAACTCTATTTGCCGCCTTTTTAGGAACCAAATTCATTCAAACCAAAGACAGCATTCTTTGGAATAGAATTCAGGCTCTTGTATTGTTCTTGATTGCATTGCTGTTCTTTTACCCTTAACTTTGGAAGTAGATTAAAAACGCTATGGGAGCCATCAAGTTAATAGAATGTCCGCGTGATGCGATACAGGGCTATCCGTCTCCTGTTTCTACTTCGCTGAAAATAGCGTATTACCAAATGCTCCTCAAGGTAGGATTCGATACGTTGGATTGCGGAAGTTTTGTGAGCCCCAAGGCAATTCCGCAAATGGCAGATACCGCAGCAGTAATCCAAGGGTTGGATTGCAGCAATACCCCAACAAAACTTCTTACCATCGTAGCTAACCTCAGAGGGGCAGAGGAGGCCGTTACCTATGATAAAATACATTATTTAGGCTATCCCTTTTCCGTGTCTGAAAACTTTCAAGTTCGAAACACAGGAAA
>Ga0255764_10001376_pt1 | contig 20740 bp, 10 predicted proteins | sample 071ome_30_FD_179964 | JGI IMG/M metagenome (GOLD analysis project Ga0255764, IMG submission 179964) | Coastal salt marsh microbial communities from the Groves Creek Marsh, Skidaway Island, Georgia - 071406AT metaG (version 2) | ecosystem: Environmental > Aquatic > Marine > Intertidal zone >... | reverse complement strand
CCCGACGCCGATCCACACGGTGCAAAAGGATGCGTACGACTACTACGAATTCTCTCTGAGCGCTCTGATGGATGTGGACGTGCGGTTGGACGTCTCGAGCGGGGACGCGGATTTATACGTTTCCAAACCGTGTTCCTCGAGCTCGGCGTGCGACCCACCGGGGGATGGTGCGGGCGAACACGATTGGGCGAGTTATCACGGGAGTGGGGCTGATGAAGTCTTCATACACCGCCGGGATCTCACGGCGTCGAACGACGTGGGAGCGGCGAAGATGTTTAGAATCGCCGTGCACGGCTGGGCGAGTCACGGTTCTCAGTACACGTTGTCGGTTGAAGCCATAGCGAACGAGCGCGCGATGGACGCGGCGCACAAGACGGCTTTGGATACCATATTTGCAAAGTGTTGCGGGAGCGATGAGTGCGAATCGTGGCGATCCATACGCGCCGGTAGCGACGATTTATGTCACACGTCGTTGGCTAGGTGCGACGCGAATAATCAAACGACGACGCTAAATTTCCAACAGGATGAGATGGAGTGCGAGCTCACCGCTGCGGATTTCGCTCCGTTTGCAAACTCTCTCGAGCGCTTGTATTTCAAGGGCAGCGACGACGCCTTGAGCATGGCGAACGGGTTCTCGGGAATCCTCGCGAGTCTAACGAGTCTATCGGATTTCGTCGTCGACGGCGTCGATCTGCAAGGAGAAGAATTGAGCGGAGTCTGCAACCACACCAACCTTGTCCGATTGCAAGCGACCGGATGCAACATTACGGGGTTGATACCCTCGTGCGTCATGTCGATGTCTGCCCTCGAGTACCTCGGCGTGGCGGAGAACGAGCTCACTGGAACGGTGCCACATTTGGGCGCCGGCTCTCGGCTTCGCATCATAGACTTGCGAAGTCAGAAGAGCTCTGCGAGTCTCACGGGGAGTTTTCCAGGCTCTTTCGCTTCGCAGGACGCGCTCGAATTCGTGCACATGAGCGGTTTAAAGCTGAGTGGATCGCTTCCCGATTCGTTCTCGAACTCGTCACGAATCAGATACTTCGACCTTCACGACAACTCGTTCTCTGGCGTCATTCCGCCGAGTCTGGGCGCGATACCGCACATGGAGACTCTGTGGCTTGCAGATAACGCATTCTCCGGCGCGGTCCCATCCGGGATCTACGACCATCCAAGTCGAGTGGAAGTCAATCTGAACTCGAACGAGCTCACGACGCTGAGCGTCACGTCGTCGTATAGCACTCCAGGCGAGTCGCTCTTGTATTTTTTGGCGTCGGATAATAGAATCAACGAAGTTGGCATTCCCACAATCTTCACCACCATGGATCACCTCCAGTTGCTCTTCCTCGCGGGTAACGAACTGCGAGGGAGCATTCTTCCTAGTCAACCGATTCCACAGTGGGATGATTTGCTCTGGATCGACGTGCACGACAACGCTTTCACTGGCGCTTTGCCTGGGGCGAGCTATTGGGGAAGCATTTTCACGAACGTTCCTTATGAAAGAGGGTATAACTTTGGCGGAAACGCATTCGACGCCGACTCGTTAGTGTGGCTACAAGATTACGGAGGCGTATCAACGATTCCAAGCGACGGGAACGTGTACGCGCCAACGGTGAGCGAACTCGAAGAGACGTCGTCCGGGAGAAAACAAATGCCAAAGTTTTTTCTTGGACTCGTCATGACGGGGATGGCTTTTTTGAGTTTATTTTCGGCGGCGGCGTTGTTGCACTTCGTGCGAAGTCGTCATAACAGGAGAGTTCAAAATTCATTCCAAACATTTGTGGACGAAGAACACAATCAAGCGACGGGACATCAGCGCGTTGAGATGGCCTACCGGGTTTACAATTACAATTAAATTTGGCGCGTGCGCGACGAGGAGCCGCCGAGCTTCCCCACGTGTAACAAAAGTGTAACAAAACCAATCAACCAGTCAACCTGTGTGTTTGGTGAAAAAGGACGATGACATCGCCGACACCGACGCACCGCGCCTCTCGAAGTGATCGTCTCCGTGAAGAGGCGGAAAAACGATGAACACCGCGGTGTCGACACCGGTGATGCGCGCGCGCGGACGACGAAGCGCCATCGCCATCGTTGGCGTCGATGGGTACCTCGGGCAGTTTGTGCTCGATTGGTGGCTCAAAAGGTGTGCGGGTGAAGACGAGTACGAGGACGGCGACGGCGACGTGAACGCAACGGCAGCGTTCGAGTTCCCGACGGTTGCGTTCGCGTGCGGGAGGCGAGGGCAACCTTCAACGTCGGCGTCATCTTCATCGACGCCGACGACGCGTTGGATAAATCTCAACCTCGCGGATGAGGCATCGTGCGAAAAGGCGATGAAGGAAATGATTGAATCGAGCGATGTCGTCTTATCACACGTCGTGAATTGCGCGGCGATGAGCTCGCCGGGCGCGTGCGAAAAGGATCCGGCGACGGCACTCGCGGTGAATGCGCCTCGAGCGCTATGGAGAGCGGCGAAACAGTATAGCGAGGCTTTGGGCGAGCGTCCGCCGCTTTGGATTCAGCTGTCGAGCGACCACGTGTACGAGGGCACTCGCGCGCTGAGCACGGAGCGAGACGACTGCAAACCGGTGAATGCGTACGGAAAGACAAAGGTGGAATGTGAACGGGCGCTATGCGAAGAGTACGGCAATCGAAGCGTCGCACTACGTAGTTCAATAATCACCGGCCCCAAGCCTCCGTTGCGGCAGGTCGATCGCACGCTGTTCCTACACTTTGTAGCTTCGAGCTTTGGCAAGGAACAGGCGACTTCTTTTTACAGCGACGAGTTTCGAAATCCAATTTCAGCCTTTGACGTCGTTCGCGTCATTCGAGAGCTCATCTTTGCCGAAGCGCCACCCCCTCAGCGCGTGTACAACATGGGCGGACCGGACAGAGTGAACCGAGTCGACATGGCGAACGCCGTCGCTCGTCATCTCGCCGCTGGTGACGCCGACAAGGAGGCGCTATTTAAGATGAAAATTCAATCGGCGTCGTGCATTTCCGCGCAAAAAGCGCGGGGCGTCGCGGCGCCGCCCGACATTTCCATGGATTCGAGCGCCCTCGCGCGAGACGTGCTGCGCAATCGGTGGTCGCCGAGATCCTTCAAAGCGCAGGTTGTCGACGCATTCAAGGGCTAACGAAACCGTCGCTATTTTCTAATTAAACCAACCTATTCCATATTTGCCGCTAAACTCACATCGTCAACGTCGACGTCGAGCTACCGACGTCGCGTTGATGTCCGTCAAGCGTGCCGTGCAGAACGCGTCGCTCGGGGCAAACCTTTGCGGACGCGGTTCGAGATTTGGATAAATCAAGAGCGAAAAGTGATACATGTACATCTCGAAAGGTAGCTTCGTACTGTAATCGAACAGCTTTAAGTTTCGCAACACTGCTTTGCGTCTCTTCGCGTATCCTCGCTCGTCTTGCACAATCGCTCGCAAACTCCGAACGAGCGTTTTTCGATCCGCCTTTATGTCGGCGAAATACGACAGCTTGCGCCAATCGATGAACGACGGCAACACGCCGTACTGCTTTTCGTGGGTGAATATCGGCACCGTTCCAGACAGAATCGTGTCCATCAACCGATTCGAACCGGGTGTGTCCCCACGAACGTGAAATCCGAATTTCGCTTGCGCCAGCGCCGGGCATTGCTTCCCTGGGCCGCAGGCGTCCACCCGAAACGACGTATCGTTTCGCTTCAACACGTCGCACAATTTTATCCTCTCGCCTATTTTTTGGTTCCAGGTCTCAAAAGACGCAATCAACGCAAAGTCATTCGAAACCGGTCCTTGGCGCACCGAGCATCGTCTTCCTACGTAAAAGGACGGAAGCGCGAATCGTTCCGGCAGCTTCAACTCACCATTTTGTGGGACGCGCATCACCCTGTTTTCCCATGTGATGTGATTGCATCTAAGCATGCTCATCGGCGCGTAATCGGCGAAATCGAAATCGTGACTACTCGTCGTTATTCCAGGCGCCGCGCCGAGACGGCTCTGGAACACATTTGTGTTGTACTCGTCCAAGTGTACCTCTTTTCTCTTCAAGTAATCGTGTATGTAACTCGACATGACGACGACGTGATCGCGACCGAGACTTTTCTGGTACCACTTGGATTCTCTGAGCGCCTTTCCGTCTCTCTTTAATATTTCACGGCCACACAAAGTCTCACCGTCTTTCGTGTGATGGCAGAGACGCTGCCCAAACATTGATACCGCGTTCAACGGCGTCGGCACGTAGAACAGCGCGGCTTCGCTAGCGTTGTCCGTTCGCATCGGGTGACGCACGGCTTGCCGCGCCAACAGCACGTCGTCCAGGTGCTTGACGAGCGACGGACTGACGGTGTGCGTCGGTCTTTGCGGGTCGAGCGTCTCCAGTCGAACAGGCAGAGGCTTACCGTCCAGCGTCAACCTCGATGGGACCGCAAAGTCGTCGTAAACGTAAAACTTAACGCCGAGCAGCGAGTCGCCGCTTACGGCGGGCGTCGCGTACGGCGACCAAGCTGTCGCGTCGTCGGTAAACTCAGCAGAGTCTCCCAACGACGCAAACTTCTGCGCCCGATGCGACGCGACGACGAGACTGGCCAAACCGACGCACGCCGCGATCGCGCTCGCGCTCCGCACCACCCTGTTCCACGTTGACGAAGACGACGACGACGATGATGCTGCTGACGAGCTCAGCGCGCGTTCTCCATCGGCGCGCGCCGCACCGCCGTACTCTGCCGGCAGCGACGACGTCGTGGACAACGCCGTGGAATCGACATCACACAGCGGTGTCTTCGCGTTCACGGCGCCGACTCGCATCGTCACGTCTCGGACTGAAGCGCCACTTCGTGAGCCGAGACGCCAACACCCATTCCGTCACTCGTCAGCGCGTCCATCGTCGTCAACCAGTCATGGCTGACGAACGCGAACCACTGCTCGCGGACGACGTCGAGGGAGGCGCTGTGACGACGACGACGAAGACGACGACGAAACAGTCGTCACGAACGTCGAGGCCGGCGCTCGCAATCGCTGCGAGCGTGTGCCTCGTCGCGGGTTTGGGCTTCGCGTCGTACATCGAGCACCAACGACAGGCGATACCCACGACGCAAGGCGTGTGGTCCGGGTCGTTGTCTAGGGTGAGTTGGAACGCAGCGAGCGGGTTTTCGTTCAAGTACGAGTCCTACATCGATGCTTACTTGAAGCGCGCCCAACCGGCTGGGCGAGTCATCGAAGACTCGATTCGAAAGTATTATCCGCAGAGAATTACGCCGACGAGCGCGCCGTTTGACATCTTCTATACCATTCGCGACGAACCTGTGACCAAGTGTTTTGAAAAAAACTATAACGCCAAGTACTGTCGGTCTGAGTCTCTATCGCCGGTTTTTGCGTTCGGAAGCTCGCCGAAGAACGCGAGCCGCATACCGTTTTTATATTCAGCGACGCTGTCCGTGCTCGCCCAGTGCTTGGACGAAGACGGGGTGCTGGGCGACAGCGAAGCTGTCATTACGGAAACGACGCGCTTTGAAAAGTGCGAATTACTTTCGATGGACGGCAGCGGCATGTTTAGAAAGGAAAATATGCCCGATCAATCAGACTACGAATGGTCCGCTTTGGACGACAAGGCTATTTGGAGAGGGAGTGACTATCCGTACCTCGCCCCGGCAGTTTCATCGACGGCGGCTACGGCTAGCGACCCATTCGTGCACTCGATCGAGTTAGCGGGCGACAAATCGGCAAAGATAAAGGAAATACTCGCCGGTGACGCAGTTGGTCCACGGTTCCGCGCCGTTTTGATGAGTTTTTTGCACCCGAACGTTATTGATGCAAAGTTCTTCAATCATTACCCCAGCGGTGGGACGCACGAGCAGACGAGACATAGAATGGGATTCTCTGCAAGCAACATGATGAATTTAGAGACTTTAGGACGATACAGGTATCAGTTGGATATCGGCGGCGCGGGTGGAACGACGTGGCGCGGCATCTTGCCGAAACTCGCGATGCCAGGAATTTTATTGCATCACGAGACACCGATGCGCGACAGTTTTTACGATAAGATTGAGCCGTGGAAGCACTACTTGCCGCTCGACGAGGATCTGGGCAACTTTTTCAAACTGGTTGACTGGGTGAAGGGTCATCCGGACGAGGCTCGAAAAATCTCCGCGACGGCGACACAGTGGGTTGAAGATTTTACAACCGTCGCGAGTCAGCTGCGACACAACTACGAAAAACTCGTCGTACCGCTCGGGAAGGCGCTCGCAGACGCTAAGGGTGCTCCGATCTCGCCCGTGCCTTTCACAGAGGCGCATCCAGGCCTGAAGGGCGTTTGAGAGACGTCCGATTTTATGCTGTACCGGACGATAGAGAGCACAGTATTGATGAATGGCAATCGCTTCTCTGGCGGCGACTGAGTGTAACGCGAATCACAAAGGAAGAAATGTACGGTACCGGTACCTACGTAGGTAGTGATTTTAAGTCGTTTGTAAGCTTTCGTTACAACCGATATTAGATTTTATCTGTTTGCTTCTTCTTAAAGCTCATCCTTCGGCGTTGCCTCTTCCTTTTCTTCAGCCTCCTCTTTCGCTTCATCTTCGGCGACGTGGAAGTGAGTTTCATCCAAGAGTTCGGCATCCTTCTCGACGCCCATGTTTGCGCCGAGCATGTCAAACACGCGTCCGGCGTAATCTCCGGGCTTTTCAAAGCTGAAACCAGACTCGAGCATGGCGGTTTCAAACATCAATCGAGCCAAGTTTTCAGTCTCGGTCGAGTCGGGTTCGGCGTCTGAGCGCTCTTTAAGGGCGGCAATCATCGGATGGCGCGGGTTGATTTCGAGCGTCTTCTTGCCTCGCATGTACTCGTGACGAGAGTCGTCGCCCATCGCTTGGGCCTTCATGATGCGCTCCATGTTCGCAGACCAGCCATACTTGGAAGAGACGACGACGCACGGGGTGGTGGAGAGACGGTTGGAAACCTTGACAGCTTCCACGACAGATTCGGGAAGCTTGCTCTTCCACCAGGCGGTGAACGGCTTGAACGCTTCCTTGGTCTTCTTAAATCTCGCCTTTTCGTCTTCATCAGCGTCGCCAAACTTGAGGTCTTCCTTGCTCGCGTTGGAGAACTTAAAGTCGTCGAACTCGGTGAGGTTTTGCATCGTGTACTCGTCAATCGGATCGGTGAAGAAGATGACTTCGAAATCCTTGGCGATGAGCTTTTCGAGAAACGGCGAATCCTTGAGCGCCGCGACAGACTCGCCGGTGATGTAGTAAATTGATTTTTGGCCCTCCTTCATGCGCTCAACGTACTGCTCGAGGGAAACGAGCTTGCCGTCCGACTTGGAAGTTTCGAAGCGCAACAATTTAGCAAGGCGCATTCTGTTGCTCGCATCCTCGATGATGCCGAGCTTGATCGCCTTGCCGAACGACTTCCAAAACTTGTCATACTTGGTCTCTTCATCTTGCTTCTTGTCTTCGACATCCGCGTCTTCCGGCTTCGAGTCATCGTCTTCAGCATCCTTACCTTCTTCCGCGAGCTTGCGGATCATATCGAGAGCCTTGCGAACGAGCTTCTTCTTGATGGTTTTCAAACTCGTGTGTTGTTGAAGCGTTTCGCGCGAAACGTTGAGCGGCAACGTGTCAGAGTCGACGATACCCTTAATGAATCCGAGATACTTCGGGAGAAGCTCATCGAATTCATCGGAAATGAAGACTCTGCGCACGTAAAGCTTGAGCGCCGACGCGCGGCTGTAGTAGTTGTCAAAGTAATCGTGCGGGGGACGTTCCGGAATGTACAGAATCGCCTTGAATTCGACGTCGCCCTCCGCCTTGAAGTGCGAGTAAGACAACGGCTCGCTCGAGTCCTTGGAGAGCGCTTGGAAGAACTTGACGTACTCGTCCTCTTCCACTTCAGAGGTGGATCGGAGCCAGATAGCCTTGACGTCGTTAAGACGTTCCCAATCCCAAACCGTCTTGGTCACCGTCTTCGTCTTTGGCTCGTCGTCGTCTTCTTCATCCTCGTCGCCCTCTTCATCCTCGCCGTCTTCTTCATCCTCGTCGTCACCGGCGACGTCGGCGTCTTCGGAGTCTTCCTCGCCGTCGTCTTCGGCATCCTCAACCGGAACTTCCTCGGAAACTTCCTTGGAGTTGTACAGGTAAATGGGAAAGTTGATAAACTCAGAGTAGCGTTGGACGAGTTGTTGGAGCTTGACCTCATCGAGGTACTCTTGCGCCTCCTCCTTGAGGTGAATGTTAATCTCAACGCCGCGTCCGAGAGACTCGCCCTCGTCTTCAGAGATGGCAAAGTTTCCGTCAGCCTTGGATTGCCAGACCCATTGCTTGGCGTCGTCGTTGTGCTTGGAGCGAACTTCGACGAAGTCCGCGACGAGATACACAGAGTAAAAGCCAACGCCAAACTGACCGATGAGAGACATGTCGCCACCCTTGGACATTTGATCCAAGAATGCAGACGTACCAGATTTGGCAATCGTACCGAGGTTGTTCTTGAGCTCTTCCTTGGTCATGCCGATGCCCTTGTCGCGAATCGTCAACACCTTGCGATCCTTGTCCACCTTGATCCGAATGTCGAGGTCAGCCACATCGCCCTCGCCGAGCTGCTCCTTGTCAGTCAAGGACATGAAGCGAATCTTATCCAACGAATCGCTTCCGTTGGAGATGAGTTCGCGAAGAAAAATGTCCTTGTTCGAGTACAGCGAGTTGATGATGATGTCCATCAGTCGAGACACCTCGGCTTGGAACTCAAAGGTTTCGGCCCCGGCGTTAAACTCCGGGACGGCACCGCCGCCGGTCTCGACAGCCTCCGCGTCGCTCTCGGCGTACGCTGCGCGCGCGACGAAGATAAACGAGGCGTTCGCGCGTCAGTCTCGGCGAACGCGACGATCGAGCGATAATCGAAGATTTAAGAAAAGATGGCGCGTCGCGTCGCGTCGTACCCTTTGTCACGCCGTAGTTGGCGCTCGCGAAGAGCGCGCCGATGGCGAAGACGGCGACGCACTTGGTCCATCCCCGGCTCCCTCGTCGTCGCGCGGCGGCAAACATCTCCACCCGGTCGCTCGTTCGTTCGGTCGTTCGTTCGGTCGCGCGGGGAGTGAGTGAGTGACGCATCCATCGTCGGGACTGTTCGACACCATCGTGTGCCTCATCCTCGTCCGTGACGTAAATTTCCACTCGAAACGAAAATTGATTGGACGAGAGCACACGAACGCGTCTGGATGGGTCGATGTCAGTCGATGCGTCGATGGGTGATATCACGTTCGTGTACGAGCGTGATGGATGTATCGCATCTACATTTTAATCCGTGTGTGCGTCAGGCGTCAGGCGTCAGGCGTAGTGTTTTACATATGTAGTATATATATAGGTCTAATGTGTTTATAATACGTGTAATCGCATACGCGCCAGCTGGCTCGTTTCGCTTCGTTTCGCTCCTCCTCACTTGAGCACGGGGATGAGGACGGAACAGAGGATGATCATGAGGATGACCATGATGAGACAGGTCCACTTTCGCGTATTTTTCTGGTATTCCCTCGCGCGTTTGAGCTCGACGTGGCCTTGTTGAACGTACGTGACCGATTTGGCGACGTGACTCTCGACGTTGTCGATCATCTCCCCTTGCGCCTCGACGAGGACGCTCATGTCTAAAAAGACTTGGTTGAGCTCGAGAAGCTTGCGCTCGAGCTCGCGAATGGCGTGGTGGCGATCCTGGATCTCGTTCACCGTGTCGAGAATTTGCCCGCGGCCTTTTTCGAGGAGGGCGGTTTGGAAAATGGTTTCGCTTTCGCCCGTTTCAATCAAACGCTCCACCTCTCGCTCGTCGCACTCGGTTCCAGTCACCGCAAAGTACCGCCGCTCGACGATTTCCTTGTAATCCTCCCGTAAACGTTCGCGAAGGTTTTGAAATTCCCCCATCTGTTCCTTTAGCTTCGTCTTCATCGAGCTCGTGAGCGCCGAACGCGTCCTGTGTTCGCTCGACCCGACGTCCACTTTACCGCTCGACACGGCGCGTTCGTTATCCTGGTCGAGGTTTTCTAAGCGCAGTTTCGTTTCGCGCGCAATCTTTGACACGCGCTCTATCGTGGCGTTCATCCTCTCCTGGCGTTCCCGCATCTCCTCTCCTCGCGTCGATTGTTTCGACGCCTCGTGTTCTCGTTCCAGCTCGCGCAACGCCGACCGAATCGCCGTCATGTTTGACTTTATCACTTGCACGTCGGAAAAGAATGCGCTCATGACATTGTCGGCGGCTCCGGCATCGTCGCCGTCGCCGTCGGCATCACCGAAACCACTGGAAGACGCCGTCGGAACCGTCGAACCCATCTCAACGTCCCTCCGCCCTTCTCGGGGTCCCGGCGCGACGCCGTCGCCGTCGTACACGTTCGACGCGCCCACCGCGGCGAGAAGGTCATTCATGTCGATTTATACCCTATCTATCGCGTCCCCAGTTCGCCCGTTCGCGCGTCGTTCGCGCGTCGGAGTCGGTTCGGTTCGTCCCACCGAAGACCGAGGACCGGGCACTGAGGAGTGCACGACGCGCGAACGGACAGACGTGTCAACACCCCGTCGTGGACCGTCCGCGGTGCTCAGAGAAGGTCGCGTGAAAACACGCCGACACGGCGCGGGGTGTGAAATCATGATGGCGTTCAGGGGGGAAGGACGACCGCTGTTGACGCCGCCTTCGACGACGGCGACGACGACGACGACGAATGCGACGACGAATGCGAGCGAGCGTCAACACCATCGTCATCGTCCTCGAGTGTTGAGCGCGGTGGGCGTCTTGGGATTGATTGGGTGCGTCGCGACGGCGGCGTCGGCGGTGATGCGGGATGATTCCTTCGGGTCGTGGGGTTCTTCGTCCCCGTGGGGCGACGACGGAGGGAGACTAGGGATCGTGGAGAGGATCGTCGCGCGCGTGGGCGCGGCGAACACGTTGGAGCGAGAGTGGACGAACAGTCTCAACCGGGCGGATTGGAGACCCGACGGGGAAGGGTTTCGCATAGGTAAAGGGGAAGACAGCAATCCTCGCGTGCGAGCGGCGTACGCGTTTTTAAAACTCAACATACAGAGGTACTACCCGTCGCGAATCGCCCCGGGAAGCAAACCGTTTTCGGTGTATTTCAGCGTGGAAGACATGCCGAGAACGCAGTGTCTGAGTAGAAGCCGGCGCAAAAAAACGGGCCACTCGCACTGTCACTTTGACCACTGGCCGCTAGTGTTCAACTTTGGAAGTTCGCCGAAGGATCCGACTTTAATTCCAAAGATCGTCAGGGCAACCCCAATCACGATGACTGGTTGCGTGATGGATGCCATCGCGGGCAACGAGACGACGCTCACCGAGGAAACGAGCGTGACGTGCCCGTGGCTCACGTATCACAGCACAAAGTCTCTCGATACATTTTGCGACAAGGATGACGAAGGACACCAGTCGTTCGATTGCAAGTACTTAGGTTTATTTGACAAGCGTTACATGCCAAATCCAAAGGCGTACGAGTGGAACGCTTTGATTTCAAAAGCGTTTTGGAGAGGTAGCGATTATCCTTTCCTGCAGCCGTCGCTCGTCGGGGCTGCCGCAAAGCCGAGAAGCAGCGCCTTCTACAGACAGCTCAGCTCACCGCACAAAGTCGGCGCCGTCCGTGGGCTGTTGGCAGGCGACAAGATTGGCCCTCGACTCCGCGCCGTACTCATGTCCTTTGTACATCCTGAGTTGATTGACGCCAAGTTTTTCAACTGGAATCCAAAGGCTCAAGCGGGAAGGCCATTGCACGACATGGGAGTCGTCACGGATGATCACGTCGGTCTCGAAACGTTTGGAAGGTATAGGTATCAACTCGATCTCGGCGGAGGAGGAGGCACCACGTGGAGCGGCGTCATTCCAAAGCTTTCGCTTCCGGGAGTGCTCCTTCACCACGAAACGATGATGATTGATTCATACTTTCCGTTGTTGAAACCTTGGGAGCACTACTTACCGCTCGAGTCGGATTTGAGCAATTTGCGAGAACTCATCCAGTGGGTGGAGCAACACCCCAAGCAGGCTCAGATCATTTCTGACAAGGCGAGCGCTTGGGTGCGAGGCTTTACAAAGATGGGCCAGCAACTGCGATTCAACTATAAGAATGTCGTCATGCCGCTCGCCCGGGTGCTCGATCCGACGGGCCAGCTTAAACCAGTGCCGTTTACGACGGCGCACCCGACGCTGCACGACGTGACGTGGTGAGCGGGGGACCAAAGATTTGTATATCCTTCGGGATGAATGTGTAATAATGCAACTCTACAAGATGGCTAGCTATTCGCGAGCGCTCCTCACATCAAATTCGTCGCTTTCCTTTTCGCCTTAACGTAGCCCCTTAGAGCGTTTCACTTCCATGATGTACTCGTCGAGCGACTTTTGCGCTTCAAACCCGAGCACGCGCTTTGCGAGACACGTGCTCGCCAACGTGCCCTTAAGATCTTTTTCACGCATCGCAACGTTTTGTTGACTGGATGAAATCATATCCGCGAGCTCGCCGACGGTAGTGCTCGTACCAGAGCCAATATTAAAGGTGCGACCGACGGCTGTCGAGGTGAACGCGGCGAGGAGCATGCCTCTCGCCGCATCCTCCACGTAGACAAAATCTCTAAACTGCGTCCCGTCGCCCTCAACCTCCAGAGGCTGACCCGCGAGAGCAGAGGCGAAAAATCTCCCCGTGACGACGGCTTGGTCCCCTTCATCCGGTTCATTCTCACCGTAAACCATGAATAATCTAACCACAACGGCTTCGACGCCGTACATGGCGTAATAAAGCCGAGCCAAATCTTCACCCTGCGCCTTGGTCGTCGCGTAGGGCGTCGTCGTCGTTCTCAGATGCGTGTGCTCCTCGTCAAACGGCGTCGGTTGGTTTCCGTAATACGTAGACGACCCAGCGTACACGACACGCACGCGGTAATTCTTACCCTCCCGTTGAAGCTCCGTATCGCGAAGCCTGACGGCTCGCAACACATTTTCGGTACCCTTGACATTCGTTTCGACGCATGCGTAAACAATGTCATCCTTGCTCGAATCGAGTGTCGGTTTTACTTTGCTCACCGCCGCGAGGTGAAACACGTACGACACCTCCTTAACCGCGGCTGAAACGTCTTCGTACTTTTTCACATCCCCCTTGACGAATTCAAATCTCCCCTCCGTTTGCGCCTCTTGTGCGAATTTCAAACGTGATTCTGCGCCGGTGGATAAGTCGTCCAACACGCGCACGCGCAGACCGGCGTCGAGGAGCTGACGCGTCACCGCGCTTCCGATAAACCCAGCCCCTCCCGTCACCAGCGCCCAGTCGTCGCCGTCACCATTATCATCTTCCGACGCCGCCGCCGACGACGACGAAGACGAAGACGACGACGACAACGATCGCCTCGAACGCGCCGTCTTGTACGCCCCCGTCGCGTCTCCTCTCCCGCGAACCCGCACCTCTCGACAGGGGTCGCGTCTATCCAACCCGACGGCTTTGTTCCACGCCTCTTGCGTCACCCCGCAGTCTCGACGAGGCGCGCTCCCATCCAACACCACCGCCTCCCCGCCTTCGTAATCTTCATCAAAGAAGCCGCTCGCTAATGACGCTCGCAGCGCTTCAATCTTCCCGCTCGTCGACGCCGTCGTGATGAGCGCCAGCAGCGTCACGACGAGAGCGACCAAACACGCCTTGACCGTTCTAGGCGTCGGACCGCTGTAATTGTGCGAGTGCGGTCTCGGCATCCATCGCGGTTTCCTTCCCGGCGGTGTATCCGCGTCCGCTTTCGTCGTCATCGGATTCGTCGCGCATCCGTCCATCATCAGCGACGCTCCCGAAGCTCCCGACGAAGAGGTTTCGCCCGTCGTCATCATCGTGTTGTTGGTGTCATCCGTCGACGATACCCCGGTGATTCTCTGCGACAGCGACTCGGTGGAGAAGAATCCTTGGTGTTGCGCCATGATCGCGCGCGCCGCACCGCGAGCGAGCGATGTTTCGGGCGTCTCGACGAACGAACGAACGAACGAACGAACGAACGAACGAACGAACAAACAGTGCGTGAGTGAGGTTTTGGAATGAGACGCGATGAACCGCTTTGACGATTTGACTCGATTTGATTAAATGTCCTCGAGCGCTAATTAAATGTCATCGAGTTGGGTGAAATCAGCGGGAACGATGCGATGAGATTGCCAACAGTTGACGTATTTACCGAACGTGCGCTTCACCATGATGAAGATCCAATCGGACGTCGCGCCCACCTTGTCGGAGACTTGGACGTCGACGCGGGTTCGGCCGTCTGGCATGACGGAGACGCTCTTGATGACGTGACCAGTGTTGCGAACAAAGGCGTCGTAGCGGGTCAAACACTTGCCGAGAAAGTGGTCAAAGTGGTACATGTCGCTGGAATACCCAAAGTACCGCGAACGCTCCATGTTTCCGTGCTCGACGGCGTACTCCCACATCACTTGAACGCCGTGTTGCAGCCGAGGAACGTCAATGTCGCGCATCGAAAAGAGTTGTAAATCCACCGCATCTGTGACCGTTTGCATCTCGTGCGGCTGGAATATCGGACCCGGGACGTTTTGTGGGTTTCGACACACCCCGACGCACTTGGATCCGTTCTCTTTGACTGGCGAATTCCTACAAAACGGGCACTCTTCGCTCGTAGGCTTAAAGGCGCGTCGATCGATGACTTGCATCAGCACCTCCTCCGCCGACGCCATGGTTCCGGGCAAGTACCCCGATCCCGATATGTTTCTCTCCGTCGGCTCATCCGTGGACGACGACGAAGCTCGCAGCAGCGCCGGCATCGTCCTTCGCGCCGCGCTTCTTCTCGCCGATGTGCTTCTCTGTCGCTGTGACGTGGATGATGATGATGATGATGATGATGATGATGATGTCGAAGTTGCTCCCACAGACCTGGACGTCGCCACCGACGCGGCCGCCATCATGATCACGCGCGCGAACGTCGGTTCGTTTCTCGTCGCGTTACGCGAACGCCACTCGCGTGATGAAACCGACCGCACCGGCGCTCGTCGCGCACTGCTGTCGACAACCGAGTCAGACGTGTGCGTGCGTGCGTTTGTGCGTGTGCGTCGCAGATGAGCATAAACCCTCGTAAGTACGAGGATACTCCAAACCCTAACCCTCTACGCCTAAACCCTCGATTCCTTCATCGTTCGCCTTGACTGCTTGACAACGCGACGACGACGCGCGTCGTCGAGCATGCGAGGATTACGAACGGGTGGTGGTCGCGCGATCGAGGCGACGACGATGACGAGGAGGAGTGCGCGCGCTCGACGCGACGCGCCGTCGGGACGCGCGGTTGATTTCGGATTTCGCACCACGCGACGCACCGCTGGAGTGCAGCGCAACCAACGATGCGCAGCGGCAGCGGAATCTTGTTCGGGTGACGACGACGACGACGCGCGCGAAGAATTGGCGGTGGAACGGAAAACGAACTCGAAGGATGTGCGTCGAGCGAGTCGAGCGCTTTCGGGATGCGAATACGAGGTGATTCGAGTGCGCGGGAACGGAGCTTGTCGGCTTTCGGACGACGCCGCGTTGACTTCGGACTCGACGGCGCCGCGCTCGACTATGAAAGTGTTCGTGATTCCGGGGAACCCTGGGGTTCCCGCGTATTACGAGCATTTCGCGATGCGTTTGTGTCAAAGGTTGACGGCGAATGCGGGCGCCGAAAGGGATGTGGAGGTGGAGATTGTCGGGTATCTGGGACACACGGTGAAGGAGCGATTCGGTCGCAACGAATGGTTTACGTTACAAGAGCAAAAGGAACACGTTCGAGCGCACGTGCGACAGAGTTTAGCGGCGGAAGGTGGAAAAACTGTCGAAGCAATGGTGGTTGGGCACTCCATCGGCGCGCATCTAGCTCTCGACGCGATGAAGGCGCTCGATTCAGATTCTATTCGGAGCGTCGTCGGGTTGATGCCGTTTTTGCACGTAAACACGCAAAGTCCGACGCAAAAAATACTGGGCTTTGTCACCAGACTGTCGCTACTCGTACACGCCATTGGTAAAACGTTAGATTTCATCGGGGCAGAATTGAAGAGGAAATTGCTCGCGAACACGGTTGCAAAGGAGATGGATGCTAGAGCGGCGAATATCACGTCGTCGTGGCTGCGATGGCAGAGCTTAATCAACATGGTCTTCATGGGCCGAACAGAGTTTGAGCACTTGCTCACGCCCATCGATGATTGTGATTTGGTACGAAACGCTTGCGAAAAGAAGTCTCTATGTTTGGTCTACTGTCAAGGTGACCACTGGGCGCCACTGCATCAGCGAGACGTCGCGACTAACATGAACGTGCCAGTGCAAAGTATTGAAGACGTATCGGTGCGACACGACTTTGTCGTCAAGGATGATTCGAGCACATCTGTCGCGGATATCACGGCAGCGCTGCTGTCCGGTTGGCTTGTCGGTGAACCACTCTAGAGTAGTTTCATAAGTGAGGTCATAAAACCATCATTTGTATCACATGGTTCTACTACCGGTGGATGAAAAGTAGTGAGTTAACGTTAGGTAGTATTATTTATTAGCCGTCGCCGGGTTCCATTATTGGTAACGAGATCGTAGAAAATATCGGCCGCGGTTTGTCAACAATCATTTGTTGCAGTCGCGTTGAGCCTGGCGTCGAACCAATCTGCGCGCCTCGGCCGATTGTTCTCGCTTTTTCATCCTCTCTTTTTGCCTCTTCTCTTTCTTCCACCTCTCTTTTTGCCTCCTGTCTTTTTGCCTCCTGTCTTTTTGCCTCCTGTCTTTCTTCCACCTCTCTTTTGCTGTTTCGCCGCCGTCCTACGTCGTGCTCGTCGCGTTTTGACAGTGAGCGGGCCAGTTGGAGGACTTCCAGACGTACTCGGTGGCGATGAAGCAGCGACGACGAGGTTGTCTGGTGGTGGCGGTGATGGTTCGGGTGGTGGTGGCGGTGATGGTTCGGGTGGCGGCGGAGATGGTTCAGGTGGCGGTGGAGCTTGTTCAGGTGGCGGCGGAGATGGTTCAGGTGGCGGCGGTGGTTTCACCATCGGTGGCGGAGCAACAAGGTAATCTGGAACGTTCATAGCGCTCGCGGGCGAACCTGGGGCGTTTTGCGTTGTGCATCCAGCCGTTGAGTTTAACTTGAAGTACATGGCACTCCCGGGAATGCCATCTCTGTCGTGGAAAAGCGTCGAAGTACGCCATGCGGGAGCGTCAGGCGTGATACCGGCGAAGAGCGTACACTCATTTGGACGTCCGTTGGGCACTATGTCGGTTTCCTTGTAGTAGAACGCCGTGCATTCCGCGGTTTCGTCGCACGTCTTCATGCATGTTTGCACGCTGACGTGTGTCACAGCGTCTCGATGTGTGTGCACGCACCAGGCTGGTGCAGCCATCCACCCATCGCCGCTCGATTTCCACCAAGGGATAGCCGACGTTGGCCAAGGCGCCTCGCTGCACATGTTACATATCGGTCTTCCCCAGTTCACGTTCAAGGAATATGACACACATTTCGCAGAATTTCTACATGCGGCGCCGCACTTTTCCATCGATCCGTCTTCGATCTTTCCCTCGTCGGCACATGTGTAGCCCGGGGCGGAGCACCACTCATTATCAAGCGCTACGATTGTCTTTGGAATTGGGTTCCGACCATCCGTGTAACCAAGCGGCAAAATCACCCTACCACTCGGGTAAGGATCTGCAACGGCACCCGGTTTGTACGAGTAGCTCGAACCCGCACATTTATGTTGATGTGCGACGGAGCATCCACTCTTTCCACGACCACAGCTGATTTCCTCGGCATCACCAAGACGAAGTCTTGTCGACGCGTCAATTGATGCGGCATTGTTGCCGTTGAAAGACGCGACGTCGTTCGTCATCTGGGCTGTTAGGAGAACGATCGAAGAAACACTGAGCGCGACACACAAAGCAGATTTGTACGTGATCACTTTCTTTCCTCTCAGACGTTCTTCTTCGTGAGGTTGGATGGGAAACGTGCCATAAGTCGCCGATCGCAATGACGTGCCGATTCTATGCCTTGCTTGCGCGCCAACGACGCCGACCACCAAGGTACTGATCAAAACGAGGGAGCCAGTGATGAGAAGGCTGTCGCGCGGAGTGTTGGAATGTGTATCATCGTCTGTAGAGAGCAAACGTCTTCTCGAGGACGGCGAGGCAGCACTTCCCAGTGAGAAATGCAGCGATGCAAACTTCAGCCCGTTGTCTCCTGCTTCGTAAGCGCCGATGGATTGAGCGAGCTTGTCCAAAACGACTTGGCCATCTTCAGTGGTGATTTTGATGTTTGCGCCGTAGCCCCATCGAAGCTTGCCCTTTGCCTTGAAGGTGTACGATCCGGGCTGCGCGCAAAATTGTACTGATCTACTGATTCCCCAGTCATAGCTCGTTTTAGGCATGGCCACCAAGACTGAGGATCCGTCAGAGATGGACCACGCCATGTTGAAAGGGTCATCACCTCCGCCGTATCTCGTCGCGCCAACTTGAACCGTGGCGACTGTGCCGCAATCGCTGTCAAACTTGAAAGTGTCGAACGAAAACTCATCTTCGATTGAAACCATGGTGCTTGAAACTCTGTCGCCCACGAGCGCCGGATTATCGAAGAAACCGTCGCTGGGAATGTCGAGCAATTCGATACCTCTCGACGTGACGACGACGGAGAAGCGCTCTTGCGCGGGACCAGACGCAACTTCACCATTCAGTTTGACTGAGTACGGAAATCCGGGCGGTAAACACGCCGTGAGCGTAGAACTACGGTCGGTCATGGTGATTGTATGATGACCTACAGAATTCGTACCGCTCATGAGCGTCACGGTCAATTGACCGACTTCCTCGTCGTCGGAGAGAGTAGACTTTATCACAATGTCGTCACACGCCGGTTTTGCCAACTTGATGGTCGCGCCGAGTGTCGAGCCAAAATAATTCACGTCGTAACCTTGATCCTGACCAAACTCATTGTAGCCAAGGAATTGCACAAACTTGAACTCGACTTCTTCTCCATAAAACGCTACGTCTTTGCTCAAGAGATTGACAACCACGCTCACCTTCTGGGCGTTGTTTTCATCGGTACACGAAACCGCACCATGTGTATAATCGTTTTCCTTCGCGGCACTCTTTCCGCCGCAAATTTCTCCACGTTCAGTGATCACGGTGTACGACGCCTCTTTCGCGCGTTTGTACGCTAGAGTAATGTCGGAATCCACGAGGTTATCTTCGCCGAGAATGAAAGTGGCTGTAAGCTCGACGCCGTCCGATTCAAGCTCCATGGTAGATTTGCATTCTGGTCCCGCGAAACCAGAGGGACACGTACATACGCAGTTTTGGGCGTCAAAGTTGCCCCCGTTTGCGCATTCATCGATGCCGCACGTGTCACAACCGGGTTCCGTACCGTCACGATTGCCGGTACCTCTCCACGGCGGCGGGCACCGACAGAGACCGGTTGAGAGATCCATTTCTCCGCCGTTCAAGCACGTTGGCTCGCTGATGTCATTGGGATCATACAGACGAGTGAAATCAGGATCGACAGACATGAGATGACCCTCGATGCAACAGTCATTCTGTCCCATGCGAATGTACCCAAAACCTCCGTCATTCCATCTACTTCCCCAGCTGTTTTGTATAATCCAGTACGGCAAGCCGTCCCGGTTGCCCCATCCCACGAGAATGACTTCGTGGTCAGTTTGCGTGCAGCCGTTAGCGCACTTCATAATGTCTGTGCCGTGGTCGACTCTCGGTAACGAAGCCGCTCCGACAGTCGCGATTATGGCGCCTCCTCTCATAATCTCACGTTTTGCCCACGCGATTACCTTGGCCGAGTCCATCTTGGTGCTCGCGCCGTGTCTTCGCAAGCCGAGATACCTGTTTGAGCTCGTAGACCCCCATGTGACGGTTGACATGTTTGGCGCGTAGACGCGAATGTGCGACGTCGGTCGCGCTACGCAGTCTTGCGACTCGTACGGCTGAGTGTACGGAAACCGAGTTTCTGATACCATAGCCTGCTGAGAGTCGCGATACTTGTTCATGGCGCTGAATGCATTCAAGTCAAAACCGCCATTACACGTACCTCCCCAATCGCAAGACACGAAATGCTGCGGAGAAATAAACTCGTTGAACGTTCCCTTAGACAGCGCGCATAAACGGTAGCTGTACGCCCACGTGGATGCAAATGCCCAGCACGAGCCGCAATACGATTGACTCCCCGGCGTGGTTGCCACACAGTTTGAAAACTTCTTTCTCGAGTCCCATTCGCTCGGCAGTGCCTTAATTTCTTCCTCGCTCAACTCTTGCGGTGCCTCCACGTTGAAACCGGGTCCGTAGGAGTCAGTCGCCGGCATGTATGCACCCAAGGCGGCGTAACGCTCGTGGGACGTACGCTCTCTCCCGAGCGCGTCGTGATGCGCCTTCAACGCGTCGCTCATCTCCCAGTGCTCACCACTCACGTAATACTTCCCATCGGACGTCATCTCTCCTTCGACGCGGTCGATGCGCGACGACGATCCCAGTCGAGCGGCGAATCGGCTCCTCGCCTCGCTCGGCGAGACATCGGGAATGTCGCACACTGAGTCTGCAATGGAGACGTCCCTGTCCTTTCGTTTCGTGAGCTTGATGAGCGTATACGGCCCCCACTCCCCGACGGCAAGCTCTGGACAATCGAGATCATCGGCGTTGTGTACATTATCAACCAACACCACAGCGTGCGTCTCGGCTTTGCCCAGCGTCACGTTGCCAAAGACGTACTTGGCTTCGGTCACCTTGTAATAGTGATCCATCACGTGCGCCG
>Ga0255764_10001352_pt1 | contig 20887 bp, 9 predicted proteins | sample 071ome_30_FD_179964 | JGI IMG/M metagenome (GOLD analysis project Ga0255764, IMG submission 179964) | Coastal salt marsh microbial communities from the Groves Creek Marsh, Skidaway Island, Georgia - 071406AT metaG (version 2) | ecosystem: Environmental > Aquatic > Marine > Intertidal zone > Salt... | reverse complement strand
GACGATCTACGACGGACGACGGACGACGGACGGTTTGCGTTTCGCGCGGTCGTCGGGTACCCGGTCGTCGTCGTCGTCGTGATTACCGGCGCGGTTTCATTCTTCGCGATCGATGTTTGACTGACTTTTGGAGCGTTTCGTTTCGCGCAGATCTGATGGGTACGGCGGATCCGGTGGGAGAGACCCGCGACGGCGGGCGGGGTCTCACGCGTCGGGGACGGCGCAGCACCACCCGTACGGACGCGGGGCGCCGGCGGCGGCGGCGGTTGCGCCCGGCGGGTACGGGGCGCCCGGGCAGGCGGCGCCGGGGCAGACGGCGGCTGACTTGGCCAACCTTTTGAGACAGGTGAACGAGGCGATGGCGGGCGGCGGTGGGGCGGTGGCGCCGGGACCGCCGCCGGGTGCGCGAGGTGGGGGTGCGGCGAACGCGACGAGGGTCATTTCGGGCGCGGATCCGCGCGCGGCGAGACGGGCGAGAGCTTCGGCGGGACCGCCGGGACCGCCGGGGCAGCAGCAGCAGCAGCAGCAGCAGCAGTTTGGGGCGCCGCGCGTGAGCGTGCCTCCTCCTCCGCCGGCGGCGATGGCGCCGCCGCCTCCGCAGCAGTTCGGTGCGCCGGCGAGGTTTGGTGGTGGAGCGCACGCGCAGCCGGCGTACGGGGTGCCGGCGGGACCGCCCGGGGCTTACGGCGGCGGTCCGCCCGGTCCGCCGGGCGCGCCGGGCCTCGATCCCTCGGCGGTGACTGAATACGTCATGTGTCCGCCTGAGAAGGCGGGCAAGGTGATCGGTCACGGGGGTGAAAAGATTAACAGTATTCAGGCGGAGAGCGGGGCGAGCGTGAAGATTCAAAACCAGAGCGATGTCGGTCCGGGCCAGCCGCGTAGAATCACGGTTACCGGGGCGCCGGATCGCGTCGCGCACGCCGTGCGCATCGTAAACGAGCTCATCGCGCCTCCTCCGCAGCGCGCGGCTCCGACGTCCTCGGCGTCGACGGCGCGGGATCCAAACGCGGTGGAAATTTTCATCCCCGTCGATCCAGAGTGTTTCGGTAAGATTATCGGCCGCGGTGGCGATACGATTCGCCGTTTGCAAGAGGAGAGCGGCGTCCGCATGCAGGTGGACAGAACGAACAGTCGCGTGCAAATCATGGGCGACGCGTCCGGGTGCGAGGTGGCGAGAACGCTCCTGCAAGAAGTGCTCGATGAGGCGAACCAACCGGCGCCATCGGGGATCAAAACGACCGAGATCCCGGCGCAAGGACAAGAGGGTAGAATTATCGGTAAAGGGGGTGAAAACATTCGCAACATGTCGGCGCAAACCGGAGCGAAGATCACCATCATCAAGGAGACGGGCATGGTGAAGATTGTGGGTCCGCCAGAGTGCGTAGAGAGCGCGATTCAGACGGTGAACGATTTCATCGAGACGCAGCTCAATCCGGTGTCCTACAACGGAGGTGGAGGCGGGGCCGGAATCCCGAGCGACTCGGCGGGCGCAGCCGCTTACGATCCCGCGCCTACGGGCGGCTTGACGCCGTACAAGCCTCTTTGGGAGACGCACACCTCTCCAGAGGGCTACACGTACTTTTACAACACCTCCACTGGCTCCACTCAATGGGACGAACCCGAAGATTACGACGGTTTCAGTTGACGTGACAGTTGACGACGACGACGACGACGACGAAGACGACGACAAACTCGCGAGAGTTTTCGGCTAGGCGACGCGAAAACAAAAAAATTAGACTTGGCTGTGAATTGAGAGAATCGTTTCATCATCATCACGAAAATCACGCGCACGCTTTTATTCGTTTATTCAAACCCCAGTCAGAGCGCATCACGCGACGTCGCGCGCTGAAACGACGACGACTACGACGACTACGACAAAAAAGTTCAATTTGACTTGAATCAATCATCCTCACACGTCCTCGCGCGCCCGCGTTTTAACACCGTCGTCGCCATCGACGATCGCGCGCGCGATGACGACGATGTCACAACCGTCGACGCCGACGACGCAATCGATGACGTGCGTCGTCTGTCGCGCGACGGGTATCGACGCCTTTGCGCCGTCTGAAACTGGATTCTACGTGTGTCTTCGCTGCGGCACGCAAAGCCAACGCGACGCGGTCGAGGACGTCTCCGAGCTCGGATTCGAACGCACCGGCGAAGCGCTCGTCCCGGGAATGACGCCGAGCGCCGGAGGAGGCGGGGCGCGACGGATGGGTTTACGCGCGCGAAGAGGCGGAGGGACGACGAGGCGAGAGGAAGCCGCGGCTGTCGCGCGGGCGTTGCGCGAGCGAAGAGCGCCAAACGTGAGGAAAAGACGAGCGATGCGAGACGAACGACGGGGGATCGAGGCGTACGTGGGGTGTTTTCAAGAGTTGTTGATGGCGCAGTTGGATGCGATCGTCGGCGAACGCGGGGTCGATGCGGTGGTGGTGAACGCGGACGGGGTCGAGGCGACGACGCGGACGATTTGGGAGCGGTACTTGGTCGCGAGCGGCGCGACGACGGGATTCGTCGATGAGGAGAACGACAAAGGAGAAGACGATGTGACGATTGGTGTTGGTGTGGGTGAGAAGAAAAACCAAAAGAACGGCGGCGATGACCGCGGGTCTCTTTTGACGCGAATGACGAGTCGGTTGCCAATGTACGCGACGCTGGGAATGGTGTACGTCGCGTGCGCCAGACACCGGGAAGCGATTTTACCCTGCGATTTATCGCGAATGGCGATGGAAGGGACGATTCCGTATCTCAACGCGAATGCGATTTTCAAAAACAGATTTGGAGCGGAAATCACGCGAGAACTGCCGTCTGAGAATGCGTTTCAAATTACAATGGTTCGCGCGCCGACGCCAGAGCGAATCGTAGCGACTGCGGCGTACGTCGCGGCGAAAATAGGCGTGCAATTACCTCCGGTGAACGCCTCGGGTTTGTTGACGAGGTTCGTTCGGGAACTGAATTTACACGCGGGCGTGCAAGCCGCGGCGCACCGGACGCTTTCGCTGTATCTCTCCCCGGCGCTGTGGTACGGCGCGCCAGAGCGCGTCGGAACGCCAGAGTCGGCAGTCATGGCGACGTTGGTCGTCGCGTTGAAGATGCTCTACGGACTCGATGGGCGAACGCACACGGTGAAAGGACGACGACGACGACGATGCGGCGAAGGAAATGCGGTGAAAATCAGCACGCTCGACGTTCCCTCGACGGGCGCCGTTCCCTCGACGGGTTGGGACCGATGGGCCGAAGCGACGGAGGCTTTGGGCGCTCCTCTGCTTCCTTTGAGCGAAGAGCGCGTCGCGTCGCTCGATGACGCCGATCGGAACGCGTACGTGCGATTTTGCTTCCACGACGTCTTCGGCGCGCATAACGTTGGGTTTCCATTCGATAGAATTGAAGAAAAGCTGCTCAAACTCGTCCCGGCGACGACTTTGAATGGTGAAAAATTTGGACGAGGCGCGACGCGACGTCGGCGCGCGACGCTCAAGCCACCGGAACCGAGTCTGTACGACACGGATCCGTACGTGAAATTCTTAAAGTCAAAGCGCAGTCTGCTCGCAAAGTATGAGCGTCGAGTCGAAGTGGCGGTGGCGTACGCCGTCGTTTCGCTTCGAGAACGCGAGAGGGGCTTTGGCCGCAACGCGTCAGTGCTCGATCAATCGGCATTGGAGCGGGAAGCGTTCGCGCGAGCGGGCGGAGTCGCGCTTCGTCCCGTGACTGGACCCACCGCGGGGGCGCTCGTGAAGAGAATGGTGATTAAATTGATGTACACGCCGGATGACGAGCTCATGGAGGTCATGGGTGGTGTCGAAGGACGCCGCAAGGCGCGGCTCGAGCACCTCGTTCGCGACTTGGTATCCCAGGCGCAGCGACGCGCGGAATTCTTTGATTCCATGAAGTATGTCACGCGTGATTTCGTCACGCAAGAGGATGAAAATCTCATCTCGCAGTACTCGTCGGATGCCGGCGCGCTCCTGCGCGACATTCAGCGCGTTCTCGAAGATTTGACGAGTGAACAAGAGGAATTGGATGACGTCGTCAAGTTTACGCCGGAATGGAACGGGTACGATTGCTCATCCGCTCAAGTCGCCGACGCTCTCAGGAACATTCCAGTGCCACGAACAGCGGGGGAATACTTGTTAGCGAACAGGTTTCCATTCGATTCGTGTCCGGACGAGTACATCAAGGTTGTGCGAGCGCTCGCGAGGTTGGTTTGGGTCTCGCCCGAGTCGCTTCACGCGAGCGTCCAAGAGCTCGAATTCGTTCTCACGCGCGTAGAAAAGGAGATTCGCAAAGAAGTCGATACGAAGAGATAGACCTAGTATACCTGGTAGAAGATAGATGGATAGATAGAATGCGTGTTGTTGTACTATTTACATGACTCTATGACGTTGTCGTCGTCGCGCGCGTCGCGTTCTACATCTCATAGCTCACTCGCTCCGTTTCGAACGCCGACGCCCACTTTCCAACTTCGAGCGCTCTCGGCGCGAGCGAGTTTTGCTTGAGCTTTTAACTTATCCACGTAGTTCATCGGTGATTGATGTCGCGTGCCACTGGGTGTTCCCACTGAGTCCCAATTGCTGTGTACGCTCGGCGCCGGCGGAGGCGGAGGCGTGAAACCCGCCTCGTCTTCGTCGCTGTACAAAGACGGGGTGCGTCGAGTGCGCTCTTGCCAATCTCTTCTCCTCGAAACCGGTGTCGATCGCGCACTCCGACTCATGTGTAGACTTTTCTGCTGCGAGCTTCCGTTCCCACCGTCGCTCGATCCGTCGTCTTCGGGAACGGATTTCAATCCGAGTCGCTCGAGCTTTTCATCCGCGCTCATCTCGCCCATCGATTTGAGTAAATCCGAGCGCAAAACAGACGTGACAAATTTCGGTTTTTCGTTGGACGAACGCGGTGAAGAGCACGCGTCGTCGCTCTTCGCGGCGAACGCCTGTCGAACCTCTTTCGAGAGCTTATTCTTCGGATTGAGAATCGTTCCCGCGCTCGAACTCTTTTCGTCTTCGCGGTTGCTCTTTGAATTCCTCGAGCGCCTATCGCCCGCCCAAGCGTTTCCTCTCTCTTCCCAAGGTTGCATATGAACGGCTTTGACCGTGTTCACGCGCGCACCGAGATCGGTAATATCGCTGTGCACGCGTTCCGCCGTCGAACCGGCGCGCTCTGCGATGGCGAGAAGCTTGTCCAGTTGCGAATGGTAACCACGATCGGAACGCCTCTTTGCCCCTCCGCGTTCGACGAGACTGACGCGGAGATTTTGTTTTCCAACCACGTCACCACCGTCTTCATCATCACCTCCACCGCCGTGTTCTCCCACCTCTCCATCCTCTTCCTCTACCGTCTCGCGCCTTCTCAGCGAGGTTTCCTCCCTCGCCTGTCGTCTGAGTTCCTTGCGAACGCGTCGCTCCACATCCTCCTTTTTGACGACGTCACCTTTGCGACGCGCCGGCGCGCGGTCGTCATCGCTCCTATTACCGTCGTCGTATTCAGCGTCGTGGTAATCCCCGCTAGCGCGCGCGCGTTCGCGTTCGCGCATCAAGCTTTGTAAACGAGACGGCGGCGGCGTCGAATCGTCGCCAGCGCGCTCCTCGCGCCGCCGCCGAACGCTCGTCGACTTTGTCCTATTCTTCGCAACCTTGGCACTCGCCGCCGCGGAGAGCGAAGACGGCGGGAGCGTCTCCGAGAGCGCTTTACGCAAATCTGCAATCGTCGCGTCGTCGTAGCTCGTCCTCCTCGTCGGCGTCTCCTCCAACGTCTCCCCTTTGACGCGCCGCCTACGAATCGTCTCCTTTTCCTTCTCCACTCGTTCCACCTCTGCCAAACTCTCCCGACCCGACGGCGACGGATTCGTCACCACGCTCGCATCACTCGACGCCGCGTTCGTCATTGTCGTCGGCGACGTTCGTACCGTCGCTTCCGTCGACAGAGACGCCGACGCGGCGGCGGCGGCGGCGGCGGCGGCGTCAATTTTGTCTTCGCGCGTCGCGCCCGCTCGCGCGTCGACGGTTCCGCTCGGCTCCGAACCCGTCGTCGCCGTCAACGGGCGACGATCACCACCACCACCACCACCACCCCCCCTCAACGACTCGAACTCAACCGCCGTCGTCTTCCCTTCCTCTCGCTTCTCCTCCTTCAGCGGTTTCGTAACATCGCCGGCGGTAGTCACATCGGTAGTAACCGCCGCTCGCCCCTCGTCCTCCTCGACGTCCAAAGCCTTCCCGCGAGACTCCGCCAACCGCGCCAACGCCCTATCCATCCCCTCCTTCGTCGGCGTTCCGCTCCCGCGTCGTCGCCGTCCTAAACCTCCGTCCTCGTCGTCGCCGTCGTTTCTCGACGCGCACGCACCCATTTCGAGTCGCGTCGCGTCGCGTCGGGCGTCGTCTGTCTCGTCGTCGGGCGCCGATTTCCAATCCCAATCCCAAATTCCGATCCGAGTTTGGAGACGCGCGACGCGACCTCTTCCCCGTTTTGCGCGCGCGCCCGTCGACGATCGAATCGATGGGTGCGCCGACGCCGCTAGGCCGTCGCCGCTCGCGGTTCGCCCTCGCCGTCGCCGCGGTTCTCTCTGTCGTCAACCACCCATCCATCCGTCCACCCTCGGGTGCTTCCCACACGCGGCGACCACGGCGTAATAAATAGTATCCCAGACAGATTAACTACGGTATAACTAATCATACATTCATACGAGTCATACGAGTTAGAAGGTGCGAACGATGCCCTCTCGCGCGCACGACGTGTACACACATCGGTGAAACGTATGCGTTCATGTGTCAGATGAGTACGTATAGAGAGACAGAGATTGACCGTTTAATGTGACGATGTTAACCTCTGGTGACGTCGACACCGGGTAGCGTGTGTATTGTAACATTTTTAATACTGTTTGTTTGTTTGTTTTCAGGACTCGACGGACGGACCGGACCGGACCGGACCGAACCGAACCGCGCGGACGGACCGGACCGACGCGGACGTCAGCCGACGACGGCGCGAGACGCGCGGTCGATCGTGCGTCGCGTCGCATCGCGTCGCGTCCCGTCTGTCCGTCCCATCGCGGCAGTTCTCGCGGCGGTCCGTCGCATCCATCGTCGTCGGATTCGGATTCGGTTCGAATTCAAAACGGCATCGCGTTTGAAAAAGAGCTTCTTCGCGCGTTCGATTCGAACGCTTCGCGCGAGCGGGCGTGCGGTCGTTTTCTCGACGCGGAGCGCGTCGGGTTAGGGAGGAGAAGGAGCCCGGAGGAGATGTCGTCCGTCGTGTCCGTCGTTTCCGGCGACGTCGGCGGCGACGCGTCGTCATCGCCGTCGTCATCGAAGGGCGCCGTCCCGAGGGAGATCGCGGGGTTGGCACCCGGGGCGGCGGCTCTGGAGGATTCCGCGCACGCGTCCGATAAGGAACAACGCCCCGGGCGTGGGTCGGCGATGGCGGCGATGGCGGCCATGGTTGAGGCGAGCGGTGCGAGGGCGTTGGATTCGGCGGGTAAGACGGAGGGACTGGGCGCGGCGGGCGCCGGACTCGGAGAAGGTCGAGCGCCCGGGGGCGAAAAGGCGCACGCGGCGGCGTTTAAAGTTGGATCCCCGTCCGGAAGCGGTGGGTTGATTAAAGATGCGCTGAGATTGGTGGAGAGGAAATCGATGGATGGGAAGAAACGGATGGAGATTGCGCGGGTGGATGAACAGTTGAGTTTTGACAAGGGGTTTTATTTGACGATTCGAGCCATTCAGCTTTTAAAGGCGTCGGCGCCGGATGATACAATCTTGGTTGGGATTGCCGGTCCGAGCGGGGCGGGAAAGACTGTTTTCACGAGTAAGATTCAAGAATTTATGCCCGGGGCGGTGACGCTGTCGATGGACATGTATAACGACTCGAGCATGTTGTTGGAGGGAAACTTTGACGATCCCCGGCTGACGGATTATCAGTGCCTGTTGGAAAACCTTCAGGGGTTGAAAAAAGGAGAGACGGTTCAGGTGCCCGTGTACGATTACAAGCAAAGCAAACGCACCGGATATAACACCATCACTTGTCCAAAGTCCAAGGTGGTGATCGTCGAAGGAATTTACGCGCTGAGCGAAAAGCTTCGACCGATGCTCGACTTGCGCGTGAGCGTCACGGGAGGCGTGCACTTTGACTTGGTCAAGCGCGTCCTTCGCGATATCAACAGAAGCGGTCAAGCGCCGGAGAGCATCATTCACCAAATCTCTGAAACCGTCTACCCAATGTACAAGGCGTTCATCGAACCCGATTTGAGGACGGCGCATCTCAAGGTGGTGAATTCGTTCAACCCGTTTGCCGGCTTTCAAGACCCTACGTACATTTTGAAGTCGGATCGCGTCCCGAGCGAAGAACGCATCAAGTCCATCTTGGGCGACGGTCACACGTTCACCGATGAAGTCGAGACGGCTGATATTTATCTCTTGCCGCCGAATGAGGACCCGGAAACCTGCACTTCGTGGTTGCGCATGCGCAACCGAGACGGGCACTACACGCTCATGTTTGCCGAGACTGTGACTGATGGTCCAATCATGATTTCGCCGCGCATCAAATTTGAGGTTGGCGTGCGCATCCTCGGTGGTCTCATGGCGCTCGGTTACGTCGTCGGCGCCATCATGAAGCGACGAAGCAAGGAGTGGAGCGATGATTTGCTCACCATCAAGGTGGATTGGGTTGAAGGTCTCGACCGCTCGTTTGTGCAGGTGCAAGGGCGCCTCCGCTCTGCGGTTGAAGAGGCGGGTAAAAAGCTCGGTCTCAACGGAACCTACATTGCGCACTCTTACATCGAACAAGTGCAGCTCGAACAGCTCACCAAGGAGCTCACGTCGCTCACGGATGATCTCAAGGAGCGCTTTCCGATTACCGAGTCGATGCTCACGTCAAACACCGAGGCGTCTGACGATTCGAGCGAGGAAGATCGAGCCAACAGCTCTGGACGTTCGAACGGCGACGGTCGAAAACGCTCCCCCGGTGGCTCGGACAGCGGCGGACGCCCGCCGCATCCTCGTCGACCGAAATCGGCGGCGCCCACCGGCTGGGGCGGCTACGGGTTGGATGGCGACCATTCGTTTTACAACACGCCGCCGCCGCGTAGCGCGAGCCGCGGCCCGAGCCGAAGCGGACGCTACGAACAAGCCATGGAACGCATGGCGAGTCCAAGCAGACGCAATGCCAACCGCACGAGCCCGAGCCGAAGATCCTCGCCCACGAGCGCGCGAGATCAAGGCTTGGAGTACAAGTTTGACTGGCTCGCCAATCGCGTCGAGAAGCTCGGCGAGCTCCAACGCCAAGCCTCCGTGGAGAGCGAAATCCACACCCCCGGCGGTTCGCGAGTGAAAGAAACGGAAATGATTCAACGCGACATCGCCGCCGTGAACGCCAAAATGGATAGCATCATCATGAGTCTCCACAAGCAACAGCTCGACGTCGCGCGCGCCGAGAGTCGAAGCGCCGCCGCGCTCGTCCTCGGTTTCGCCTCTGTCGGCGCCTTTGCCCTCGGCGCCGCTTTTTTCGCCGGTTCCAAGCGTTGAGGCTGAGAGACGACGAACAAATCCTAAACGAAATGGAAAAATCTGCGCGCGCGTTTTCCGCGCGGCGCGTCCACGACCGAAAGAAAACCGTGTACATTAAACAAAGAGTCAAACAGCTGAAAACGTCCATCCTCGCAGAGCACGTTTGAGAGCGAGACACCTCGCAACCCTACCCTGGGCGTTTTTGACGATTTATGAACCGACACTACCCGAAAGAAAAGAATACTATATGTGTAAACAGTCATACGACCCTCACACCCACACCCCCCCACGACGGCACGCCACGCATCCTCGCGTCCTCGCGACCTCGCGCGCCGGCGGCACACTCGCGCACGCGACGCACGCGAAACCATGTTCGCCTCGACGACGACGTCCACGCAATTTTCCACCGCCGCCATCGGCTCCGCCCCGGCGCGCGCGACGCGCCGCTGCCGCGCCGCCGGCGTCGTCCGCGTCTCCGCCGCCGCGCAAACGCTCGAGGGCAAAGTGGTCGCGGTCTCGGGGTCAAAGTCCAAGACGCTCCTCGTCGAGCGCAAGGTGCCGCACCCGAAGTACATCAAGCGCGTCAACGCGAGCAAAAAGTTCATGTTCCACGACGAGGACGACTCGTGCAAGATTGGCGACAAGGTGGAGGTCGTGGCGTGCAAGCCGATGAGCAAGGCGAAGAAGTTCACCCTGGCGCGCGTGGTCGAGGCGTGCGTGAACGATTGCGCCGTGTGAGCGCGGACGCGACTCGCGAAGAAAGGGGGGGGTTTGAATGATGCGATGCGAACGCATGTAGTAGGATAATTTTAGCGGACGATTCGCGCGGGTCGTCCTTCGTCGCGCGCGGGCGTCGATCGCGTCGCCCGGGTCGTCGTCGATCGGGTCGTCGTCACCAGGGCGTCGGGGCTTACGTCACGCGCGACGTGAGACCCTAGTCCATTGTCAAACTGTTTGTTCATACCAGACGTTACACATGTGACAATGGCACCTTGGATGACGCGACGACGACGACGACTGGGCGGAGCGAGAGGCTCTCGGCAAACGGACGAAACTGGGATTTTTTAAAAGTGTAGAGGCGCGATGCGGATACCTTTGACGACGATTTCGAAAGGGTGCGCGTGCGCGTGACGACGACGCGACGGCGATGCCGTTTGATTGTAATTGAATGATTGAGCGCGAGCGTTTCGGATAATACTCTTCTCGCGCGTCCTTGTCCGCCTCGAATACGAATCAAATCGAATTACAACGACGCGGTGCGCGCGTGATTACTTTTCGCTCACTGTCTGCGAATGACGCCGCGAATGATTGTCAAAAAATCGGCGAGGTTTCGACGGAATCGACGCTTGTTCATTCGATCGACTCCCGCGGTGAGTCCGTTGGCCGACGTGAGGGCGACAAAGGCGTTTTGGACGAGCTCCGTCGACCGAGGGTCGGCGGCGACAGCGGCGACGAGGGACGCCGCGATCGTCTCAAACGCTTGGCGTTCGTAAAGAATGATTGGTAGCAATGCGTCAGCCGCCTCGTCGACGAGATCGAAGACAGCCTCTTCGTAAATGAGTCGTTGAAGAAGCAAGCGCATGAGGTGCGCGAGAATGCTCAAGCCTTCGGCGTTTGGCGCCATGTGCGCGCCGAGTCCCGGGCCGTTCACCTTGGCGCTGTTGCACTGAAAGGTCGCGAGCGCGCTCAAAGCAGTCATGCTCTCCTTGCTCACGGTTTCGTTGGCGTGTTTCAAACCGAATTCCAATGTGAACATGAGGGTACCGAAGAGGTTGGCTGGAAGTTCCGCCACTTTTTTCGGGTACGCCTCGAGCATGTACGCCAAGAGTTCAAAGTATTGTCTACACAGCTTGGGGAACTGCAAAAGCTCATCGGTGATGAGTGGGATGACGGTGTTGAGCCCAGTGAAGACGACGTGGGCGATGTCGATCCGCGACGCCAATTGTTGCGCCTGATCTGGCGGCGCCGATTCGACGATGGCGTCGTGCAGATTACCACTGGAGAGGTGCGTGAGCATGCGAAGCAGCGCTCGCACCTCCTTGTACGCCTCCTTGACCGCTTCTTGGCTCAGAGTCGCTCCGGTATTAGACTTGACGTTTCCACGGCCCGACTTGGCGTACATCTCGATGACTCTGAGACAATAACCGCAAATCCACTCGACTTGTTGAGCGTTGAGATACGGCGAGGTGAACTCGACAAACTCCTCGGTGAGACGCAAGAGCAACTTCATCACGCGCGCCAGATCCTTTGCCGAGTCTTGTAGCTTTAAGAGATGTTCCATGGCGCTACCGAAAAAGTTGAAAATCGTCGGCTGGCTCTTGCCGTTGGTCGCGCGCACGCATCCACGCAATGCTTCGAGAGCGGCGCACGCGCGCGCTTCACCCTCGGGATGATGCAAACCGGCAGAGTCGACGGAAACCGCGGCGATAACCTCACCAGCGGGACCGATGAGACTCGAGAAGTACGCATCGCACTCCGATGGATCGGTAATGATTGCAGAGATTCTCCCGATGCATTCGCTCAGCCCGCGATGGACTTCAGGCGGAAAGGCAACGATGCCTCGCTCGCGTTGCGCCCCCGCACAAGCTTGACGAAGCGTCATCCAAGACGGCATCGTGGAAAGATGTCTGCACAGCGATTTTCGACGCGTCAAAACCGGGAACAACACGAAACCGACAGTGTTATGCAAGCTCGTCTCACCAGACCACTCGCTCAACGCCTTAGTGCCGATTTGGACGAGCATGTCGAGCGCCTGCACACCACCGTTGTTTTCGCTAAACATTCTGCTGCCGTTGGCGGAGAGCTTGTTGGCAATTTCAGCGCCTCGTCGAACGCCTCCCGCTGCGGCATACACCGCCGCGTGTAAGTTGCCACCAGAATCTTCGGGTACCAAGTAAGTATCGGCCCAACGCGCGAGCGCCCACAAGATGGTTTCAAACAAGCGTGGCGAGAGCGCCATTCGCGTATTCGCGTTGAGCGCCAAGCAACCGAAATCAATCAGCGCCTTTGCGAGCTCAGAAGCACAGTCCGGAGTCCCAGCTGGGGTCGCCGCGGCGACAGCGGCGATCGAATCCGGAGGTATCGGCGTCTCTCCTTCGCCGTTATCCGCGAGCACGTGCGCGATGAGTCTCGTTAACCACCACAATTCCTCCAGCAGCTCGCTCGGGTCTTGTCCGCTCGACATGCACGCCGGCAGCGCAGTTCGCTTCTCAACCAGAATCTGTTGCAACATTGGAAGCGTAGACGCGGGATGCGCGCGCAAAACCTGGGCCGCGAGTTCGAGGCGCGCGTCGAGCGCGGCGGCGCCCGCTTTGCCTTCCTCCTCGTGTCCGTCATCCTCCTCGTGTGCACCCTCTCGCGCCGCCTTGAGTCCCGCGAGGACGTAGGCTTGCGAGATTTTGGCGGCACCCTCGAGGATGGCCACCGGCGTCGCTTGGACGTGATCTTCACCACCCGGGGCGGAGACACCCTTGTTGACGAGCGCGGACCACGCCTCGAGAAGCATCTTGAGGCAGTCGTCCACGACTGTGCCCTCCGCATGCACAGAGAGCGCTCCTTGGTTGAGACACTCCAGCGTGAGTTCACCGAGCAAATCGAGCGCTGTTCTATTCAAATCGGGACCTAGAGAGACGTTGGCAAAGTCACTCGCCTCGTGCACGGACGCCAAGGCGGACATGGACCGACATCCGTCGATGAGCGCGTCCTCGCCGGTACCTTCCATCGCGGCGTGAATACTCTTCGTCGCCGGCAGCAAGTATTTCGCGATGGCTCGAGCGCACCTCACAAAGTGTCCGACTTTGAGACCCATTTCGTCCGAATCTTTCGCAGGGAACACGCATCCGCTCAGAGTACACAAGGCACTCAGCGTCTTTCGGCTCGCACCGGCAACTCGTTGCGCCTCTCGTCCACCGCCGCCCAACACAACGTTCTCTGCGGCGGCGTGCAAATCAAACAACCAATCCAAAGCCCCAGGATTAAGAAGCACATCTCGCCACTCTATCCCGGGCGTGAGCTTGACGAATGCGTTCGCCGCGCTATCCGTCGACGGAAACGCTCTCCCTCTAAACCCGTAGCTCACGTCTCTATTAAAATCCCAACTCAACACACCATTCATCAACCTCAGCGCCGCCGCGCACGCTCCTCTATCGCTTCCATTGCCCACGCTTCCGTCCTCCACGCAAGCTTTCGCCGCATCGCATCCGTGAATAAAGAATGGCTTTAAGAAGTTCTTCTCCGCGCTCGCACGGCACCGTTCGTGTTTTTCCCACGTAGTTCCCAACTCGCTCGCCGTACCCGGCGCAAACTCGCTCACCACCGCCGCGAACACCTCCAACCCGATCGTCCGCGCGTCAGAGCACGAGCTTCCTTCACCACTCTTCGTTCTCACCGTGCCTTCGCACTCCGCCAGCATGGCCATCTTCGCGTTGTCGTCGGCGTCCACGCACGCGCGTTTAATAAACACCGCCGTCGTCGCGCTCATCTGGTTCCTCACCACCCTATCCGCGTCCGTCCGCTCCAGCGTCCACCGCAACGCGAATTCCCTCAATTCTCTCCGCGCGCCTTCGTCCAACGCCCCCCAATCTCGAAGCGCGGCGACGCGAAACGTGGCCGCCGCTTGAAACAACGCATCCTTCGCGTGGGCGTGCACGAGCACGCTCTTCGCCGTCTCCCTCGCGTCGGGACGCCGACGGAGGTCCAGCAGCGTCGCCTCCGCCGTCGATCGCGTCGATGCGTCCGATAACGCGCGCGACGCGCGCTCGAACGCGATCGCGGCGTCGTTCATCTTGTTCGGGCGTGCGACTGTGTGACGCACTGTCCACAGAGTTGACCGCGCCGCCGAGGTCAGTCGGTCAACCCCGACGCCTCGAGTGGATCGTGGACCGACTCGGATGTCGACGACGGATGCGCTGCTCGACGCGTTGGATGCGTTCGAGGGCGCCGTTGCGCGGTCGACGACGACGGGAACGGCGACGAGGAGGATGGAATGTGATGCTGCGAGTGCTAAATTGGAAAATCATCACGCATTCATCGGCGCGTTCGAGCGGCTTAAACGAACGATTCGGGACGAAGACGCGGATGTATTGTGCGTGTTGACGCCTCCGGAGGTTTCGGAGGCGTTAACGCGGGCGTGGGAGGCGGTGGAGGTGATGAAGTTGGGTGACGAGAGGACTGACGCCGAAGAGACAGACGTCGAACGCGCGTTCGGAGAGGTGCTCCATCGCGTCGTCGTCGCCGACCGAGAGTGGGCTCGAGAGAGTGGACGACGAGTCGATGTGGAAACAGCGTCGTCGCACGAACGGGCGAAGGGTGTGTTGGGGATGTTTAGAGACTTGGGATGGAGACGCGCGTTTGACTTTGGTGACTCGAGCGTAGCGACGTCGGCAAAGGCGTCTTCAGGTAAGGAAATCCGGAGCGCGTTGAGCGCGTACGTCGATTGTTACGGCGATGCATTCCCATTGGATGCGTTGTTCACCGTGGGGGCGTGCGTGCAGGCGTCGAGAACGCCCGAGGCGATCAAGAATTGGATTGGTGAGACATTGCGAGCCGAAGCGTCGCGAAGCGACTCAGGCGGCAAGTCTCTCTCGCGGATTTTGGTTGAGAAAGCGCACGATGGGTTGGACAATTCTCTTGATGAGGAAAATTGGATCGAGCTAGATGCTCGGCTCCGAGGTTGGCGCGTGGTCAACGATGTGTACGCGTCGCGGTCGACGTCAGACGACGAACGCTTTGGCGTTGCCGGCGACGATTTCCTCGCGCCGCTCGAGTTGTTTCTCGAACGCTACGAACATCTCGTTCGAGTGGTGTGCGATGAACGTACCGCTGGTCTTTTGCTGCACTGGTGCGCGTCCTACTTTTGTCCCGCGCTCGGATGGAGACGTTCATGGAGAGCTGACGCGCTGCGAGTCGCTCACGCCTCGACGCCGGCGGACGCGAACACGCCCCAGTGGAAGATTTCCCCGGGAGGAACGGTCGACAAGGTCATCTGTGTCCTTGAAAGCGTCATTCTACGAAGAAGCGTGCCGCCATCCGACGATTGGCGGAGCATAATCGAGTCAATTGTCGAGATGGCGCCGGCGCGTTCTCGACTTGAGTTTCTCATCTATTTGAGTTCGCGCATCCTATCCACGGGTAACGAAGAGGAAGAGAACGCTTTAGGCATCAATACAGATCGACGCTGCGCTCTGTGCGCGATGTACGTCACATTAATGAAGAATTGCTCGCTCGAAATCGCCAAGGATCTGACGAATGGCGATGGAGACGAGGCGGCGTCGCACGTTGCCATTGCAACCGACGCCTTCATCTCGCTCGTCGAGACCATTCCCACGCGACGCGGGCACCAAGCGCACGCCATGGCAAACTTACTATGCGCCGTGTACAACGCCTTATACACCCTCGCGTCGACGATGCGCGCGTGTGAGGGTGCGCAGAAATTTGCCTTTCCCAAATCCGCTCGCGTGGACGCCGCTCGCGTACGCGCCGCCGTCGCAACTGCCACGGATGCGGTGAACGGCGGAAAACCCACGTCTTCATCCGTGCCTTGGACCGAATTAGAGTTTACCCTCGGTTCGATGAACTTTGCCGCCGAGCGGCTCTTAGAAATCTTGTAGCTCGTAGCTTGTTACTCAGAGTTAGTTAACGAAACAGTCAGTCGGTCAGTCCTCACTCTTCATCGCGTCGTCCCATGCGCGCGACGACACCAACCACACATCGCGCGAGCGCGCACGCCGCGCATCGCGTTCACACGTCTTCGCGTCGGATCGCGTGTCGCGCGACGCCACAGCGTCGTCATAATCGACTTCCGGTTGAAACTGCTGACGCTAATCATGATGTTGTTGATCTATCGACGCCGCACTCGCGCCGTCGAGCGATCCTCGGAATGCTGTGCGCGTGCGGAGGATGCGCCGGGTCGTCTCTGATAGATCCACGCGGTGCCGCGGAGGCGATGGTGAAGCTCGTCGAGCCTGAAGCGCGGTTGGAGGAACTCTTTGACGTCGAACGCGAGGCGCGTTTGGACCAAACCTTTGCGAAGGGGATGAACACGATGATGGGTGGTTTCGAAGACGCCGTGCGCGAGCGTAAACTAAAGCTCTTCGATACGTTGCTTGAAGGCTACGACGGGGCGGAGGAGGTGTCTATATGTGAGATTGGAGCCGGGACGCTGCCGAATGGAAAATATTTGGCCCGCGCCGAGCGCGGTCCCAAGAGAATCGACTTGGTCGCCATCGATCCGAACGATTCAATGCGAGCGTACGCAGAGGAGAATTTAAAAGATGTGCAACTTGCGAACGATCGGGAGATTGATTTGCGTTTTCGTCACGGTGTGGGCGAGGCTTTGCCGCTCGAGGATGGGAGCGTCGACGCTTTGATTAGCACGCTCACCTTATGCTCGGTTCGCGACCCAGAGCAGACGATGAAGGAAATCAAACGCGTTCTCAAGCCTGGTGGGAAGTTTCTGTTCCTCGAACACGTGTTGAGCGAGTCGGACCCTAAGTTTGCCGCTCTTCAGGAGAAATTAACGCCGATGCAAATTCAAGTTGCCGATGGATGTCATCTCAACCGAAGAACGCTCGAGACGATTCAAAACGCCGGGTTCAAGCGCGTTGATGCCGAGTACTACGAGCTGGATGGATTCTGGGTCATAGCACCGCAAGTGTGCGGTATTGCGGAGGCTTGAGGAGATGTGTCTGTTGTGATATTAATGTATTAAACTAATTTTTGGCGGTGGCAAAGTCGTTTTGTAAATGCTTGACGAGTAAACACTTTTTGAACAAACGATATTCCACTGCCGTTCTCAAACGAGCCGGAGTCTCTGGGTTGGAGAACAATTTTTCATCCTCTTCGATGTTCGTCTTGAAAGACATCAACACCTCCTCGCACCGCTTTTTGATGGCGTGCATCACTATGTGGTCGGCACTTTCATTCGGCATCAACGCCTGCGTAAAGTGTCGGAACATCAACCAGAGCGCTTCGTCGTAATCTAACTTCCAACCCACGCTCGGCCCCATCAACGTCGACTGTATCTCACGAAGCTTGAGTTCCGCGGACTCATCCACGGACGATCCTCCGGAAAGCCCGACGATGGAAGCGCGCTCTCTTGCTCGCTGCTGCGCCTCGAGTTCGTCTGCCACACCAATCGCCGCCGCTTTATCCAAAACGACCTCTCCCGTTTCGCTTTTAAACGTCTCCGCGAACCACGTCGCGGCATCGCGCAGCGAGCTCCACAACTCAACGCGATCGAACGGATTCATGCCTCCAACGAAACCCATGTGCACGAGAAAAGACTCAGCCGGTTCGCACGCGTACCGCACCTTGAGCTCGTCGCCGGGCTGCACTGTCGTCAACGCCGTCAACGCCACCGCATCCCCCGCATCGTTCGCGTCCCACTTTACGTTTGCATCACCGTGTGAGTGATTCAACATGTCCAACATTGGCGCCAAAAAGCTCTCCCCACGCTCTAAATCCACCGCTCGAGACCGCACGCAACTCAACGCCCACCGAAACAGTTTCGCCCAGCTCTCCTCGCCGTACTTTTCCTTCAACTCTCTCTCCAACCCCAAATCTCTCGCCTTGGTCTTCGCCGCGTTTCCTATCGCTCGTGGGAATTGCATCTCCGCAATCTCTTCGTTCGTCCACGTGAACACTGGTCCATCGACGTTCCCTGGAAGCGCCGCTGCGTACGCCGCCCAACTCGTGACTTCGCCCGCTTCATCTTTCATCAGCTTCCCATCTTCCGCCTCCCATCGAACCAACGCCAACGTCGCCGCCAACCGATCCGAAGGCGTTCTAAACGTCTTACTGCTATCCACCGTCCCGTCATCCAGCGGACAGACGTTGACGCCGCACTTCAATCCGGGCGTGCCGAGGCAGGCTGAAAAAGGTACTTTAAAGAGCGTTTCTCCAGCCTTTATCGGTCCCGCGGATGCGCATTTCACCGAGCGCGCGCCCGAGGATTCGTCGGTGACGAGATCGACGCGCGAGGTATCGATCCCGCGGGCGTTGGCCCAGGCGATGAATGCATCGGCGATGGTATCTGGCATCGCGTGGGTGGGTGTGCGGAATCTGCAAACGAGGGACCCTGTGTTGGTTTCAGTGATGATGTTTGATTACACAGATTCTAAAAGAAAGGAATGCTCGCGACCGATGGCGCTGAGCGGCGTTCGCATGGATGACGAAGACGGGGTTTTCGCACCCGTTGCCGCCCCAGCACCCTGAGTTTCGGAGAGCACGGCGTCGAGTTTGGTTTTGAGCGCATCGATGCGACGGGCGTCGTCGAGCTTGAGCGATTGGAGTTTGCGGAACAACATCTTTGCGACACCCTTGTAATACAGGGCGCGTTCCTTGGTGGATTCGCTCACCGAGAGGGCGACGTCGGCGGTTTCTCTCGCGGCTTCGATCGTCTCGGCGTAACGCTCCGGTTCCGTTTCGTGTGTCGATTTGGAATGAAGGATTTCGCGCGAAACCTTGGCAATTTCCTCTTGCAATCGCACCGCGTACGCCTCGGTGTTCGTCATCTCTCGCTCAGCGTCGGAAACCTCTTTTGTGAGAAATTCGGCGAAACTCGCTTCGGGTTCTGACGTGCTGGGTTGTTTGCCGTCTGTCGTCGTCGCTCGCTCCTCGATGATGGAGGCATTTTTCTCCTCGCGTAAATTGTCGAGCGCTCGCTTGAGATCCGCCACCTCGTCTCGCAGCTCCTTGACGAGGAGGGAGTGCTCCTCCGCAGCCGAAGAGTTGGAAGAGAACGGATCCTTCATCGAAGCGATATGCGCGTCGTGCGCGCGCTTCAATTCAACGCGAAGTTCTTCAATGGTAATCTCCAGAGCGCGCGTCGCACGTTCGTACTCGTGCAGCCGAGATTCCACGAGCTGTCTCGCCTTGATTTCCTCGCTCGTCTTTTGCAAGTTGGCCTTGTACTTGCACGCCAACGAGTAGTTTTCATCCTTGAGCTTTTTCAATCGCGCAGTCGTGGACTCCAACTTGGATATTTCCGATCTAAGTCGCGATCTCTCGGCTTGAAGTCGGCTGATTTCGTGAGATTGACGAGATGTCAAATCAACCAAATCCCGATTCGTCGCCACCAAATTCGCGACGCTCTTCTTGCGAGATTCCGTGGTCGTCGAGCGGGCTTTCGTCGCCTTGACTGGGGTTGGAGAGGAAAAATCTTCGCTCTCTGACTCTTCGTCCTGCATGTCCACCTCGGTTTCTTCCTCTGCGAGTCTCGCCGCTATGAAGGCGTCGTCCAATTGAGAGAGCAAATCCTGTTCCCGCTCGTGCGCCATGGATAGTTGTTGCTGCAAGTGCGCGCACTGCTCCAGCGCCCCTTCGAGCTCAGTCGTGAGATCGACTAATTTGTATTCAACCTTGCCCGCCGCCTCGGCGGCGTCTTGCTGCGCAGTGTGCATGTCGACGACGGCTTTCTCCTTTTCCACGCGAGCCTGTTTCAATTCGTACTGCACCGCTTCGAGCGCGTTGGTGAGATCCTCTACATTGACGAGCGCCGTGGAGAGATCGCGTTCGAGTTCGTGTCGCTTGGATGAGCCATCGATGCTCACGCTTCTCAAAGACTCCTCAAACTCGAGCTTTTGAGCTCGGGCGTGGGAGAGCTCTCTTTCCGCGCGCAACGCCGACGCCTCCTTCTCCGTCGCACGCTTCTCGGCTTTCACGAGCGCCACACGAAGTTCATCGAGCTCGGTATTCTTAGCCTCCACCAAGGCGTAGACATCAGACTCAGCCTTTGAGTTTTCAGCCCGATGGAGGACGATTTCACCCTCGGAACGCTCGAGCGCCTTGCGAAGTTCCTCTTCAGTGGCTTTGCGCCAGGTGATTTCGCGTTGAGCGTTTTCGAGTTCCTGCTCCATGCGTTCGTATTCGGTCTCGTAATACGTCTTCTCATTGGCAATCTCTTGAACTTCATCGAGACACATTTCGAGTCTTTCAATCTCCGCTCTCGCTTCCTCAATCTCCGCTCGAGCCTCGGCGAGTTCCGCCTCTCGTTCCTCTGATTTCACCTCGTGCGCGCTCGTCGCCAACTGGTGCAAGAGCTCCATCTCTCCCACCTGTTTCTTTTCGTCTCGGTTTTCCCTTCGCAATCGTTCTACCTCGGCTTCAAGCTCTAAAACGCGTAACTGCGCCTTTTGTGCCTCTTCCTGCGCCGCGCAACGCTCCGTCTCAGCCTTGGTACATCGCACGTTTGCTTCGTCCATTTTCGCCCACACGTCTCGCACGCGTCCAATGTCTTGCTCGGCCAATCGCACCTTGCGCGCGCTCGCCTCGATTTCACTATCCTTATCTTCCAACTCGAGCTCTAATTCGTGCACACGAGCCTTGAGTACCGCTTCGCGCTCCGTCAACTCGACGAGTTCACGGCGCGCTTCCTTCGTCTTGCGCTCCTCCAACAGACGAAC
>Ga0255764_10001303_pt1 | contig 21399 bp, 20 predicted proteins | sample 071ome_30_FD_179964 | JGI IMG/M metagenome (GOLD analysis project Ga0255764, IMG submission 179964) | Coastal salt marsh microbial communities from the Groves Creek Marsh, Skidaway Island, Georgia - 071406AT metaG (version 2) | ecosystem: Environmental > Aquatic > Marine > Intertidal zone >... | reverse complement strand
CCGCCGCCGCGCTGGCGTCCACGGCGCGCGCTTCGACGGCGGCGGCGGCGACGGCGGCGGCGTTCGATGCGTTCTCCTCGGCGTGCCCGCCGCCGGCGTACACGTGCGTCAGCGCGAACCCGACGGTGGATGACGCGACTCGATGCCACGCCGAATTCGATTGTCGAATCGTGTGCTCGCCGTCGGCGACGTGCGTCGAGACGTTTACGATTGCGCGCGGGGAGGCGACGATTCCGTCTGGGATGACGGTTGGGTTCAACGCGTCGACGGATGACTCGGCGCTGGGACCGACGACGTACGGCGGGGACTCGAGCTGTAGCGCCGTCGGTTGCGACGCGTACTCGACGCGACTGACGCTGCAAAATCGAGAGCTCACCGAACGGTTCGATGGGCCTTGGTGCGACGTGAAGGAGACCCCGTCGAGGTGTGCGTTGGATCGCGTGCCGAAAAAGACGCGTTGGACCGAGTTTACGGTGACGATGAAGTGTAAGAATAAGATTTTGCCGTGCGGCGCCAGGCTTCGCGCGGATGTGGATTTTTTAGGCGTCGTGGAGCGAGAGCCGCAGATGCCGCCGCCGCCGAGCCCGCCGAGTCCGCCGCCGAGTCCGCCAGAGCCGCCGAGCCCGCCGCCACCGCCCGGGGCGTTCGCTCCGGGTGGTGCCGGGCGAGAGGTGGTTCGCGTCGGGTTGGAATTGGCGCTCGCGGGCGTGGCGGCGTACGCGCTCGCGGGTGGGATTTACGTCTTCGCTCTGCAAAGAGGATGGGTCGAGGGATTCGCGGAACCGTGTTGGGATCGCGAAGGGTCAGGGTGTGAGATTTTGTGGTGCTGGTGCGTTCCGGCGTACTGGAGACACTCGGACGAGGAATGTCTCGCGGCGTACGAATCCGGAAGCCGCGTCGCCAGACCGAACGACGAAGAAGAGGCGACGCAAACGACCGCACCGCTCCTCGGCGGGGAATCCGACGACGACGAGTTGTCCTCGTCGTCCGGTTAACGACCCGGTGTACGAACAATCCATAACGTTCTCGCTTGATAGCACGATTAGATGCATGTAAATTCGTCGTCGACGACGACGAGCCGACTCGACTCAACTTTAACTGTCCACAGCGAGCCACGAGCGTCACATCGCGCGCGCGAATCGAGTCAGCGCCGGCGCGATTCACTCGAAACGATCGCGACGTTCTTTCTCCATCGGCGCGCGATTCCGCGTCCGATAATCCTCGCGTCACCGCTCTGCTCGAAGTCGGCGTCGGCGTCGCTCACACAGGCGATTAGAAACCGTTTGTCGAGTCGCACCTTCGTACCGACACCGCGAAACGTGTCCCCGCGAACGACCACCGAGCGTTTCGATAGCGGTTCGTTCGCAATGTCGACGAGCCCGACGCGCGAACCGGAGGCGAAGCGCGCGCGAACGATGGTGACGGCGGCGGCGGGTGCGGACGATGATTTGAAACCGACGACGACAGCCGACGCCGTGAAACCACTGGATAACAGTTTCCTGGCGTCCCTGCACGCCGAGCGCATGCGACGACGCGGACTCGACGTCCCCGTTTCAGCGTCGACGATGGACGGAGATCGGCGGGAGAAGAATCGGGATCTCGCGCGGGCGATCGCGACGCACGCGGCTGGGTCAAAGGCGACGCCGGAAACGTTGGACGAGTTGCGAACGAAACGGAGGGAAGCCGAGACCGCGGCGAGAGCGGCGTACGAGACTGTGAACGTCGAGAGCGGTGATGTGCGGTTATTGACGTACAACGTGTGGTTCGGGGACGTGGCGACGGTGGAGCGGCTCGAGGCGCTTGGTGCGGTTATCACGGAGTGCGATCCGCACGTGTTGTGTCTGCAAGAGGTCACGCCGCAGGCTTTGTTCGTGCTGCGGGACCAAGAGTGGTGGGAGAAGTACTCCGTCGGGCCGTCGCCACCTTTACAAGACTACTTTAGCTTGATGCTCTTCAAGCGCACCGTGAGCGGACCGCTCGTGAAGCGAGAGAAGTATCCTTTTAGAAATTCACGCATGGGACGATACCTGGACGTCGTGAGCTACATGCGAGATCCGACGAGCAAAGCTTCGCTCGCGGTCGGTTCATCGCACCTAGAATCATACATCAACGCACGAGAAACAAGCGCGGAGGAACGACGCGTACAGATTGCGGAGTGTTTCTCGTGGCTCAATAAGCACGGCAACGCCGTCTTCATGGGCGATACCAATTGGGACGACAAGGACGGCGACGTGCCAATGCCCGAGGGCTGGTGCGACGCTTGGCTCGAGTTGCGACCGGGTGATCCCGGGTATACGTACGACGCGAAGTCTAACGAGATGCTCCGAGGCTACCTTCGGAAGCGGTTGGATCGAGCCTTTGTCAAGCTCAAGGATTTCGATTTGAAGCGCATCGAAATGGTCGGCACCAAGCCCATTCCCGGTGTCACGTACCGCAAAACCGTGAGCAACCGCGGCAAGTCAGAGATCGTCGAGCTTCCCGTGGTTCCAAGCGATCACTTTGGTTTGTTACTCACGTTGCGGGCGAAGAAACGAAGCGAGCCAAAACCCGAGGTGGATGCTGTAGACTTGACGTAGCCGTCAATCATTCATTAATCGCGCGTTTAAGAATCGTGGAAAGTGTTCTTGTTGCATGGTGAATCTCTACTCGTTTTTCCTACTATGTTTGCTCGATTGCTCGCATCACTCGACGATGCCCTCCGCCTTTTCGTCCTCTTTGATTTGCTTTTCGAGCTCCTCGATGTCTTCCTTTATCACCTCCTCTTTGATGTGCTCGCGGTTAAACTTGAGCTCGTGTTGCGCCCGCTCGAGCTCAAGCTCAGTGACCCTCGACTTATGACGCAGCAATTCCATGTCCTTCTTCACACTTTCGAGTTCCTTTTGACACCCTTTACTCGTGCTCACGTGCGCGTCTGTCCGTTCCAACTCCAACTTTGCCTCCTTCAACTCGTGTTTCATAGTCTCCGATTCCGTCCGCAGCGAATCCATTTCTCGCACCACGCGCTCGTAATCCTTATTCTTCGCGAACAGATCCCTCTCGAGCGTTCCCATTCTCGCGCGCGCGTCTCTCAGATCCCCCTCCAACCCGTCTCGGTGTCTTCGCACCACGCGTTTACTCAGCACCTCCTTTCTCGAGTAATACGTAAACCAAAGCATCACGACGCAACACACGCCGATGATGTGCCAAGGGTTAAACGTCCGCTCAATCTTTGCAATCGTCGCGTTTTTCCGTTTCTTCTGCGCCGCATCACTGAACGGCATGAGTCCAGGCGCCGGTCGAACGCTCGGACCTCCATCCACGGTTGCGCCTCCCGGGGCGAACGGCGCCGGTCCCGGCGCGGCGTAAAAGTCCGCATCGTGCGTCGCACGGCGTCGCATGACGCTCTGTTGATTTCTCTCTCGCGTACTCGCGTTCCGCGTCCTCCGCGCGTCGGTCGCGTCGGTGTGTGCCGGCGGTTTCGATTCGCGATCCCAACGTTCGTCCGAGCGCAGTTGACAACGCGTTCGTTCGCGCGCGTCAGTGTTCCTCGCGACGACGCGCGCGTCGCGACGCGCACGGGCGAGACTCGCGGGTTGGAACCGCGCGAGATAAATACAATGCACGCATCCGCGGTGACGTCGACGATGGATGCCGTCGCGGTGACGCGTCGCGGTGGTCGAGGATGGCGCGTGGGTAAAGGAGCGGGAACGGCTTTGATGCGCGTGGGAAGGGTGCCGACGACGACGTCGGCGACGACGTCGATGTCGACGCGTCGCGCTCGTGTTGGGAGAGGAGGGACGACGATGCGCGCGGATGCGTTCGAGACGTCGAGCGGGGATGCGCGTCGCGAGAGAGGCGAGCGCGCGATGGCGGCGAGAGGGGCGGTTGGACGCGCGCGAGCGACCAGAGCGACCGCGGCACTTCTCGTCGGTATCTTTGCGAACGCTTCGTTCGGTGTTGCGTTCGGTGTTGCGGCGGATGGAACGATGGTTGACTCGGCGAGTGAGGCGGTGGTTTCAGCGGCGGCGTCGGCGGTGGCGTCGGCGGTGGCGGACGATGACGAACAGAGGACGGGAGCGTTGGCCGACGCTGAGTCGCAAACCGCGCCGAGCGTCGTCATCGACACAACTACGGTTGCCGCTGCGGTTGCGGGCGATGAAAGCAACAAGGATGGGGAGAAGGAGAAATCGAAGCCTGATCGTCGCGGGAAGATGAAGCAGCTGCAAGACTTGCGATCAGAGCTGGAGATTAAAGAGTTGGAGTTGCAAGCGGCGGCGAACGATTTGCAAAAGAGCGACCAGACGGTGCAAGTGTTGCAACAAGAGCTGGAATTGAAGAATAAACTTCTCGACTTGATGCGAAAGGAGAGAGACAAAGCGATAGAGGAGGCGCAATTGGCGAGCGGGCTCTGCGCGCAGGTGGGTGGCGGAGGCTTTTGAGCGAGAGATTTTTGTAATTCAAGACGACGCAAACGATGTAGCCATGAGAGCGCGCTCCTCACAAGATGTCGCAAATACTCGAACCCGAAACAGAGCGACAAAGGCGACTGCTCGAGGACGAACTCGGACGGCCGCTGCACGCGCTGCGCGATGATGAACACGCTGAGACAGATGAAAAGTTTCGTCGCGATGTCTTCAAGTACTTCGAGTGCGCCAGAAGGTTACTTTCCAGCACTTCGCTTCGAGAGTACATCGCATCCAAAGGCGGAGAAACCATCACGCTCTTGCTCCCGGACAATCTGACGCTCAAACAGGTGATGGAAGAACTGCAAAAGTACGAAATCAGCAGTACGCCGGTGATTCGCGAGAGCGAAGGCTCGTTCAAATTCATCGGTTGGGTGACCGCTTTTGATTTTCTCTCGACGTTAGTGAGCGAACTGGTAGCGTTCAAGCCGGTTCCAGCAGATTTGGCGAGTCAAACGGCGAAACTGTGTGGGACCCCGCACGTGCATTCGGCTTGGGGCGTTCTGAGAAAGGCGGTGCCAACGGTGACGTCCTCTGAGCGTTTGGTTGGAGTCGACATTGATGAGAGAGTGGTCCAGTTGGACAATGCTCGGCGCCGATATATCGAATCCATCTCTGCGGAGGATGTGGACGAGGCTTGCCGCAGAACGCTCGCCAAGACGCTCGCGGAGGCGCGAAAAGTAACGCACAGTGAGGAAGACGGTAGAATGATCAATCGTGTCAAGACGTCGGACTCAGACATGCTCGATCTCGTTCGATCCGCAATGCTCCGACACATCGTTTCTCCGGGGGATATCGTCGCGCCTCGCAAGACGAAGCCCTGCCATAGAGTGTGCCTCTACTCTGTGAAAATACACGAACAAGACGGAAATGAGAAAATGTACATCGAAGATATGATTTCGCAGACGGACGTCGTCGAGTTTTTGTACGCCAACATTGACAAGCTTGAAGAACTACAACGGTTTTCTCTGTCATCTTTGGGACTCGGCGCGCGCAAGAGACATCGAGTGTTCCCCGATTCAGACGTCGTCTGCGCTTACCCCACAGATCGACTCTTTGATTGTTTCTTCCGTATGCACGTCACCGGGCTCTCCGTTCTCGGCGTCATAGATGAACCGAGAGGGAACTTGATTGGCACGCTCACGACGAACGATTTGGCAGCTTTGGTCACGTCGAAGTGGGCCGACGTCTCCCTGCACGACACAGTCGAAACCTATCTCTCCAAGGCACCCAAGCGCAAGCTCATCACTGTTCACGAAGACTCGGATTTCGGCGACGTTCTACGAGCGCTCGTCTTCGGCGCCGTCCATCACGTCTTCGTCCTCGATTTGGAAGGCAGTCCGGTAAGAGTATTAACTCCGACGGACATTCTCCAACGAATCGCCCTTCCATCCGCGCAAAAACTCGGATGGCGCTTCGACTCGTACGAAATTCATCCCGATTCATTCCGCGATCGCGCCGTCTGCGCGTGACGTTTTTCTCACACTCTCGATACGTGCTTGCCTTGCCTTGCCTTGCCGTTGTAAAAGAACCATCAAAGAAGAAACAGAAACAAACTGACAGATTAATCACACAGTCCCCTCACAATACCCCCGCCGGTCGGTTTCCCCGTCGACGTCGAGGAGTCCGCTCGAACGACACGTCATGAATATTCCAGGAATGTCGCGATTCGGCATGGGCGGTCCCGGCGCCGCCGCGGGACAGGATGCGAGCCAAGTCGACACGGCTGAGCAAGTGTACATCAGCTCGCTCGCGCTGTTGAAGATGCTCAAGCACGGTACGTGGACACGCTCGACGAACGACGACGGACGACGGAGGCCGAGTGATCTAGCGCGCGTGGGCCTGCATCGCGCATCGCGCGGACGAATGTGAACGCGGACGCGATGGGAACGAACGCGCGCGGAGCGCACGCCGACTGTTTTTGGTTTTTTTGAGATCGCGCGCACGCTCGAAGAGTACGCGGACTGACATGTGGGTCGCGCTCGTTTTCGATACGTAAGGTCGCGCCGGTGTGCCCATGGAGGTGATGGGTCTCATGCTCGGTCAGTTTGTGGATGAGTACACCGTGACGGTCGTGGATGTGTTCGCCATGCCGCAGAGCGGTACGGGCGTGAGCGTCGAAGCCGTGGACCCAGTGTTCCAGACGAAGATGTTAGACATGCTCAAGCAGACGGGACGCGAGGAGATGGTTGTCGGATGGTATCACTCGCACCCTGGGTTTGGTTGTTGGTTATCCGGCGTCGATATCAACACGCAGCAGTCGTTCGAACAGTTGAACCCGAGGTTGGTGGCGGTGGTGATCGACCCAGTGCAATCCGTGCGGGGAAAGGTTGTCATCGACGCCTTCAGATTGATCAATCCGCAAACCATCATGCTCGGTCAAGAGCCGCGACAGACGACGTCCAACTTGGGTCACTTGAACAAGCCTTCCATTAGCGCGTTGATTCACGGTTTGAACCGACATTATTACAGCATCGGTATTTCGTACGCCAAGAGCGTCCTGGAGGAGAAGATGTTGTTGAACCTGAACAAGTCCAAATGGAGTTCCGGTCTCAAGGTGAACAAGTTTGACGATCACGAGAAGGAAAACGAAAAGGTTATGCTCGAGCTGAAAGAGTTGGCGACGAAGTATGAAAAGGCGGTGATTGAGGAAGATAAGCTCACTGCGCAGGAGCTCGTCGTCAAAAACGTGGGTAGACGGGACCCAAAGAAGCACCTCTCCGAGGGTGTGCAGAAGCTCATGTCGGACAACATCGTTCAAACGCTGGGTGTGATGCTCGATACGATTTGCTTCTAACCTAAAGCGTGCGTCTAGTCACTACAAACGTTCTAATTCTAGTAGTCTTCACCTTGTTTTGTGAAAAAAATGTAGCTCAAATCTCAAATCAAGGCGCCTCCGGCGCCACCGTCTTCGACCCCACGTCTGTCCAATCAGTGCTCAACACAGTTCCAGCGCTCTCAACGAACGATTTGTTCATCGCGCGTCTCGTGTCGTCATCGGCATTCATGTAGATTTGTTGAAACAGTTTGTTGAGTGCCGCGTCGCCCTCTGGCTTTTCGTCTTCCAATTCCTTATCGAGCTCCGCCTCGAGGGCGTCCCAATCTCGCGCAGATCTCTTATCGACCTGCGATTTGACCTGACCGTACACATTCGTTGAGTCTGCGTTCGCCACCTTCGAAGTCGCCAAACCACCGTTCGACCGACGCTCGAGAGCGTTCCAATTACCCGCCGTTGTTTTCTTCATGCGAATCTGCACCTTGGACGCCGAAACGTTGACCGCGCTGTGTTCCTTGTCAATCGAGCCAAAGAGGTTCAACTTGAGCACGTACGGGTCGTACATTTTCGCGTGCATGTCATCACCAGTCAGAGCGTCTATGGTCACCGTGAACACATCGCAATCGTCGTTGAAATCCAAAGTCAACTCGTCGGCGCCGACGCCCTTGGCGAAAATCTCGAGTGTCACGTGCGTCTGCGACTGGTACCAATCCCACTTGAAGCACCCAGACGTATCTTTAGACGCCGTTGTTTCGCTCTGATGCTCTTCCTGTTCACGCTCTTCCGCCTCTCGAAGGCGCACGAGCCACTTGAGTATCAACGCTCGTCGACTCGTGGAAGAGGGCTCCAACTTTTCCGCCGTCTCGAACGCTTCGCGCGCCTTATCGAGCGCGCCAATGTCCATCGATGCGATGCCAAGGTACAACCACGCCTCGGCGCGGTCTCGATCGAGCGCTATCGCGTCAACGGCATCCGTAAAGGCTTCCGTCGTGAGATGCACTTTGAGAAAGGTTCTCGACCTGAGCAACAGAAACGAAACGTCCTTTGGGTTCTCGCCGAGTGCTTCGTCGCACACCTCGAGGCACTCGTCATAATCCTCCTCGTTGAATGCAAGCTCCGCGAGCTCGAGCGGGGTGGTCATGTTTCGACGAAGCACGCGAGCGCGTGAGAGAGTGGGGGCAGATACAGTTGCAGTCACGTTAGACACAAAAAACAGTCTTCTCGCCATAACACAATATCCTAATATCTTTCTATTACGGTTCGCAGACGACGACGAACGCCGTCTTATTCAATCTGCCACGCAATCTCGCGCTGGCCGATGCTTTCGTTCACGTTACCATCCTTGTCACTTTGCGTCCAGTTGATGCGGACGCTGTACAAACGTTGGTTCTCTTTTCGGCGAACCATGTCAAACTTGCCGCTGACAACCGCACCGTCGGACGCGTAGATTTCCGGAAACATGTAAAACGCTTGCTGACCCCAGTGCGTAGCGCCGTTTGCATCGGGTGCCGTCGTGAGTTCGACCGGGTTCTCGCACGGGTTTTCGTCCGATCCCGCAAAGGTGACGTCAAACCATCCCGCAAACGCGCCGACGCGCGTTTCGCCAGTCGGACCAGAGGGCGAGTCGTAAAGCTTGAGCTTAAATTCGACGTCGCGCAAAACCTTGATGTCATCCATAGTGCACTTGTTGAGATCGAAGCTAGCGAGCGTGAACGGCCGCGACATATTTTGTGACGGGTGAATGTCAACCCACGCCGAGGTGTTCATGAAGTGCTCCCTCTGCTCGTCTTCGTACTCGTCATTCATGCACGACAAGTCAACGCCGTAGTTTTCGCGAGTGTTGGCGACAAACTCGTCCCAAACGTGAATAGACTCTTGGAACTCTTGGTGCTTTTGTCCGCTCTTGTTTGACTTGATAACGCTGAGATACATCTTCGCGTGCGACGGGAACATCGCTCCCCCGGGCTTGAGCCACTTGTCGCGCGCGACGAGCACAGAATCAAACATGGACTCGCGGAGTAAAAAGTAGCCCATCCACTCGCTGATAATGACATCAACCTTTTCCGGTAACTGAACCTCCTCCATCGACGCTTGAATGACCTCGACGACGTCGCTCAAGCCGTTCGCCGCGACGATTTTCCGAGCTTGCACCGCCATGTGAGTCGCCTCAACGGCGTACACCTTTTTAGCCCCAGCTTGCGCAGCCCACATCGCGAGAACCCCCGATCCCGTACCGACGTCGAGAACGACCTTATCCTTGAACGAATCCGGGTTCAATCGCACCGCGTTGTTGTACGCCGTCATTCGATTTTGGTCTTCCAACATGTCCTTTTGGTGGTACAGGTACCCGTACGTGCAAAAGTAGTTTGCGAAATCCGCATCCCCGATATCCGCCGGTTTGGTCACCACCATGTTCGACGTCTTATCCCCACCGCTTTCACCAGCGCCGTTACCCACTTCCATGTCGTCTCCTCCCATCTCTGCCGCTTTCCCTCGTCGGCGTACCGCGTCTCCTCTCCTTTCCTTCGCGGCGGCGCCGAACCTTTCGCGACGTCCAACCGCGTACCCGTTCGCGGCGCGCACTCCCGACGCCGTCCACGCACTCGTCGTCGTCGTCGTTTTCCTCGATTTTCCCTCGTCGACGACGAGCGCACTTCGAGTCAACGCGACGCGACGTCGGACACAATAAAGCGCACAAAGGTGCCAGCCGCCAGAGTCAATTCAATCCAAACTCGCGCGCGCGCACACCCGTCGTCGTCACCGCGCCCGCCACGAATCCAGAGGAGAGCGGGAGGATGAAGAAGAGACGCACGAAACAAACCTCCGTCGCTCGCCCACGTTCGAGGTCGCGGCGTTTCCGAAACTCGCGCGGCGTTTTCACGACATCCGTCATCCACGCGCGCGGTGGTGAGACCGCGAGCGTGCGAGGAAAAAAACGCGTGAAAACACGAGTGCCCATCAAATCCCATAATTAAGACGCCACCCGGGTCCGACTGTGCGCGTCCAAATGTAAACCGCGGGAAACCGCGGGCGCGTTCCGTAGTCGAGCGAAAAATAGGTCCATGAAACAAAGTGGTCAAAAATCTGAACGAAACGTGACATTTTTTCCATTGCCGTCTGGAAGGAAGAGGGCGCGCGACGGCAACGGCACGGCACAAGCCGACGCCGACGCCGATCCGGTCGAACGGAAAACGAAGGACCGAACGAGAGACGACGACGAGAACGACGGGAAGGATGAACCCCGAATACGATTACCTGTTTAAACTCCTGGTGCGTGCGAGCGAGCGACGATGGATGCGCGACGACGCCGGATTCTTTGCGGGTTGGATCATCGTCGGGCACGCGCGTGTGCCGTTGCGATCTTGTACCAGAGTGTGTGATTGGATGAACGAATGCGTGCGCGTATGACGGACGATGCGGATGTCGATCGCGCGTTCGGAACGGGATGGAAGAGTATACGATACCTTTGAGATGGGTTCGCACGAAAAGGATGACTGCGCGGCGTTATTGTCCGGGAGAATCGGCGAACGAATGGCGCCGGGCTGAGGGAGGGGAAAACGCGAGACGCTCGCTCGGCTCGATAGATGTGTGCGCGAAGAGTGACTGACGGAAAGCGTGTAAACTTTTGTGACGAAATCGCGCAGCTCATCGGGGATTCTGGTGTCGGGAAATCGTGTTTGCTCTTGCGTTTCGCGGACGATACGTACACCGGGACGTACATCTCGACGATTGGAGTGGACTTTAAGATTCGTACGGTGGAGTTGGAGGGTAAGACCATCAAGCTGCAGATTTGGGATACCGCCGGGCAGGAACGGTTCCGTACCATTACGAGCTCTTACTACCGCGGGGCGCACGGTATCATTGTCGTGTATGATGTGACCGACATGGAGAGTTTTGAGGCGGTGAAGGGGTGGTTGAATGAGATTGACCGTTACGCAAACGAGAACGTCAACAAACTTCTCGTCGGTAACAAGAGCGATTTGACGAGTAAGAAGGTCGTTGATTACGCCACCGCAAAGGCGTTTGCGGATGAGATTGGCATTCCGTTCATAGAGACTTCGGCGAAGAACGCCACGAATGTTGAACAAGCTTTCATGACGATGGCGAATGAGATTAAAAACCGCATGGCGAGCCAGCCGCAAATGAACGCGGGTCCGCGGGGGAACACGGTGCGACCTGGTGAAGGTAGAAGCGTTAACGCGAAGAGCTCGTGCTGTTAAGCGGCGAGGTTCTTGTAGCTGACTCGCACGAACAATCGTAATCCGTCAACTTTTAATCTCGAGCAATCATATGTGTACAATGTCGTTTTGTTCATACAATAAACCGTCTATGAAATGGCGCCTTCGCTTCGCGATTAATCGCAAAATTACACTACAAATGCAGATGGAAGAATCGAGTGGTGTGACACGCCCTCACGAATCAGCAATCGTCGCGATAAGCTCGTCTTCGTCCGGCGTGTCTGAATCCGCCGAGGATTTTGGCGCTTTGTTGGAAAGCGCGGCATGGACAAACGTCGCCAACGCCTGGCACGACGACTTGGTCGCCGCCAGCGATTGCGCAAATACCGATGCCCACACGATGTTTCTACACGCGTTCAAACCGTAACTAAACGTTGACGTGGCGCGTCTCGTGCGTTCTGGCAGACGAAATTGAACGGCGACGTTCGCCTTGGTCGCCAATTCAAGCACTACGACGAGCGCGCACGCCCCCATTATCTTGACGTACTGCGGAACTTCTTCCTCTGCGTCAACGCGCGATGACGCCATTTTCGATGAAGCTTCTTCTTCGGAGAAGAGCACGCGCTCGCTCAGGCGTCCTGCCGCGGCTTCCACTCGGTCAACTCCCGCGACGACAGTCCACAAAAATTCCATCCCGAGCGCGCTCCAACTTCTTCTCCTCCTCTCGCCCTCTGCCAAATCAAGCCTCGTCTTCAACTCCCCTATCGTCCTCTCTATCGCCGGAATCGTTGACGTCGACAGCTCTCGCACGCTCGCCTCGACGACGGCTCCGCGACCGCTCGCTTCGCTGAGACTCTCTGACATTTTGTCGCGCGTCCTCTCCAGTGCGCGCGTCTTCTCTCTCACATCATGCAACGCGAGCTGAAGCGCGCCGAGCAACTGTCGCTGCGGAAGCGCATTCATAAACGCCGTTTCCAACGCGTGTTTCTGGCCTAGCATGTACGACGTCGCGTCGACGCCTCGCGGGACTTCATCTTCTTTATCCTTCGGCGCTGACGCCGACGCCGACGAGCTCTCCTTGACGCCGAGCTCTCCAACCTCCCGCCGCGCCGCGTTCCCTACGTCCGAGAGCGCGCGCACGGAATTCGAAAGAGCCCCTGGTTTCACCGCGCGTCCGATCCATCCGTTGGATGCGCCGATCGTCGGTGACGACGACGTCACCATCGTCGGTGTCGGTTGGTTTATCATTCCCCCGCGTTCGTCGACCGTAGGTGGCTCGTTTTCATCACCCACGGACGGTCGAGCGCGCGTCGCCGGCGTCGTTGCGATCGGAGACTCCTCCCCGGCGGCGTAGCGGTGAGCCATGTCGCCCAAGCGGTGGTTTGTGACGCGCGTGACGGTTGGCCTTTCATTCCAAGGCGTTGGACGCCGCGCCGCGCCGCGCCAATATTTGCATGGGATGACGAAAGCAGGTAGTGTACATACATCGCGTGAGTGTTTCAAACGGAAGAGATGGAAGGTAGCTACGTGAGTGGTTCGGTATCGACGCGACGCGCGGTACGCGTCGCGTCGATGGGTAATTCAACAACATCCGCCCGAAGCGTCGGGCGCTCGACTGGGTGGATTACTCAAACCGATGGCGTCGTTCTTCGACCCACCAGCGACGTAACCGAGCTTGACACCGTTCGTCTCATTGCTCACGTCGAGACCGCGGTCAATCTTGACGCAAATTTCTCGGGCTATTTCCACAAAGGCTTGGTCGACGTTGACGCTCGTCTTGGCGCTGGACTCTACAAAGAGCAAACCGTTCTCCCTGGCAAACATCTCTCCTTCCTCTGTCGACACCGCTCTTCGATGGCTAATGTCCGCCTTGTTTGCGACGAGCATGATAACCATGTTTGGGTTCCCGTGCGCTCTGCAGTCCTCCAACCACGTGTTCAGGTTATCGAACGTGTCGCGTCGTGTCACGTCGTACACCAACAGAGCACCAGCCGCTCCCCGATAGTAACTCCTAGTGATGCTTCGAAAGCTCTCTTGCCCAGCCTGCGAGGCGGATACCGCCGGTTAGTCCATCGTCACGCGCGTTCGTTTCGTTAAAGCACAGCTCGACGATGTATGCGTCTACGCCGCCCGACGCGTTTCGTTTCTTCACACGCACCGTATCCCAGATCTGCAATTTAACCTGCTTATCCCCGACCGTCACCATCCGCGACCCGAACTCGACGCCTATGGTGAGATCGTGGACGTGTTGAAACCGTTTATCGGTAAACTGAAGCAAGAGACACGATTTACCGACGCCTGCGTGACGGAAAGAAACAGAATTGTATTATCAGTCGGTTTAGCCTTCGGGTGCGCATTTCGAGCGTGCACGCGCACGCACGCGCGCGCCCTTCTTCAGAACGGCGGAACGCACCCGTGTCGCCGATGACGATGTATTTGAACAGGTACGCGTACGACATGACGACAGTCTGAGCGCGCGCGATTGACGACTGAGGTTGGTTGGTTGGTTGAACAGAGTCAGTTTGCCGTCGGTAAAGTGTACGTCGTGATTATTACAATGTCGTCATTAATGCGCGAAAACGCGCGCGCGGGTTTAAGTGTACGATTGAAGAGCGGTCTTCACTTTGTCGTAGACCTCCTGCGCCTCTTCTTCGGAACGGCCGACGGAGAGCATTCTCAACTTCGCTTGTTCCGCGCAATACGGAATGCCTCTTCCGTCTTGTCGAAGGGAACCGGCGAGTGCGACGGCTTCGAGTTGTGCGTTTTGCAGTTGTTCTTCGTCTGTTGGCTCGTAGTCGCCGGAATAACGCGTACAGATGTCGTGAGAGTACGCGGCGATGGTGCTTGAAATGCCCGTTGGATCGAAAAGCGAAGCGACTTCGGCGGCGAGACGGATGCAGTCGGCTTCGGTCTCGCACTCGACGAGATCCGTGACGCCAGAAACGACAGCCTCGGTGGTACTTATGGCGGTATCTGCGGTATCGATCGCGTCTTCCAACGATTTGGCCGTCTTCTTGATGGCACTGATGGTATCGCCGGCGTCGTTGATGGCTTTGGCACCCTTGGCCGCCGTCTTGGCGCCGACCTTTGCCGCAGTCGTCGCGCCAGAGGACGCGCCGAGAGTGGCAAAAAAGGCTACCATTTCGAGAGGTCCCATGATTTGGTCGATGACGATCGATGCGCACGTGGCGTCGTCGACGGCGGCGCCCATGCCGCAGAGCACCCATTCGGCGCCGTTGACAGTTGGAGCGTCACCCCAGCAGACGAAAGCGACGCCGGTGAATCCAGCTTTGCACGGTTCGTAGCACAAACCGCCGTCGTACTCATACCCAGGCGGACACGTTGCGGCTTCCATACCGGGCGAAATCTTGATGTGCTTAGTGCAGCTCGGCGCAATGCCGCCTTCGTAGCCTTGATCTTGACAATCCATGGTGCATATGTTTGAGCCAAAGTTAGTGTAACCGTCTTTGCATGGGTCGTAGCACAGACCGAGGTAGTCTTCCTTGCCTTTTCTCTTACAGAGATCACCTCCGCACTGAAGCGTCCAAGTGGACCACGACCACTCGCACTCAATCGTGCCGACGCCACGTCCGTAAGACGCTTCGCCGTTGTAGCATAACAAACCGTCGTCTCTCCACCCATCCTTACAGCCTTGGTGACAGTCGTATCCGTAGCGGTCATAATCGCTACCGTACTTGGAGCACTTGTCATAGCAAAACAAACCATCGGCGATGATTTCCTTGTCATCCGAGCAGAACTGCGGAAGGATGCCTTCGCGCGTGTACGAGTCGCGCCAGCAGAATCCAGATCCTTCGTCCACCTCAGCCATGAACTCGGACAAGGTGTCTTGCGTGAAGTCTGTCGCTTCGGTGAGTTTTTCGTAACCGGTGAGCAGGGTATCGAACCAATTGGTACTTCCAAGCTTGGCCGAACGAGGATCCTCAATGATACCTGGTGCGTTCGGTTCGTTATCGTTCGGTTCGTTATCGTTCGGCCCGTTATCATTTGGTTCGTTATCGTTCGGCCCGTTATCATTTGGTTCGTTATCGTTCGGTTCGTTATCGTTCGGCCCGTTATCGCTCGGTCCGTTATCGCTCGAAGTTCGCCTTCGCGCTCGTTCCGCGATGGAGTCGTGCATTCGAGCGGCTCTCGTGTCCGTGTCCACCCACTTCTCCAAGTGGGAGCGAACCGCCGTCTGCACCCCAGGCCCAAGTTCGTTCGTACAGATCCCATCGCTCTTCCCCGGGCTCTTATTCGCGTCATCTCTCGCCTTGGTCCACGCTTGGTGGAAATCACTCGCACTGATCCGGGCTCTGGACACGAAGCTCTCTCCCGAGAGTGCCTCTTCGAGGGCGCGCTCCTCGAGCTTGCCCATCTCCATCGCGATGATCCCGTCCCGCACGTTCGTCGAGATCCCGGCGCCGAGTCGTTGACGCCACGTCAACGGAACGGCAGTTTTCATCGCCCGGTGTTGCGAGGTGGCGACGCCGACGAGCGCGACAACTCCGGCGAGCGACACAGACGCGCCTCTCAAGCGGGTGTTGGAACGTCTCACATCTTCACGCGAATTCCCGGCGGCGCGAGCGCCGACGTTGCGGAGCAACGGTACAGCCTCGTGGTCCATCGTCGATGCCGTTTGTCGTTCGCGTTCGCGTCGCGCGTGCGCGCTGCGGACGGTCTAGACGCTCGGGTGTCGATGAATGGCGCCAACATTCTGGGTGTTGGTGCCGATACAGTTTGTCTTCTGTTGAAATATCTCACACAAAGTACCTACAATTACAAGTCTATTCACGCGTCGATCAAGACGCTCGTTTGAGGCGTCAAAGGAAGAATTTCAAATGAATGATCATCGCCGATGGGTGGAGAGACGACGACGGAGTGCGAAGAACGCCGTGCGCGTCGATACGCCGATGGTTGCGAGCCGCCATCGAAGCCTAGTGGGATACGGAACGTTGGCAAGGGTGGACTCGCCGAGGCCGTTCGGGATGATGACGCCGAGCGCGGCGTATCGCACGTTACTCCACTGACGCCTGATCTCGAGGGCGGTGACGGCGCGTTCATCCTTCGCGCCGAGCGCTTTGATAACATTGCGCACCAACGCATTTGCTCTGAGGACGATTATCATCTCTTTGGATAGATTTTGACCGATGAGCGAAGCTTCGGTGAGACCAGGGCGTCCAACGCCTCCTTTGGCCTTGTCTTCGGCCCACTTCTTCTCGAGAAGCTCGCGATTGACGGGTCGACCGTCCGTCGTCTTGCGTGCAAGCGTCAGCGGCAAAAGCCACGTGAATTCGTCGGGGACTTTTAACTCTTTCGCAGCGCCCACGGCGCGGGACGCGTTGCCCGTCGCGATTGCCAACCAAAGATTACTCATTGCCCGTCTCGAAGACTCGGAAAGCTCGGAATACAAACCGTGATCAAGAATAACGACCTGCGTCTTGCCGTTTCCGCTCGGATGCGCACGACACAAGACGTTACCTGGATGTGGATCGCCGTGGACGTATCCGTGCACGAGAAGCATGCGCGCGAACGCGTCCGACATGGCTAGCGCTGCAACTTTGGGATCTAATCCAGCCGCCTTCATCGCGTCTATGTCCGTAATCTTGACACCGTCGATAAACTCCATGGTTAGCACTTTCGGCCGAGTAAATTCCCAAATTATCTCTGGCGAGTCGATCCGCTCGTCGTCGGCGAACGCCCTCGCCAAGCGCTCGCAATTCCTGCCTTCGAGCTCAAAGTCAATCTCCTTTTCTAACCTTGACTTGAACTCGTCCACCATGAACGTGAAATCGAACGAGGGAAAGAAAAACTTGGTGAGCACGCTCAACGAAGACATTGTAAACAAATCCGACTCGATGCTCCGTTCGAGGCCGGGTCGTTGAATCTTCACTGCAACTGTTTTCCCGGACGATCTCAATCGAGCCTTGTGCACTTGCGCTAACGATGCCGCCGCGATCGGCGCCTCGTCAAAGCTCTCGAATAACACATCTGGTGATATCCCTCCGAACGCTTCTCGAACCACTCGCAGTGTCGGCTCTCGGGCAGACGCCTCGACCTCGTCTTGCAGCTTGCTCAACTCCCTCGAGTACGCCAGCGGCACCCCACCCGCCGTCGACGCAAACTGCCCGGCTTTTACGTATAATCCCCCGTTACGCGCGCACATCTTCCGTAACCGCACCGCACTTCGTTCGTGCGCTTCGCCGTACCTCGCTTCGCCGACCGTCTTATAATCGACGATCAACGTCGCCACCGTCGTCGCCGCGTACACCGCCCGAAACGCCCCTCGCGCCGCTTTCACCGGATCTACCCCACCCACTGCATCGTTTGCGCCGATCGTCGTCGCGACGACGACGACGCCCGAGGACACACCGGCGAACGTGACCAGTCGTCTGAGTGTCGTCATCGATACGAATCAACTCAAAACATCCTTTCCGCGTCTCTGCTTCGCCTCCTCCACCGGATCTCGTCGCGAGTCCTCGTACATTTTCACCGCAAACGTCACGCACGGAATTGCCGCGCCGAGTGCGACGATCCACCGCGCGCGCGCCGAGTGGACGAGCATCTATTTGTGAGGTGTGCGCAAAAAGCGCAACAGACGAAACAACTCGACGCGCACTTCCGATGCTTCGACGCGTTCGCGCGACCTTCGCGTCGCCGGCGTCGAACGCCGCGGAAACGACGGCGACACCGACGGCGATACCGACATCGTCGTCGAAACGCGTCAAGAGGGACGGACCGGACGAGTGTTCGGACGAGGATGAACTCGACGGAAACGCAGGGCGAACGAGGGCGTACTTTACCACGGGAAAAGGCGCGCTCGCGTCGTTTTTACGCCGCATCGCCGGCGTCGCCGCGGTCGGTGAGGTTGTCGATAGAGACCGTTCCGCGGTCGTACCCGTGGAATCGACGTATTGCGAGGCGGAGGATGCGTTGGTGAAGGAGTACGTCGCAGACGCTTTTGAGCCGTCGCAACCGTATTTGGAAATCGCGACGCAATACGGCGACGACAACGACGGAGCGAGACGCGAGACGAATGAAACGGCGTCGCCGTCGAGTGGAAGTTATGGATTGAGGCTTGTGAGGGACGTATCGGCGAACACGGTCGTCATGGAACTCAATGGTGCCAGACAGTTGATTACGAGTAGCCGATGCGCTCGGACGCGCGAGCTCGGGAATTTAGTAGATAAATGGATCGATGCGCAGCGGTTTTTACAGACTGTCGTTCATCGGGAGGTGCTTCGACAGCGGAGACGCGCCGGAACGCTCGCGCGAGATGCGCCTTGGGCTGAGGAGGATGACTTATGTGGCGACGGATTTGTCGTCGATCCCACGGCGAAGCGCGTCACGCTGACGCTCGATGAGACGGCTTTGTGTTGCGTGCTCGTGTTGGAAAAGCGTAAAGGTTCCCGGTCGACGTGGTACGATTATCTCAGCAAGCTTCCATCGCTCGAGGAGTTTCGACGAACCGTGCCGGTGATGCATGAGATGCCGGATTTCATTGACTTTTGGGGATTCGACGAGTGTAATCACGCGCACACGCATCAACCTAGATCCAACGCCGACATCCGTTGGATGATCAAGGAGCTATATCGCGCGCAACGAGCGGTAGAGGTGACATACAAGCTCGTCGTTGCCGAAACGGATTTCAGCGCCGCGGATGCATGCGGAACACCGTTCACGTACGATTTGACACGTATGACGAAGGAGGAATTCTTTTGGGCTTACGCGTGCATGACGACGCGTTCGTTTCAATCGCCGAATGCTCCGTCCAACGACCCCGTAAGAGACATGCTCACCAGAAAGGACTTTACAGGAGTGTTCATGGCGCCGGTTTTGGATTTCGCAAACCACAAACGCCCGCGTGAAGTCAAGTACGAGACGACGGACGGGCTCGGTGGCGACGGAAAGGTGACAGTGACGACGCTGCGCGATTTTTCGGCGGGCGAATTCATGCACATCGCATACGGAGCAAAAGCAAACACAGATTTGTTCTTCCGCTACGGATTTTGCGTCGAGGACAACGTCGAACCGGATGGATCGAGCAATGACGTCTTTCGCGTCGATCGAGACGATTTCAAGCGCGTTTTGCGTAATAATCCGGAGGATAGAATCTTTAGGAATCACGATTCGCTCTTGCGTTTCGCGAGCTCGCCAGAGTACACGTACGCGCCGTTTGAAGAAATCTTGAACGTCGCGAGGACGCACTTTCTCGAGTCAGAGCCCGAGTTACTGGCGGTCGAGCAGGAGGTAGACGAGATGCCGACGCGGGACGACGACGTGTGGAACAGGGACGAAGACGTCTTCGCGCCCAACGATGCCGACGATGACGATGACGACGACGACGAGGCGAACGCGCTGATGTGGGGATTGGATGGCGAAGAAGACGACGGTGAAGACGGCGACGGCGGAGACGACGACGCGGAAAACCCGGACGCGACGTACGCCGAAAGGCTCGCGCTGGACGAAACGTTCGCCGCGGAAGAGCGCGCGCGAGTCCGCGTCGAGGTGAAATCTCTCCGCGCCGTCGCCGACTACATCTCCAGTCTCCACCGAGATCCGCCCGAACCATCCCTCGACGATCGCCTGCGTCTCTACGACGCGATCGACCTCTGGTTCCGCTCGCGCGCGCGAACGCTCGACGCGTACGCCCTCGCCGCGCTTTACGCCGCGGAATCCCTCCTCGAGGACGAACCCGCCGCCGTCGTCGACGACGCCCTTCGACCGCCCCGCGGTTCAACGCCCGCGTCCGTTCACAACGACGCACAAATCGTCCGCGACGCCGCCAGGCGTCTCGCCGACGCTCGAATCCACGTTTTCCGCCTCGCGCGTCGTAGACACCCCGACCGCGCGTAGTCACCGCGTAGTCACCGCGTGGTAACCGCACGACGCACCGACCACCGAACGACGCCCTCGACGCCTCCGTCCCTTCCTCCCTCGCGCGACGTAAAGCGACCGCCCGTTCGAATCGGGTGGAATCGATCGATCGATCGATCAGACAGACAGACAGACAGACAGACAGACAGACGGTTTCGGTTACGGTTACCAAAAAAAAACGCTCACAGGAGACGATTCCAATCCTCTCGAAATTCGCGGGTTTTTTTATCGATCGATCCGATCGATCGATTCCCGATCGAAACCCGATCGAAACCCGCGATCTCCTCCGTGGTACCCGATCGATTCGATTCGACCCGATCGATTCGCGTTCGATTCGATTCGGTATTGATTCGATATCGATATCGATTCGATCGGACGCGCGAATCGATCGGTGGTTTTTATCGATCGAACGCCCACCGGGTTGCGGTTCGACGGACGGTGCGACGGTTCAGGCGAACCGTCGGTCGGTCGGTCGATTCGCGTTCGTTATCCACATCATCGGATGGATACACCGACCGCACCGACCGGTATCGGGAGACGCCGACGCGCGGACGCGCGGGCGAGACCGACCGGTACGATTCGTCGAGCGATTCGTCGAGCGATTCGACTGACGGACGGACGGACGCTCGGACGACGCGGATCCACCCGTCGATCGGTACCCATCATCCATCCGGTCGTCCGCCGCGGCGTTACGAGCAGCGTTATCTGTTATCTTTAACGAAGTCAGTCTGTCGGTCCGTCGGTGCGTTCGGGCCGCCGCGCGCTGAGTCGAGCGTCGGGCGTTCGGTCGGTTTCGCGAAACGGGTTCGGTTGTTTGTACTCGTCGAAGGAGGCGGAGGAGAGATTGGCGGGGAAGGCGGGCGAGTCGTCGGACGGTCGCGCGCGGACGCGAACGAGGATAACAGAGGACGAGGAGGTTGTTTGACTGAGGTTGGATTGAGATTGCGCGCGAGCGGGCGTTCGGTCGATCGATTCGATTCGATTCGATTCGATTCGCCCGGTGGATGATGCCGTCGTCGGATGACGCGCGAAGGGTGACGGATGATGTCGACGCGCCGACGAGAGGGTACGCGCGCGGCGAGCCGACGAGAGGGTTTGTCGAAGCCGGGCCGACGCTCGGGGGGGCGCC
>Ga0255764_10001298_pt1 | contig 21459 bp, 15 predicted proteins | sample 071ome_30_FD_179964 | JGI IMG/M metagenome (GOLD analysis project Ga0255764, IMG submission 179964) | Coastal salt marsh microbial communities from the Groves Creek Marsh, Skidaway Island, Georgia - 071406AT metaG (version 2) | ecosystem: Environmental > Aquatic > Marine > Intertidal zone >... | reverse complement strand
CGATTCATCGTGCCCTAATCCGGGGCGCTTTGCCAATTGCGTCAGGGGCGCTTGCTCACACCTACGACGCGGCGTCTTCCAGGGCGTCCAATGCCTCCTGCTGCTCGAGCCATTCATTTTCGAGCGCTGCCAACTCTCGCTTCAGTTGCCCTTCTTGCTTGAGCAGATCCGCCAACGCTTCGCTGGCATTTCGCGCATACAAATCGCCGTCGGCCAGTTTGGCTTGCAGCGTCTGCAGTGCCTGCTGGCCCTTTTCAATGCGCTGCTCCAGCCCCCGTATGGACTTTTTGAGCGGCTGTAGCTGGGCGCGTTGATTGGCTGCGGCTTGACGGCGGGCCTTGCGGTCACCTGCGTCTTCTACTGCGGCTACTTGCGGTGCTGCAGGCCTGGCCGTCTCGGCGGGATTGGAGGACAGCACCCATTTTTCGTAGGTCTCTACGTCGCCCGCGTAGTCATCCACGGTGCCGTCATTCACCAGTAGCAGTTGCTCTACCGAGTTGCGCAACAGGTGCCGGTCGTGGCTCACCAGCACAATGGCGCCGGCGTAATCCTGTAGCGCGACCTCGAGGGCGTGGCGCATATCCAGATCCAGATGGTTGGTGGGCTCATCGAGTATCAGCACGTTGGGTGCCTGCCACACCACATGGGCCAGCGCGAGCCGGGCTTTCTCGCCCCCCGAGAAGGGTCGAATGGCCTCCTTGGCGCGGTCGCCCCTAAAATCAAAACCGCCAAGAAAATCGAGAATTTCCTGATCCCGCGCCTTGGGCGAGAGGCGCTGTATGTGTAAAAACGCGCTGGCGTCGAGATCGAGCACCTCGAGCTGCTGCTGGTCAAAATAGCCGATCTGCAGATGTGCGCCCTCGGTGCGCTCACCGGCCATGAGCGGCAGCTCGCCGGTGAGGCTTTTGAGGAGTGTGGTCTTACCCGCGCCATTCTTGCCCAATAGCCCCACACGATCACCCGGGCTTAACGACACCGACACCTTGGAGAGCACTGCACGCTCACCGTGGCCCAGGGATGCGTCACTCAAAATGAGCAGCGGATCGCTCACCTTGCCGGGCTGCGGAAAGCTAAAGCTGAAGGGCGAATCCACGTGCGCCTGAGCCACCTTTTGCATGCGCTCGAGCTCTTTGAGGCGTGATTGCGCCTGGCGTGCCTTGGTGGCCTTGGCCCGGAACCGGCGCACAAAGTCCTCGATGTCGGCGATGCGCCGCTGCTGCTTTTCATATTGCGCCTGCTGCTGGGCCATCTGCTCCGCGCGCTGGCGCTCGTAGTCGGAATACCCCCCTCGGTAGGCACTCAGGGTTTGATGGGCAATCTCCAGGGTGCGCTCACAGGTGGCGTCGATAAAGTCGCGGTCATGGGAGATCATCAGCAGCGTGCCGCGATAGCCCTGCAACCAGCTTTGCAGCCACAGCGTGGTGTCGAGATCGAGGTGGTTGGTCGGTTCGTCGAGGAGCATCAAGTCCGAAGGTGCCATCAGCGCCCGCGCCAAATTAAGGCGAATACGCCATCCCCCGGAAAAACTCGACATCGGGGCATCCATTTTCTCTCGCTGAAACCCGAGGCCCAATAACAGCTGCTCGGCCCGGCGCTCAGCGCTGTAGCCGTCGAGTTCTTCCATCTGCTGATGCAGCATCGCCGATTGCTCGTAATCTCCCGCCGCATCGGCAGCGGCGAGATCCTGTAGCACTTGATACAGCGCTTCATCGCCGGCAATCACATAATTGCGCGCCGTGAGATCACTGCGTTCGGTCTCCTGTGCCATATGCGAGATGCGCAGGCCTTTGAGGCCACGGATATCACCGGCGTCGGCCTGCAGTGACTCGAGTAGCAGGGCAAACAGGCTCGATTTACCGCAGCCATTGCCCCCGATCAGCGCGATTTTTTGCCCGGGCTGCAGGGTGGCCGAGGCGCCCGAAAAGAGGAGCTTTTGGCCACGGCGCAGGGCAATGTTCTCGAGAATAATCACGGTGCTCGCTGTCCCCGCCCCTAGCTCTGCTGCTCGCGCTGGATACGCCAGAGCTCGGCGTACTGTCCGTCGGCCGCCAACAGCTCGGAGTGGGTGCCCTCCTCGACCACCACACCGTGCTCAATCACTACGATGCGATCGGCATCCACCACCGTCGAGAGCCGGTGGGCAATGACCAGCGCCGTGTGTCGACCCGCCAATGCCCTAAAGGCACTCATCACCGCCTGCTCTGAGTGGCTATCCAAGCTAGAGGTGGCCTCGTCAAACACCAGGATCGGCGCGTCTTTTAATACCGCGCGGGCAATCGACACCCGCTGCCGTTCACCCCCCGAGAGTTTGAGGCCGCGCTCCCCCACTACGGTATCGAGGCCATCGGGTAGCCGCTCGATCACCTCGCCTAAGAATGCAGCCTCAATCGCCTGCTCCACCTCGGCATCGGTCGCCGTAGGTCGCCCGTAGCGAATGTTCTCGCGCAGGGAGTCGTTAAAGAGCACGCAGTCCTGGGGCACCACTGCAATGGCGCGGCGCACCGAATCTAAAGTGACCGTGCGAATGTCGGTGCCGTCAATCTCAATAGCGCCGGCGGTGGGGTCGTAAAAACGAAACAGCAGCTTGCTCACGGTGGACTTACCCGCGCCGCTGGCACCCACCAACGCCACCGTCTCGCCACCGGCGATGGTCATATTGAGCTTTTTGAGCACCGGGTTGCCCGACGCATAGGCAAACTCCACATCGGCAAAGCGAATCTGGCCCTCGGTCACGACCAGAGTTTTATCCAGCGGTGCCGGTTGTAACGACGGGGTTTCTGCCAGTACGCCAAATAGGCGCTCGATGTTGGCGAGTGCCGCTTTGATCTCGCGGTACACAAAGCCCAAAAAGCCCAGCGGCATAAAGAGTTGCAGCATAAATTGGTTCACCAGAATGAAATCACCGAGGGTCATGGTGCCGGCATCCACCGCCATGGCCGCCATACCGAGCATGAGCGTTTGGCTGGTGGCGATAATGAGCGCCTGGCCGCCATTGAGCGCAAACAGCGACAAGCGATTCTTTCGCCGCGCCTGCTCCCACACCTCGAGCGCTGCGTCGTAGCGCTCGGCCTCAAAGGTCTCGTTATTAAAGTATTTCACCGTCTCGTAGTTGAGCAGGCTGTCGACCGCGCGGGTATTGCTGTCGGAGTCAGCGGCATTCACTTCGCGTACGTACTGGGTGCGCCAGGTGGTGGCGCGAAACGAAAAGCTGCCGTACAAAAACACCGACACCACAATCACCGCCGCATATTCAACGCCGTAGTTAATCAGCAGCAGGATCGCCACCATCGCAATCTCAAACAGTGTCGGCGCAATATTAAAAATAAAGAAGCGCAGCAAAAAACTGATGCCGTTGGTGCCCCGCTCAATGTCGCGGGCCAGCCCGCCGGTGCGACGATTCAGGTGGTAATCGATATCGAGACTGTGCACATGCCGAAAAGTTTGCAGACCAATGCTATGCATCGCCTTTTCGGTGACTCGACCAAAGAGCGTGTCTCTGAGCTCGCCAAAAAGGGTATTGCTGAGTCGCGCTGCCCCGTAGGCCAGCACTAGTAACAACACCACGTGCAGAGCGAGTTGGTTGGCATTGGTATCGAGCCCGTCCACCAGCGCCTTGAGTAAAAACGGAATGCACAGCAACCCAGCCTTGGCACCGAGCAGGCACAGGAGCGCCAAGCCCACCCGCTGGCGATTGGCACTGAGTACTGGCGCCAGTCGCCCCCAGAGTTTTTTTAACAGCGGGATGCCGCCCTCTGAGCTGTCTTCGCTGAACGCCTGGCTGCGCATACCGCTCCATAGTGCAAGTGGGTTTATCCATCAGGGGTGTTGTCTGAGTGGCCCCGCACTCGCGCGGCGGGGTGCGCATTATCGCCGACTCGCCCCGGCATGTGGGGCAAATCCATGGCTTATTTGCTACGCCATGGCGAGCGCGTTAGGTGAAGGCTTGTCCAGAACTACTTGAAGCGAAGCAATCTCGACCAGTGGGAACCCCCCAGCCCAATGGTGTCTGTAACAACCAAGGGCTCGGTCATGCTGCCGACTGCGACTCGCGCGCTTTCAACATGGTTAAGGCGGTATCTTCGATCATGTCTTCCTGACCGCCGATCATTTTCTTGCGGCCCAGCTCCAGCAGGATATCGCGAGGCTCAATGCCGTACTTGGCACCCAACCGGTTCGCGTGCAGCAAGAACGTGGAGTAGACACCCGCGTAACCCAGGGTAAGTGAAGAACGGTCGATGCGAACAATGTGGTCCATCATCGGAAAAACGAGCTCTTCAGCCATATCCATCAGGCCGAACATATCGCATCCGGTTTCGATGCCCATCCGGTCACAAACGGCAACGAATGCTTCCAGCGGCGTGTTGCCAGCGCCCGCACCCAACCCGGCGACTGAGCAATCGATGCGAGACGCACCGGCGCGCACGGCGGCAATAGAGTTGGCGATCCCCATGCCGAGGTTATTGTGACCATGAAAACCAATCTCTGTGCCGTCTTCCAGCGTGTCGCGAAGTGCCGTGACGTACTCGGTCACATTCTCGGGGAGCATGTAGCCCGCGGAGTCGGTAACGTAAACGGTTTGCGCCCCGTAGGATTCCATCTTCTTGGCTTCCTCTGCCAGGCCCTGGGGCGTATTCAGATGCGCCATCATCAAAAAGCCCGAGGTATCCATGCCCAGCTCTCGACCACAGGCAATGTGCTGGGGAGACGTATCGGCTTCGGTGCTGTGGGTGGCCACGTGCACACTGCGCACGCCGTGGGCGTGGGCTGAGCGCAGCTCATTCATAGTGCCCAAGCCTGGGATCAGCAGCACTGACATGATGGTCTTATCCAACACAGGCGCTACGGCATCCCAATACTCTTCGTTGGCGTGGGGGGCAAACCCATGCTGCAACGAATTGCCCCCCAAGCCCGCACCGTGGCTGACCTGAATCATGGGCACGTTGGCTTTTTCCATCGCCGCGGCAAAGCTCGCCATCTGCTCCGTCGAAATCTGCTCGCGCTTGGCGTGCATGCCATCGCGCAGGCACATGTCATGGCACAGGACTTTTCGTCCGGCAAGATCTGACTGACTCATACGGCCTCCGCTAGCAATTTCAGTTCGCCACTGAGAATTTTCTCAGCATACATTTCTGCAGTGCGGCACGCCGCCGCTGTCATGATGTCGAGGTTGCCCGCGTACGTGGGCAGATAATCTCCCAGCCCGGCCACCTCCATAAACACACCAACTTTGTTGCCTTCAAACACGGGGCCGTTTACCAGCTTATAGCCGGGCACGTATTGCTCCACCTTGCTAATCATCTCCATCAGCGACTCGGTGATGCGCTTCTGATCAGGCTCGTCATCGGTCATGCAATAAATCGTGTTGCGCATAATCATGGGCGGCTCGGCGGGATTGATAATGCACAGCGCTTTGCCCCGTCGAGCACCCCCCACCTCGCAGACAGCGCTGGAAGTGGTATAGGTGAACTCATCGAGATTGGCCCGGGTTCCCGGCCCAATAGACTTGGAGGCGAGGCTGGCAATAATTTCGGCGTAGTCGACCGACTGAACGCGACTGACGCCGTAAACGATCGGAATGGTCGCCTGTCCTGCGCATGAAATCATATTGACGTTCATGGTTTCTGCGAGCTCATCGAGATTGACCGGAGGCACGCACAGAGGACCAATCGCCGCCGGCGTGAGGTCAACCATAAACACGCCGTGCGCATTCATTTTGTCGGAGTTCTCTTTGTGCACGTAGGCAGAGGTTGCATCGAACGCGATCTGCACGCCGTCAGCAGCCAAGTGTGGCAGCACACCGTCGACACCATCAGCCGTGGTTTTGAGCCCCATATCCCGCGCCCGGGAGAGACCCTCAGACTCGGGATCAATGCCAATCATCCAGACCGGCTCCAATACCGGACTCCGCTTAAGTTTGTACATCAGATCGGTGCCAATATTGCCCGACCCGATCAATGCACATTTGATTTTATTCACAGTCACTTCCTCCCGGCCCGACTGTCAGATTTTCTCATTTAAGGATCGCTGTGCGCTCCCACCTTACAATTTTATGCGGACGTTGCGTAATTCTGTATAAAACGCTACGCACCTCGGTCCCTGCGACGTGGTTACTCGATAGGAGGCGCTAAACAATCGGTCATCGTCCGCGCAGGCCGCGTTCGCTCGCTCGAACTTTGCTTGGAACTTCACTATATTTGCGCTCACTCCGATTCATATTTCTTCGGGTTCGCATTCAAACAGTTAGGAGACATCATGGATCAGACCACGATTCATACGCTGGGTGACACGCTATACACAGCACTCAGGGAGCGGCGAACCATAGCCCCGCTTACCACCAGTTATCCCTCAATCTCCATCGAGGATGCCTATCAAATATCTTTGCGACTGCTGCAAAATCGACTCGACAGCGGCGAGAAAGTGATTGGCAAAAAAATTGGCGTGACCAGCCAAGCGGTGATGGACATGTTGGACGTACGTCAGCCCGACTTCGGTTTCCTGACCGACGCCATGCGCTATGACAACGAAATGCCCATCTCGAAAACCCTGATTCAACCTCGTGCAGAAGGCGAGTTGGCTTTTCTTCTGAAAAAGGATCTGAGTGGGCCGGGCATCAGTAACGCGGACGTATTAGCCGCTACGGAAGCCGTACTGCCCTGTTTTGAAGTGGTCGACTCGCGAATCGAGGACTGGAAAATCAAGATTCAGGATACGGTTGCCGACAACGCGTCCTGTGGGCTGTTCACAGTCAACGAATCAGCCGCAGTGGACCCCTATAAACTCGACCTGTCGACTTGCAGCATGGTGGTCACAAAAAACGGCGAGGTCATCTCCACCGGCAAGGGTGCAGCAGCCATGGGCAGTCCGGTCAACTGTGTGACCTGGCTGGCCAACACATTGGGGCAATTCGGTATCACGCTAAACGCCGGGGACATTATTTTGTCGGGCAGCCTCGTACCACTCGAGCCCGTTACCGCCGGCGATGTCATAACCGTCACAGTAGAGGGCATTGGTGAGTGCACCGTGAATTTCACTTGAGCACGGCAGAATGCCCCAAGCGGGTTGTGTCACTGGCGCGAAACCGGATCGAAGCATGCGTTGAACTTTGCCCCTGCCGTCTTTGACAGACACAAGCAGATGTGGAGCCTGTCCTAACCACAATTGACTCACGATTCACCGCCCACGACGAACGAAACACCAGCCGCTACACTATCCCCATGGCAAAACCCGACTACGACTTTATCTATCAACATGCCTGCGAGCGCAAAGGCGGTGAGAAGGCGCTCAAGGCGCTGCTGCCGAAAACCGCAAGCAAAAAGCACTTGCAAAAGCTCGGATCAGATCGCTACCTCGCGGAGTTCACCCGTAAGATATTTCAGTCAGGCTTTGTATGGCGGGTAGTTGACAAGAAGTGGCCGCAGTTTGAAGAACTCTTTTGGGGATTTGATATCGAGCGGCTGCTGATGATGCCCGACGACATGCTCGAGCGTAAGGCACAGGATCCGGCGATTATTCGTAATTTTAGTAAAGTCAAGACGATTCGTGACAACGCGCTGATGATCGACGCCACCGAGCGGCGGGAGAAGCGTTCTTACGGCGAGTTTACTGCCGAATGGCCCGAGGACGACGTGATCGGGCTATGGCTGTACCTAAAAAAACACGGTAGCCGCCTCGGGGGTAACACAGGGCCCTATGCCCTGCGCACGCTCGGCGTGGATACGTTTTTACTCACTCAGGATGTGGAAGGTTTTTTAAGGAGCCACAAGATTGTCGACTCGGGGATCAACAGCCAGCGCGCCCTAAAAGCTGCTCAGGCCTACTTTAATGGCCTGCGTGAGCACAGCGGCAAGCCCCTTGCCGAACTCAGCCGGCTGGTGTCGTTTTGTCATGGGCAGAATCGCGTTCGATAAACGGCCAAACGTCTCTCACTAAGCCCCGAGCTACTGCGAAGAGCCGGTAGTTGACTGTGGTGCTTACGGGCATGTCTCTGAGCGATTATTGTGGACGCTTCTGCTGAAAGGTGACATAAAGACGCAGAGTGCGTAACGCATTGTGGCTTGAAGGCGCACCGCACGCCTGGACCCAGCACATCGCCTGGAGCACTTTCGATGAAACTATCCTTCATCCTCTCCCTAGCGCTGACGGCATCCTTGCTGGTTGGCTGCAGCGACTCTGACTCGCCTGATATCAACGATGAAATTGCCCAGCCGGACGGCTCTACGCCCTCCGATGACACCCAACAAGATGAATTGCCGGCAGCATACGTTGCCATCATGACCGACCAGCTGATCGAGGCGGATTACTGGCAGGAAGAACCTGCCATTTTGGCAGCCGGCCTCGGCTTTACGGATATCAATGGGATACCCGATTTGGGTACACCCGGCCAAACTTTGGACGCGATGGAGCAGCTCGTGCGTGAATACGGTGGGGGCTGGCATGACGTGACCAGCACCGCGGACGATATCGCCCAGCGGGCCCGCACGTCTTCAAACTCAGTGTTCGGCATGACAGAAACCTTTGGCTATGCATCACCCAGCGGTGATGGCCTGCCCATGGAGCTTTCCCATCCCGTGCTCGCCTCAACGGTCCAACGAGAAGACATTCTCATCTGGCTAAATACCGGCGATACCGTTGTGCCAACCAATATTTCGGTCATGCCCAATATGGAGTTCAATGAGCGAAGCACGCTCGTCATGAACGGCGATTTTGGTAACCGACTCGACACCGATGATCCGGAGGCCGTGTTCCCCGTGATGTTTGAGATCGTCGACGAACTCCTGATGATGACGCCTGCAGGCGCCTTCGACGCTAAGGGGCTCGCCTACGGGGACGGCGCCACACCGCTCACCGCCTATCGATCAGGCCACGGCCCGCGGCTTTGCGCTGCAAAGCTGACGCGCGCGGATGCCGGAATTGCGGGCGAAGGAGCGCCGACAACGTTTCAAGATAGCAGCCTCCCTAATGACGCGATTTCACTCTACGGAGAGGATGCAGACTTTCGAATTCGGGTGCTGACCACAGGCGGCTTCTCACCCGATGGCGTGCGTTCTTTGTACCCCTCCGAGTACCGCCAATTTTTCAGAGTGGGCATACAACCAGACGGTATCGCTGCGGACGACTACGATGCGCTTTTATGGCTCACCGAGACGGACACACTTTACTCCCTCGACAACGTGGGGAGTATCGAGGTGCTCGGCTTGGCCGAGCTGGGTGTAAAGCGCGATAGCTATGACGATAGCTATATCGAGGACCACGACAATCAGATCGATATTGTGCTCAAAGGTGATCGCGCTATGGCGGAACGGGTCGTGGTAGTCCACATCCCCGCAACCGGCGATTACCAGCCGTTTTACAACCCGGGTGGGCCGGGTGACCGCCCCGACCCAGATACGCGTTATTCCGAACCCGGGCCGACTTATTTTCAGCCGGTGACCATTGCAATCGATAACCCAATGCTGGTGTCTTACGAACCGGACTAACCTGCCAACAAAGCAGCCTAACGAGATCACCTTCCTTGAAACCACTCAAAACCCTGACATCAGTCGTCAGCCTAAGTTGCACTCTTTTAACCCTATGCCTGTTACCCGTGGCGCGGCACACCAAAGCCGCGAGCTGTGCTGACGATGTCACGCTAGACAGCCAGGCTGCGATCAATAATTTTGCTAGCGATTATGCTGGCTGCATTTCACTGGGGTCGCTTCGAGTCGAAGAGTCTGTGGATGGCGATATTCAATCCTTGCGGGGGCTCTCTCAACTCACCTCTGTCGATGGCGCTCTGCAGATTTTTAACAACGCCAGGCTCACCAATGTCGACGGCCTCGACAATATCACCTCTATTGGCGCGCAGCTCGATTTATATAACAACGCGCGTCTTAACTCGATTAACGGACTCAGAAGCGTCACTCAAGTTGGCGGCTTTTTGGATATCAGCTACTCAAGCTATCTGCCCAACGTAGATGCACTCACTAACGTCGCATCAGTCGGCACCCACCTGCGCCTGTTCCACTTGTATGGGTTACATGACTGCAAAGGTATCGCTCCCTTTATTAGCTCCCTTCCCGATAATCTCGTCGCACGAATCGAGAAGGTCAAAGTGGGGATTGAAGGCCAAGTACCCAGGAACGGCTCGGGCGCCAACTCAATTGCCGCCTGCCTAAACAGCTACCAAGACCATACAAATGGACTGGCGCTGAGCGGCTCCAAACCCAACATTATCGTGTTCATCATGGACGACGTCGGCCTGGATCAGCTCTCTACGTTTGACTACGGAGGCACAGCGCCACCCTTAACGCCGTCGCTGGATCAGATTGCCAACGCGGGGGCACGGTTTACCAATGTGTGGGCGATGCCCGAGTGCTCGCCCTCTCGCATCGCCTTATTCACCGGACAGTTACCGGTCGAGTCCGGCACCACAGGTGCGCTCGGGCCCAGCGATCTAGCAAACTCACAGCTCAACCCGTATCAGGACACATTGGCCGACCATCTGGGGCGGGCAGGCTATACCAGCGCCATGGTGGGTAAATGGCACATGGGCGGCCCCGAAAATAACCAGGCTGAAAAAACAACGCCTATCGAAGCGGGCTTTGATTACTACTATGGCAACGTGCACGGATTCTTGAGATCCATTGACACCACCGCCGGGGGAGTGGCCGCTAAAGGCACCTACAGCTGCGGCTTTGTTCCTAGCACGGCGAGTGATGCGACTCACGGAGCTGACACCGGTGCTTGCTACACAGCGAGCGGCAGTTGCACCGTCATTAGCACGCCCGCGACCGCCGAACCGGGGCGCACCTGTATGGAACAAGGCGGTTTATTCGACCCTGGCCCGACAAGCTGCGCGAGCTCGCCACCAGCTGCTCTCGACTTTGAGCTGGAGAATGCGTACTACGTCGGCAAGCTTGAAAAAATGAGCAAACCAGCCAGTGAGGCCGCGCCGGTCCAGATCGAGGAATTTACTACTCGCGAGTATCGAACGTCCGTCGAGTCCAACGAAGCGATCCGGTGGCTAAATGCCCGTGCGGCCGATGAGCCTTATTTCTTGGCAGTGAGTTACAGCGCTGCCCACACGCCGTTACAACAAATCCCTCAGGTGTTCGGAACAACGGGCATTGGCGTCGTAACCAGCTCCTCGCTCGACTGCACCGACTCGATTGACCAGCGAGCGCTGCAAAAAGCAATTATCTCTTTTATGTCTGAGGAGATAGGCAGAGTGCTTTTCGAATCGGGGCTGATGGCGAGAACGGGCGTGGGAGGCGCGCTCGAGCTCACCGCAAAAGGCGCCAACACAATGATCGTGATATTGGGCGACAACGGCACGCTGGGTTACTCTGTGAACGCGCCTTTTGATCCCACTCGTGCTAAGGGACAGGTTTATCAAACCGGTGTTCAGGTGCCGCTTTTGATTGCGGGTGCGGGCGTGGGTGATACGGGCCTCGCTCGCCATGGTCTCGCCAGCATTATTGATATTTATGGTGCCATATCCGATGCGGCCGGCCTGGATCTGTTATCTGGCTCTTCGCCTTTTGATCCCGTTTCGCTAGCCGGCAACATGGCACATGCGCAAACGGCAAACCAGCGGAGCCAAATGGCCGTCAATGTGGCGCCCAATATTCAGCCCAATAATTTGTTTAATCCACCCTGTGCGTTGGGTACTGCGTGTTCTGTCACCCCCATCAACAAAGGGGTTTGCGAGGACAACAATGGAGTGTGGTACGGACCGGGCGCTACCGGAGCGTCGGCCGCGGGCTCTCCCATACCCGCATCGGGTTTCACCGCCTGCTGGGAGGCGAATCAATTTTTGTATGGTTTGGGTGAACCGTTATTGACCGTATTACCTACGGCACAGTCTGCGGCAGCAACAGAGACCCACAAATATGTTGTTACCGGCTGGGTAGATTACGATCCCGTAAGCGATGGACCGAAAACCACGGAAATAGAGGAGCTCTTTTTAATTAAAGACACCGACGGCGACCCGCTCATTGACCGGGAGTCGCTCAATTTATTGGCAGCGCGAAGTCTCACAGATGACGTCAGTCTCGCGCTCGAAGTGCTCAAGGGTGAACTCCAGCGATATCAAACGCTAGGCAACTGGGCGGCCGAAGATGGCAACCGAGATGGCATGGTCGATGATCGAGATCTTGCGCTTGCTCAAGAGGTGGCGACCACTTGGGGACTCTCGAGCTTTTATGACGTCAACCGAGACGGCCTGACCAACACCGATGATCTTCGCGCTATCGAACAGGCGATTGCCAGGCGACTAGGCGTCCCCGTACCAGCAGTATCTGGTTTGGCGTTATTGATACTCTCCTTATCGCTAGGAACCCTGGCTTACCGCCGAATCAGTCAGTAATCGAGCCGTGAACCGCAGGTAGCGTCGAGGTCACGTGCAAGCGGAGCCACACTGGTGATTGGTCGTTTATTTAGGGGCACTCTCTCGCGACCAAAACGGCCGCACCCGAGGACAGCTTCTGGCCTCAAAACAGATTGTGATCGCGCAAAAATAGTGCTCGAATTCAGCTCCGCAAGTCGCAGGAAACAAAAATGCCATCTCCTTATCAGTTGAGTGCGCTTATTGTCGTGATGCTCTTGAGCGCATGTAGCAAAACAGCTCCTGCCCCCAGCGCTATCGAACAACTCGCCGACGACTACCTTGCTGCCATGATGGAACACGACCCGCTAATGGGCACCTATTACGCCATCGCCGGGGCGCGACATGACCGCCTGCCCGACAACTCTCTAGCGGCCCTTGCCGCGTGGGAATCCAAGGAAGATGCGCTTTTGGAGCGGCTACAGGTCATCGCCCCCCCCAGCGATATCGGTAGTCGCGACTGGGTGAGCTACGGGCTCCTCAAAGAGCAGCTAGAGGGCAATATTGCCCTGCGGGTCTGCCGCGACGAGTTGTGGGAAGCCAGCACCACTACGAGCTGGCATACCTGGCTGCCGTTCGTATTTGATGTGCAACCATTGGAAACCCCCGAGCTGCGCGCGCAGGCGCTAACGCGCTTGAGCGCAGTACCCACCTTTATTGAGCACGAGATGATCAACCTGCGCGAAGGGCTGCGATTGGGCTACAGCGCGCCGCGTATCACTGTCACCGCTGTGCCTGAACAAATACGTGCACTGATCGGTGACGACAGCATATTTATGGGCCCCGCTAAACGCACCGAGGACGAGGACTTTATTGCCGCCACTGAGCAGACTTATCGCGAGCAGATCGCCCCCGCCCTTGAGCGCTATGCTGAATTTATAGAGCGGGAATACCTGCCACAGGCGCGCGAGGCCCTGCCAGTAACCGCAAACCCTAACGGCGAGCAGTGCTACCCCGCCCGTATTCGATCCTTTGTCACCAAAGCCGTTCCGGCAGACGAGATTCAGGCGCTGGGTCGTCAACAAGTCGCGCATATTCGTGACGAAATGCGCATCACCCTCGACGCGCATTTTGGCGGTGGCGATATCACCGCATTTTTACGCCACATTAATGAAGAGCCAGCCTATACCTTCGCGACCGAGGACGACGTGCTGCAGTACTCTATCGACGGGCTGGAGGCCGCCAAGGCAGCGATGCCCGAAGCTTTTGGCGTTCTGCCACAGGCAGACGTCCTAGTAAAGCCCTACCCCGAATTCGCGGAGAGCGGGTCGGGGGAGTACCACTCCTCCTCTGAGGACGGCACTCGACCGGGTATTTTTTATATTGCGGTGGTCGATCCTACCGGTCGCTCGCGCTCCAATCAGCTCGCTACGCTGCACCACGAGACCTACCCGGGGCATCACCTGCAAGGGGCCATCGCGCTGGAGTTGGGTGACACCTACCACGCGTTGGCGCGATACCTGTGGAACTCAGGGTATGGCGAGGGCTGGGCGCTGTACTCCGAACGCCTTGCCGATGAATTGGGTCTCTACCCCACACCACTCGATAAAATGGGGCTGTACTCTGATCAAATTGCCCGCGCATCGCGCCTGGTCATTGATAGCGGTTTGCATACGCTGGGCTGGAGCCGAGATGAGGCGGTGGATTACATGATGGCGAACTCTGGCTGGGCGCCCGTGGACATCCAGAACGAGATCGATCGCTATATTTCCTGGCCGGGGCAAGCCACCGCCTACATGCTGGGCATGCTGGAGATCCGCAGACTGCGTGATCTCGCCGAGGCTGAGCTCGGCGACCGATTTGATCTACGGGGTTTTCATGACCGCGTTGTGGGCATGGGCAGCATCACGCTGCCAATGCTGGAAGAATCGGTCACTCACTGGATTGCCGAGCAGCACGCCGGCGACAGCGAGACGAGCCCTCGCGATGATGCGCCTCAGGGGTAACTGACACCGGCTGCGCGTGGCGAGTACGCCAAACTCCTAGGGCCTGAATCGCTTCCAAGTGCCGCCGTATTGATAGGTATCCGGGCGCTCAAGTTTGAGACGCTCTACGCACCGCCGGCATAAAAACCCCCAGTTCTTCAGGCGGTTGGCGCGACAGCGAAACAAGGTGGGGGTTTCAGCAGAGCAAGATTCGCAGATTTTGGAACGTTCGCGCACAGGGTGACCGCACAAGCAGCAAAAATAATCTCTCCTTACGAATCGCCACCGGATTCTGGATTACCCCCACAGCGCTTTTGTTGGCGGCTGAATGCAGCCCTCCACAATATCCAAAGCAGGTGCTACGTCTGTGCGCTGCCATAGCGGGCCATCCAGATCGACAAACTCAGCCCCCTGGGCCACGACCAATGCCGGCGCCATCGCCAGTGACGACCCCAGCATATTACCCACCATCACCTGCTTGGAGTGGCGGCGGCACCAGTCCTTCATGATGAGCGCGTCAGTCAATCCACCGCACTTGTCGAGCTTGATGTTAATGGCGTCGTAGCGATCCAATTGCTGCTCTAGATCGAGGCTACTCTGACAGGATTCATCCGCACAAAGCGGCACCGGATAACGTAAGTGTTCAAGAGCGCCGTCACTACCCGCCGGCAGCGGCTGCTCTAACACTGCCACCTTGAGTCTCGCCAAATCATCGCCCAGCGCCATCAGCAGCTCGGACGACCAACTACCATTGGCATCGATCACCAGCTGCGCGTCAGGTCGCGCGTCGCGCACGGCTTCAAGGCAGTCGAGCGTATCCTTAGGGCCGAGCTTGAGTTTCAGCCTGTTCAGTCGCGGCACCTCGTAAGCACAACGCGCCATGGCTTCGGGCTCATCCATCGATAGGGTAAAAAGCGTCATGACCGGTTTTAATCCGACACCCAACATCGCCGCAATACCACCGCTGGTCTGCTTTGCGTCGAGGTCCCAGAGCGCACAATCCAACCCATTGCGCGCGCCCCCGGGAGGCAACAGGGTTTGTAGGTCTTTGCGCCGCAGATTTTTAACGGCCCGAGTTTCCAGTCGGCCCAGCTCATGGGCAATGCTGGCAGCGGTCTCACCGAAGTAATCCACACCCATGGTCTCGGCGCGCCCTACGACGCCATCGGCGGCGAGGGTCACGTGCGCCACATCGATCGCGTTGACGGTTTCGCCGGCGGTGACAAAGGGCGCAACCATCTCCCAGCGCCGCAGCGAGACATCCAGCTTCATTCACCCGCACTCGACACGCCACGACCCGGCTTTGCGCGCAGTTGGGAGATACCCGTCACCGGGGTAATGCCGCTGACGCGATACCGGGCATCACATCAGCGCCTGTATCAGTGGCATGAGCCCTTCGCGCATCGGGTCCACGCAGGGGAGCCCCGTCTGCTCCGTCACCGCGGTACACGCCAGCTCCCCTGCGACTGCGGTCAACCCCTGGGTGTTAAGGCTGATACCCACTACTTTCGCCGAGGGGTTTGTCAATGCCGCCGCCGATTCGTAATGGGCAATGCAGGTCGTTAAGTCTGGAATCGGGTAATCATCATATTCATCGATAACCCGACGCTCTGCGGCGTGGCATAGCACTAGCGCATCGGGCTGACTCCCGTGGAGGAGGCCTAGCGTGACCGCGGCATAGGCCGGATGAAATAGCGAGCCCTGCCCCTCAATTACGTCCCAGTGCGCCGGCGCGGCATCGGGGCTCAGCATCTCGGCAGCGCCGGACAGAAAGTCTGAAACGACCGCATCCATGGGAATACCCGCGCCCGCAATCAGGATTCCGGTTTGCCCCGTTGCCCGAAAAGTCGCCTCCCGTCCCTGTTGCTTAAGCGCGCGGGTCAATGCCAGCGCCGTATATTTTTTACCGACGCAGCAATCGGTGCCAATCGTCAGCAGTCGCTTGCCCGTTCGCCGACGCCCGGTGGCGATCGGAATTTCGGCGGGTGGCACGCGCACGTCAATGAGCCGTCGGCCGTGGCACTCAGCAGCCTTCGCCAGCGCCGGGGTGTCTCGCAATCGCCGATGTAGCCCGCTGATGAGGTCGAGTCCACCCTCCAACGCGGACTCGAACGCAGTGATCCAATCGGGTTTGAAAGCGCCACCCGACGGCGCCACTCCCATCACGACACTGTGTGCACCGGCGGCGAGCGCCTCCCTCGGCGTCATGTCAGCCAAACCCAAGTCCACGGTACAACCGGGCAAACGCCACTGGCCCACGCAGCGCTCGGGACACCAATCTCTCAATCCCATCGCGGTTTTTGCATCGAGCGGATTCGTGACATCGCCCAAGAACAGCAGATGCGGCGCGGGTAATCCTGTGTTCATGAGTGGATCAACTGCCCGCTCGGCGAATCACGCGACCGGGAAACGCCGCCGTCACTGTGCCCTCTTCCAACACAGGCACCCCCGACACCCATACCGAGCGCATACCAACAGCTGCCTCAAAGGGCGCCTCGGTCGTGGCACGATCTGCGATGGTGTCGGGGTCAAACAACACTAGGTCTGCCACCATGCCGGGGGCGATGGTGCCGCGATCACGCCAACCGAGGTGCGACGCCGCGAGCCCCGTCATCTTGTGAACGGCCTCCGCCAGCGTGAGCACACCCGCGTCCCGGGTGTAATGCCCCAGCACCCTCGGAAAACTCCCCGCGCCCCGCGGATGGCGGTCCTCCAAGCTCCCGTCGGTGCAAATATTGGCATGGGGCCAGCCGAGCAAGGTCGCGATATCTGCCTCCTGCATGCTGGTCCCGATCATCATGTCGCCCATTTCCCCCGTCGCGGCCTCGTGGGCGATCGATTGCTGGGCCAATACCGAAAACGTGACCCGCGCTGATTCGTCGCGCATTTCGGCAATCTGCGACAGGTTCTTGCCCACATACTCGGGCGCAACGGGATAGTGCGTGAAAATAATGCCGTCGGGGGGTGCCAGTTGATCCAAGACGAAGTCAATCGCTTCCAAGTCTGTGGGGTCGCGCTCGGGCAGCAACACCATCATGTTCGACTGCCAGTAGGTATAGGGGTAGATATCCGCAGTCAGCGCGATACCCTCATCGCGCGCCGCATCCAAACGCTTCAATAGATCATCTGCGGTTCCCCATAAGCGGGTCATCGCTAACTTGATATGTGATATCTGCACTGGCATGCCGGTAACGCGCCCAATCGCGATGATTTCCTCGATCGCCGCCTCGAACCAGCGGTCTTCGCTGCGCACGTGGCTGATATAACGCCCGCCAGCATCCGCCGCCCGTTGGGCCAAATACAGCACCTCAGCGCGGGCGCTATGAATACCGGGCTCGTACTCCAGCCCGGTAGATAGCCCCAGGGCACCCGCCGCTAACTCCTGCTCCAGCAGGCTGGCCATCTGCTGCCACTCGTCCAGCGTGGCTTCCCGGCGAAAATCCTCGCCCATAATCGCGTCACGCAAGGTGTTGTGCCCCGCATACGCCGCCACATTCACCTTGGCCGGCGTTGCTTCAAGCGCGGCAAAAAAATCAGCCAGTGGAAACGGTGAGTCGCCATCCTGACCCACGACGACCGAGGTAATGCCCTGAGTGATCTTGGGCGTCGCGTCGCGGCGCGCGAGGATCAAACGATCAGAATGACTGTGGGTGTCAATAAAGCCCGGGGCCAGGGCAAGGCCGCTGGCATCAACGATTGTGTCACCGGGCATCGGCGCCACCTCGCCGACAGCGACAATGCGGTCACCATCGACGCGCACGCTCCCCAGAAAAGGGGCCGCACCCGAACCATCAATAATCTGCGCCCGAGTAATCACCGTCGCAGCCGAGAGTGGCGATGCGGGCGCCAGCACAACCAATAGCACCATCAACAGTGCCCGAGCGCCCCAGAGATAATGCGCGTTCATCGATGACCTCGCAGATTAAGCATGTCCGGGCTCAGGGTCCGATAGGCCGCCCCGAAGAGGGTCGGTCAAAGCTCCCTTGCCTGAAGTTACTGGTGTCAAACTCCATAGCATTCACGGGTGCCGAGTGGGTGCCCTCGTGCACGCAGACCCGCTCAATAATGCGCCACTCATCCCCTCGCTTCTCGTACTTGTCGAGGTAACGGCCAACCCACAGGTCAAGCACCGGTTGGGCGTCTTGGAAAAGATAGGTCACGTTGTAAATTTCACCGGTCGCGGTGTGCGCATCAATGAGCGCTATGGCATGGTTGAGGATGCAATGGTTGGTGCTGCGCCAGGGCAAATGCGCTTCCATGCACATCTCACAGAACTCCCACGCGTCACCTGAAAATACTCCATGATCATCCGTAGCGCCTTCCCAGTAGGCCGACTTCATGAGTTCAACATCCAGCCGATCCACGCCACGGCAGTAGCGATGCGCTGCGTCGCGAATACACTGAATGTCCGAAAGTTGCGCCGCCGTATACGCCATGCCGACCCCTTAACCGAGCGAGCGCTTGGGGTCGCTGCCATCCCAGTTGATCGAGGCGGCAGTGACCATATCAAATAGCCCCTTGATGTCATCGGAGTAAGTCAGGAGCTCCGTCATATGCCCCAGAACCGGGCTGGTGTCGACATAGGCAAATGTGGCGCCCCCTCCGGCAACCTGCCCCGTGGCAGCGACTTCGTAACCCTGCGCCACGAGACTGGCGATTTCGCCATCGATATCGTCGGTCCAGTAGCACAGATGATGAAACGCGGTTTTACCTGCGGGCACGGTATCGCGGTAAATATTCTGTTGCTCGCCCGTAGGCTCAATCAGCTCTATCTGCATATCTCCCGCCTGAGCGAGAGCGATTTTCATCGAGATCGGGCTGGGAGAGCCCCGGTAGGTACTGTTTTCAAATAGTTCAGGGGTGTACTCCACAAAAAAGAAAGGGCCAATCCCTACCTTCAGCCATGCGTCGACCGCCGCGTCGAGGTCATCCACCACCCACGCACTCTGCATTGCATGTCCACTCGCAAACTGTTTCATTTAGACCTCACTTTTTATTGTTGCTGATGCTGACCGGTTCATTATGCCCCCTCTTCCCCTGCCATTTAGCTTTCGCGATCGTGCCGTGCTGATCACTGGCGCCAACCGGGGTTTAGGGGCTGCGCTCTGTGAGACGATCTTGCAGTACTCGCCAAAAATAATCTATGCGGGATACCGGGGACATCGCGGCGATATCGCGGATAAGCGCGTTCACTGTATCGGGCTCGACATCCAGCAAAACTCTTCGATTGATGGCGTCTTAGATGACATTTCCGCACTTGATGTGGTGATCAATAACGCCGGCTGCCTGATTCCCGCTGCCGCCGACCCCGCCGAGGAGCTGGACAACCTGGCAACCATGATGGACCTGCATCTTTACGGCCCGCTGAGGCTGATCAATACGCTGCTGCCGTTGCTACGCAAAAGCACCCACCCAGTCATCATTAACATGATCTCGATGGCCGCATTTGCGTCGGTGGCCGGCTGCGAGGCCTACTGCACGAGTAAAGCCGCGCTGCATACCGCCACCCAAGGACTGCGCTTAAAGCACCCGCATATCCAGTGCGTCGGGGTCTACCCCGGACCCACCGCCACTGACATGACGGCGGGCAGCTCAGTGGCGCTGGCTGATCCACGGGTGAGTGCGGCGAATATTGTCGCCGCCGTCGAAGCCGGACAGACATCAGTCTTTCCCGACGCCGCAGCGCAAGCTGTGGAGAGTCTGATAGGCGCGCCTGCGCGCGAGCTTGAGGCCCGCTTTGGCCGCATGCTCAGTGAATGAGAGAGGCGCACATTGGTGCCAGAATCAGTAGACTGTAGCAAAAGAAAAAACCGTGCCGGGGGCACCGCATGAATGCCAAACAACCGCTGAACCAGCAGGGACGCGCGCCCTATAGCGGCACCATCAAAAACTTTTCGAAAGAACGCTACATCAGTAGTGACTGGTACAGCCGTGAATGGCGCTCCGTTTGGGCGAAAAGCTGGATCGCCGCAGTGCATGTGTCGGATTTACAGGACCCGGGCGATTACACCGTATTCGACATCGGCCCCGAGAGCCTGTTGCTGAGCTGCGACGCCGAGGGCCAGGTGCAGGCGTTTTACAACGTCTGTCAGCACCGCGGCGTGCGGCTGGTTGATGACCATCATGGCAATACCGATACCTTCCGCTGCCCCTACCACAGCTGGCGCTACGGGAGTGATGGCCAATTGACCTACGCACCGCATCAGGAGGGCTTTCAGCAAGGCTTACCGTTAGACAAGATCTGTCTACCCAAGGTGCGCTGCGAGCAGGCGCTTGGGTTTTACTGGATCAACCTCGATGCCGACGCGCCTTCTCTGGACAGTTTTCTCAAGGACCTGCTGCCTTTGATGGCGCATTACGAATTCGAGCACATGACACTGGTGCAAGATCAGACGGTGTCGATCAACTGCAATTGGAAGGCGGTGCTGGATAACTTCAGCGAGCTTTACCACGTGCATTATCTGCATCCACAGCACCGGCGCTTTGTCGACTGCACCGAATCACTCAGTGAATGCTACGAAGGCGGACATACGCGGGTTTGGGTACCCGGCGCCAAAACCGATTCGTTATTCAGCACCCCGGACAAACCCACGGACCTACTCACCCTGCAGCTGCAGTCACTGGGTCTCGACCCCAAGGCCTTCGAAGGCAAGGTAGATGAGGTGCAGGCGGCCATTCGCGTCGCCAAACGCGCGCTTGAGGCGACGGAACCTTATTACGGTAACTTTTCCGACGCAGAGCTCACCGATGTCATGCAGACCAATATCTTCCCCAATGCGATCCTCACCTATCAGCCAGAGATGCTCTGGTTAATGCGACTGCGACCTCATCCCACTGACCCGAACCAGTGTTATCTCGACAAACTCTCCTTCGAGCGCTTTCCCCACAGTGAGGAGCAGCGATTCCTCGAAGGTACCAATGACTTGCAGGACAAGCGGACCGAGCGCGCCGAAAAAAGTGGCAGGCCCGCATGGGAGCGCTTCGATTATTCAGATGTCATCGCTGGGCGAGCCACTATGACTGACACCATTGACCAGGACCTGTCGCTGTTAGCCCACGCCCAACGCGGCATGCACTCTGAGGGCTTCCAGCAGTGCTGGCTCAACGAGGTGGAGTGCCGGGTCAGTCACTTCCACGAGCAGTTGGAGTCGCTGGTCAATACCGGCGACT
>Ga0255764_10001296_pt1 | contig 21463 bp, 17 predicted proteins | sample 071ome_30_FD_179964 | JGI IMG/M metagenome (GOLD analysis project Ga0255764, IMG submission 179964) | Coastal salt marsh microbial communities from the Groves Creek Marsh, Skidaway Island, Georgia - 071406AT metaG (version 2) | ecosystem: Environmental > Aquatic > Marine > Intertidal zone >... | reverse complement strand
GGGAAAGGGTTGTGGCGCTACCGGCTATTTTATGTTGCGTGCATGAAAATTCGAGAACGCGTGGAGATCGCGCAAACGAGAAGACTGAAGCACGCCCTCTTCTGGTGGACGAATGACTTTCGCGAGCAATACGCACCTCATCTTGCCCTCCGCTTCGAGCGTCTTCAACACGCGAGAGAGCGGGAGCACGGCGTGCAAACGAAGGTTGTTAGACGCGAGTCGCGCTTCACCACCCTGTTCGCGATCGATGAGAACGACGACATCCTTAACCTTGAGGCCGACGTTCTCCAACGGTTCGACGGTTTCCATGACAGAGGCGCCAGAGGTGACCAAGTCTTCAACGCACAGGCACGTTTGTCCCGCCTCAAAAGCGCCCTCAATCTGCTTCTTCGTACCATACGCCTTCACCTCCTTACGACGCATCAACATCGGCACGTCATGCGCGAGAGACATGCACGTCGCGATCGGCAAAGCCGTGTACGGCACGCCGCAAATGTTGTCAAACTTTGCGCCGTTCGCCGACAGCACGTCCCACATGCACTCCGCCACCGACGTCAAAACGTCCGGATAGGACACAATCACGCGCAAATCGATATAAATCGGGGACAAAATTCCAGACTTGAGCGTAAACTCCCCAAACTTGACCGCCTGAATCTCGTGCAGGCGCAAGATGAGCGCTGTTTCGTTTCGATTTCAAAAAAACAACAGCGTCAGTCGCCGAAACCTTCACCAACACCCGCGGACGCGTCGTCGTCGTCGTTTCATCGCGCGCGTCGATGCGGTCGAGACGATCGAGCGCGTACCATCGATTCGTTCGTCCATGCTCGCCATCGTTGCGTTCGGTCGCGTCGGCGCTCTTTGTGGGGACGCCGAGGTCGGCAAACGCAGCCATCGCCGCCAGTGGACGGACCCTCGTACCGCCGTGACGAGTCGTGACTCAAAGACAGGTCGACATCACAATGTTTGTACATACACAAAGCGTCTCAGCTCGAAGGGGGCGTCGGCGGAAGGAACCGCCGGCGACGCGTGCGGTGCGCGACCTAACGACGCGACAGTCAACCGCGCGCGCCCCACACGGAACGCACACGCTCGAGAGAATATGTTTGCCGCGACGCAATCCACCGTCGCCCTTCGCGCGACGCCGAGCCGCACGGTACGTCGACGAAACCCGAACGCGAGCGCCGCGGATGATGCGTCCCGTCCCTGGGCTGAAACCCTGAGTGACGTCGCGGACGGACGATGCCGTGTGGTCGCTCGTCGCCGACGGCGCGCGAGACGCGCGAGACGATTAGACACGGACGAGGACTGACGACGGAAATTTTACGATTCGGTTTACGCGACGCGCAGACGGCCAAGCCGAGATCCGCGACGACTGTTCGCGCGCAAGCGGTGCGTGTTTTGTAGCTTACCGAGTCGCGGCCTCGGGACGCGCCGTGACCCTTTGTGTCTTTGCCGGGTGGATGGTGACGACGCGACGCGATGCGGGATGCGTGTGTGAGAGTTGGCGATGAAAGGAGGAGTAATGGAGGGTTTTCTCGCTCGTCGGAACGACCGCGAGGCGCTACGCGGCGCTCGGGATGGGAGGGTGGATGGTGGAGTTCGTGATGACGAGACTGCTCTTTGTACTCAGGGTTGGGTTGCGAAGGGTCGTGTCGCGCGTTGAGTGTGAATGAGAGACTGACTGTGTGTTTTCCCGTCGTTTCGTTTTGACCACGCATAGGCGGCCGTTCAAGCGTCCAAGATTCGCATTCGTCTTCGCTCTTTCGAGACGAACCACATGCAAAGCGCCTGCGATAAGATTCTCGAAGCCGCCAAGGCGACCGAGGCGCGCGTGTCCGGACCGGTGCCGCTTCCGACGAAGCGCCGCATCTTTTGCGTTTTGCGATCGCCGCACGTGAACAAGGACAGCCGGGAACACTTCGAGACGCGCACGCACCACCGATTGATCGACGTTCACCAGCCGACCGCGCAGACGATTGACGCCCTCATGGCGCTCGAGCTTCCGTCTGGGGTCGACGTGGAAATTAAGCTTTAAAGCTTTGGGTGAATTTTTTATTGTTTGGTTTCGGTAGGAAATGGTGGAGTCCAACGCGCGGTTGGACGATTTTAGAAGAGCGCACGTATTGTGCTTGTAATCACAGATTAGTCTGCATCACATAAATAAATATCCTGCCGGCTACTGTAGTGTACAAGAAATGGAAATGGGGAACGAACACTATGTTACTCGTTGAACTCGTCGTCGTCGTCGTCAAACTCGTTGCTCAACATTTCATGATCCTCTTCGTGCGTCATAGCGCTGGTACCATCGGCGTCTCCGCCGTGTGGTTGCTTCGCTTCCTCCACGATCGCTTCGATATCCGCCATGGACATGGAGCTGATGACGTTGTCGTCATCTGCGCACTCAATGTCCAAAAGCTCGCGCGGCAAGTTTGTGGTGAACCACGGGTGTGCGCGAATGCCAGCGATGTCAATCCTCTTTGACACGTCGACGACGAAGATGCGCTGAATGAGATCCAGACACGCCGCACTAATGTGCACGTTCGATGGAATCGCGTAATCGCAACTCTTAATCTTTTGAAACGTGCTGCGAATATTCCTCGGTTCGCGTCTGTCCTCAAACGGATATCGCCCGCAGAGCATGACGTAGAGCGTCACCCCACATGACCATACATCCGCGCTCTTTCCGTCGTACGCCTTCCTATCCAATACCTCCGGCGCAATGTACGCCGGTGTCCCCACCGTGCTCTTCGGATCGCTGTCAATCAGGCTATTTTTCGAGTATCCAAAGTCACAAATCTTCAACCGAGGCACGGCGCCCCCGTCCAAAAGCGTATTCTCCAACTTCAAGTCCCGATGTGCAACACCCTTTGCGTGACAGTGCCCCACCCCAGAGATAAGTTGTTGAAAGAAATACCTCGCCTCATCCTCTGAAAACTTCCCTTTACTCAAAATCCGATCGAACAACTCCCCACCCGCCGCGTACTCCATCACGATGGCCAAGTGTCGCTCCGTCAGTAAAACCTCCACGAACCGCACCACGTTCGGGTGCGTCAACAGCCTGTGATTCGTCAGCTCCCGCTTGACGTTCTCATCAATCTTATCCCCTCTCTCGATGTACTTGATCGCCACGAGCTCCCCGGTCGCGACGCTTCTCATCAGTTTCGCCGTGCCAAAGTTTCCAGCGCCGAGCACCTTCCCCCCGTGCGCGGGCTCGTACCGGCTCGACATGTCCACGCAGAGTGACGACGTCGTCGACATGGTTCCCACGTAAAAAGACGACGAAGACGATGAATACGAATGAAACCCACGCGCGCGCCGTTCCCTCCCGTCGCTCGCGCGCGCGCCGCGCGTTGTGACGATGCCGCTCCAATCCACCCGGCGTTCGTTATCTTCTATCCACGAGTCACGACTCGCGTTTTGCGTTGAGACCCAAAAATCGGACATTCAGAGCTTTTAACGAGTTTTACCATTTTTAATCTATATAGATCTATAATTTCTTTGATATGGGGAAGTGCTTCTTACCCCTAGATGTAGGGTACTTTTGCAATTCTTGGCGATTTCTCGTCCAAAGTATTGATTAAAGGGAGCCGTGGGGTTCACCCGAAGACGTCGATCTCACACACGAGGTGCGTCACTGATCGACGACGAAGGACGCCGTCCGATACCACCCCAGAGATCTCATCCGTGTGTTGACGCGTGTGACGTGTATTGCATCGTTAAACGCGTATCTCTTGAACGACGACGACGTGAGAGCGTGTGTGTGTGAGAGATCTCGCATTCCATTCCAACCCATTCGATTCCACTCGACTGAATTCTTCCTTGGTCGAACGAGTTAAGCGACGACAACGCGCGAGAGTACGACGCGGTTCTTGTCAAGAGACTTTTTTGCTTGTTTTCGTTCCGAGCGACGAGCGAGATGGCGGCGAGCGCTGTGGCAAAGTTGACCGTGGTCAAGCTTCGAGAGGAGCTCAAGGCGCGAGGGTTGGACACGACGGGACTCAAGGCGGTGCTCGTGGCGCGACTCGAGGAGGCAATGGCGAACGATGATGACGGCGCCGAAGAAGAGAAGGCGGAGGAGGAGGAGAAGGAGGAAGAAGAAGAGGCGGCAGCGCCGGCTGAAGACGCGAAGGAGGAGGAGGAGGACGCTCCAGAAGAACCCGCCGACGAGCGAGCTGACGTGCAGGCGGCGGCTGCTGCCATGGCGGAGAAAGCTATGGCTGATCACGCCGAAAAGAAGCGTCCTCGTGATGAGGATCAAGATGATGCCGAACCGGAGGGTCAACGTGCGCGCACGGACGGTATCGAGCAACCGACGGAACCGGCCGAGGTGGATCACGGTCTCACCAAGGATGGTCAAAAGCTCGCCACGTACGAGCTTCCAGGTGGACAAATTCGTAAGGATGTGCCGACGCAATCTAACGAAGGTCGGATCATCGGTCGTGGTGGTTCCAAGATTCGCGAGTTGCAAGACCGATTCCGCGTGCGAATCACCATGAACCGCCCAGCCGCCTTGGCTGAAGTTGTTGGATTTTTGGACGGCGTCAACGACTGCTGCGATGAAATCACCCGCATCGTTGAAGACGGTAACGTTCGTGAAGCCCAAGAAAAGGCAGGTTTGCCTGTCCCGAGCGGCGCCTATAGCTCTTACGGCGGCTCTTACGGCGGTCGCGGCGGCGGCGGCGGCGGCGGCGGCGGCGGCGGCGGCAACTGGACTGGTCACTGCGAACGCGTGCCAAGCGAAGGTCAAGAAGGTCGCATCATTGGTCGTGGTGGCGAAAACATCCGACGTGTTGAATCTCAAACCGGTACGCGCATCAGAATGAACCGTCCTGAAAGCTGTGTTGAGGTCTACGGTACTCCTCAACAGTGCCAAGAGGCGATTCGTATGATTCAAGAGTACATCAATACCGCGCCAAACCGCGGCGGTGGCGGTGGCTACCAACAAGGCGGCTTCGGCGGTGGCTACCAACAAGGTGGCTATGGACAACAACAAGCGTACGGTGGTTACCAACAAGGTGGCTATGGACAACAACAAGCGTACGGTCAACAGCAAGCCTACGGTCAACAGCAAGCCTACGGTCAACAGCAAGCCTACGGTGGCGCGTCCTCTGGCGCTCCGCTTCCGCACGGCTGGGAAGAGGTTAACCCAGGTAACGGTGGTCCAATTTATTATTGGTGCACAATAGATAACAGAACTCAATACGAGCGCCCGACGTAGTTGCACGGCTCTTGAGAACGGAATTATCTTCAGATTCTACCACATTCGTGCCTAAAAATTACAACATGTTTTTGATGCTCGCACACTACGTCGCTGCGTCCGTCGTCTTCTCTATTAATAAAATCAATCGCTCCCCGCGAGTAACACTTTTTCATATTCCCGTGGCATGTTTGTCCCGTTTCTGCCTTTAAACTTACCCATGACACCGGGTCTCCCCGGGATGCTCTCCATGAGCTCGCCGTCACGCGACTCGGCCCAAAACGTCCCCTCGACGAGCTTGTGCGGCATCCAATCGAAGCCTGCCCGCTCACCGAGCGCCTTGGCATGTTTAACAATCTCTTCTCTCGTCGGTCGTGCGGTGCCGCGCTTCGTCGCGCTCAGCACGACGTTCACCGGTGAATCGAGCACGGGGTACGTGCACACCGGACCGACAAAGCGTTCGAGCCGTTCGGCAAACATGCGAACCGATTCTCTCGCCTCGCTCCCTCTCGTGCCGTTAAACATGTTTAAAACTAAACTACCATCTGTTTTCAGCGCATCGCTACAACTTTGTAAGAATCCATCCCGTATCAAGTGTTCAGGAATCAATCCGTCGCCGTCGAACGCGTCCATAAAAACAATATCAACCGACTCTCTATCCCGCGCCTTTAACACATCCGCGCAATCCCCTTCGACGACCCGCATCGCATCGTCCCCCTGGTTGAATCGCACCCCTAAATGATTCTTCGCGACGTCAATCACAATCGGATCAATCTCAACCACCTCGACATCGACGAGAGGAAACTTTCGCTTCTGAAACGCCGGCGCCGCGCCGGCGCCCAAACCGACGTGGAAAATCACCGCCCTAGCGTCAGGCGAGCACAAATCCAACCCTTTAATTGCGCACAGCCCCATCGACGCCGCCGTCATCACCCGTAGATATTCGTACGGAAGCGCTTCATCGTCCATGACGACGCCATCGGCGTGTTCCCTCTCACAGCCGTCGCCGCTTGCGCACACGTAAGCCAAGCCTTGCTCCACCTCGTTGAACCGCAACGATCGAAACTCTCCGAATGCGGCGACGCGAATCAAGCCATTCAACGTCGACGTCACCGGTCCGTACGTCGTCCGCTCCAACGATGGATCGAGCTCGAGGTACCGCCGTTCCGAGCGTTCGAAGTCACCAGACGCTCTTCGCAACCGCTTCTCACCAGCTTCGAAAAACGACGCCGCGCGCGTCGCGAGACGCGGGCGGACCCCTGTCGGCCGGGGACGATTGATGATAAAACTATTGTTCGCTCGAATCCATCGCGAGTTGGCGAGTCGAACGCGCGCGAGTCGAGGGAAGGTCGTCAGCATGGTTTCTCCCAAGTGCCGAAGTGCCGACTCTGTCGGCATAATGCTGCGCGCATCATCCGCCGTCCTCGCACGCGTCTTCGCCCGAACACCGCGACGCGTCGAGCGCTCGCGCCGCCGCGTCATCGGGGTAGTATCCGCCATGTCTGCACAGGATGGACCAGTCAAGTCGAACGCGAAGGATTTCGCAAACGACGACGGGAAATCCACAAACTGGGAAGCGATGTGGTCGAACGGTATCGATAAAGGCCAGGCGTTCGACGCGACGAGGACCGAACCGGGGTTTCAGGCGATGTTGGACGCTGGGGAGTGCGCGATCGGGGGTGGGCGGGCGCTCGTACCGGGATGCGGGAGAGGGTATGCTTTGGCGAGCCTCGCTCGGGCGGGCTTTCAAGACGTCGTCGGTTTGGAAATTTCTGAAACGGCAAAGGCGGCGTGCGAGGCGCAGCTCGCAGAAGAGTCGATTCCGGGTGATGCAAAAGTGGCGGTGCGGGTGAGCGACTTTTTCGAGCACGGATCAAAGGGTGAGGAGAAGTACGATTTGGTGTACGACTGCACATTTCTCTGCGCCATCGATCCGAGTCGACGCAAAGAATGGGCCGACGTGTACGCGCGGTGCGTCAAGCCCGGTGGAACGCTGATTTCGCTCGTTTTTCCGTGCGGGGATTTCGAAGGGGGGCCTCCGTACGCGTTGAAGCCTGAGATTGTTCGCGAATTGTTGGAACCCGTCGGTTTCGAAGCGGTGTCGCTCACCGAAGTTCCCGAAGAGCTCTATGCTCGCGGACGCTTGGAGTATTTATACGTGTGGCGAAAGCTCTGATGCGACATCACAACGTCGTGTATCATTCACAGTTGTCCCACGTCTCGATCGACGCGGTTAGAACGAGGTATATCTGATCCATTTGCAATCATACGAAAACAAAAACAGTCCAATGTTTACCAGACGAGAACTCGCGTGACTTCACAATTCAACACGTTTCGAACACACGAACGTCACGAACACACGCACACGCACACGCAATGCAGAAAACAAACTTACAACGCACTCTCTTTACCGTCTTCGCCTTTGTCGCGCTCGCGCTACCGGTCGATGCGGCGGTTTACTATGGTTCGTTCAACAATTCGCGACATCCATAGCTTTATTGCTGACGCTTCGTCTTCTTCGCAGGAGGATACTCGTACGGCACGGTTGGCTTCAACACGTACGGCGGCGCCGTCGTCGTGCGACCAGGACCCCGTCGTCGATACCGATGGGGACGCAAACTCTTGCAAGATGAAAACGCGAATCGTGAATGCGAATCCATGCTGGACGTGCGTCTTCTCGACGACATCGTTTCTCTCAACCGACTCACCGCTTGTCGTTCTTTAATCAACTACCACAGATCATCGAGACTCGACCGATGCTGAGTTCACTAAAGGAAGCGATTCAAGATTTACCAAAGATTCGAGACGCATTGAATAACAGAACGGCGACGGATACGTTTTTCGCACCATCCAACGCTGCGATCGAAAGCTTTACGAAATGGGGCGGATACGACGATTTCAAGGCGGGTTTGTCTAGCATGTTTTCATCGGATGAAATCAAAGCGTTGATCGTCACGTATCACGCAGTGCCCGATGAGAGGCTTATGTGGGGTCAACTGCGCGCGAAAGCGGCTCAGGGTGCATTCTTGCGGACGGCGTTGGCAAACATTTTTGACAACGACGCCGCTTCGCTCGAAGTGAGCTTTTGGAAGCGAAACATCTTTTTGAAGGGCATCGGAAGCGAAGGAAAAATCGTCGCCGCCGATATCCCGGCGTGTGGGAGCGTCGTGCACGTCGTTGATGCGGTGATCTTGCCTATCGATGGCGATGGTGAGCTCTCCGAAGAACAAATGGCTCGCATCAAGCGAGCGAGAGAACGAGGCGACAACGACAACGACGAAGCTCCAGCACCCTCGTCTCCTGATTTCACGCCCGCGCCCGCGCCCGCGCCCTCAGCCGAACCGTACGAATGGGACATCGTCGATGATGGAATAATCGACGTCGAGTATGGCGAAGAGTCGTACGAAGCTGCCGCGCCAGCGCCAGCGCCCGCTCCTGCGGCGCCGTGACGACAAAATGATGCGCCGAGCCAAGACTTTGAGAAACGATTCAAAACGATTCAGGACGAAAACTTTTCGTTTCGTTCAACCGACGCACATGCCATTGCGCGCCGTTTCGCGTAGGGGGATTGACTTGTGAAAGAGAAACGACTCGAAACGATGAATGATGAACTACCAAACTACGACTACAAATTCTTCTACGGCAAGTGGAAAATAAAAGAAAATCGATCCAACGCACTTCACGGCGATCCCGGCGGAGGTGGCGGCGGCGGAACTTCCCCGACGACGCCCATCGGAACAAATCCCGCGCCAGGAGGCGGCGGAGGCGGAGGCGGCGGAGGCGGAGGTGCGCGCCCGACGAACATCCCCATCGGCGCGCCCGCCGGCGGCGCCCCGGGAGGAGGCGGAGGAGGCACTTCATCATCATCATCATCATCCCCGTGCTCGGGCGCCTTTGGTGGCACATCATCTGCCGTCCACGGTTCCACAGCAAACTCCAACTCGTCCCCTCCTTTCGCCGTTTCTGGCACGAGCAACCGCACGATGGGTCCGTTTGGGAAAATCTGCACTCGCAACTCGCTCCCCGGCGCGCAATCCTTTGGCAACGTCATCTTCGCAAACCTCCGCCCGTCGTGTTTCGTCAAATCTAAATCTCTCGGATCACCCCCAGGGGCGTCCGGGATCCCCGTAATGGTTTTCCCTCCCGCCTTTCGACCACCCATCGAAGCCGCAGCCGCGTCTGCCTTCGCTCCGCCGCTCGTCCGAGCCGACGACAACGCCAACCCACTCGTCTTCAACACCCCGACGCGTCCACGAGCCGCACGCAAGGAAGACGATGAAGCGATTGCCGCCGCGCCCGAACCCGAACCCGCGACGCCGGCGTTCCCTCGAGAAACCTGTTGCTGCTGCTGCTGCTGCTGCTGCCCTCCTCTCTTTGCGCCAGCGCTCCCTCTTTGTTGTTGCCTCTTCTTCTTCGCCGCCGCGCTCTCCGTCTCCGCCGCCAACTCGGCAAAGTACGCGTCACGTTTCTTTCGCAAGTCCTCCCCGACCCCAGTCATCGCCTCAGACGTCTCACTCCTCCGTTTCGCGTCGGTGTTTCACGCAGCGCCCGACCATTCCGTTGTGCCGTTGCTGCCATTTATGTATGTGTAAACAGTATTCGGGGTTTAGTTCCAGCGCTGGATTTCCACTCCACTGGATGACGACGCGATGTGCCCCGTCAAACATCCTCGCGCGCGCGTCGATCGATACGTTGACGCGCGACGTGCGGAGCGGTGCCGCGCGCTCGTGTTCTCCGTGTCTGCGATACGTACGCTGCGTGTGCACCCGAGGCTCTGGGGGACAGACGACGAAGACGGTGGACTGATTCGGATCTTAAGATGACGCTCGTGACGACAAACGAACGACACCGACGACGACGCACGAAACGATGGAATACCGCCGTCGTCGTCGCGGCGATGATGATGATGACCGTCGTTGCGATGTTTGGGACGTCCGTGGTGTGCGTCGCGGGCGAAAACACCGGCGGCAGTGGGGCGACGTGCGACGCGGGGTGCGCGCCGGTGCGCGAGATCAAAGAGTTGGAAAAAACAAAGACGGCGCTCGAACACGAGCGAGACGCGCTCAAGAAGGATTCGAACAAGGCTAAGGAGCAGGCAATGCAAGCGAAGAAGAAGTTTGAGGAGGTGTCCAAGGCGAGGGAGGCGAACGCGGCGAGGGTGAAGGAATTGGAGGCGTCCGCGGCGGAGGCGGCGACAGAGGCGAAAAAGTATCAAGCGTCGATGGAAAAGCTGGAGAAACAGATTGCGACGACGATGAAGGAGTTGGAGACGGTGAGACAGAGCGAGAGCGCTCGAGTGGCGATGCTTGAGGCGCAGCTGCACGAAGCGCAAGAGGCGTGGGTGCCGGTTTGGTTGCAGCGGAGAGCAGAACCGGTGACCAAGGCGACGATGGATGCCGTGGAGAAGACGAAACAAACCACAGCGAGAACAGTGGAGGCGACCAGGCAGCAAACGGCTCGAGTCGTCGAGATGGGTAAAACGCAAATTCCAAAGGTCGTCAACGCTGGTAAGGAACAAACGATGAAGGTTGTCAATGCGGGTAAGGAACAAACGATGAAGGTTGTCAATGCGGGTAAGGAGCATATTCCAAAGGTCGTCAATGTGGGCAAGGAACAGACCGCCAAGGTAGTGCAGGCGGGCAAAAATGCCGTAGGTAAAGTTTCCGAGCAGCTCACCGTACTCAAGGAGCTCAAGGCTGATATGAAGGAGGCTCGTCTCATTCACGAGAAGCGTATGAAGAAGGGCGCAAAGTCGGCCAAGTCCATTCCAGAAAAGTTTACCACCAGACAGGCTGTTCGCGCACTGCAAATGATGGATCAATTCGAAACTAGCCTGACTGGTTTCGTGGCCAAAATGCTCAAGGGTGGTATCTTCAAGAGGATTTACAACGCCGTGAAAAACGAGATTGTGAGAATTTTCAGCGCCTTGGCGAAGTCGTACCGCGAGCGCTTCATTCCAATGACGCGCGACGTGCGCGCGGCGACAACCAAACACGTAGGCGTCCGATTGGCGACGCTCTTCTTGACGACTCTCGCCCGCATTCCGTCCGAGCACGCACAGAAGATTCCAATTGACTTTTCCAAGTACACTGTCGATCAACTCGCGCCGAAGATTGCGGACGGATTGTTGACTGTGATTTTGGGCGGCGTCGCACTGATCATTCTTCTCGACATTACACGTCCATTCTTCCGAGATTACACGTCCAGAGCGACGTACAGCTTCATGAAGGTGCCGGATGAGGACGGCGTCGACGTGTTGATTCGTCTTCCCAACGTCGAGAGCATGAACGAGGTTGACTTTAAGTTTGACCAGACGTGGAACCAAATTCACATCGACGCCGACGAAGCCGGCCACAGCGAACTCATCGTCGTGCCAAAGTGTAAGACCGGTGTCAAGCGATGGGGCAAGCCGTCCCCAATCTTCCTCGAAGGCGAGGAAACAATTCTCGTCGAGTTACGTCCTGTCGGTGCTTCTGCACGCGCACAACGCGCTGCGGCAGAGCCCGTTCGCGAGACCGTCTCGGCGACTCCGTTTGCCCCGGTCGCAAAGAAGCAGGTTACCAAAAGAAACGTCACGACGAACGGCGCGGACAAGCCCACCAATGGGCGCAGCACGAGAACCCGTCGCTAAAAACTAAAAACTGTTGTTAATGTTACATCTGCTATGTTCTATTTACTCCTACCGTCACTCTTGCTACGTGCTGCTCTGCCGCGACATTTCGTGCTTTGTCTGATCCAAAATCAGCTTGCAAATGCTTTCGGCGCGTTTAGAAATCGCATCAACGGAGAAACCTTGACCGTGACGAGCGATGACTTTACGAACAACCTTATCCTCCGCGATCTTCGCGAGTGTGCCGTCACACCGTCCGGCTTGGACGAACGGCTCAATCGTGCGACGACAGAGTTCTCGCAGAAACTCATCGCCCGATTGCGTCGGCGCTCTTTGCTCCTCGCGCTCGTCCTCCTCCGATTCCTCTTCGTCGACATCCATCGACTCTTCCAGCCAACGAGGGTGGGCGTTCCCAGATCTATGCCGACAAGCATCGACAAAAAACCCCACTGCTGCGTCCCCGCGCACGATTCTCGCCTGCGCTAAATCTATATCCTCCGCCGCGGCGCATCGATACTCTTGCTTCAACGCGCCCGGTTCCGGTTTCGGCGTCGATCCCCCGCGCAACATCAATTGCGCCGACATGTTCCGATACGTCACCTTACTCGTCGCCTTCCCGTGGAGTTTACTCTCCTCATCCATCGCGTCTCGCACCGCGGATCTCCTCGCGAGCGGATTCGCATCCATCCAAGCCTCTGCGATGTCCTCTCGCGCGCCGACGCCCGCGGCGCTTCTCAATTTTTTAGCCGCGAGCGCGTTGACAAACATTTGTCTCACTGCCCTGGGAACTTTCGCCGGGGCGTGCAGCGCGAACACCTGTTGAATCATCGGCCGTTCGCTCTCTGGGAGCTTGAGCAAAAGCTTGGCGTCGTCTTTCGCGCCTTTGGACGCGTCTTCCGCGACGGCGTCGCAAGACGACGTCCTCGCTGCGTTGACGCCGCCGCTCGCACTCGATGGCGTCGACGCCGGTACCGGACGAGGCGGCGCGGCGCGATCGCCGCGCGGACGAAACGGTGCGTCCCGGCGTTCGACGCGCTCTTCGAGCGGGACGGAGGCTTTGCGTCGTCCAAGAGGTTTCGGTTCCGTCGCATCTTTGTCGTTGTCTTCCTCGCAAGCAGAAACACCGGCTGCGATTCTCGCCGCTTGCGCGAGAATGGCGTTCCTTCGCGACATTGGTCGCCGTCGTCGTCGTCGCCGTCGTGCGTTTCGTTCGTTCGTCGAGCGTCTCGCTCGCGCCCGTTGGGACGCGATGCGAAGACGACGAGTGAGGATGCGTTTGGAAGGTGCTCGACTCAAACTGACGCGGCTGGCGCGCGTAAAATTAAAAAAACAAATCAAATCTTCTAGCGTAGCGTAATCTTCTATGGTTTTGGCGGTGCGGTAAGCTCGTGGACGACGCGACGAAGGAGCTCCTTGACGTCGGTGGAAGGCGTCGCGCCGACGGCTCGACGGTTAGATCTGAGAACGTCCAATCGCGATTTGGCGACACCGGCAGAATCACAGAGCGCGGCGGCGGTTTCTCTCTTCATCGCAGCTCGACCGATGACGGGAATCCAGAGGTCCGGGTTATCCACGATTGCAGTTGTTGTGGATCTGACCGCACTGAGCGCGCTGTCCAGGGTGAGGGAGTCGTCTTCTGAGACGCCGTCGGTGGAGCGTTTCTCAACGAGGAGCGATTCCAACGCGTCAACGACGTCTTCGATGAGTTTCGTTCGAGTCGTCTTTCCACGATCGCTGAGTAGAAAATTGACAGCGTCTTCCATCGCAACTATCGTCGCCCGACGAGCCTCGGACTCGCCGTCTTTCGCATCCTTGGCGCCCGTGAAGAGCTCTGAAATGCCGAGCATCAACTTGTCGACAGACTCTTGGCAGCTCTTCGAACTCGCCTCCTCTCCAGACACCAAGGGTGTCGTCTCAACGCCGTAAGCCCGAACGAGACGAATCAAGCGTTTGTAACGGATCGATCCATCGTCGGAGAGAAGCAACCGTCGCAAGCTCTCTCTCATTTCGGGACTTCTGTCGCTGAGAACGCGAGAGAGCACAAAGGGATAGCTTCTTTCAACCACTCTAAAGGATGGATCAATCGTCGTCGCTGTGCCTTCCAGCGCTGCCAAAGCGCGAAGAATGCGGGAGAAATACGGGGGCAGTCTGAAACCGTGTTGCATCAACGCCGTGGAAAGCTGAGAAACCACTCCCATAAAGTCCATGCTATCTCTTACTTTTGTCGCGCTTTCGCCGGCGAAGACAGATCGCAGCGCCTCCTCCGCGGCAGCCTTGTCGACGTGTGGCGGCAAAAAGTCCATCGTTTGCAAATCGTCAACCAAACCCCGCGCGTCGCGGTTGACGAAACCAATCAATCCCCGTACCATGGCTCTGCGAGTCTCCACAGGTACTTCCACGGTCATGCCAAAGTCCAGGTACGTCAACCCACCGTTTTCGGCAACGATTAAATTTCCAGGATGAGGGTCAGTGTGCATAAACCCAGAGCTCAGCAATTGATGCAGAGATGCCCGCAGACCCCTATCTAAAACCTCATTCGGGAAGATACCGCGCGCTTGCATCAGCGACAGATCTGTCAGGCGCAGTCCGTCGACCCATTCCATCGTGAGCACGCTCGGCGTGCTCAACGAATCCACCACGCGCGGGGCGTTCACGTATCCCGCCAACCCCACACCCGCGTCTCCATCCGCGGCGTACATCGTCCTAAAGCGCCTACAATTATCCGCCTCTCTCGTATAATCCATCTCTTCGAATATCCTACCCACCAACTCGTCTACGATGCCCACGACGTCGCTCTTAAAATTCCTCCACTTGCCGACGACGCCAACAAACCGCCGCAGAATAACCGCGTCCAGCGCCACGAGCTCCGCTAACCCAGGCCTTTGCAACTTGATCGCCACGTCGTGTCCACCAGGAAGTGTCGCTCTGTACACCTGCGCGAGAGACGCCGCCGCGACCGGTCTCGGATCGAAAGATTCAAAGAAATCAACCGAAATTCCCAATTCGCGTTCCAACGTCTCCACGCTCGACGCCAAATCCGCCGGCGGCAACGCGTCCTGCAGCTTGGCCAACTCCTCCACGTACTCCACTGGAAACACGTCCGCCCGGGTCGACATCACCTGTCCCAATTTGATGTACGCTGGTCCTAACCTCGTGAGCGTCTCGGTGAACAATCTTGCCCTTCTTCTGCGTTCGCCCGCCTTTGCGGCGACGCTCGCGCCTACGAATCCGAGCTCCCACCCCACCACGAGCGCGCGTCTGAGCACGAGCAAGGGCCGACGGGCGAACCACGCCTCGAACGCATCGACATCATACCGCAATTCGCGAATCCACGGCGCGATGGACGACGACGAATAAACGCCAGTCGACGACGACGGGTTCGAAGTGGACGCTCCCAAACCCGAAGCCGCGCGTCGCGTCGTCATCAATCTCTCCGCCCGCACCGCCTCGTTCACCGCAGACAGCTCGGCATCCGTCGCCCAAGACGGTTCCCGTGATGATCTTCGTGACGAGTGCGTCGGCGGCGGCGGCGGTGCGTCGCTCGAACGTGCGTCGTTCGTCAACGTCGTCGCTCGACGAAAATGCAAATGCGCGAACGCGACGCATCGTCTCGCGCCGCGTCTCGTCGTCGTCGTCGTCAACATGACGTCGCCGGCGCGGTGGGTCGGTACGCGATGGATTTATCGTACGGTTCGCATCGTCTGTGTAACCTGCGTCGGCGCGCGAGCGCGAGCGCGTCGGCGTGTGTCGCGACGGTGCGGTTGGTTTCCTTTGTTATCCGTCCGTCATCGAAACGACTGCGATCAACATCACAACGCGACGCGACGCGACGCGAGCGTCACCGCATTCACGCCTAAAACCGGCTAAAACTCGAGCGACTAGACGTCGCGCGCGCGGACGACATGGCTTTTTCAATCTCGACCGCCGCGTCGACGCGCGGTGGTTACGAAAAGACGCCGAATGTCAGCGAGAAGACGATGAAGATGAGACGCGCGACAAAGTCGGTTAACCGACGCGCGCTCTCGACGCCGACGCGCATGTCCAAGACGGACGAAGACGGATACTGGATCCCGGGGCCTTTTTTACGCCCCGAGGGATCGCCCAAGGCGGAGGGGTACACCGGGAAAACGGTGTGGAAGCTCATGCAAAAGGAACTCGTAGAGGTTGGGCTGGAGCAAATCACGCCGACGAGCGCCAAGGATATGACGGAAACGCAAGGGTGGACGCTGTTGGACGTGCGACCGTACCCGGATTACTGTAAGAGACACTGTTGGGGGGCGGTGAACGCGCAGTATTACGTCGGGATGGATGCGACGGATCCTAAGAATTGGGGTAAAGCGGCGTTGAGCGCGATGATTTTTCCCGAACGCGTCGGCGGCGCCTATCTAAACGTGACGGAGAATGAAAACTTTTTGGATGAAGTTCTGGAGAGCGTCGAGTGGGGGTCTAAGCTCATCGTGTACGACGACGCGGGCGGGGTTATCGGCGAGGAAGGGGTGGATTTTGAGAATGGGGTGCAAACGCCGAGTTTGATGGCGATTTACGAGCTCGCGGCGAGAGGGTGGGGTACGGAGAACCTCATGCACATGGCGGGCGGGTTGTTATTTTGGGACGAAGTCGATCGGTTCGACTGCGGCGAAGTAGCGGAGGAAGATGAGGAGTAAGAATTATAAATTATAATAATAATAACAACAACAACAACAACAACGATACCTACGATACCTACGAGCTACACCTATGGCTAATCTAATCATGAGAGCCAAACTTGCGTCACCAACCGGATTTCTTGAGCGACTCGTAAACAAAAAACGAAATGGCTGAACCGGGAGCGACGGCGGCGACGCGAGCGCCGACGCCAGCGAAAACCCCAGCGATGCCTTCGCGTCGAATGACGTCGGATAAGACTCGAACGAGGGAAGACGACTCGAAACGCATCGTTTGAAGCCTCGTCTTGGCTAAATCGAGAGGGTGCGTCAGCGTCGTCGCCGCCGATGCGGCAAAAGTGGCGCACGCCGAACTCACCGTCGGTGACACCGCCGCTTCGCCACCGACGTCGGAATCCGCCGAGACGGCAAACGCAGCGCGAGACCGCTCGTAAAGGACGAAATACGTCGCAGACCAAGGCCACCAGACAAAATTTTGCGCCCAGTAGCCTCTAAATAATCCGCGCGCGCCCTCCTCGCGAGCGATGACGCGCGCGGCGTCCATCCAATTTCTATACGTCGCCACCCTCTGACGCGCCCCGAGAACATCCTGCGTTTGCAAACGCTCTTTAATAACATCCATCGGCGTGTAAACAATCCCAGCGAGCGCCTGCGCCCACATCCCAGTCGCCGCCGACGCGAGCGCGCCTTCGCCCAGCCGCGCGCGTCCGCTCTCGTACCCCGCGAAATACGCCCCAGACGCCACCGGCGCGAACGCCGCGACGGCGCCGAATCCGGCGTACAACCCGACCGTCGATCGAATCACCGAGGACCGGACCACCGCCGCCCGCTCGACCTCCCGCGCGCCACCGCTCGCGACACTCATCGCTCCTCTCACTTGCGCTCGAGCCTTGAGCGTGTCCAGCGGATGCGTAACGAATCTGCTCGACACCCCCGCGACGGCGCCGCGCGCGCCGTCCGCGATCGCGCTCGCGCGCGTCGGCGTCGACGAATCCGCGTCGGCGTCATCCATCCCGCGCTCGCGCTCGCGCGTCGCGACCGAGACGTCGACTGACGCGCGCGCCCGACGCGAGTTTCCACGACAAAACACTCGCATATTACATCACTGTTTACCCATACACACCCCTCCCCTGTCACCCGGCTTCCATTGGGCACGCGAGCCACGCGCGCGCGCGCGCACACTTCGACGCGCGCGTCCCGTCCCGTCCGGTCCGTTCGCTCCGGCTCGGAGAAACCCACCGCGACATGGGTCTCGCCGCCGCCGCCGCCGCGCCGTCGTCGGCGTCGTCCTCGCGCGCCGCTGGGAGGTTCGCGACGACAAGATGCCGCATCGATGACGTCGCTTCGGCGCAGCGCAGCCGCGGTTGGTGCATCGAATCTTCCACGAATCGACGACGCGTCGGACGCGGACGCGCTCCCGCCCCGCGAGCGTCCGTGGATGAAGAAAACGAAACGTACGCTTCGTCTGGGCGCGTGGCGTCGGACGCGGGAACGTCGACGTCGACGTCGAAGGATGGGTCAAAGCAAAAGACGGGCGGGTTGACGCTGCAGATAGCTACGGGGTCGTCGTCCTTTGCCGGTTCGAGAGTGGTTGATTTCGTCGCGGCGTGGGACGCCATCTCGCCGAGGCTCGCGGAGAGCGAACACGAAGAGGTGAATAAGGAGATGCTGTTGTCGGCGCTGACGCTGGCGATTCCGAGGTTGCAACAGATTGCGTTTGTGAGGGAAAACGAGAGGAGCAAGCCGGCGCACGAGCGAGCGGTGGACGTGGCGCTGACGCTGGTGGACCAAGGGATGGATGCGGAGTGTATCTCGGCTGGGTTGTTGAGAGAGGCTGTAGTGCATGGGACGGTGACGTTGGATGAGATTGAAGAGGTTTTGGGGGAGAGGGTGATGCGGCTGGCGCACGACGTGGGGAGGGTGCACGATCTACCGGGGAGAGTGGCGTCGTGCGACTCAAATTCGGCCGAGAGGCTTCGGTCGTACTTTTTGTCGTTTCACGATATTCGGGCCATCGTGGTCGAGTTGGCGTGCCGTTTGGATGTTTTGAGACACATTGATGAGCTCGAGCCAATTCAGAGGACGACTGTCGCGCTTGAAACGATGCAGATTTACGCGCCAATGGCGCACGCGCTCAACACAGGATCCCTGAGCGCCGAATTGGAAGACTTGGCGTTCAAGGTTGTGTTTCCCACATCGTATGCGTCTTTGGACGCTTGGCTCAAGGCGAAGAATCCGGCGGATGCGGCCGTGTTGGATCGCGTCTCGAAAATCTTGAGTGACGTTATGAACGCCGACACGACGCTCAACGCTTTGATTGGCCGTGGTGGGGTCAAGGTTTTAGCGAGACGAAAATCTAGATACTCCACGATGAAGAAGATCATTCGCGATGGACGCAAGCGGGACGAAGTGCACGATTTACTCGGTATTAGGCTTATTTTGACGCCCCAGCCCGGAAGCGGGGCTGAGTTGCCGGTGCTCGGCGAGACGTATAGAGACGGCTCGTTTGACGAGATCGAGGCTCGCGCCCTCAAGGCAGCAAACGCAGCGTGCTATCGCGCGCAGCAGATTGTCCATAACATTTTCCCGGCAATCAACGGGCGCACGAAGGATTACATTAGCAATCCGAAACCGAATGGATACGCCTCTTTGCACAGCACGCTCAAAGTTGGACTCGATGAAGATGGCAAGCCTCTGTCTCTGGGAGACGCGCACAAGAGAGGGGTCAACGTCGAGCTTCAGATTCGCACCGCCGCGATGCATCTCGCCGCCGAGGCTGGCAAGGCTTCACACACGTCATACAAGGGTGGTTTGAAGGAAGACACCGGAGTCGCTGGCTCGCTGGCGGATCTCGCGTCCGCAGCAAACCGCGCCGCAGTGGAAAAGTTTGGCGACTTCACGCACGACGACTTGCGCGAACACGGTCAAGTGCATGATCGACTCTTTGAAGCGTTCGATCTCAACGGTGATGGACGAGTGACGATTAATGAGCTGCGCACCGTGCTATCGAGCATTTGGAACGACGAAGAAACGTCTCAATTACTCGAAGAAGCCGAGGCGCTGATGTCTCTTTTGGACGTCGACAACGATGGTTGCATCGACATGGATGAGTTCAGCAAATTCCGCACCTCACTCACCGAGGTTAGCGCCCTACCAAGGGCTGATGCCGAAACACTAGCTGCGATTAAAGCCGTCGCTGTTGAGTCAATCGATGAGGAACAGGAAGAACTCGCGAACGACGAGGACGTGGTGATTGATATTGAGGCTCGAGACGTGACGACGTCGGGTGAAACCACCATCGAGGATGAGGCTGAGTTGATTGCCACAGTTCGCGCAGCTGTGACGGACAGCTACGAGTACGTCGGTCGCGTCGACTCTGCCGGCCGTCAGGCTGCGGTTGCGATGCGTGATACCGACGATGGTCCCGTCGAATGGCAACTCGTGTGGGATCTCATCAAGTCGGGTCGAGCGGAGACGGCGCGTCAGCTCTTTTATCAACGCACAACGCGCTCGCCGGGACAGATTGGGACTTGGGAGCAGTGGGCGCGATTCGAACTTCTTCAAGGTGATCCAGAGCGTTCGCGCAGCTTATACCGCGCCGCTCTTCTTCACTGCGAAGACCAGCCGCTTGTTCGCGCAGAGACGCTTCGCAAGTGGGCGATGATGGAGCTCGCCGCCAAGGACGCGCTTCACACGAACTCACACAAGGATTTGTTCGCTCGCGCCGTCGTCGTCCTCGCCGAGGCCGAGAGCGCGGGGAGAATCGGCACGGAGGATTCCGGAGCGGCCCAGGCGAAGACGTACCAAGTCTGGGCGCAAGGTGAGGCGCGCGCCGGAAACATTCATCAAGCGCGAACGCTGTTGGACAAGGCTGAGGCATGCCAAGCTGGCAACCCAGCCGTGGCTCACGCCCGAGGTCAGATTGAGGAGGTGAACGGCAACTACGCCGCGGCAGCCGCGGCATACGCCATGGGCGCGTCGGTGAACCCCACCGATGCGTTCCTTCTCCAATCTTGGGCGAGACTGGAAGCCAAGTCGGGACGTCTGGACAACGCTCGTACGCTCTACCGCAGAGCCGTCGATGCCAACCCGGACAACCACCACGTTGCGCAAGCGTGGGCGGTGAGTGAGTCTGAACATCCAGACGGTGACGTCACGGTGGCTCGAGAGCAGTTTCAACGCGCGAGCTCCATCGCGCCGTGGTCGGTGCAGACGTGGGCGGCGTGGGCGCGCTTTGAGGCGCGCGCGCAAAACAACGCGCGCAGCATTGAAACGGCGCGGGCGCTCTACGCCCGCGGCCTCGACGCCGAGGCTGGCAACGTCATCTGCCTCATCGGTCTCGCCGAGTGCGAGAGCCGACTCGGTCACTTTGCCGCAGCCCGCGAAATTCTCAGCCAAGCCAAGGATGCCAATCCGGAACACTGGGGCATCGTCTTTGAGCTCGCCAAGCTCGAGGAGCGCGCGGGCGCGCCAGCGAACGCCAGCCACTACTACAAGCGCGCCAGAAAGATGAAACGAGAAGCCAAGAGCGCTCGTCCTCGCTCCACTGGCGCCCGAGGTCGGAAATCCACCTGGGACCCGCTCGAAGCGCTCGAGCGCGAGGAGACGCAATCCAGACGCTCCGCCGCGTCCTCGCGCGTCTCCGTCTCCGCCGCCCTCGACAACCTCCGCACCGACGAACGCTCCGCCGGTACCGTCGGCGACAACAACGACGACGAGAACGACGACGAGAACGACGAGAACGACAACGACGAGAACGACAACGACGTCGTCATCAACCGAGCGCGCGACCGACGTCCAAAACCATCGACGCGCGCGTCCCCGCGTCGTCGCCCGTCCTCATCCGGCGCCTCGCTCCGCCCCGAGTCCTAAGACACCGAACCGCGGTCGCGCCGATGACGAGCGAACGCCCCGCCCGTCGTCGGCTTGTAATCATACACACACACACACGCACACGCGTCGTTCGCGACCGCGCCTCGTTCGACGACGACG
>Ga0255764_10001266_pt1 | contig 21679 bp, 33 predicted proteins | sample 071ome_30_FD_179964 | JGI IMG/M metagenome (GOLD analysis project Ga0255764, IMG submission 179964) | Coastal salt marsh microbial communities from the Groves Creek Marsh, Skidaway Island, Georgia - 071406AT metaG (version 2) | ecosystem: Environmental > Aquatic > Marine > Intertidal zone >... | reverse complement strand
AGGATACTTATGAGATACTGAATCGTTCGAGTCAGCCACTCAACGAAATGGAGTATCATAACGTATTCATGCACCCACTTTTCTCTGAACTCACAGCTCTCGAATCGAGGTTGAAAGATGCCGGTGTGAAGATCAAAAATAACTCTACCCGATTCTCGAGCGAGGAAAAATTGCTTCAAATGATGGTAGTTTCTTGCATATCACCTGAATATAACTGGAGCTCTATGTGCGATCTATATGTCAAATGGATCGATGAAACATTCTTCAACACAATAGAAGATAAATCCAAATTAACGGAACACATCAAAGCTCTTATGTCTTCCACGTATTCTATGAGGTTGAACGCGTTGTTTGATCTCCTGGTAACCATGAATAAAGTTGATTTCACACTTTCGTCTAAGTGGATGCCCGAAGAGCTTATTTTTATTGGTCGTTTGTTGAATTTTATTTATTCAAAGTCCAACCCTGAATTTCTCATTTGTAAAGCTAAACATCTCTATAATGACATACAAAAAGATTTAGAGCATGCTCAAATGAAGATTAGACATAAAAACGCTAAATATCAACAGCTTTGTTTAGAAATAATAGATGAACGTTTAAAAAATTTAGCCTAAGTCGAGATTTGATACCCTTGTAATTATAACATTCCAAAGATGTCCTACGAACAGTGCCTCGCCGACGCCATGCGCATGTACCGGGTGGATTCACCAACCGATAGATGCAAGAAACTCGCAAACGCGACTTGGAAGATGAAACAGAAATACGCACAACTCAGAAAAGATAAACAGACTCGGGTGATTCAGGTCATAGAAAAAGCTCCTGAAAAGGTTGTAGAAAAGCGACACACAGTACACACTTGCCAAGCAGTGACGCTGGCTGGCAAGCCGTGTGGATTTAAGGCTGTGTGTGGTGGTTTCTGCAAGAAACATCAACCAAAGATAAAATATTAGTTTACTATAAATGTTAGATCAAGAGACATTACGTCCAGTTGTAATATCAATGGCATTGTATGTCGTCATCGCTAAGATCATTCCAGAAAATGTTAAGAAGCCCACAAACATTGGATTCATCGATGACATCGTATCCATGTTGATCGCTCAAAAGGGTGCCATTGCCTCAGGTGCCATTCTTACGGGACTCATCGTTCTCCTTACCAATTACATCATTGATGAATTGTTGTGAGACGTGTTCTTTCCCAACCAATCGTTTCGTGTGTGAGTGATCCATGTATCTTAATCTTTTTTCGTACGCATCATTCATGAATTCCAAGAGTTGCTCTTTGTTTGGTTTGCCCCACTGCATACCTTTCTTAAACAAGAAGTCATCATTCTGCAACTCTTGAAGTTCACAATCGATCGTGTACGGTGTTTTTACATATTCGGGTGCACCCCCGTAATCCGTAATGATCACAGGTTTATCACGCATTGCCGCTTCTACAGCACCCATACCGACGCCTTCAGAGCTCGAAAAGCTCACGTAACAGTCTGAGAGTCTGTGTATCTTATCCATTTCTTCGTCAGATACCAGACCATTGATGACTTCCACATTTGGTAATTTTATTTGAACTGGTTGATTGCACGTGGCTTTCACGATGAGTTTGGCGTCCGGTTTATTGAGACGCACAAACGCTTCTAAAATGCCCCTAAAATTCTTACGTTGGTCCATGATGTTTCCTATGTGGTAAAACGTGTATTTGTCCGTGTGAGGAATGTGTGCCCGTACTACATAGAATTCCGTGTTTGGAAATTGTCTCGAAAAAACCTTTTTACAGAATTCACTCGGTACCGCGATCCGGTCAAATAATTCAAAAAGTTTCCCGTAGTCTTCGTGTACTGTTTCGGTTTCACATACAGTCATACAGTGAAGGTGTTTGACTTTGCGTTTTAAATCCGGAATCCTATTTAACCAAAAATCAGTTGGGAGTGCAAATATAAAAGCTCGTTCACACGGAGGAATTTCTTCTTGAATTTGAACATATTTCCAATCTGGGAATAGATCCGTGTATTTCTTCGCGTGTTGCCCGATTCCACTCAGTAAAGTTGGTCCAATCACCAGCATTACATTTAAAGATAATATTTCCTTTATGTATATTATAATGGAATCTCTCAGGCAAGAAATCCGCGATGAAATGAAGTCCCTCCGTGTCAACAAGAAGCATGTCTACGACATCTTGTTGCGATTGGTTGACGAATTGGACAGTGCCAAGTCAGCTCCAGCTCCAGCTCCAGCTCCAGTTGTTGAACCAACTCCAGGTCCGGCTCCAACTCCAGCTCCAGCTCCAGTTGCCGAAGCTCCAGCTCCAGTTGTTGAACTAAGAACTCCAACTTCAACTCCAACTCCAGTTGCCGAAGCTCCGGCCCCAGTTGAAGAAGCCCCAAAGCCAGCGCCGGTGAAGAAGGTCGTCAGACGTACTAGAAAGAAGGCTGCGGAGGAACCGAAACTGTCTGCTTAGATATGTAATAAACACCACCTAATATGAGAACTATCAATAAAACAAGATAGCTAAAAGGGTATTTCTTAGTTTCCTTTCTAGCTTTCTCTAATTGATCTGCATCGGGGAGTTTTTTCACGTTGTGATTGAGGTTATCTATCTTCCCCATGAGACGATCGAGTGCATCCAGAATCTGCAATTCTCTGTTTCTTGGTTTTTTCTTTACATCTATGGTCGTGATTTCTATGATCATGTAAAAGGACACGGATGGTTTAAGAAGTTCATAGTCTCCATCACCCTGCGACTCATAGAGTTTGAAATGTGTTTTTTGGATGGATATTGGATTAAACAGAGATGTTTGTCGTTGGAACGATCTCCATTGTTTGTCTCTCAAAATGAATGAATTGCTCCCGGAGAATGTACGCTCCAATGGTATGCGTGTCAGTATTTGTCCGTTTCGTTCGTCGAGTATTTGGGCTCTTTTGGGTATGTCCTCGCATACGACATCTATGTATTTGGATACATCTGTGTTACCAGCGGAATCAGATTCGCCCACTTGTGTCACGTAAAAATCAACCACTTTGAATCCTATCACTTTTGTCATGTCCTCCATGTGTATGTTTGAGTCGAGTGAAAAATCAATCGTAAATGTGTTGTTAGACCCATTCACGAATTCTGAATCAACTGTGATGTACTGGACTTTCTTCGGTACCTCGTAGAGATCCATCTTGTATTTAAGATAGATAAAAAAAGAAGTCGTTAAACACGTAATGTGGTGGCTTTACCCACGCGCTTTCTGTTACGCTTTTGCTACTACCTGGATATACAGGTACATCAGAGGGACGTTTGTCGTGATCGCACACGTCCCAGAATACATCGAAGATTTTATGGACGAATTCTCTTGGTCTAAACTCGGCGACAAACCAAAGAGATTTTTGAGAACTATTCAAAGTGAACATAAAAAGCTTGAAGAATATCATCTAAGTAAGAAGAAGGAAGAATGAGTTTTTACACAAGATTGCTTAGTTACTTGTCTCCCAGACAAGAGGAACCTAAGTACATATACGATCAAGGTGACTACGAGGTAGTCATCGCAAAAAACGAAGTCGGGGAAAAGATAATTCTCCATTTTCAAAAACCTTATAAAGGTGTGGTGCATGTATAATGCAAGATGACTGCTTCTCTCTCACGACCGATGACTACCGCCTCGCGTTCTGCCAAGCGACGAGTTCGCTCTGCAAAGACGTACAAATCCTCATATGGCAAGGGATTGTCCATTCCAATGAAACACCGAAATGTCCAGATGCACCAAAAAAGCCGAGAACATTCAATCAATACACTGAACATCGGGGAACTAAATGTTCTCCTAAGAAACTTACGTATGAACCAGATTTATGGTGATGGACACTCTCAAATTTATCAACCCGCCATTGATCTCGTTAAAAATCGCCTTTATCAATTGAGGGCTGAAGAAAGTATGGAAAATGTGAATGAGTACATTTACTGTTGTTCTGAACTTGAAAGATACAGGGATATCGAAAATCGCAACATTGAAAAGGAACGTTTTTATAGTAAGTTCAAGCACTGGACTCCAAGTGAAAGACACGATGAATATGTTTCTGATGATAAATTGGCGGAAGTTCAAGTTCGACTCTATGAAATCAGTGAGCGATGCCGTGATTTTGAAAATCGTGAACGCGTTTTTAAGGAGAAGACGTTTGGTAAACGTCTCGCGAGTAGGATAGAGTTTTAATAAAATGCACTTAAACAAATGAAACGTAAATGATACAGATAACCAAATAAGATGTTCCTCTCTACCGAACTCGTGAAGAATGCGACCTTTTTGGAAAGAATGCAACACATGGATTCGTTGTCGAGCCGTTTCTGTGGTAAGACGTGTGAAGTGTGGGGCTTGTCCTCCAAGTACTTTCCGGGCAAGTTTATGCCCGAAAACACAGACGGATATTTGTGTTTCATGGGTATTTCCCCGGAAAAGTTGAAGACGTCTTATGGTCACGTACACTTTATCGAATTTGGTCACGAACCACTTCCCGACACGGAATACGAAGACGAGGTTGGACTCCTTGATCACATGTATTTGATTTATGGTGAAAAGATTTCCCGTGAAGAACACGATTCGGATGAAAACATTGTCTACGTGTACCCAAGAGTTATCAAGGAACATGATGTCGATTATTGGCTTGAAATCGCCGAAAACAACTGGGGTATCAAGGACCGAAATGGGCTCAACGAATTCATCGAAGATAACGAACTCGAAGATCACGTGGACTGGCAAATGCTTTACGATAATTTGCCCAAGATTTACTACCCAAGTGAGCGTGTCTACTCGGATTACGAGAGTGAATCCGAATCCGAAATCGAGGAAGGTGAAATCATATCCGATGACGAGTCGGAAAACTACAGTGAAACTGAAACCGACAGCGACAGTGAAACGTCTACGGACATCGAACCGCCTTCAAAAAGAAGAAAATACGTCGACTATTCAGACACCGAATCTGAGATCGACGAGACCTAATTGCATCTTTCAACCGTGTTTATGCAGAGCGGGTAAAAATGGATTTTGTGTTAAACATAAACAAGAGGGAGATGCAGTAGACGCGTTAGTTAAACTTAAATCAAGCTTTTAATAAATATTTACAGTATCTTTCATTCAAATTCCCCATAGGCGAATACTCGAAAAATAGGTGGACGAGTGCTCCAGTGAGAACGAGTGCTCGTGTATCTTTCACGAATTTGGTAACACCCGTATATATAAGTAGTGTCAAAATACCTATGAGAATAGCCTCGATGAGAACGAGTGAGAATGGACGCGCAATCATTAAAGTTCACTAAGAAAAAAATACCTAAGTGGTCACTCGGTACATTCTAAAGTATACAATAAAAATCATCATGGCTGAAATCGCGTACCTCACCGACCTTGTTAAGTCTCTCATCGATGAAGTGAAAACGCTTCGCGTGGAGAACCAACAACTTCACGAAGAAGTCAAATCTATCCGGGAAGAAATGAAACCAAAGAAGCGCGTAGCAAAACCAAAGGAACCCACTGAAAAGTGTGTTTGTAAAACCATCAAGGGAACGCCGTGTAAAAACAGTCGTTTACCTGGAAAAGATGTGTGTGCGAAGCACGTAAACGCGAAAGAACCTGTGGCGAGTACGTCTACTACACCCCCACCTCAAAAGAAAGTGAGGACAAAGAAACCGATTGTCAAGAAGGTCGTCCCCGTACATAATCACCCAATTGGGCAACCACCTGAAGAGGGTGTCATTTGTGAACTTTGTGAAACACACGGAGATCTTTTAGATCCAGATATGCCCGATGCAGAATTTGAAGTCGTACCCGTGAACGGACAATCTCTAGAAGAGCGCCTACGTATCATGTTAGAGAGTGAAGGAGAATAAAAAAATAACATGTAATAAGTAAAAATGAGTGACCCTGTACGTAACATGATGTCCCTATTGGATGAGCACAAAACTGCTCTTCCAGAAAATGTATATCTCGAGATGTGTAATGAACTCAAAAAGATGTACGCATCTGGAGATACGGTCCGTGATAATTATATATTGAATCTTACAAATGACTATCTAGGTCTCATGGAACAAAACGAAACACTCCGAAAAGAAATCACACAAATGAAGCGTGATCTCGTGCGCGCGAGAATGGCACGCTTCGATGACGTATCCGTTCCCGTGTCTAACTCTCGGACGTTTTTAGAAAATTTATTGGGTGCTTCTAATGTAAATCAAACAGAATTGACACACGAAGACATTCCTTTACCACCCCTTCGTATTAGATTTTAGATGACTAATTGTTTCTCGTGACCAACTTTGAGTGTAGTGTTTACGATCACATCGTATCCCGCATCTGTAATGTTTTTACAGAACGCCACATCTTCGGAGCACATATCTCGTACGAGTGTTCCATCTTCTCGTTCTATTTCTTGTAATGGATAAGAAAAATAAGGATACTTTAATTTCTCTAAAACTTCTCTTCGTATCGCCATAAAACCCATACCATTGTATGCGACTTTCATGTATTTAGGTGCACCTTCAAGGTCTTCAAGACGCAAAAATTTAAATGAGCCATATTTTTTAAAGTAGTCCAAGTCCCAATTCTTCACGGCCGCGTAGTGCTTTAGGTCAGTCATTCTGTACACACCAGAGACTACCGGGTGTTTATCGGTGTCTTCGATGAGTTCTATGATTTGTTCTGGTATGAAAAACATATCACTATCTATGGTGACCCATACGTCATAATTTATGTTTCCACCAAATGGCTTTTGTTCGGAACCTCTCAATACATCGAGACCGAGTGTTTTCATGCGAGCAAATGACACGAAACTACTATATTCATTTACCAATGCTACCTTGTACCCCCTTTTCGTCAGTTCTAAAAGTGTTTTAGACCAGTTCATGAGAAATGACCCGGAGAATGTTCTTCCCGGAAATGCTACGATCACACTCTTCATTACATGAAACTATATAAAAGTCTTTAATAATATTAAGATGCATCATCTCGTGCGAATGTTCTACTTTGAGATGAAGAGACAGCTCGCGCATACGATAATCACAGAGGGCATAGGAAATTTCTTGAAACGAGTGTTTTCGTTCAACAAACATAAAGCTATAGCGCGTGATATTGGTAAGTAATAATGAGAACTAGACGAGTGCGAAAAACTAGAAACGACGACCCGGACTACGTGGTTGAAAACGACACGGATGATGAACTCGAACAATACTACGAAGTTCCACCTAAACCATACTACGGGAACGGATTCAAGATTACGTTCGATAGCCGTGCTGAGAAACACCGATTCATGCGAACCGTGGGTTCTAAATATTTGAGTAAGCTCTGAGTTTACGTGTTATGCATGATGGGTGGTGGCGTGTAGTTTTCCATCTTTCGGGTAAACGCCAAGTAAAGGGCGAGTACGATGACAAACACTATGATGGCTACGTCCCACGCAGGTTTGCTTTTTCTACCCCAGCTCACGGTGAAGAAAACGCCGAGGAATACACCGAGTGCTCGCAAAAGTATTTCGAGGTAAATATTCATTTAGTATAAATATATATTTTAATTTTGCCTAAGTCACCTGTCGACCTTGTAATATTCATATCAAAAATGAACAACTTCACATTCGACGAGTGTAGATCTCGCGCTAACGATGCTTTATCTACACTCGAAGGACAATCTACCACGAAAGAAGACCTAGAAAGATGTTTGAAAGATTGGTACGACCGAGGAAATAATTATTGTTTGAGTATGAGGGGTGTTAAACACGCGTATAGGCGAATGTCTAAAAAACCATGGGCAACCAAAGAATGGGTGTCTATGAGAGATATCAAGTTGTACAAATTTATGATGGACAAGTTTTCAAATGTATTTTGGGAAAAGGTTTGGGGCAAGCATTCACTCATCCCAAGATCTCCTAAATTCAAATATTTTCACGACGTGGATGAAACTTTGCGTTCTGAAAAATTCTACAAGATGTGTCGGTGTGAAATAGATAAAATGTAATATGACGAATATGTTGAAAAATTAAATAAAACGTATACCTAAGTCGGATTAAAGAGATAGAGGGTTTAGATAATTAGGGTTAGTATAATAAAGGAATGAATAAACAAAAATTCAATCGTGAGCTACTCGAAAAAATTCTCACTCGAGATAGTGCGATTCTTGATGATACCAAACAGCTACCGAATCCACTCAATCGCGATTCTCGTATTTCATTCAAGTGTTCTTGTGAGACACCCGATACAAAAAATTTTCGCATGATGGTCGAGAATAGTGGTGCACGTTGTAAATCCTGTACCAAACATGATAAGCAAAACAAAATTAAAGCGACCTGTCATGAAAGGTATGGTGCAGATAGCCCATTACAATGCACTGACGTTAGAGAAAAAATTAAAGCGACCTGTCGTGAAAGGTATGGTGCAGATAACCCATTACAATGTGCTGACGTCAAAGAAAAAGTTAAAGCGACCTGTCGTGAAAGGTATGGTGCAGATAACCCATTACAATGTGCTGACGTCAAAGAAAAAATTAAAGAAACTCTTCGAGAAAGATATGATGTAGAACATCCATCACAAATTTTTGAGGTCAAGGAAAAGAAGAAAATGACATGTTTAAAAAACCATGGTGTACCATACCCGACACAAAGCGTTGAGGTTAGGGAAAAGGCAAAAGCGACTAATCGAGAAAAGTATGGTGTACCATACCCGATACAAAGCGCTGAGGTCTTAGATAAGATAAAAGAGACTAATCGAGAAAAGTACGGTGTAGACTGGTCGTGGCAAAGTGATGAAGTCAAGGACAAAATTAAAGATACTAATATAGAAAAGTATGGTGTACCGTACCCTTTACAAAGCGTTGAGGTCTTGGAGAAGATGAAAGAGACTAATCGAGAAAAGTATGATGTAGACTGGTCGTGGCAAAATGCTGAAGTTAAGGACAAAATTAAAGAAACTCTTCGAGAAAGATATAATGTAGAACACCCGGCGCAATGCACCGAGGTCATGGATAAAATGAGAGCGACCATGTTAGAAAATCATGGTGTAGAATACTCTATGCAAAGCGCTGATCTTAGAGAAAAGGCAAAAGCGACCTGTCTCGAAAACCATGGTGTAGAAAATCCATCACAAAGCTCTGAGATCAGGGAAAAGGCAAAAGCGACTAATATAGAAAGGTATGATGTACCATACGTGTGTCAAAATGCCGAGATTTTAGAGCGCGCACAGAAAAGTGCATACAAACGAAAAGACTACACCACACCCGGTGGTCAGGTATGGTCTCTACAAGGTTATGAACATTTTGCTGCACCTAAACTCATTGATGAGTATGGTGAAGATGATATAATATCCGATATAAAAGAAGTTCCACAGATTACGTGGGTAGATTTAAATGGTGTTGAACGTAAATATCACTGTGATTTTTATGTCAAATCACACAAGGTCATTATCGAAGTCAAGAGTACATGGACAGAAAGCAAAGATATTGAAAAAATTGCGGCGACACGTGAACATGCTAATGCACTTGGTTATGGGTATAGACTTATTGTTATCGACAAACAAGGTATTTGGATTCGAGACGAGTTATCGCCATCCATTCTCGGTGCGAAAGGTGGAGAATCCGCTAACATAAGACTTGCATAAGCCGGGTTAGTGATAGGGCATGGAAGAAACAAACCTAAGTCGGATTAAAGAGATAGAAAAGTTACTTCAAAAAATCAAGAACTCATGCGCTGCCAAGACTGCAAAACCTGCTTATCTGCTATCAAGAAGGGACACCTCGAGTGTATGAAGACCTTCAACTACGAAAAATGCAAGAAAGCTCCTGAAACTGCTGCTCTCTACAATCACCTGGAAATCTACAACTTTCTCAAGACAAATCCAAGACAAATTTCTCTTGAGAAAGAAATAGAATTTTGTGCCAAGAATAAGTGGTTGGATGAATACTATGCGTTTTTATATAATTATACCTATTTCGACAACGAGGCCAGATTTAGCACCATTCGTTACATGATGTATGCCGCCATCAAACATGGTGACTTGACTATGATGAACAGTGTGTATACATATGGAACTACAACTTTCCATGAGGCTTTTGCTGAGATTCGATCTATGGATAATGCTACTTCCATCGCCGTCAAGACTGCTGACCCTGAAAAGATTGAGAGTGTTTATCAGATGTTCTGGGACAGATCCGAAGATTGGTCTCCGAGTGATTTTAATGATGCTATCATTACTGGAAACCTCGATGTTCTCGCCAAGGTTATTCAAATGTGGAAGGAATCCCCCACCGGTTTGGTGAGTGTTGAAAACACAATTAAATTGGCTACTATCACGAATAACAGAATTGATATGCTCAAATTGCTAGACAGAGAAATCAATGGGTATCCACCAGGCATGTTGCATGAAATGCGAAACACGAGAGGTCACTCTACACGAGCTCGCCAGGAAATGAACGCATATGTTTGGAGAAAAATGTTTCCCACGCAACGTGGAAACGCTACGGGAATCGTTGAACGCGATAGAATTGAACAACGTCAAGTCACCGCTGCACCCGTAGCTCCAGTTCGAGAAAAGGTGACCAATCTCCAAAAGGCCCTCGCCGTGATTGAGGATTGTGATATCCCCGAAGGCAAATACTTGGAGTTGTGTAACCTCCTCATGGATGTTCACAAACGGGGTGTTAGAGCTTAGAAAAATAGGCTTGTATTATATAAATGATTCGAACACAAATATTTTCCTTCCCAGTTTTTGGGCGTAAAAGAAGAAGAAGGCGTCCTATATATCATAGTTCCGGAGACGATGATATATGGGATGTAGACCCAGATGATAAACGACGGGTTAACGAGAATAAAAATTGGCGAAGGCATCATCCAGAGGAAGAAGTGTGGGACATAGATAAAGAACGGGATGCGGTCATGTATAAGAGGGAAGCACTGGAAGCGTGTTTGAGGGTGGAGTATGTTGAAAAGGAAGATGAAGAAAATGAACAAGGTTTAGAAAAATAGACTTGTATAATATTATGGAAGTATCTTCGTATATATACAAACGAATGAAACTTCGAGAAAAGTTCAAACTGTACTGGTTACGTAAACAATTTGATTACGCCTACTCGCGCGTCGAATTCTATACCTCGCGCATGTCTTCGAGTAACATAGCTAATAAATTGAGACTGATACGAGCCTGTAAATGGGAAGATCGTATGTATGCGAAAGACCAGGAGATACACGATTACGTGGATAAGATGAATTTAAAATATGCATGAGTATTATATAATGGCGACACAACAAAAAGAAAAGAAAGGTCCACCAGTTTCGGTTATAATAGGTGGAGTGAGTGTAGCTTTGCTACTCGGGGGCATCGTCGTTTATGCGATGAGACAAAAGAATAATGTCCAATAAAAGTAATGAGCATAGACGCGAATCCAAGTATCAAAGAAATCGCGACTACATTTGGGGATACACCACCGTATTCTATGTCAGAACTCTATGGTCTTAACTTCTCCAGCGGAAACGCAGTCACATCTGGGACCATAAGTTTGAGTGGATTTAGAAATAAGACGGTGGAATCTATATTAGATGAGACTAAAGTATGGTCATCTGATGGGGCAGCGGGTGATTATTTTGGTATTTCTGTGTCTATATCGGATGATGGTTCGACGGTCGTTGTGGCGACAGATAGACATGAAGACAATAGGGGTGCGGCATACATATTCGAAAAAGTCAACGGTGTATGGACCCAAATGGCAAAACTCACAGCGTCTGATAGGGCAAGCTTTGACAAATTTGGTCGGTCCCTCACCATCTCGGGTGATGGTTCTACGGTCGTTGTGTCGGCACGCCAAGTTGATAACTTCAATGGTGCGGTGTACATTTTCAATAAAGGGGGTAGTGGGTGGTCTAGTATGACAGAAACAGTCAAACTCACAACATCTGATGTAGAATATCTAGACGAAGTTGGTAGTAGTCTCTCTATATCGGGTGATGGTTCCACGTTCGTTGTGGGGGTACACGCAGATGATAACAGGAAGGGTTCGGCATACATTTTCGATGAAGAGGGTGGTGTATGGACCGAAACAGTCAAACTCACATCATCTGACGGGGTAGAGGATGATGTTTTTGGTTGGTACGTCGCCATATCAGATGATGGTTCGACGGTCGTTGTGGGAGCATACGACGATGGAAACGGTTTGGGTGGGGCATACATATTCGAAAAAGTCAACGGTGTATGGACCGAAATGGCAAAACTAACGTCGACTGATAATGTTGGACCTAATAATTTTGGTAGTAGTGTCTCTATATCGGGTGATGGTTCTACGGTCGTTGTGGGGGCATCAAGAGATGATACCTACACGGGTGCGACATACATTTTTGAGAAAGGGGTTAGTGGGTGGTCTAGTATGACAGAAACAGCCGAACTCACGACATCTGATGTTTTGGGAACTTATTCCCGCTTCGGTGAGTCCGTCTCCATTTCTAACGATGGTTCTAAAGCCTTTGTGGGGGCAGAAGGTGTGGATGCGGTATACATTTTCGAGAAAGGGGGTAGTGGGTGGTCTAGTATGACAGAAACGACCAAACTCACAGCATCTGATGCAGGGGATGATAGCTTTGGTGGGCGTGTCTCTATATCGGGTGATGGTTCTGTGTTCGTTGTGGGGGCATACTTGGATCATATTACTACTAATGGTGTTCAAAAAGACTATCAAGGCTCGGCCTACATTTATGAAACGCGATATTTCGTCAATTAATTTCCATATACAAAATTATTCGATCCTCCTCCGAAAGGTTTTCGGCCCAGTGAGGGTGTCTCGCGTCTAGAACAATGTGTTTCCCATTTTCTTCTATGACGTCTCCAATTTTAGAGTGGTGTAGAATGCAGTACCCGAATGGTACATCTATACCTAAATGATACGTAAACTTATAGTTAGGTCCTACGTCGTCAGTGTGTAGTTTGAGTTTAACTCCACCTTTCATGAGTGAGAATCCTGCGACCTTTATGCCCTCGATAGACGATAAGAGTGCGTGGGTCTTCGGACACAATTCACAGTTTCCAGTCACGGGGTGTCCATCCCATACGAGTGGCCAACTGATCCAGTCTTCCGCCACGTGGTCTTGACCGCCTTTGAGCCATCCGTGTTTACCGGATGCATACATGGCTACGACTTCTTTCAGGTGTTCCGACCCAACCCATTCTCCTTCTTTTCGGGGTGTTTCGGATATGAATTCGCGGGGAAGTTTGCGCACCTCCTCGCGGATGGTTTTGTAGTGTTCTTTTAACTCTTTCAGGAGCATCTTACACGTGTGGCGTCTTATTTTTTTATCTCGTTATTTTAAATGTCACCACCAAAAACTATAAATTCGCCACTCATGAAACAGATGAACAAAGAAATCAGTGCTATGAAGAGAGAAATAAACGCACTCATTAGGGCCATCACACCAAAGAAACATGTGTCTACTAGAAAAAAATCTACTAAAAAGTAAATGTACTCTTTATTGTGTAAACCGATAATACTTCCACCACCATCACCACAGACACAAGACGTCATGATGATGGGTGTTAAAACGTGTAGAATAGTAGTCGTTCGTCCTACCCAAAAGGAGAACGTATATGAACTAGAGGTCATCGAAGATGCTCCACCATTAACAGTTGACTAAAGAAAACACGCGATGCATTCGTAAGTATGGATGATCTCAAAAATGCGATGCAAATCATAGACAGACACGCAGATAAGTTACCCGAAGGGGAGTATCTGGAGTTCTGCAATCTCATGCGTAATTTGTACGAAGATAAACAAGGTAACGTAGACGACGTGAGAAGTGTATTTACGGGTGTATACATAGAACAAGAAGGGTTCGAGCAGGATGCGTCCGACTATTTTCAAAAACAGTTCGAGGAACGCATGTATGACATGGATATACGTTTGAAATCAAATGAGATGGACTTAATACGTGAGATGATACGCGAACTCAGACCTTTACAGAGAATCACAAAGAATCTAAAAAGTAACATCATAGAACACTTTTCGAACATAAACGAAATTACGTTACCAGAAAACACGGAGGAGTGTTTCAAGGAATACATAGGTACTGATAAGGATTTGAACCACATGTGTAAGACATACATGAGCATAGAGAATCAATTTCGATCTATCGTCATATCTGATTTAAACGCGAGGTATAGAGAACTTCAATTTCAGGTAGACCTTCTCACTGAAGATAGAATGTTATGAAAAAAAATATTTTTTTTACTTTCTTTTTTTAGAAAAAAGTTTTGAAAATAAAAAAAGTTTTTTGTAATTAAATCATCATCGTAGCGATCTGACCCACGACCGCCTTCACGGGTGAAGGTGTGCTCATTTTCTGTTTCTTTCGTGCAATCTCGGAAGGTGTTCTCTTCCTCTTTTTACTCGGTTCGACTTTAGACTTTTTGGCACCTGATTTCGCGGCGCTCTTAGATGCCGGGCGCTTTGCTCCACCCATAGTGTTTCGTTTCACTTGTTCGAGTTTTCTCTTTTGTGCACTCGTTCGTTTTGCTACATCTGTTTTGCTCGAGTAAATTTCGTTTGCAGGTACACCTTTTACGCCTCTACACGAAGCTATTATGTATATGGCTTCCTTGTTTGGTTCTTCAGCTAGAAATGTGGATACGTTCTTTTTAGGAGGTGTGTATATTTTGTTTACATCCATCATGTTTACGTTCTTTTGTGTGTGATACTGTTTACCCAACCCATTTTTCAATCTCAATTCTGGTAATTCATATATACCCGTCCAATAATATGGGTCGTGGAATTGTAACAACGTGTCGGGGTACTGTTTGTTTTCTTCGACGACCGTAAACTTTTCGGGTAATTTAGAGAGAAGTGCGTTGAGACTCTGCCTCGTCGCGAGTTTTTTGGCGAGCGCTTCAGCGCCCTGATATGTTAACTGGTCGCCCAATTCCACGGGCAAAATGAGCATTTTGTTTTTTGGAACACTCTTTGTTCTCTGTTTAGTTGGTGAATAGTCTTTGCCGTGTGCTAACACGAAATAGACGGGTACTTCACCGCGTATGGCCTTCTTTATGAGAGACATCTTGAAATATACACACAAAATATTTCACACAGGCCAACTGGGCATGTCTTCAAATCTTCTATCGGTTGGATTTTTGGAATACAGTACACCCAAAGCAAAACCACTCACGGCAGACAAGAGTACTTTCTTCATTTATTTGTAGTCCCCAAAAAAATGTAGTATACTTATAAGATGTCTTCTGGCGATGAAGAACTGAGCATGAAATTCTGTGAGGGAAACCCCACGGACGAAAGGTGTTCTTGCTACAACGTCATGTACGCAGACTGCGAAAAGACGCCAGACATACCGGGGTGTAGAGAAGCTAACGCGTGGAAGAGTAGCATTTTGGAAGTAGTCCCAAAAAATGCGGCATTCGATTCCCAGAGAGAACTCGCTTCGCGTGAGATTGATTTGAGACGCCACTGTGGAACTGAGGTGTGTTCTAAGGACAAATACAGACCACCGGATTATAAGGATTTAGAAAACATGGGTCTCTGTACATTCCAATTGGATATATGCGCTTCGGACGTTCAAGTAGGTGAGTCCATGAATGCAAAGTACTTTAGAGACTGTAGCCTTAACGAGACACCGTTTATAGATTTGGATTCCGTGTATGGTCTCGATTCTTCCGTGATGTATGGTGGTGAGATAAGAACGGCTGAAAACGCGGCGTTCGTTGCTGCAAAGAACAAACTTCTTCAGTTGAAACTCAGACGCGAACAACGAGCCGAAGAGGAGGAGTACCGCGCAAAGAAAGAACTCGAAAGGGAAAAACAAATCGAGATTCAGGATGAAAAGTACGACGAAGACACTAAGAAAAAAAGAATCATGATAGTGGTTGGTTTGGCTGTATTGGCTCTGATAATCCTTGTTACAATTTTAAATCTTAGATAGTTATAAGATGTCTGAGATAGTGGACGAGGCCTTTTGTGCCAAGGAAGAGAATAAGACTGACGAGAGGTGCTCGTGCTACAACACGATATTCAGAGACTGTGAAACTGAACGAGACATACCAGGATGTAAAGAAGCCATGCAATACGTCGACGACACATTAGCGAACATTCCAGAAACTGTGGGTCCACACAAGGCTGTCGCGCGCCTCGAACTCATGCAAAGATTGTACTGTCCGGCTAAAGTGTGTGTAGGTACAGATAAATATAAACCGCCTATCATGGACGACCTTCGTAAGACATCGCCGTGTGGTTTCAAATTGAACATATGTTTACAAAACACGGAAATAAACACGGCTTTGGATACGGAGGTGTTTTCGGAGTGTAAGATCAACGAAAATTTCATAGGTACGGATCCATGGGAACTCGACTTTTACGATGAAGAAAAGGATGAAATAGAAGAAAATCAATCTAATAAAGACGAGAGAATGGAACTCCGTAAAAAAGAACTCGAAGAGAAACAAAAACAAAGAGACGAAGACGCTAAAAAATTCAATACCATGTTAGCGGCGTTCGGTGTCGTGTTTCTATGTATAGTTATATTAGTCGTATTACTCAAGTAATTAAATAATTTCTCAATCAATATAAATGGCATCGTCTGGGTTTGTAGTGCTTTTTATAATGATGGCGGTATGCGTCGCTTCAATTGTGGTCGCAGTACAGGTTGGTAACAAGTTCATAGCAAACATGGAAGCCTCTCAGGTCATGATAGAAAACGATGTAAGTAATTCAGAAAAGGAGAAGGTCGATCCATTATCAGTCGTGTTGCCTTCTGGTCTGAAAGCGTGTGAAGTAATGGGTGATTGGAAAGAATCAGGTGAATGTCTATCGAGTGGTATGATGGAATATACACAGACCATAAAGGATAACACAGATAACGGCACTGGGTGCCCAGATGGTATAGATAAAAAGATGATGGAGTGTTGTTACGAGAAAGGCAACTGGACGGATAAAAGTTTCTGTATTAATGGCGAAAAGGAACAGAGACAGACAACTGTAAACTGTCCACCGAGTAAGAAGATTCGAAGAGTTAGCTGTACCAAAGAGACTTCTTGTAATTCAAATGGCAAAAAGACTGAAGTCACGAACGATTTAGATGGTAATGAGATAGTAAAAGAAGTGGATTGTTGCTACATAGGAGAATGGGAAAATGCGGGGCCTTGTGGTGTGCGCGGAGAACTACCACAGAAGAGACGAGTCGTGAACTGTAACCAATACATATCTAGTACTAGAAATGCGAAGTGTTGCGCCACTACACCTTGGGTAAACGTAGATAAGGTGTGTAGTAAAAATGGTAAAATGAAGCAACAGCGCCGTGTTTATAATTGTCCAAATGAACCCACGGAGAGGACTGTTAAATGTACTTATACGCCATGTAAAGTTTATTTATACGAAAATAAAAACCAATCTGGTATACGATCAAGTGGAATCACTGGTGATAGACCAACTGTAAAAAGCTTTTTTGGTAATTTTGAAAATGAAATGGCGAGTTCATACAAAATTGTGGGTACAAATTGTAAAGTCGTTGGGTATACAGAGACTGGTTATGGTGGTGAGTCGGCGCCTTTATGGGACGGACCCATTCCGGACGGAGTCATCAAAAATGACATGCCTACCCAATACGAAGATAAATTGTCGTCTATTTCAATCGAAAACAAATAAAAAATCTAAACTCATATAAATGATAGTTGTGGTACTCATTTTAGTCATACTTATACTATCAGTTATACTCGCCTTTCAGTTTGGTAAGAAAAGTACACCTCAGGTGGTAGTATCAAAACCACTCGAGAGAGGAGAAGAGGAGGAGGACACGTCGACCACCGCGACTTCTCGTTCCATAGAGACAGAGCCACCAGAAGAGGAAGATCCAGGTACATGTGAAACGACGGGAGATTGGGCCATGTCTGGTGAGTGTCAAGCCGATGGTACAGCCATATTTACTCAGACATATAAGGAGTCTAAACCGGGTGCATGCCCTTCTACCGAAAAGGCTCGCGTGAAACCATGCTGTTATCAAAAAGGGGATTGGACGGATACGACCGGGTGTAACGAGAGAGGTAGAAAAACGCAAAAACAAACGACCGTAAACTGCGCTGAAAACTTTAAAACACGTGAAGTTGACTGTCCGTATGTGAGTCCATGGAGAAAAACGGGTGATTGTAACTCAAGTGGAAAACAGTACTATGTGCGAGATGTGGTTAATAGCACAGAATCCAGAGAAAAAACCGAAGATTGCTGTTATATATCACCATGGGGTGGTTGGGGTGGATGGGGTGGATGTAATGGCTCTAAGAGATACAGAACTCGAAACAGAACGGTCGTGAATTGTCCATCCGGTACGCCTACGTCTGAGACTGGATCACAAAACTGCAATCATTGCGCGGGGTATTGGCAGAAGAATATTAAATGTTGGAAGCCCGCAGGTACGCATTGGGGAACTCCACAATATAGTAAACATACATATGATAAGTATGTACGGACTAAGAATGCCTCAAATGGTGGAGACAATTCATGTCCATCAAATGGGACAAAAGGTAATTGGCAAACCACTGGTAAAGGTAAACACGGACATGAATGTTAGACAGGTAAATGCATGCCCTCATAGGTCTGGTGCGACTAAGATTAAGGATGGATCTTATGCTACTGTAAACTGTTAAAAAATATAAACTTATATAAATGATAAATGTATTAATATTGATATGTTTATCAGCTATATTTGCTTATTTGGTGTTGTCAAATAAGAATGACAAGAAAACGCCGGAAATTAAAGAGGGTGCAAAGTCAAGTGAAACCAAGAAACAGGAAGACGAAGACACATCGTCGACTGCGAACTCCCAACCCATAGAAACAGAACCACCAGAAGAAGAACCAGGTACGTGTGAAACCACGGGTGATTGGGCCATGTCTGGTGAGTGTCAAGCCGATGGTACAGCCATATTTACCCAGACATACAAAGAGTCTAAACCGGGTGCCTGCCCTTCGACAGAAAAGGCGCGAGTGAAACCGTGTTGTTATCAAAAAGGGGATTGGACGGATACGACCGGGTGTAATGAAAGAGGTAGAAAAACACAAAAACAAACGACTGTTAACTGTGCCGAAAACTTTAAAACGCGCGAAGTTGATTGTCCGTATGTGGGTCCATGGAGAAAAACGGGTGATTGTAACTCAAGTGGAAAGCAGTACTACGTGCGAGATGTCGTTAATAGTAGCGAACCTAAAGAAAAGAATGAAAACTGTTGTTACATTTCTGCGTGGAGTGGATGGACCCCGTGGAGTAATTGTAATGGTTCTAGTAAGAGTAAAAGTCGAACCAGAACCGTCGTAAACTGTCCGGGTACAAGTACAAATGAAACGCAAACAGAGGCGTGTAGTATTCCGATATCTAGTTATTTCACTGCATCGTGTGCAGATTTAGGAGGGGGGTCCGATGTAATTTCGGCTTCTAATTTGGACGACTGCATGAGAAAGTGTAAAAACAATACACACGGACACGGGTACACTTGTTATGGTTTGATTCACGGACCCGGATTCTGTCGCGTGTATAATAATAAGGGGTTGGATCACGGTACAAACATATGTAACCAGGGTCTAAAGACATACACTCTCAATTAAAAAAATCTAAACTTATATAAATGATAAAGGTAGTATTTGTTTTGGTCGTGCTACTTTTATCAGTTATATTCGCTTATTTGGCGTTGTCAAATAAGCAGGGCTCTTCTAAAGAATTGTCCAAATCTAAGGCTACCCAGAATCAAGAAGACGAAGATACGTCGTCGACTGCAAACGCCCAGCCTATAGAAACAGAACCACCGGAAGAGGAAGATCCAGGTACGTGTGAAACCACAGGAGACTGGGCCATGTCCGGTGAGTGTCAAGCAGATGGTACGGCCATATTTACCCAAACATATAAGGAGTCTAAACCAGGTGCATGTCCTTCAAATGAAAAAGCTCGAGTGAAACCGTGTTGTTACCAAAAGGGTGATTGGACGGATACCAGTGGGTGTAACGAGAAGGGCAGAAAAACACAGAAACAAACGACTATAAACTGCGCTGAAAACTTTAAAACGCGTGAAGTCGATTGTCCGTATGTGGGTCCATGGAGTAAAACAGGTGGGTGTGGTGTGGATGGTAAACAGCATTTTATAAGAGATGTAATTAATAGCGTGGAACCCAAACAAAAAACTGGGCCGTGTGCATATGTGGGTCCTTGGACTAAATTAGGTGGATGTATACAGGGTGTTCAAACATATAGTAGAATAGTTATAAATAGTAACGAACCATCGAGTAGAACTGAAAATTGCTGTGAACTTGGTCCATGGAAAAATACAACGTGTAATACAAATAACACTCTAATACAGGTTAGATCACGTAAAAACTGCGCTGGTTCTGCTACCCAAGAAACTAGAGGCGTTCCAAATGGATGCAAATATACCAAATGTAATGTTCAAACATGGAAACACTCTAATTTTAGAGACCATACGTGGAGAATACAAGATTCTGTACATAATGTGAGAGACGATCCAAGAAGTAAACATTCTAGACATGATGAAGTCACGTCTTATAAAAAGTGGGGTGGAAACTGTACCGCAGTTGCATACGAGCACGACAGATATAGGGGTAAATCTTTAGTATTGAGTGATGGCGCGCATAATGTACCCGGATGGTTTAATGATAAATTAAGTTCAATACGTATCATGCATCGCCCAATAAAACTATAGTTGAAAGGAGACTAATGCGGGTTTATAAAAAATCTAAACTTATATAAATGATAAAGGTGGTGTTTGTTTTTATAGTGCTACTTTTATCAGGTATATTTGCTTATTTGGCATTGTCAAATAAGAAGGACGAGGAAACGCAGGAAAACAAAGATGGTTCAAAGTCGAATGAAACCAAGAAACAGGAAGACGAAGACACATCGTTAACTGCGACTTCTCGTTCCATTGAAACAGAACCACCGGAAGAAAAAGAAGATCCGGGTACGTGTGAAACCACTGGCGATTGGGCCATGTCTGGAGAATGTCAGGCCGATGGTACAGCCATATTTACTCAGACATACAAAGAGTCTAAACCGGGTGCATGCCCTTCGACTGAAAAGGCTCGTGTGAAACCGTGTTGTTACCAAAAAGGGGATTGGGCGGATATTTCAGAGTGTAAAGCGACTGGTTTTAAAACGCAACAACAAACGACTGTAAACTGTGCTGATAACATCAAAATGAGAGAGTACACATGTGAATATGTTGGTCCATGGACAAAGGTTGGGACGTGTACGAGTGATGGTAATCAAGCATATTATAGGGTCAATGTAAATAGTATTAAACCTACCACGAAAACAGAAAAATGCTGCTATTTAACGAGTGACTGGAAAACTGACGGCCGGTGTGAAGAACATAAACCTGGATTTCAAAAATATGTTAAGACATATAAAGGTGAATGTACTGAAGACGAAGTAATTAAATGGGAGCCATGTAGAAAATGCAAACGAGAGAAGGTTCCTTATTCAGCGTATTGTTGTACTGAATGTTGTTCGATATACGCCAACTGTCCACGTAAATGGAAGACGTGCACAAAAACTAAATGGGAGGTTACTGATCATGGACTTGGTACGGGTGCGTGTTAACCCCACGCCCCGCGTCCTCTCGTTCCGAGCGTTCCGCACGTTTCGGCCAGTCGCCGCACGTTTCGGCCAGTCACCGCACGTTCCGAGCGTTCCGCACGTTTCG
>Ga0255764_10001262_pt1 | contig 21703 bp, 21 predicted proteins | sample 071ome_30_FD_179964 | JGI IMG/M metagenome (GOLD analysis project Ga0255764, IMG submission 179964) | Coastal salt marsh microbial communities from the Groves Creek Marsh, Skidaway Island, Georgia - 071406AT metaG (version 2) | ecosystem: Environmental > Aquatic > Marine > Intertidal zone >... | reverse complement strand
CACGCTCGGTTTCTTGCTCGGGACTGTCCGACCAGAACGGTGAGCGGTACGGGTACGGGCCGAAAAAGTGCACGTGCTGGCTCGCGTACTCATTCGGCCAGCGGCGCGGATCACCGGTCGCGGTGATCGCCGCGCCTGTGTTTCCGTGGTACGAGCGGTAGGTCGACAGCACCTTGTGCTTGTGCGTGTGGATCCGCGCCATGCGGATCGCGTTCTCCACCGCATCGGCGCCGCCATTGGTGAAGAAGACCTTCGCCATATTCGGCCCGGCGAGTTCGACGATGCGCTTGGCAGCTTCACCACGCTTGTCATTCGCATGCTGCGGAGCGATCGTCGACAACTTCCCGGCCTGCTCTTGGATCGCGGCAATCACCTTCGGGTGTTGGTGACCGATGTTCACGTTCACCAGTTGAGAGGAGAAGTCCAACCACTTGTTGCCGTCGTAGTCCCAGACGTACGAACCCTCGGCCGCCGCGATACACATCGGGTTCAAAGCACCCTGGGCGCTCCACGAATGGAAGACGTACTGACGGTCCAGGTCGAAGACGTGCTTGCCCTGGGCGGGATCGGGGGAAAACGACATGCCAACTCCTCGTTGTTCCAAGTGATGAACGAAGCGTAGAACCGAGCGAATGTTCAGGACAATCTGGGCAGGGTTGTCCGTTTACCTGAGCGGATTTACCCAACGCACTTGCGGGATTCGCGCAAAGTCGCTGTCGGCAGAGTGCACGGTACCTCCGTGTTCCCAGGCCAATGCCGCAATGTGGACATCGTTGACAGCATCACCACCGGTGCCCTCGGGAGTGAAGGCTCGGATCGCATGCGGATGACGTGGGCCTGGGTGGATCACGGAGACATTCGGTGCATCCAGCCACGTCTCGACAATGGCAACCGCTGCATCGACCGACAGGGGCCTGGCATAGACCTTGGGGTTGGTGGCTAACCGAAGAAAAGCCAGCAGGGACGCCCACGGTAGGCCGACGAGTTCATCACCCGACAGGGTCTGCTGCCACCAACGACGGGCTCGATCATGGAACGGCGATGATGCTTCTGTCGCGTAGAGAAGAAGGTTCGCATCCGGCACGATCACTGCGCATCACGCTCGAGGCCTTCCGACACGCGCAGAAACCTCACCACCTCCGGGTCCTCACCCGCCGCTTCTGCTTCATCCGCGGTCATGATGCGTGCACCGAGGTCGATGACCGGAGGGTCTACCACCAGTCGTGAAGTCGCTGGGGCAAGCCCGCGACGCACTGCCTCGTTGACCACTTCCTTGAACGTCCGCCCGGTGGCGCGGGCTCGCTCGCTCAGGGCCATGAAAAGATCGTCGTCCAGCGTAAGAGTCGTGCGCATCTCTTCAGATTAGCCTGTGGACATCAAGGCATCAATCTGTCCACGAGCGGTGGACTGCTGGCTTCGAGCCTTGGGATAGCGCACTGAGCTGGCGACCATTCCCATCGAAGTTCGAGGGCTCCAGCCACTTCTCCATCACTGCTCGCACCAGTGGCCAATCACGATCCACCAGGGCAAACCAGGCTGTGTCCCTGTTTCGCCCCTTCACCACCGTTGCCTGAGGAAACACCCCGTCGAAACTCATGCCCAGCCGCTGAGCGGCGTTCATGGACTCGACATTCAGAGCATTGCACTTCCACTCGTAGCGCCGATAGCCCCTCTCGAAAGCGTTGCGCATCATCACATACATCGCCTCGCTACCCGCCCGGGAACTCTGCAATTCAGGTGAGTACGTGATCCAACCAACCTCGATACTCCGAGCCACGGGGTCGATGCGCAGGTAGGACGCGACACCGAGCGCCCGATTCGTTTCAGTCTCGATGACCGCGAAGAACATCGGATCGTCGCGACGTTGCACGGACAGCACCCAATGTTGGTAGTCCTCGGTCGAGGCAAAGGGTCCGTGCGGCATGTATGTCCACAGATCATCGTGGCCTTGGAAAGCCGCGAAGAGGTCTTCACTGTGTGCGCTTGCGTCCAAGGGCTCGAGTCGACAGTAGGAACCTGTCATGACAGCCCACTCCGGACGAGAACAGGCCGCCGGAGCTACCGGGAGACCTATGCGGTTGCCTCGATCGTCGAGTTCGAAGTCGAGATCGAAGAAATCCATGTCAGTCGATTAAGTCGTGAATCGAGATAGTGGCGTTTCTGTCCTGCCCGACCCCGATCGCACTAATTCGACAATTCGAGATGCTCTCTAGGAACTCCACATAACTGCGTGCATTCGCCGGTAGGTCGTCGACCGAGCGAGCCTGCGAGACGTCTTCCTCCCAGCCAGGGAGGTATTCATAGATCGGCTTCGCGTGATGGAACGCCGTCTGAGACTCCGGCAACTCATCCATGCGCGTGCCCTCAACGTCGTACGCCACACACACGGGGACCTTTTCAAAACCCGTCAGCACATCGAGTTTGGTCAGGAAGATGTCGGTCAGACCATTGACTCGCGTTGCATATCGAGCAATAGGCGCATCGAACCAGCCGCATCGACGATCTCGTCCCGTGGTCACGCCACGCTCTCCACCGATGGTGCGCAGACGCTCGCCATCGTCATCGAACAACTCGGCCGGAAATGGTCCGGACCCCACACGGGTGGTGTACGCCTTCAGAATTCCGATCACACGCGTGATGCGAGTGGGCCCAATCCCACTTCCCGTACACGCACCTCCCGATGTCGGGTTGCTTGATGTCACGAACGGATACGTTCCGTGGTCAACATCCAGAAGGGTCCCTTGACCACCCTCGAGGAGAACGACCTTGTCGGCATCGAGTGCTTCGTTCAGAAGCAGCGATGTATCCCGGACCATCGGCCGCAAAGCATCGGCGTACGTCAGTAGCCCTTCGACAATCGCATCTGTTTCGATCGCTCGCCGATTGAAGACTTTGACGAGTACTTGATTCTTGTTGGCCAGCGCCCCCTCGACCTTTTGCCGCAGAATCGACTCGTCGAAGACGTCTTGCACCCGGATCCCGATGCGGGCGATCTTGTCGCTATAGGTCGGCCCGATACCTCGCCCCGTCGTGCCAATCTTGCTCTTGCCCAAGAATCGCTCGGTGACCTTGTCGAGTGTCACGTGGTACGGCGTGATCAGGTGCGCGTTTGAGCTGATCACGAGCTTCGAGGTGTCGACGCCCTGTTGGCGCAGCCCTTCGATCTCTTCGAACAGCACTTCAGGGTCTACGACAACTCCGTTGCCGATCACGGGAGTCACATCAGGCGTGAGGATCCCACTGGGGAGAAGGTGAAGGGCGAACGTTCGATCACCGACGACAACGGTATGCCCTGCGTTGTTCCCACCTTGGTACCGAACTACGAAGTCGACACGACCACCGAGCAGGTCGGTTGCTTTTCCTTTGCCCTCGTCACCCCACTGGGCGCCGACGAGCACGAGCGCAGGCACGAGCGAAGAGGTTATCGGATGACTATGAAGAGTGCCGCACCGCAAGGGCTCGACCGAGAGCTCGGCCAAGGGCTCGGCCAGACAGCCACGCCGCTTCCACCCGTGGCCCGCCTGCCCAGGCGTCGCCGGCCAAGCCGACCGGGAGTTCCGGGTGCAGCCAGCAGTCCTCGTCGAGGGCGGCGATCGGTTTCGCGAGGGACCACCGATGCGCCCACGTCCAGACGGGCAACGGGTCGATGTCCAGTACGCGGCGAACGGCCGCGATGGTCTGCGGCAGAACACCGCTGGGGTCGTCGAGGTGCCCCGCGGCAAAGACCGGATTCACATGCGCCACGAGCACGGGCGCGGCATCACCCCGCCGACTGCCGTCGTCGGCGATCCACGTGATGATCGGATCGTCATTGACGAAGACGCCATCGAGATCGATCCACTCCTGCTGTTCGAAGACCAGCGTCACCGCAATCACGGGCTCCCACGTGATACCGACATCCGGCAGAACGCCGGGTGGGACGATTCGCTCCGCCTGGGGTTGCGGCATGCACAGCGCGAGCGACGACGCGCTTTGGCCCTCGACAGACACTGTGTGAGCCGCGATCTCCACCCGATCGACATGACGGTCACACTCGATATGCGTCACGTCTTCGGCGAGTGTTTCCACCACTGTTCGCAATCCGCCCGTTGCCGCGTATCGCATCGGGCCTGTGCGTACGCCGGACATTGCTCCTTCGCTGTAGACATGAAAGGTGTCGGTCCACGGGCGCACAACCCCTCGGTCGATTAACGAGTTGACCACCTTCGTGAAGTCCGCGTCACGAACAGTGAAGTAACTCGCACCGTGGTCGACAACGCGACCGTCAAAATCCGTTCCCGTCTCGCGCAGCCGACGGGATGCCATGCGGCCGCCTGGGCGTCGTCCCCGATCAATGACCCGCACATCGAGCCCCGCGTCTTGGGCCGCGACGGCCGCTGCCACACCCGCGAGCCCCGCCCCGATGACGAGAACATCCGAATCGGCACCCACGTCCACAGGTTAGTGCCACCATGCGTCAATGACGTCCGCTACCGAGTCTGCCGAAATCGGTGAAGTGATCACTGCTGGCGGAATCGAGACGAATATTCACATCCGGCACCACCCGACATCGTCGGACACGGTTCTCTTGCTGCACGGTTCCGGTCCAGGAGTGTCCGCATTCGCCAATTGGCGGTTGACGATTCCCCATCTCGAACAAGAAATGACAGTTATCGCTCCCGACATCGTCGGCTTCGGTTTCACCGAGCGGCCCGCAGATGTTTCCTACGATCTCGAGACGTGGACCGCGCACGCGGTCGACGTTCTCGATGCACTGGGAGTCGCGCACGCGCACGTCGTCGGTAACTCTTTCGGTGGCGCCCTGGCTCTCTCCTTAGCCGCACATCACCCGAACCGAGTCGACCGAATGGTTCTCATGGGTGCCGTCGGCGTTTCATTCGACATCACGCGCGGCCTGGATGCTGTGTGGGGTTACGAGCCGTCCGTGGAGAACATGCGCGCGATTATGGAATTCTTCGCGCACGACAAGTCTTTGCTCGGCGACGACCTGGCAGCGTTGCGCTACCACGCCAGCATCCGCCCTGGCGTTCAAGAAGCGTTCCACGCGATGTTCCCCGAGCCACGGCAAGCCGCACTCGACGCCCTGTGCCTGCCCGAGGATCAGGTGAGAAAGATCGCGACGCCCACACTGCTTGTTCACGGGCGCGACGATCAGGTGATCCCTCTAGAAACCTCTCTTCGTCTGCTCGATTTGATCGATAACTCTCAATTGCACGTATTCGGACGATGCGGCCATTGGACTCAGATCGAGCGCAGCGAGGAGTTCGCTGCGCTCATCTCCGACTTCTTGCAGCGCTAGCCTCTCGCTGGCTTCAACCAACGATCGGGCAAGTGGACGGGCACGCGGGCTGACACGCGGGCCAGCACTCGGGCCAACACCCAGCTCAACACGCGACGACGTCGCCAACAATGGTCGAGTCCACCGGCGGTATCACCGGTGGACTCGACGGAGCCGTTCTGTCTTGAGTGCGCGTTAGGTAATCGAGGCCGCGTAGATCTCTGCGATCGCGGCGTCGAGGGTGGCGGTGAACTCCTCTTCGCTCATCTGAGCTGTGAGGCCTTCACTCAACGCGCGCGAGAAGCTCGCAATCATTCCGTGGTTGGCCGCCAGCATGGTGCAGGCCTCGTCCCGGGAATATCCACCCGAGAGAGCAACGACACGCATCACCTTCGGATGGTCGATCAGCGGCGCGTAGAAGTTCGCTTGGCTCGGCAGTGACAGTTTGAAGACGACTTGCTTGCCCTCGGGAACACTGTCGAGAGACGCCGAGAGCTTGTCCCGGAGTGATTCTTCGATCTCCGCCTTCGTGGCGCTGTGGATGTCCACCTCCGGCTCGATGATGGGAACAAGCCCTGCGTCGAGAATCTGCAACCCGATATCGAACTGCTGGTTCACGACGGCAGCAACGCCAGCGTCGTTGTTGTCTTTGATGACTGAGCGCATCTTCGTGCCGAAGACACCCTTCTCGCGGGCTCTCGAGAGGAGCGCGTCAAGTTCCGGCATCGGCTTCATTACTTGCGCGCCGTTCTCCTCGTCGGCCAGCCCCTTATCCACCTTGACGACCGGAACGATGTTCTTGGAATTCCACAGGTACTCGGCGGATCCGACACCATCGATGTCGCGATCCATCGTGCCTTCGAACAGAATCGCTGCGAGCACCCGATCCCCGTTAAATGCGGAGTTCTTGATGATGCGGGAGCGCATCTGGTGCACGAGATCGAACATCTGGTCGTCGCCGGAGTACTCGCTCTCCTCGATTCCATAGAGCTTGAGGGCCTTGGGCGTGCTACCGCCGCTCTGGTCGAGAGCTGCGATAAATCCCTGGGCCGAGCGGAACTTTTCCGCCATCTCCTGGTTCATTGAGATCCTTCCTGGATGTATTGCCAGTGAGCCTCAATCCTACTGATCACCAGACCCGCCATTGACCAACGGAGGAGGGCTCTCGACTACTGCTTCTCGGTTGGCACCTGCCCGAATGTGTGGCGTCGAATCCAGGCATGCATGGCGATAGCGGCTGCAGCGCCGACGTTGATCGAACGGGTCGATCCGAACTGCGCGATGGACACCGTCGCACTGCAGGCGCGTTGCGCAGCCTCGGACAATCCCTGTCCTTCCTGCCCGAAGAACAGCACACACGACCGCGGCATATCGAACGTCTCCAGCGAGATCGCACCCGGAACGTTGTCGAGACCGATGATGGGAACTTCGTTCTCGTTCGCCCAGGCCGATAGTGCGTCGACCGACTCATGGTGGCGGATGTTCTGATAGCGATCGGTCACCATGGCGCCACGACGGTTCCATCGCTTTCGCCCCACGATGTGGACTTCCCGTGCGAGAAACGCGTTGGCGGTGCGCACGATGGACCCGATATTGAAATCGTGCTCGAGGTTTTCGATCGCTACGTGCATCGGATGACGCTTGCTATCCAGGTCCTCGACTATCGCTTCTACTTTCCAGAATCGATACTGATCCACCACATTGCGGTGGTCTCCGTGCTTCAGCAGATCGGGGTCGAGCCGCGGGTCATCCGGCCACGGCCCCACCCATGGTCCTTGTCCAGGTCCGATGCTCTGCTCATCCAAGACCGAGGTCACCCAGAGAGTAGGCCGCCCGGTACTCCAGACCGCGCTCTTCGATAGCCGGTCCCGCGCCTCGATCGACGATCACCGCCACCCCGGTAACGATCGCTCCCACCTCAAGGAGAGCGTCGACCGCCGTGAGTACCGATCCTCCCGTCGTCGAGGTGTCCTCAACGGCCAGCACGCGGCGTCCCGACACATCCGGACCTTCGATTCGTCGCTGGAGGCCATGGGTCTTTTCGCTCTTACGGACCACGAAAGCGTCCAGTTCGCGCCCAGCTCGCGCGGCCGAATGCAACATTGCTGTCGCTACCGGGTCGGCACCGAGGGTCAATCCGCCGACGGCTTCATACTCCCAATCGCTCGTCACCTCACGCATGACGTCTCCCACCAACGGGGCGGCGACGGCATCCAAAGTCACCCGGCGCAAGTCGACGTAGTAGTCGGCCTCGCGACCACTCGAGAGTATGACCTTTCCGTGCACCACCGCCTTATCAACGATCTGCTGCCTAAGAGAGGTCCACGCGACTGTCGACGACATGCCTTCACCCTAGACAGCCGGGCCTACTGTTAACGGCATGTTCGATGCTGGCGGCGGTGTCATCGTCTTGCCCGAGGCGTTGTGGCGTGGACGAAGCGACCTCATTCGAACTCTGCGCACTGCTTTCGACGAGTCAGCTGCTCCGGATCTCCAGCTCGTGGATCTCGCTATCGCCAAGAACGGTGGTGCGGACCATGACGTCGCGGATCTGCACGCACCCATCTACGCCCAACGACTATGCGCTGCCCTGATGAGCGTGCATTGCCCGGAACCGGTCACCTTCGTCGCCTACGGCCCCACGTGCCTCGCACTTCCTGCCATTGCGCTGTCCATGCGCAGCCAACATCGACGGGTCCGCTCCTATGTGCTCATTGATCCTCATCTGCCGGCGTCCTCGGATACCTGGCCCGACTGCCCGGTCTCGGTTGTGTACGCGGACTCCGAGGATGTGTCCTCGGTTGTCCGCCTCTCCGGTTGGGAGTGGGTGGTGTCGCAACGACCAGGGGATGAGGTTCTACGAATTCTCAACGGTGGCTAAAGGACCGGACCGCCACTACCGGTCGCGGCCGAACCGAGCCGCGATCTGACCGGACTGACCCACCAGCCGAATGAGCGGGCGAGGCAGGACACCCAACAGGACACTCAGTGCCTTGTATTGCCATCCCGCCACGCTCACGACGCGACCGGCACGGGCATCGCGCAGGGCCTGCGAGACCACATCGTCAGCATCAAGCCACAGGGCATCAGAAATCGACCCCATGTTGATTCCGGCACGGGCGTGAAATTCCGTTCGGGTGTAACCGGGGCACACCGCAACAGCCCGCACTCCGGTCCCTGCGAGATCCGCTTGGAGACCTTCGGTGAACACCGTCGCCCACGCCTTCGCCGCGGAGTAGGTCCCTCCGGCGATCCATCCCGCAACACTGCTCACTGTGAAGACATACCCACGTCGCCGTTCGACCATCCCCGGAAGTGCTGCCCTTGTCAGTCGCATCACCGCAACCACCATCACCTCGAGCAGTTGCTGTTCGGCATCCACGTCGTTCGCCAGGAAGCCACCGCGAATCCCGAACCCGGCGTTGTTAACTAGTACGTCCACACGATTTTCCGAGACGAACTCTTCGACCCGCGTGAGATCCGCCGCGATCGAAAGATCAGCCGCGATGACTGTTGATGCGACACCGAACTGCGCTTCAAATTCTCGCGCCACGGTCTGCAATCGACTCTCGTCTCTGCTCACCAAGACAAGGTCATGGCCCTGCCGTGCGAGTTCGGTGGCGAATGCTCGGCCGATTCCTGCCGTTGGACCCGTCACCAGGGCAACGGGTGGGGACTGGATCGCTTCGGCAGGCTCAGCCATCCGCACAGCATGACGGATTTGGCATCGTCGCGCAGACAGGGCGTGGCTGGACGGTGGCCGCCCTACATCTGCCCGTCGATCAACGCGAGCGACGCGTGCCGCGTCGCCGCCGTCTGCGCTTGCACCTGTAAGAACATCGCTTCGCGAAGTCGTCGCTCCGCGGTGCAGCCGCGCTGCATAGAGGCTCCAGCCTTCGCAGTGATCACCGCGGTTGCCGCTCGGGATGCGAGATCCAACGACTCCGCACGCATGGCGAGCCGGGTTTGATCGGCCCCATCAGCCTCAAGAGCGGCGTAGACGTCACGACGCAGTCGGATAGCTTTCGATCGCATGGTGGCGACCAGGTCACGCATCTGAGAGTCGTTGCGACGCTCAGCGATCGCATGTAGTTCCGACACCGCACCTCGCACGATGCCGAAGGTGGCTGGATTCGCGTCAAGCGTCTTCTTCGCATCCGCCTCGGCCCACTCGTGGAAGTCCTTCACGGCGGCGACGTTCGTATCCGGGATCATGACGCCCTCGAGGGTCATCGGGCGGGTGTGTGTCCCAGACATGGCCAGAAGCTCCAACGGCTCATGGACATGGAGCCCTTCGACGTAGGCAGGATCTCGTCCTGCCGCCAGATACATGCAGATAATCGAATCGGCATAGTCCCCCGCTCCACGCACCATCAACAACATCACGTCGGCGATATCCCACGACGTCACCCAGTCGAGCGTTCCCGTGATCGACCACCCACCGTGCACCCGCTCAGCAATGGGGTTGGCGGGTCCGGGGCGCCGAAGGTGAGCGAAAGCAACCGCGCCCACATTCGATCCATCCGAGAGCCCCGCTAACCAGCGAGCCTTGATTTCATCGACCAGGGGAGCATGGACTGCCGGCTCGGCGGCGGCCAACGTCCTCAAGGGTGATTGGTGCTGCGCCCAGCAGAACCACACCGACGCGTCCACCATCGCGATGCGTTCGGCTACTTCCCGCTGACGCGCGGGAGGGTCGAGTGCCGTGCCCACCAGGCCCACGGCCGCGAGCGCGTCGATCTGTGCGCGGTCGATGCCACGGGCGTCGTTCTCGGCGGCGCGGTCGGCGATATCGGAGAGGACCTCGTCAGCGGCGGCATCGAGCCGCCACTCACCTACCCCTTCGTCAGGGCCAACGACGTCCACATACTCCACACCCCCACGGTAGGGCCACTAGCGTTCGGAGGGTGCAGGGACAGCCACCGCTCCTGGTCGCGCGTATGCGCGAACACGCGACCAGCATCTTCGCGGAGATGTCGGACCTCGCTCGACAGACCGGGTCGATCAACCTCGGCCAAGGGTTTCCCGACACCGACGGTCCCGCAGAGATCGCGGAGATCGCGCGGGCGTGCATCGCGGACGGTCGTGGGAACCAATACCCTCCCGCGCCCGGTGTTCCCGATCTTCGTCAGGCCATCGCCGAGCACTCGGCACGCTTCTACGGGTTGTCAGTGGACTCTGATTCCGGCGTCGTCGTGACGACCGGTGCATCCGAAGCGCTGCAGTCAACCCTGCTCGCCTTCGTCGAGCGCGGCGATGAAGTTGTCATGTTCGAACCGCGCTTCGACATCTACGCGGCCGGGGTATCGCTGGCCGATGGGGTGCGTGTGGGAGTGCCCCTGTCCGGCCCGGGGTTGCGTCCGGACATCGACAGGCTTCGCGCGGCGATTACTCCTCGCACCAAGGTGCTGTTGCTTAACTCACCCCACAACCCGACGGGCATCGTTTTCACCCGTGACGAACTCGAAGCGGTAGCCGAGGTGGCCATTGAGCATGACCTGCTCGTCATCAGCGACGAGGCCTACGAGCACCTGTGGTTCGAGGATCATCACCACATCCCCATCGCCACGCTGCCGGGAATGTGGGAACGGACGGTAACCATCGGATCGGGTGGAAAGTCTTTCTCGTTCACCGGGTGGAAGGTGGGTTGGGCCTACGGTCCCCACGAGCTCATTCGTGCAGTGTCCGCTGTGCGGCAGCACCTCTCGTTTGTTTCGGGGGGACCGTTTCAGTACGCGATCGCCCACGGTCTTCGCCTTCCGGACGCCTACTTCACCGAATTTCGCCAGGGCCTCGCCCACAAGAGGGACTTACTCAGCGACGGGCTTGCCCGTTGTGGCCTCGGTGTCGTTCCCTCCCAAGGCACCTATTTCGTTACCACCGATGTTCGGCCACTGGGATACGACGATGGCGCGACTTTCTGTCGCGACACCGCGCAACGAGCCAAGGTCATTGCGATCCCGCACCAACTCCTGTGCGACGACCCGACCGTCGGACTCCCCTATGTGCGGTGGGCCTTCTGCAAGCAACCGGCAGTCCTTGAACAAGCACTCGATCAACTGTCGGCAGGGTTGGCCTCATGACGATCCTGGTCGACTCCGCGGTGTGGCCGTGGCGCGGTCGGCTGTGGGCGCACTTGATCAGCGACGCCTCTATCGATGAACTTCACGCATTCGCCGCTCGCCTGGCGCTACCTGAGCGCTCCTTCGGCGGCGACCATTACGACATCACCGACGAACTGAGGGATTGTGCCATCGCGGAGGGGGCGCAGCCGGTGGACTCTCGGACGATCGTGCGAGCCCTGCACGCTGCGGGTCTGCGTAAACGCCCAGCCCACCGCCATCAACCCTGACACCGCCGTTGCTTGTGGCCCAGAGACTTTGCCGTGGGCCGAGACAAGTTGCCCTCGGCCGCGAAGAGTTGTCCTTAGGCCTGCAGAATCAGGCCCGACCCATCGGGGTCAGCGCCAACGGTCACTAAATCACCGTCTTTGATGTCACCTGACAAGATCGCCACCGCCAACTTGTCGCCGACCGCCGTTTGCACGAGCCGCCGAAGGGGTCGGGCGCCGTAGATCGGGTCGAATCCGGTGTTGACCAACCACTGTCGGGCGTCCTCGGTCAACTCGATCGAAATGCGGCGCTCATCAAGGCGTCGCTGGAGCTGCTCGATTTGAATCCGAGCGATGCGCATCAACTCTTCACGATCCAGCGGATTGAACATGACCATCGCGTCGAGTCGGTTCAAGAACTCCGGCCGGAACTGCTGCCGGACAACAGCGAGCACTTGATCCTTGCGTTCATCGAACGGCACGTCTGTGTCGATCAAGAACTGCGAACCCATATTGGACGTGAGGATCATGATCGAGTTGCGGAAGTCCACCGTGCGACCCTGCCCATCGGTGAGACGGCCGTCATCGAGAACCTGCAGCAGCACGTCGAAGACTTCCGGATGTGCTTTCTCCACTTCGTCGAGCAAAATCACCGAGTATGGGCGGCGGCGCACGGCCTCCGTGAGTTGCCCACCCTCTTCGTAACCGACGTACCCGGGAGGGGCACCGACGAGCCGGGCAACCGAGTGCTTTTCGGAGTACTCGCTCATATCGACGCGCACCATCGCGCGCTCGTCATCGAACAGGAACTCCGCGAGTGCCTTTGCTAGTTCGGTTTTCCCCACACCCGTGGGACCGAGGAAGAGGAAGGAGCCGGTGGGTCGATTCGGATCGGCGATGCCGGCCCGTGAGCGCCGTACGGCGTCGGATACTTCCCGAACCGCTTCGGACTGACCCACCACGCGGCGTCCGAGTTCTTCCTCCATCCGAAGAAGTTTCTGCGTCTCGCCTTCTAGGAGGCGACCTGCGGGAATTCCCGTCCACGCGGCCACCACCTCGGCTATGTCGTCAGCGGTGACCTCTTCCTTCACCATGGTGGCTTCACGCTCGTTCGTCTCCCGAGTGACTTTCTCGAGTTCCTCTTCGAACGTTGGGATCTCCGCGTACAGGATTCGTGAGGCCTGCTCGAAGTCGCCTTCGCGCTGCGCCTTAGTCGCGACGGCTCGCAGGTCATCGATAAGGACCTTGATCTCACCGATTCGATCGAGGCCCTGCTTCTCGGCATCCCATCGTGCACGCATGCCGAGTAGTTCTTCTTCCCTGTCGGCGATCTCCGCACGAATCTTTTCGAGTCGCTCCTTGGATGCCTCGTCTGTTTCCTGCGAGATCGCGAGTTCTTCCATGCGAAGTCGATCGACCTGCCGTTGCAGTACATCGATCTCTACCGGAGAGGAGTCGATCTCCATGCGCAGGCGACTCGCGGCCTCGTCCATGAGGTCGATCGCCTTGTCCGGCAAAAAGCGTGAGGTGATGTAGCGGTCGGACAGGGTGGCCGACGCCACGAGTGCTGAATCGGAGATCACCACCTTGTGATGAGCTTCGTACTTCTCCTTGATCCCACGAAGAATCGTGACGGTGTCCTCCACAGACGGCTGGTCGACAAGCACTTGCTGGAACCGACGCTCGAGTGCGGCGTCCTTCTCGACGTACTCTCGATACTCGTCAAGTGTCGTCGCACCGATCATGCGGAGTTCACCTCGAGCAAGCATGGGCTTGAGCATGTTTCCGGCATCCATCGCCGAGTCGCCGCCGGTGCCCGCACCGACAACGGTGTGAAGTTCGTCGATGAACGTAATGACTTGACCGTCGGATTGTTTGATCTCATCGAGGACCGCCTTCAATCGTTCTTCGAACTCTCCGCGGTACTTCGCGCCGGCGACCATCGCCCCCAGATCCAGCGCAATTAGCGTCTTCCTTGCCAGGGATGTGGGGACATCGCCTTCGACAATGCGGCGTGCCAAGCCTTCGGCAACAGCGGTCTTTCCCACTCCGGGATCACCGATCAACACGGGGTTGTTCTTCGTCCGACGCGAGAGAACTTGAATCGTGCGCCGAATTTCGTTGTCGCGACCGATGACGGGATCGATCTTGCCCTCGCGTGCACGAGCCGTCAGGTCGACGCCGTACTTCTCCAGCGCCTGGAACGTGCTCTCTGGGTCCTGGCTGGTAACGCGCGCAGACCCACGAATCTCCTGCAGAGCCTCCAACAGTGCGGGACCAGTCGCGCCCGCCGCGGCGAGCATGTCGCTCACTCCGGGGCCACCTTCCTGGGCGAGGCTGATGAGCAGGTGCTCCGTGCTGACGTACTCGTCGCCGCGCTCTGTGGCCAGACTTTGCGCCGCGTTCAGCACCTTCAAGGCCGACTGATTCAACGTCGGCTGCGCGACGGAACTGCCCTGCGCGGACGGCAGTGCCTGGACGGCGTTTCGTGCATCACGGGTCAGGGCAGTCGTGTCTGCACCCACCGCTTCCAGCAACGCGGTCGCGATTTCCGGTCCCATCTGCAGAAGTGAGTCGAGCAGATGAATCGGTTCGACCTGCGGGTTGCCATTGCCGGCCGCGATGCGCACGGAGGCGCCGAGCGCGTCCTGGGCTTTCGTGGTGAATTGAATGTCCATGGTTGTGTCCTTTCTGTGGTTCGAGTAGCGCAGAGCGACTAGCGGCGACGCTGTCGTCTATGCGGCTGCCAGACGACAAGGGCGCGCGACGAAGCATCTGCGCGGAATTCCTCGAGTCGGCGTCGTAGTTCGCGAACTTCTTCTTCGAGCGCGAGCACTCGTCGAATGCCTTCGAGGGGTAGGCCCTCGGCAGACAGTTGAGCGATCTCGCGCAGTCGGACAATGTCTTGCCCGCTATACAGACGGTTGCGTCCGCCCACCCGGGTCGGGCTGACAAGGCCTGCTCGGTCGTACTGACGCAGGGTTTGCGGGTGGAGCCCTGCCAATTCCGCGGCGATGGAGATCGCATATACGGGAGCGTCACTTGCGACCGAGAACGACTCTCGTTGCTCAGCCATTGGAATTTCCCGCCAGTGCGTTCAAGTCTTTGCGGGGGTCCTCACCTGCCACGAGATCCGCGTACGTCTGCAGGGCGTCGCGTTGCTCGTCGGTCATGTTCTGCGGCACGGCAACGTTCACGGTGACCAAGAGATCGCCGTTCTTTCCGTCTTTCCCCCGAACACCCTTGCCGCGCACTCGGAAAACCCGACCCGTGGACGTTCCCGCGGGGATCTTCAGTGTCACGGAGTTGCCACGCGGTGTGGGCACGGTGATCTGGCTACCGAGTGCCGCTTCACTAAAGGTGATCGGTGCCGTCAGCGTGACGTTGTTTCCTTTGCGTCCGAAGATCGCGTGGTCGTCCACGTGCACGACGACGAAGAGGTCTCCGGCCGGTCCGCCGCGCTCTCCGGGACCGCCCTTGCCCTTCAATCGGATTCGCGATCCGTCCTTCACACCTGCCGGGATGCGGGCGTGCACCGTTCGCGAGCTGACTCCACGCCCGGATCCCCGACAGGAGGTGCAGGGGTCGTCGACAAAGAGTCCTCGACCTCGACACGATGGGCATGGCTCGGCGAAAGCGAAGCCGCCCGCATTCCGCGACGTCTGTCCGGTTCCATCGCATGTAGGGCACACGCGCGGAACCGTCCCGGCCTTCGCGCCGGTCCCGTTACACACTGAGCAGGGTGCATCGCTACTCAAGCGCAGAGGAACGGTCACCCCATCGAGCGCATCGTCGAAGGAGAGGGTCAGTTCGCTCTCGAGGTCCTGACCGCGTCGCGGCTGACGGCTACGCCCCCCACCCCCTCGGTTGAACAATCCACCGAGGAAGTCGCCGAATCCACCACTGCTGTCCCCGAAGAGGTCCTCAACGTTGACGTTGTATTGGCCGCCCCCGAAACCTCCGGGGCCGCCGGCACCGCCGAAGCCTCCACCGGGGAAACCTCCTCCGGCAAACAGGGCACGAGCTTCGTCGTATTCCTTGCGCTTTGCCGGGTCGGACAAGACGTCGTAGGCCTCAGAGACATCCTTGAAGCGGGCTTCGGCTGCGGCATCTCCAGGGTTTTTATCCGGATGGTTCTCGCGAGCGAGGGTTCGGTACTTCTTCTTGAGCTCGTCGGCACTGGCATCTTTGGACACACCCAAAGTTGCGTAAAAGTCCTTCTCGAGCCAGTCCTTGTTCATTGTCCTTCGCTCAAACCCCTACTTCTTAAGTGTTGATCTCCGAGTAATCAGGTGCCAGCGACGGCGACGCGTGCCGGCCGCAGGATGCGGTCACCAAGTCGGTAGCCCGGCTGGTAGACGGTGGTCACCGTCGGTGTGGAAACGTCGTCGCTGTCCTCGCTCGTCAGCGCTTCGTGCACCGTTGGGTCGAATTCCTCGCCCGAGGCTCCGAACTTCTCGAGCCCAAGCTTGGCCAGAACCGACTCCAGTCCCTCGCCAACCGTACGAAAGGCGCCGTCCAATTCGTTGTGTTCCCGTGCTCGTTCGATGTCATCGAGTACCGGTAGTAACTCGACAAGCGCCGACGCAACGGCCATCTGCTGCATTACTTCTCGATCACGCTCGATCCGCTTGCGGTAGTTGGCGTACTCCGCATTCACGCGCTGCAGATCGGCCGTTAGCTCGGCGACCTTCGCTTCGATGCCGACCACGTCACCTTCGATGGCACTGGCCGCGGCTTCTTCCGCGGCCAGTGCATCGTCGGTGAGGGACGTTGGGGCGACACCTTCCCGGACTTCGTAGGTCTCCGGATCGATACGACGCTTGTCGCTGACGCGCACGCCCTCGCCGGCGTTCTCCTCTTCCGAATGTCCGGGGTCGGTCACTTCGCTTCTTCCTCGTCCACGATCTCCGCGTCGATGACCTCTTCCTCCGCGGAATCAGCAGCGTCCTCTGCAGCGCCTTCCGCCGTGGCGGCGCCATCGGCACCTTCTTGCTGCGCCATGGTGTACATCGCGGCACCGAGCGCCTGGCTCGCTTGAGCGACCTTGTCTGTCGCCGCCTTCATGGCCGCGAGGTCACCTGCTTCGATCGCTGCCTTGAGCTCACTGAGGGGCTCTTCGACATTGGACTTCGCGTCTTCCGGGACGCTGTCAGCGTTGTCCGCGAGGAACTTCTCCGTCTGATAGACGAGGGCTTCGGCGTTGTTGCGCACCTCTGCTTCTTCGCGGCGCTCCTTGTCTTCCTCGGCGTGCTGCTCGGCGTCGCGCATCATGCGATCGATGTCTTCCTTGGACAGCGAACTGCCACCGGAGATAGTCATTGACTGCTCTTTACCCGTCGCGGTGTCCTTTGCGGACACGTGCACGATTCCGTTGGCGTCGATATCGAAGGCGACCTCGATCTGCGGAATACCCCGGGGAGCCGGCGGTAGACCGGTCAGTTCAAAGGTGCCAAGCTGCTTGTTGTACGCAGCCATCTCCCGCTCACCTTGATAGACCTGAATCAACACCGACGGTTGGTTGTCCTCCGCTGTCGTGAAGATCTCGCTGCGCTTGGTCGGGATTGTGGTGTTGCGCTCGATGAGCTTGGTCATCACGCCACCCTTGGTCTCAATACCCAGCGACAGCGGCGTCACGTCCAGCAACAGCACATCTTTGACGTCGCCGCGTAGGACACCTGCCTGCAGGGCAGCTCCGATCGCGACAACCTCATCTGGGTTCACACCCTTGTTGGCTTCCTTGCCGGTGACCTCCTTCACGAGATCCGCGACCGCAGGCATGCGGGTCGAACCGCCGACGAGGACGATCTGATCGATGGAGTCGACATTGATGCCAGCATCCTTGATCACGGCCTCCACGGGAGCCTTCGTCCGCTTGAGGAGATCGGCCGTCATTGACTCGAATTGAGCGCGGCTCAGCGACTCTTCGAGGTGCAAGGGCCCTTCGGCGCTTGCCGTGATGTACGGAAGATTGATCGACGACTGCATGGACGACGACAATTCGATCTTCGCCTTCTCGGCAGCTTCCTGAAGGCGCTGCATCGCCATCTTGTCCTTGGACAAGTCGACGCCGTGGGCGTTCTTGAACTGCGTGACCATCCACTCGACAACGGCGCTGTCCCAGTCGTCGCCTCCCAGGTGGTTGTCACCACTGGTGGCCTTGACTTCCACCACTCCGTCACCGATTTCCAGCAGCGAAACGTCGAAGGTTCCACCACCGAGGTCGAAGACCAGAATCGTCTGCTCGGTCTCACCCTTGTCGAGCCCGTACGCCAGCGCCGCTGATGTCGGCTCGTTGATGATGCGCAGAACATTGAGCCCGGCGATCTCGCCGGCTTCTTTCGTTGCCTGACGTTGCGCGTCGGAGAAATACGCGGGCACGGTTATGACGGCGTCGGTCACGGTGTCACCCAGATAGGACTCCGCGTCTCGCTTCAACTTCATCAGGGTTCGCGCGCTGATCTCCTGCGCGGTGTATTTCTTATCGTCGATCTCGACGGTCCAGTCCGTTCCCATGTGTCGTTTGACGGACCGGATGGTGCGGTCGACGTTCGTGACGGCCTGGCGCTTGGCAACTTCGCCGACGAGCACCTCGCCGTTCTTGGCGAAGGCAACGACGGACGGCGTGGTCCGAGAACCTTCGGCATTGGCAATGACGACGGGGTCTCCGCCTTCGAGGACCGAGACGACCGAGTTGGTCGTTCCCAGGTCGATACCTACTGCTCGAGCCATGGTGGCTTCACTCCTTGCTCTCTTTTTCTCCGGCCAGGGTCGGGGCGGGAGTGCTCCCGCCGCTCTCCCCTCCGGGTGGTCTTATGACTCCAGTGTGACTCATCATGACCCCAAATTGCAAATTGGGGCGCATAATACTTGAGTCTGGTGGACTCATATATGAAAACCCCCGATTAGCGGGGAAAATTCCCCCTGCCGGGCCCGATCGGCGTGATGTAGATCACCCGCCCACGGGGCTTGGATCAATATGCGTCCCCTGCTGCAGCCACGTGCCCCTAGTAGCGTTCTCGCGTGAGTACCGCCCTCGCCACGGCCTTAACGGTCATCGCCGCGATCGCCACCGTGGTGGCGATCGTCCTGTTTGGTCTGACCCTCGCCGGAATGGTGCGCACCTACCGTGGGGGCCAGCCCACCCACAGGTCGGACAATCCAGGGCAGCGCACCGCCACCCTGCTGCGTGAAACCCTCCTGGCCAGTCGCCTCAAGCAGCAACCGGTGGGAGCCATCGTCGCCACCGCGCACTGGATCGTGCTGGTCGCTTTCTTCGTCCTCTTCTTAACGCTCGTCACGGCCTACGGCCAGCTTCTCAATCCCGATTTCGTGATTCCCCTCCTCGGCCACTTCCCCCCATTCGAGTGGCTCGTCGAGGGCCTCGCCTGGCTCATGGTGCTGTCGATCGTGTTCCTTATCGCGCTGCGCGTGTCCAACCGACCGGACTCCAAAGGACGAAACTCGCGCTTCTTCGGTTCAACTATGTGGCAGGCCTACTACGTCGAGATAACCATCCTCCTTGTCGGCATCTGCGTCATCGCCTTGCGAGCCATGGAGTACGCACTCGGCTCTTCTCAGGGTGCGTCGTGGGCCAGTGCGGTGCACTTCCCCTTCACGGCGTGGATCGGATCAGGGCTCGCACAAACGCCCGAGGCCACCCTCGAGACCGGCATCGCCATCGTGGCGTTCATCAAGATCGCCGTATCCCTGGCCTGGTTGATCACTGTCGCGGCGCAGCCGACGATGGGCGTTGCCTGGCACCGGTTTTTGGCGTTCTTCAATGTGTGGTTCCAGCGCAATGCCGATGGACGACCAGCACTCGGCCCGCTACAACCCATCGCCGTCAAGGGTGAGGCCATCGATTTCGAGAACATCGACGAGCTCGACGATGACGCATCCCTCGGTGTTGGCACGATCGGTGATTTCACGTGGAAGGCGTTGCTCGACGTCAACACGTGCACCGAGTGCGGCCGGTGCCAAAGTCAGTGCCCGGCTTGGAACACCGAGAAGCCACTCAGCCCCAAACTGTTGACTCTTGCTCTTCGCGAGCAGTCCCACGCCGCGGCTCCTTGGTTGCAAGCTGCGGCGGACCAACGCTCCGATCTCCATGAGGACGTCCTCGGGATCGCCGAGCGACAACTGATCGCGGACGGCGACGGCGACCCCTGGGCGCAAACATCCGGTGGCGTGATGAGTCCCGATGTTCTCTGGAGTTGCACCACCTGCGGAGCCTGCGTACAGCAATGTCCTGTCGATATTGCCCACATCGATCACATCGTCGACATGCGTCGCTATCAGGTGCTGATGGCGAGCGAGTTCCCGAACGAACTCAATGGCCTGTTCAAAAACATCGAGAACAAGGGCAACCCTTGGGGGATGAACGCCTCCGATCGGAATGCGTGGATCGAAGAGGTCGACTTCCCCGTGCGCGTCTTCGGTATGGATGGTGAAGACGAAATTCCCGCAGACGTCGAGTATCTGTTCTGGGTCGGCTGCGCTGGAGCATTCGAGGATCGGGCGAAGCAAACAACGAAAGCCGTCGCCGAACTTCTGCACATGGCCGGGGTGGAATTCATGGTCCTCGGCGAGGGGGAGACCTGCAACGGCGATCCAGCTCGTCGTGCCGGGAACGAATTCCTCTTCCAGATGCAAGCCATGCAGAACGTCGAGGTGCTCAACGAAATCAAGGCCACGAAGATCGTTGTGACGTGCCCGCACTGCTTGAACACCCTCGGCCGGGAATACCCACAGCTTGGCGGCCATTACGACGTTGTGCACCACACGGAGTTGCTTAACTCACTCGTCGACGACGGAAAGATCACGGCCGTCAAGCCCGTGGCTCGCACCGTGACGTACCACGATCCGTGCTACCTCGGTCGACACAACGACGTCATCACACCGCCGCGCGAACTGATCGGTGACACGGGGGCTTCGCTCACCGAGATGCCGCGTCATGGCAAGCAGTCCTTCTGCTGCGGCGCGGGTGGTGCGCGGATGTGGATGGAGGAGAAGATCGGCACGGCGGTCAATAAGACACGGGCCGACGAAGCCATCGCCACCGGCGCTCAGACGGTTGCCGTCGCCTGCCCGTTCTGCTCGGTGATGATGAGTGACGCCGTCGCCGCAAAGCAGCAAGACGGACATGCCGAGGGCGTGGAGGTCACGGACGTAGCACGCTTAATGCTTCAGTCCGCCAAGAGTGACTGAGCGCGAAAGTTCGTCAGACCTGCGTGCGGTGAAAGTTTGCGAACGAACGTGACGGTGTCGGTCCGCGCTGACCTTGATAGCGAGACCCGTACTTCTCGGATCCATACGGATGCTCAGCCGGTGACGACAGTCGAAACAAACACAACTGTCCGATCTTCATGCCCGGGTACAGCGTGATCGGAAGGGTTGCCACGTTCGACAGCTCAAGCGTCACGTGACCGGAGAAACCTGGATCGATGAATCCCGCCGTCGAGTGAGTGAGCAAACCCAGGCGCCCCAACGATGACTTTCCTTCGAGGCGTCCGGCGACGTCATCGGGGAGCGTCACCACCTCGAAAGTTGACCCGAGCACAAACTCGCCGGGGTGCAAGATGAATGGCTCATCACCTTCGGGCTCGATCAGCCGGGTCAGGTCTGGCTGCTCAACGCTCGGATCGATGTGCGGGTACTTGTGGTTCTCGAAGACCCGAAACCAACGGTCAAGCCGCACGTCGATGCTGGACGGCTGGATCATCCCCTCGTCGTAGGGGTCGATCTGCACCCTGTCGGCGGCGACCTCTGCCTTGATGTCCCGGTCACTCAGAAGCACGGAGTGAGGCTACTCGCCCCGGGAGCGAAGAGGGCAATCAGTCTCCGTCAGAGAACGCCGATGGGTCGTCGGGGACGTCGGCCGCGTGCTCGGTCAGCGCTTCGAGGGGAATGGCGGAAAGCGCTGCCTCGTTCGTTGCCTTGAGAACAACGGGGGCGGCTACCCCTTCGTGGTACGCCTGCAGCCACCGACCCGCACAGACTCCCCATCGATCACCTGGCTTGAGCCCCGGGAATCCGAATTGGGGATGCGGCGTCGAAAGATCGTTCCCGATGGACTTCTGGTGCTCGAGGAA
>Ga0255764_10001257_pt1 | contig 21747 bp, 20 predicted proteins | sample 071ome_30_FD_179964 | JGI IMG/M metagenome (GOLD analysis project Ga0255764, IMG submission 179964) | Coastal salt marsh microbial communities from the Groves Creek Marsh, Skidaway Island, Georgia - 071406AT metaG (version 2) | ecosystem: Environmental > Aquatic > Marine > Intertidal zone >... | reverse complement strand
AGAAGCACTATTGGCATATGCCGCTTCCCAAGTAGACCCTGTGTAAACCTTCATGCTCTCCGAGGTCGTATTGAAGTAGAGGGCACCAGCAATCAATGCAGCACCGTCATTATCAAGGGTAGGGTCGGAAGCCTTTGCACCGAGGTAACGATCATCGAAGTCGTCGTAAGCAGTTAGGGTAGAATCCCGTGCAGATTCTGCCGCAGCCTGGGCAGCTTGTGCTGACGTATTAGCCGAACTAGCTGCGTTTTCCGAGGATAGCGCATTGGCGGCAGAGTTAGATGCAGCACTAGCCGAAGTAGACGCATTAGATGAGTAGGTGAGCGCGTCACTGGCCGCTGTTGATGCAGTAGAGGCGGACGAGGCGGCGTCACTTGCGGAAGACGAGGCTGCTGCTGCTGATGCAGCCGCTGCTACAACAGAGGAGCCAACACCCGTGTCAACATAGTTCTTGGTTGCCACGTCCTGGGCGTCAACCGGATCATCTGTGTTGGTAATCCGGCGAGATATGGCGTCCCAGTTGCCGTCGTTTGTAATACCAAACTGTGAGCCTGTGGTGTCACTGCTCTCCTGCATGGCGTTGAACAACTGGTTGAACCCGGCGTTCATCTGGCCTGCGGTGAAGGGGGAGCCATTGTTGAATACTACAGCCTTTTCGCTAAGGGAGGTATCGCGCTCGATCTTGAGGCTATCCCCGACAGCAAGTGGGGCTGAGATTCGGATTGTATTAGGGTTTAGGAAGATGTAGGACACTGCGCCACCTTGGCGGGTCACAACTACATCGTCCTCAGAGAGGTAGGAGAAGGGAATAGCAAAGTCGGTTGTGCTGTCATCTCCCACATAGTTTGCAAATGTGTTGTAGAAAGTCATTTGTTATTCCCTATGAATAAATGAAGTGGAAAGGAAAAGGCCCGCCCGGTTAGGGGCGAGCCGTTTGTTTGTTAATTTAGTTCGTCGCGGAGAATGGCGCTTGCACCGTAGGAACGCTCTTCTTGGAGCTTCTTGTTTCCACCCGGTATGACACCAGTGCCTTCCTCGAGTAGACCTTCCTTCTTCAGTGTAGCGGCCCATGCCTGCTCACGAGCTTTGGTAATGAGTTTCCGAACAGCCTCGAGACGTGCAGACTTCACTGGTCCGCCTAGTCCTAACCCGTTCTCCTTGAGCTTATCCTTCTCGACTACAAGGGCCTTGTGAAGGGCATCCATCAGTCCAGTCTTCCGAAGCTCTTTGGCGAACGTGTCGATGACATGGCGCTTCTCAGTGCTATCCAACCGGCGGAGGTCTGTGCCTGCCGCCCGTAGGAACTTGTCGGGGACCTGATCGTTGAAGATCACGAACCCTTTGCCTGAGAGCTTACCCAAGTCGTACAGGGCCTGACGCACCTCGAGAACCTTGGGGTCCTCAGAGGTGGGCCTCATCGTATTGAGGGGGCCTCGTAAGCCACGTGGGTCCGTCGCTCGTTGGATAGGGTAGCCCATAGCGTCGTACTTCATGGACATGTCCTCCCGGTTGAGGGAGGCCTCGTTCTTGAAGGCATCGAGAAGCTCAGAGAGGGCGTACGTCTGTTCGTATAGCTGGGGATCGTTGTAGTCCCTGATGCTCTTGTAGAGGGCAGGGACGAACTTACCGGCTTGGTTACGGAGGATACGTGAGAGGGCCTTCTGCTTGGCAGACTGGTCCTTCAGGGCGTTTGCCTTATCCTCACCGAACATAGCGCCTGCAAGGTCAACGATGTCCTTAACACCTGTGAACGCCGGGTTGTTAACCGCAGCAACACCCAACGCAGCGGCGATGGCGCCAGCAAACGCACCTGCTGTCTGGTAGGCATCAGGGGTATGGTCTGCGATGGGGCCAAGTAGGGACTGGTTCTTCAGCCCAGTGGCCTGCCGTTCAGCCTCGATCATACGATCCCGCTCCATGCGCTTGATAGAGCCGTGGAGGGCACCAACAAGGGCGAACGGGATGGACACGGGGTCCAAGCCTGTCGTGTCGATCACTCGTCCACCACCGATGTCTACATAGTTCGGCTGGAGTCCACCTGCGGCCTGCTTGGCTTGACGCTTCTCACGTTCACCAGCGCCTATGAACTCACCTACCATGTCGTTCTCGTACATCTGCCAGATGCCCAGCATGATGCCATACCCAAGGAACATCTTCCCGCGAGCCTCAGCGGCTACGAGGGGGTCTGCTGATTTGAGCTGGTTACGGAACTGGGATATGCCGGGGATGTTACGAATCACAGGGACGTACTCAAACCCACGAAGGAAGCCCTGTACCGGAGACCGGAAGAAGGGCACCAGGATACGAGCTTCAGGGACACTGTTGACGGCAATCTCTGCCTTCTTCCAGACGCCATTGAGGTCGTTCTTGAGGAGGATATACTCAGCCCGCTCGGCAGACTTCTCGTGTATCCACCGTCCTAGCTTATCCTTACTGGCCAGTACGTCTCGCTCGACGAACTCTTTCAGGGTCAACCCATCTACCGTTGCCTTCGATCCCTTCAGCGTCCGCAGCTCATCTTTCAGACGAGCGACAGTCTTGGGGCGAAGGTTCGGGTCACGGAGTTTTGCCTGAACCAGTTCAGCCCTCTTGAGGGCCTTCTCTGCGAACTCGAATGCGGAGTACTCAGCTCTGGCGGAGATGTTGTAGATGTTGGTCATCACCTCGTCAGAAAAGCGCATACCCAAGGTCTGTAGGTCTACAGCCTTGCCGAACACGTTAATGACACGGCCTAGTACACTATCGTCCTTCAGTCCGTAGTTCCCAGCGTTGATCCCGGAGCCTGCGGTGTCCATGATGGACCGGGTCATCCCAGGGGTGTTCCTCCAAGAGGACGCGGCAGCATCGGACAAGGCACTTTTGAAGGTCTTGTACGCACTGTCTGTACCTGCTCGTAGACCAAAGGATCGGGCATCCCGCAGCATCCTGTACATGCGGATGCCTTCAGCTCCACCCTGAGCAATCTTACCCAACCGGAGTGTGGCGATGTTAGCGAGGGTTAGCTCCTTGGTTACCTGTCCTAAGAAAGTTGAGACGTTCATAGCGGCTCGATGTGCGAGACCACCAAGCACGTTTCTCTTGAGCGTTCCTAAGCCACTCAGCATGGCGTTAGTAGTGAAGGTGATTACATCCTTCACGATCTGCCGACCGATAGAGCCCACTTTCTGTAGGCCTGCACTGAACGCGGTTGTGGCCTCCTTCGTCATGGTGGTCTGGATGCGTTCCAGAGCCTTCTCCAGCTCGGTCTTCTTAACGAGGAGCTTCTCCACCTGACTGGGGCTTACCGCCTCTTCGATCTGCTTGTTAATAGCGGCGAGCTGCCGTAGGGCACGATTGAGGGACTCCTTGTTGATGGTCCTCTCCACCCGCATCGCTAGGTCTGCTATCTCATCGGGGGTAGCACCCCGCTTCATAGCGTCTTCGATGGGCTGACGAAGGGCCTTACGGACGTTCTCAGAGGTCTGACGGAGGGCGAGGTTGCGGCCTGAGAACAGGGACGCAGCATCGTTCACCTTGCTGTACTTCTCCAGCAGCTTCGTAGCCATGTCTTGGGCAGCAACCAGCTCATCGAGCTTGTCTGCATTGGTCACCTTGAGGGCCTTGGCAGCATCGAGTGCTTCCTTGGCAGCGGTCAGGTTCCGAAGTCCTTGCCGGTAGGTGGCGATGGCGAGCTGCTGTATCTTCGGGACGTAGTCGAGGATAGCAGGGGCGTTGAACACGTCCATGATCTCGTCTACCGATTTGCCTGCCACGTTCAACCACCGGTCAAACACGTCGCTAACCGCCTCGTCCATCTGCTTGATGGTGAGGGTCTCGAACTTAGGCATATCGTCGAGGATACGGATTACACTGTTAGGCACGAAGCCGTCAGAGGTAGCACCCTTGAGGGCATTATCGTAGGCCACAGCCCCTGGGGGAGTGTCTGTGATGATAGCCTTCAGGGCATCTCTCTGGGGCATGCTTGCTGTATCAGCAGCCTTAACCTCTGGAAGGGCTCTAGGAGCCTCTAGGGGGACCTCTGAGCCGGGTTTGGCTACAGGTGGTACCTCTGTGGCCTTGGGGCCTACAGGGGCCTCTACGGGCTTTACAGGGGCTTCCTGCGCCTTTTTAACTTTAGCACGGAACTCCTCAATGTGTTTGGCAGCTTCCTGAGGGGTTTTGGACCTGAATAGGCCTCCCAGCGCCTTGAAGGCACCAGCCAAGACAACACCAGCAGCAGCACCATATCCAGCGTTCAGGGCCCTTTTGGCCATCTCGCTTTCAAAGTCTGCCGCTGTGGGGGCAGGTAGACCAAATCGTTTGAACAGGTCGCCTAAGTTCGGGTCATCAGGGTTGAACGCGAAGGCGTCCACCAATGCTCCGATACCCAGCTCCTTGGCGAAGCCTCCTGCCTTACCGCCTATGGCAACACGACCGGCTAAGAACTGGCTCACCCCGGTGATCATATCGTTGATCATGGGGTTCTGGGTGCCGACATTGGAGCCTGCACCGAAGTCGATCTGTTTGGAGACGTTGCTATCGCCGCCTGCGAGGAGGTCTGCGAGCCACATACCGGAGCGTACAAGCTCTTGGCCAGCCTTGGCGGCACCTGTGGTAGCAGCGTCGATGGTTTCCTTCACGACACCTGTGCGGCCTCCTATGGTCCTCTGGCCGAGGGCGAGGACCTCGATGAGTTCCCGCTTGTCCTGAGCCTTGGTATACCTGGAGCGAGCCGGGTCCATGAGGCGCAGGGCTAGGGCAGACGTGCCGCCGTACACCCTGTCGAACTCTTTGACGACCTCGGGGTCATCCCGGTAGAGCCAAAGGTTGAACATGTGGCTCTCAGAGGGGAGCGACAGGTATCGCTTGGCTGAACCTGGGCCGAACTCCTCGTCGAACAGGGAGACCACATCAGGATCGCTCTGGTGCCTGCGAAGGTTGTTGACGACTTCGGCAGGCGGTATCTTGTCAACGGAACCTATATCGGTAAACGAGCGGTAGCCCGGTGTGAACTCTTTAGGGACCATCCATGAGGTTACTGCACCAAAGGCAGTACGAGAGGCGTCCAAGGGGTTAACAATGACCTCTCCGATTTTATTTATGATGCCTACATCGGTAGGCTCAGGTTGCATATCATCGGGGGCCGGGTCGGCATCTAGGGCAGCGATGGTTTTAGCAGCGGCTGCATCCTCGGCTGCACGGATAGCGGTGTCCTCCGCGAAGGCAGTAGCCACCGGGTTAGGGATAACTACTGGTTCTTCTGGAGACATGTCATCAGGGGCAGGCCCCTCGTCTACAGAACTGGGAGCAGGTGCCACTGTGTTGACGCCCACGAGGGGTGTCTGTGTTTGGATAGGGGGCATGTTAGCCCCCAGTTCTTCTATCATTCTTTGTTCCTATCAATCATCGCCCGAATAGCTTCTTCTGCGCTGCCGACCGTTTCTCATCGACGGCGGGTTTGGCAGGGCTAGCTGCTGGGGCTGGTTTAGATTGGGGTTGTGGTTTGCCAGCCTTGAAGTCCTCATAGGACTGACCAGTGGCAAACTGATCGAGTTCAGCCGCCTTCTTTGGGAAGATCGACTTGACGTAGGGTACGATGGCTTTGGCCGCAGCCTCTGCCGCAGCAAACCGGTGCATGGTGTTTGATGGATCGAAGTCTTTACCCATCATGGCTTTGTTGAACTCCTGAACATACGCTGCCCGGATACGGGGCCAGTTCGGGTTCGCCTTCACCGTATTACTGAGGGACAGTGCCCCACCCTTCTGACCATCGATGATTTCCTCAACAGTCTTCAGGCCAGCCTTGAACTCAGGGCCGGAGATGGCACCGGCATACTTAGGATCGAGATACTTCTCGACTTCCTTTACCAAGCCGTTTCGGAGGTCAGCCGGGACCTCACCATCGTTTATCTTGTTACGAAGGTCATGGAGACTATCTGTATCCCCACGCCACGCCGCGTTCAGTATCTTCTGGGTCCAATCACGCTTGAGTAGCTCCTTATTGGCCGTGGACATTCCGGTAGCATCCGTGAAGGACTTCCGCATCTTGATGGCGTATGCAGCAGCATCAAACCCATCAGGGGCGTTCGCTTGGATACGCTTCAAGTCATCCATGCTGATCTTGAACTCCTTACCGGCGTTCTGGGGATCAGAGTAGAAGCTTGTTATACGGGTGCGATATTCACTTATAGCAGCCGTGTGGGCATCCTTGCGAGCGCTCTCGCGGGCTTTACGGGCAGCAGTGATACCGGAGACCCGAATCTTCTCAATGTCCCGCATAGACTTCTGTATAGCGGCATACTCACTGTCTGTGAGAAAGGCCTGCTTTTTACCATCCTTGTCTACATAGAACTTCGGTATCTGCTTCAGGAGGCTCGGATCCTGTGTGGCCAGGGCACGGTTAGTGACGACCTCGATGAACTTCGCCTTACGCTCCTTCCGGCTGATGAGGTCACCAGACCGCAGCTCTTCGTTCGAATCCCATTTCTGGAAGTTCTGGAATAGCTGGGAGGCTGGGAGGGTACTCTTCTGAACACCGATCTCAGGGTTAGGGGAGTTCTCGTTCAAGAAGTCACCGACCATAGCGCCGGTAGCATTCGGGGTGCTTTCGGAGGTACCGCTACGAATAGCGGCGGCCTCAGCCATCCTGCGCCGGGACAGGCCCGGGAGCTTGGAGGGCAGCGCCTCAATGGCTGCGGCAATCTTATTGTTGTCGCCGGTCTTGAGGGCCTCCCGTACCGACTTAGGTACGTTGCCATAGTTGTAGGTGAGCGAGATTAGTGCGGCCCTCTGGCCTTCACTGGCACCCTTCCACCAACCACCAGCAGCTTTCTGCGCTCTCGGTGCAAACTCGGTCTTGATACGTCGTTCCAGATCACGCTCTGCATCGGCCTTCGAGACGGTCATACCGGGTGTTACCGGGACGACGGTTCCGTCTGCCTTGGTGATGGTATCGCTACCAAAGCCAATGCGGTGCTTATTGTCAGCGCCTTTATCGAGGTATGAGGTTGCCCTGAACCCCTCGAACTGGCGGATCATGGAGGAGGCGCTCACGGGGGAGCCTGGGGTTGTAGCCCTACCACCGGCCTTGCGGAGGCGCATACCTTCAGCGTATGCAGCCTTCACCCATGCCGGGGCATTCTTAGAACTACCACCTGCGCCCCACGTCAGGCTACTGCCTCCGCCAACGTGAATACGGCCATCAGTCATATAACCCGGCCCAGCTCCGATGCCGTTGGCACCTGCTGCGACGATGTGGGTAATGAATGAGCTGATCTTGTTACGATCCGCTGGGTTGGAGAAGGACAAGCGCCGACCTGCACCGTCCGTAAGGTCGATGTCAGCGGCGTTACCGTGGTCATGCCGATTGCTTCCAGTCCGACGCGCACCAGGGCCCTTCGCATCCTGTCCACCTGAGTGTACAACTGCGTTCAGCCCGGTCATCTTACCGGCCTTGGCGATCTGGTTCTTCAGGCTGTCAGTAATCTCTTTGTTGCGTATCTTAGATTTGAAACTGTCAGCGTAGGTAACGTTACCACCGCCACCCGTAGACGACGTGTTAGCCTTAGAGCCAGCCTCGTCACCCTTCACGCCCTTGCCAAACAAGGACTCACTTAGGGTTTCGGAGCTGCGTTCAGCTATGAGCTTCTTCATCTTGGCGACACGAGTACGAGCCTCGTTAGCATCAGCGCCTGCAAAGTACTTCTTAGCGGCTGCAATGTATGCCGGACCGTAGAACTGGTTTGCGCCCACGCGGGCTGCCGCTTTCGCGGCCCAGTTCTGAAAGAACGCCTGCGCTGCTTCAGGTGTGTTGAAGGCCTCGGGGTTCTTGGCTATCTCAGCCTCGTACGCCTTGCGGGCCTCTGCGGCACCATGAGTAGCACCTATGCTCTCAGCCACCGCAGCACGCAGACGTGGCCTCATGTCAGGACGTAGCGTTGTTAGCTGCTCTTGAAGGGGCTTACCGCCTGGGCCGACCTTGATGTCATTCATCACAGAGGCCGCGATGACGTCCTTCTGCTTCAACTCTCGCTCTGCCTGTAGGGCCTCGGTCTGACCGACCTGTTTGGATAGGCCTGCCAAGGCGCGAGCGAGTTGGTCGGCATTGGCTACACTGTCGCGGTATTGGCTCTGGATGGCACGAGGATCAACCGCATATGTCTCACGGGGGGTAATCCTCGAATTACCCAAGTCTACAGTTTCTTGATCGGGGAGGGTGATCCCTGCCATTGTGATCTCCTAGATTATTTGAATGTCGGGAAGCTAAACGAGGAAGCCCAACCGGGGTTGGACGTGTTCATACCGCCTACTGCGGCACCCGCTATGTTAATTGCTAGACCGAGAGGGTTGGGGCCTTCCTTGAGGGGCATGGAGTTAATACGCTGCTGGGCCTCGGCCTCATACGTCTTCACTCGGCCACGGTAGGCCTCTGTCATATCTTCTCGTTTGGTCTGTACACGAGCCTCGTTCTCCGCAGCCTTCTGCTTGGAGGCAGCGATAAGCTGGTCGAGGGTCAGGGAGCCTGCTGCAATACCAGCAGAGCCTGACGAGGCTGTGCCGGTGGCTACTGCGGCCCTGCCCTTCAGGGCGGCTTCGTAGCCCTTCTGTTGGGCAGACCTAGAGTTATAAATGAGCTTACGCTGCTCGTCTGTGTATTTGTTGGATGCGGCTATACCGGCATCCCGGTGTGCAGCCGCAGCCTGCGAATTGTAGGCATCGGTTGCCTGCTGTTGGCCTGCGAACTTGGCTACAGATGAGGCAGCACCTAGTGCCGCCATGATTGTACACATGGTGCTACTCCTTTAGTTTAGCAAAGGGGAGGAATATCTCTCCGTGGGGAGGGACAGTGATTGAAGGGAGGAATGTGAACCCGAGGTACTTCAGCCACCGATGGTGGAGTGTGTTCCCGGACCACGTCATGTTGTGGAGGCATCGCCTACCTGAGGCCTCGAATAGATCGTCGAGTGCCTGTTTACTGGATCGTAGGAAAGGCGAGCGATAGCGTTTGATCTTGTCCGTCCCCATCATCCAGACGGTGCCGAACTCAGGCCCTAGAGGGCTGGGACAGACGCCTGTGATGCCTACGGGGTCGCCTTCATGGTGTAGGAAGTAGCATACCTCCGATGCATGGAAAGACGCCCACAGAGCATCCAGAGCGTTGAAGCCAGCGGCCTCACACTCTTGGATGTCTGCGGTACGAAGGTTAGGTGCTACGAACTCTACGTCCTGCTCTATGGCAGGCCTGTAGTATTGGTTCATATACGCCTTCTAGATTTTGGTTGATACTCTGCCTGGTACTCGGCGTTGCCGAAGGAACAGGGGTAGGGAGTACTGTTTGTTAGCGTGATCGTTGAATCAGTGTTTACCGCTAGGACAGGGAGTCGGTAAGACCCACTATCGAGGGGGACAACACCTATATTGGATGATGCCTGTCCGACGATACGACCAGTGAACGTAAAGTTAAACGGGTCTCGTCCGACGGTCTCCGACTTCACATCGAAGTAGGCTGTGTTGTTGTATGAGATAGTCAGATACCTCAACTGAACCCTGCCATCGAGGAGGGCTACCTCGCCTTGTCCACGCTGCTGCTTCGGATAGATCGTCGAGAACTCAAAGGAGAAGGTGTAGGGGATGCCTACATAGACCTCCTTCCCGGTCAGGTCCTCGTTAGCAACAGTGTATTCATCGGGGTTAGCCGTGGCAGACGTTGTGTGCCTCAGACCATACACCTCTAGAGTATGATCACATGAGATGGCCTCCACCTTACCTACAGGCTCGTATGGAAGGGTCAGCGTGGTGTTACCTCCGGCGAACGAAATGTCTGCTGGGGCTAGTTCATACCGCCTGTCGATGTAGTACGTCAGGTCCTTAGTGTCTGTATATACGTCCTCGTCGAGGAAGATGCGCTCGAAGAACAGACCATCGGTCCGCTGCATGAGTAGGTACATATACGATCCAGAGAAGCCAGCCCACAGAATGCGGGTAACAGCCGGGAAGGTCCACTTGCTCCAAGCGTTCTGTACCTTCTTATTTCCGGCCCAGAAGTATTTGTAGACGAATAGGGAGTTCGTCTCTCCCTGCGTCCCAACAATGTAGACCTGATTACGGTCAGAGCCAGCAACGAACTGAACATCATTTTTGATGTACTCAGGGATCGGGGCTGTTACGTCATCTGCATCATCTATGGTGCCATTCTCCTTCGGGTAGAACTCGCGGACCTTGACGTAATTGTAGAACGGACGGTCATCTACCATGTAGAGCGAGGTGCCCAACATGGTAGGCTTGATGCGTTCCGAGACGTCAAAGCCAGAAGAGAACTGCACCTTGATGGTTTTAGGAGAGAGGTAGTTGTCGTAAGCGACACGGAACTGTTCTTTGGAGGACATGACAATCAAGTCTTTGTTGAACTGAACCGCATGGCGTAGGATGTTCACCTGATCGCTCAGGGCTGCTACATCGATGGGGTCACTGTCCACGAGCTGGGTCACGGTTGTCCGGTAGAAGTTCTCGTAGTTATTCGCTTCCGACATGATGATGTTCTCGTCAGACAGGAAGCCCAGACGGCCTACCCATGTGAACAAGTCGTTAATGGTCCTGCCCACAAAGGATGGGTTCTGGGAGCTACTGGCGTCACCAGCGGTACGTCCCTTCCAGTTATGCTCTTGGAAGGTCCATGTACCATCAGAGTTGCGGATCAGGGTATGGGGCATGGTAGCTAGTTGTAGCTCCTCGCCTTCACCATAGCCCACGCATTCTTCCCATAAGCCGTTTTTGAAGATGACGTAGTAGTCATCCCCGGCCTCCTCAGGGTCTCCCTGGACGTTCACGATCTTGCCTTCAGGAGCGTTAGGAGGAAGGTCGGAGAAGGAGAGGACATTCTTGTAGAATGCCTTGAGGGCCTTGTCGCCTGAACCACCCTGCACCTCTATCTTCCCATCGGTAGGGAAGTCGGTGATCGTAAGGGTCGAGCCATTCTGTATAACGGTCCAGCCATTCGTCTCCAAGTCCGTCTTCAGCTCCCCGGCAATAACGGCTGTATCAGGTACGGCGGTGCTCGCATCAGTGCCTACCGGGGTGAGGTAGGAGGCCTCGAGGGTTCCGTCGATGTAGACCGAGTAGTAGTGGTTAGCTACAGACTGCTGAACGTATACGATGGCCTCGTTCTGGGGGTTACGGCGACCGGAGAAGTTAGGGGAAATTTGGGAGATGTCCCGTACCTGCCACTCATAGCTCACAGGAACGGCTGCTTGGGTCTCTACCAATTCGTATTCAAAGTAAACAGGAAGCCCGTCACCATAATCCTCAGCCAAGACAATAGTATCACCTTCGCTACCCGAAGATGGGTTTGGGAGAGACCAAAAGAAGTCGTCACCCTCGGTTATTGTTACTTGACCAACCAATTCCCACTCCAACACCTGATCAACCCCCGGTATATCTACGCAGAGGTAGTAGAAGCTGGTGTCGGTCGTCTGGTAGACATCCCCAAGATAACCTATAGCGGCTGTGGGGAGGGACGCGAAGTTAGCGGCGGTGCCATCAGGTGTATACCCGCCGGACTCAACCTTTGCTACTGTGCCAACAGCCTTGGTCCTATTCAGGATGAAGGTGTAGTCACCAATCGTCTGGAATCGGTAGTCGTCGTTTGGGGAAGTGACATCCAGATAGCTCTTGCCGTCAGGGAAGGTCACCGTCTGTTCAGCACCGGTCTCTACATCAACTACCTTCAGGTCCCCGTTCATCGCAATGATGAGGTAGCGGTAGGTGTTAGACCTGTCGATGAAGTGCGCCTTGGCCTTGTTAGGGGCGGCGATGTTGACAGCAGAAACGTGTTCAGTAGGAGGACGCTTCTGTAGGCCAGACATGAGGCTGGGCCATGCGTTCTCCATCCGGCTGCACATAGTGGAGAGCCGGAGAGATGGCGGCTGCTGTGAGACGCCGCCGACCAAATTAACAAGTGAGCCGGATATTAGCATTAGATTACTCCTCGTGAGAAGGCTCCACGCATGAGCATGGAGGAGGTGCTGTAGCTGTCGTAAAGCATGTTGCGATCCGACACGTCAGACTCATCACGGAGAAGGTTCAGCCAAGCCCGTTGCTCATCTTGGACGTTAAACTTGTAGAGACTGTCAGACCCAAGTAGACGCTGCTGGGCAATACGGGCAGCCGCGAGGGCTATGTACTGCTTGGCTGCAAACGGGAGGTCATCGAAGGGTAGACCAACGAATACCTCGACCGTGATCGGGTCGGTGAATGTGTAGGCGTTGTCCGTGCGATTGAACAAACGAAGTCCACGCTGGATCACATCAATGTCAGACGAGGTGTCTACACTGTCTACACGGAGTGTATTGTTCGGGAGCACGAGCTCGTTATTAGTGTTGGGGGAGAGTATGTACTTCTCGATGTTCCAATGCCAGCCAATGGCCTGCACTGATCGTGAGGTTTCGTCGATAATGTCCGAGATAACCTGAGCGTCCGGGGCGGCGCTATCGAGAGTAGAGATGGGGGGTTCACCCATTGACGAGAGGCAGATGTTGACAGCCTGTAGCTTCGTCATGGGATTAACGTAGGTAGTCATCTATGACCTCCGGTAAATAGGTAAAGTATGAATAAAAGAAAAAGTGGGGAGAGCCGAAGCCCTCCCCGTGTAAGGATTAAGCCGCCTTACGCAGTTCGATGATGCATTCTGGACGAATGACGCCGTGCATGAGTGTTCGCCACAGGTCGTTAAGCTGTGACCGCCTTTCGGCTGCTGTAGGTCGCCCTACAGATCAGACTATATCTTTCTCCGAGTCGGAGAGTTCCCATTTCAGACCACTTGGTCTTACTCCCTTGCGGGATAGTCGTTACACCTTCCTCTTGCGAGGCTTGGCTCGGTATTGTCTCATAGAGAGGTCCACCGAATTAGAGAACTTTGCTTTGCGGATTACTCCGCAGAGGGGCCATAATTAACCCACGGCCATCTTCGAAACCATCAGGGTGCCCTGACGGCGGATGTCGTATGCGCTCTCGGACTTCAGGTCCAGGAGCTTTACGGTGCCCATTGCGTATGGGTGCATAACCAGAGCCGCAGTGTCGGAGGCATCGACCTGGTACTTAGTACCGAAGTCTACAGTGCCGGTGACGTGGTTCTGGGCGAGGTTGTTGGTCTTCACGACCTTCATGCCAGCGACGTTGATGACGGTGCCATCTTCGTATGCGCCGTTTTCGGAGGTGAAGTCCTTGTTCAGGATTTTGTCGTTCGTGACTAGGCCCCAGTAGGTAGCCGGAGATACGAAGACGTAGCGATCCGATGCCGGAATGTTCTTCTCGTCGAGGGTCTGCGCCGCAGCGTAGATGCCATCAACGATCTGCTGAACAGTCGGGGTAGCGCCGATGTTGGTCGAAACCGCATCGCCTTGCCCAACTGCGCCTGCACCGATACCCGACGGGTCGCGAGCTGCCTTAACAGCCAGCGAGAACAGGTTGCGGTCGTAGGTCTGGGCGAGTGCTTCGCCGCAGCCACGGGCGTATTCCGAGCGGACCTCGTAGTGGTTCTTTGCCTCGTCGATGTTCGCGATGAACGCCGAGCTGATGAGCATGTCGTCGATCGTGACGACCTTCTCATCGTGCTGGACAGCGTTGCCGGTGATCTCAGCACCCGGCGTGTGGTAGGCAGCCGAGTTGCCAGCAATAGCGGCGAACTGGGCAGACTTACCGTGCGACAGGTTGCGAACACGAGTCTTGTCCTTCATAACGCAGTTGTTATAGAAGACGGTCATCACTTCGCCGGACCATACCTTCAAGAAGAGGGCATCGGTGTCACCAGCGCCAGCGACCTGACCAAGACGGGAGGGAGTTGCATTAGCCATAATAATATTCCTTCTGAAATGAAAAGTGGTTGATTAAGGATTAGGGTTGAAATGTAGCACTTCTCACGATCTAGTTATCCACCTCCTCACACCCCGCAGGGTTGGGATTAGGGCCAGAAGGTTTGGTTGTTCTACTTGTGTTTGGGCTGCTTACGTCTGTTAGCAGACCGGGTTTTAATGGAGAGGTTACTCATCCGGTTATCGGTGGGGTTAAGGTTCTTGTGATCCACCTCTTTACCCTTCAGAGCTTTCTCTCCATGTTTCTTTATCATCAAACGCCGCGCTCGTTGCCGCATTATGTTGGCGCGACGGCGCTCTGGCGTCCGCGATGCTTTATACTCTTTATCGTAATCACGGGCCATCGATGTAGTTCCTAGAATATGTCGCTGTTGGCGAGTTTCTTCTCGACCTCGCGACGGAACGCCGGATCAGAGCTGTAACGTGGATCAGACATTTCAGCTCGCATCTCAGCAAGTGAACGGTAGGACTGTGGGGCAGCCTGGGCGGCAGCACCTTTGACAGACCTCCGGGGCTCAAAGCCTTCCGAAGCATCGAAACGTGCCTTCAGACCAGTCACTGCCATCTTGGCGGTGTTCAGGTCGGCACTGTTTACAGCCCGGTTGTAGGCCTCGATCTCTTCAGGTGGGAGAGTGTCCGCAGCCCACTCAATCATGGACTGGTAGTTCTCACCACCGCCGACGGTTTCAAACACCTCGTTCCGCGTACGGTCGAGGAGGGCTTCCTGCCCCTTGATGAAAGCATCGACTACGTTCTTAGGGATGCCGGACTGTTCGAGCTTTGTATAAGCATCCTCGCTCAGTTCTCCCGCTTCCCAATACTCTCTACTAAGGTCATCAAAGTCCAGTCCCGCTGCTTCTGTAGCTTCGCGAGCTGCTTGCTCAGTCTCCTCTTGTGATACTTCGGTGTCTGCTTCTTCTGCGTCTTCCGGGGTATCTTCAGTCGGGATGTCATCCGCAATATTCTGACCTCTGCTTTGTTTCTTCTCCAGTTCGGAATAGGCTTTGGCCATGTCCTCGACGGAGGCGAACTTTTCAGGTAACCATGCTGGACGATCCGGGTCTACCGGGTCTTCGAACTTAGAAGCCTCGTCCTCGAGTGAAGGGTTGTACTCTTCATCGAAGCTCTTGATTTCCACGCTTTCGGTTTCTGACATTTATCATTCCTGTGGGGATGTGGCTGCGGCCTCGTCGGCCCGTGCCTGTTGATCTGCAATGCCCTTGACTACGTTCGGTGCGGCCTTTCCTGCCACATCGCCCATCATCTGCTGCATCTGCTGCATCTGGGCTAGTTGCTGTGCCTGCTGCTCCTCCTGCATCATCTGATCCTCGCTCTTAACGAGCCCAGCGGCGTCGATTCCGAGGGAGGTTGCTACGCGGGAGATGTAGTCACCGGGGTTCATGTATTTTGCTAGGACCTCAGGGCCGAGAGGCTGGAGTGCCTTCAGCATCGTGAGGTACTTGTTTAGATCGTGTCCACGACCGAGGGCTTCCAGACCTGTGACGATGGCAGGCTTCACGACACCCTTGGGGAGTGGCGGGAGGCGCTTGGCCTTGGTCATGCGGTCCATGATGCGAGTGACGAGGGGCATCTGGAACTCTTGGCTCAGGATCGAGTAGACGCCGCCGAGGGCATCTTCGAGCTCCGAGGCCATGAACCTGATCTCCTCTGCGGTCACACGCTCGGCTTGCCGTTGCACGGAGGAGTGCATGAGGAAGGCAAACGATAGGCGCTCAGTGATGGTCTTGGCGGCTTCATACGCGATCCGCATGTCGGCCTGCTTCTGGGTCTGGATGGCGGCTACGTCGTCGGCCTTGCCGATAACGATGTCACCACTCTCTGCCTTCGTGATGTCCCGCATACGGGTCACCCCGTTCGGGTTCAGCAGGAAGACAACCTTCGCAGCAACAGCAGACGCCTCGACAACAGCCTTCGAGAGGCCTTCGAGGGCGATGAGGTCGCCAATGTATTCTTCAACGTAGGACCGGCCATAGTCGTTACCGTCTACAGGGGTCCAGCGGAGGGCCATGAACGGGGGCTTCTCGATAGGCCATGAGCCCTCGGAGCCAGGTACACGCTTCTTGGCGATCTCCTGATACATCTTCCAGCGGTTGTCGTCACGGAACCAGCGGGTGAATATTTTAACGTTGCGGTCCTTAGACACGTCCGTATCGTCCTCCTCGTCGTCCGACAGGAGGGCACGGTCTTCCTCTGACAGCATCTCGCGGGACACCTCGTCCTTCGCGATAACCTCCAGGACGTTGCCCATCACATCACGCTGGACGACGTAGCTGTCCATACGGTAGACGCGAATGTCACCATCCGGCGGGAGATAGATCAGGACGTTGCCGCCAACGATCAGGTGCTTCAGTGCTAGGAAGATCGGGGACCGTAGCCCGGAGGCTTCGATCTCGGACTGGACAGCCCGTTCGATTTTGTTAAGCCCCTCGTCTACCATAGCTCGACCACCAGGCCGACCAGTCATCTCATCGAGGGTGAAGTCATCGACGATAAGCCGGAAGAAGGGAGAGTTGGGGGGAAGGAGAGACAGTAGTAGTTTGGAGGCTAGGTTATTCACTCCTCGTGCGCCGATGGACTGCCACGGGGTGTAGTACTCTGTGGTAGGTCCGTGTCCATCAGGAGGGATCAGGGTTGGCTGAGTAAGCTCAGAACAACGCTGCGCCCTCGAGAGGAACGACCGGCGACCATCTTCAAGTTGCGAGTATCTCGCTTCTAGTGTCTTATCGCCTGTATTCATTGTTTAGTCCTTATATGGGAATTGAGAGGCCGCTAGAGCCACCACTGGAGGAGTCGGTTGGGATACCAAGTCCATCGGTGCGGTACTTCTTCGTGCCTGCTGCCTTGTTCGCCATACTATCCGCTGTCTTCGGAGCCGTGTTGCCAGGAGCGGATTGCTCAAGTACCGGAGGAGGAGCTGGAGGTGGCGGCGGAGGCGGAGCGGGATCGGGGGAATTTCCGAAACACATGTCACATTTCTCCTAGTGAGTTTTGAGTTAGTTCGTTGTAGATCATGCGGAGATGACGGGCTACGCCGACCGCTCCACGGTTCATCCAGATTTCTCGCTCAGTTTGCGTCGGCTCTGGGGCCGTGTCGGGATAGAGCTTCTCTAGATACTTGATCAGCTCTTCCGAGATGTAAGGAAGTTTGTCTTCGTCCATCATATTAAATCTCACAAGTTCGGATGCCGGTTGAAGGATCAAAGGTACAAGCCTCGGCCTTTGGTTCGTCCTCCTTCGGTGCATTCAGGATGCCAAATCGTTTACCAGAGGCTCGGAATGTCGTGAGCCCTTTGGCTCCACCTTTCCAACCTTGGATGTACAGGTCCTTGAACTCATCGAACTCCACGTCATCGCCTACGTTACACGTCTTCGAGACGGCACTGTCCACAAACCGCTGGGCGGAACAGAGGACATCAACGTGGGCCTTTGCATCCACCTTGTCAGCAGTGACGCCTTCAATGGCGAAGTCCCGGTAGGCATAGTCCTCGACACGTTCTACTCGGGGTCCGTCAAAGGTCTGGATCGTGCGGTCATAGTGTAGGAGGTACGGAGGCTCGATGCCGGACGAGACGTTATCTGCGGTGAGCGAGATGGTGCCGGTCGGGGCAATGGAGGTGAGGTGTGAGTTACGCATACCGAACTCCTCGATGGATCGAAACACACTGTCTGGGAGTGTTTGTACGAAGTTGCTCTCGAGGTATCGCTCTTTGTCGAACAGAGGGAACGAACCCTTCTCTTCAGCCGTCCATGAGGAGGATAGATAGAGATTGGTGTTCAGGTCTGCGAGGATGTACGATTGCTGTTGTAGGTATTCTGGGGAACCATAGCGGAAGCCACAGGCCTCTAGTGCATTGGCCATCCCAGTGACACCGATGCCCATCCTGCGTGTGGCCTTGGCCTCACGCTCCTGCTGATTGAGTGGGTAGATGGTGCGGTCGATCACATTGTCCATAGCACGATGGACAGGATAAATATCACGGATAAGCTGATGCCTATCGAAAATGCGATTTCCTTCATTATCGTTCTTGACATATTTCACCATGTTGAAGGAGCCAAGAAGGCAGGCTCCGTATGGTGGTAGGGGCTGTTCGCCGCAAGGGTTCGTAGCCTCGATAGTTTCACAGTAACGAAGGTTGTTCATGCGGTTGATCTGGTCGATGAACAGAACACCCGGTTCTGCCCAGTCCCACGTACTGCGCATGATGTCATCCCAGAGGTTGCGGGGGTCGATGTAGCTGTACACCTTCCCGTCGAACTTCAGTGGAAACTTTTCACCAGCTTCAAGGCACTGCATGAAGTGGTCGGTAATGCCTACCGAGATGTTGAACCCGGTTAGCTTGTCAGAGTTATGTTTAGCCCGGATGAACTCCTCGATGTCCGGGTGGTCTACACGGAGGACGCCCATCTGGGCACCCCGGCGATGACCGGCAGACGCAATGGTTTGACACACTGCGTCGAAGATAGCCATGAAGCTGATAGGACCGCTGGCTCTGCTGTCCAGCGTTTTGATACGGTCGCCTTTCGGACGGAGGCGGGAGAAGTCATACCCTATGCCTCCACCCCTACGCATGGTCTCGGCAGCTTCTGCTGCACGCCCCATGATGCTGTCCATACTGTCTTCGATTATGCCTGAGACAAAGCAGTTGTAGGCGGTAGTTACTCGTGGGCTACCTATTGCAGCCTGTACTCGGCCTGCTGGTAGGAAGCGCATGTCCATCAGGATGTCAGACAATTCGCGGAAATGATCCCTGCCATCGGAGAGGGCTCCGGCGATGCGATAGATGCACTCGTCGAAGCTCTCATTATCTAACCGATACTTCATGGCGTGGATTTCTTTGGAGATTGGTAATGACGGTCCACGCCAGTTCTTCATATAATTCGATCCCTAGTTAAGAGTTGTTGTTGGAGCCCGCAGTACGAGGTCATCTAGTACGGGCGGTTTATAGTTGGGGCCTTTCAGAATTTTACCGTCGGCCCTACGGACGGGATTACCGTCCTCACCTAGCTTGGACATGTTAGACGCATGTACACGCTTGAATGCCTCATCGAAGGCATCATCGCCTACAAGGTCCAACACGGTGCTAGTCACTTCGTAAGCAGCGCTGACCGTGATGGATTCGTAATCGGGTACTTCCCGAAGGTCTTCAACATCTTCAGTCGTGGACCGCTCAAGGGCGGTGAGGAGGCCTGCACAGACGTAGGCGAGGTCTACACACTCCTTCAGTCGGTCTGCATCAGTAGATGCGGTGAGAACCTCTTTTGCTTCCTCGTAGATTAAGCCCTGCCACATGTGTAGGTCAGTAGATGCGTCGAAGAAGTCGAAGAATTGTGCTAGGCATTCTCGCTGTAGTTCCTCCAGTTCATCCGTCGGTTTTGTCATGTTACTTCCCATCGTTAATAGAAGCCTTCAGGACCCCCAAGAGTGCATATGCCATCCTCGGTGTCAGGACGATTAGCTGGAACTCATCATCCCCATCGTCCGGGTCTTCGTACTGTTGGAGGAGCATCTTCCCGTCTTCGGGAAGGAGGGAGACCTGTAGGTCTTCATGGTCTGCGTCATCAGATGTGATGCGGTAGTTGTAGGTCTGGTCTTCCAAGACTTCGAGAGTAATCATCGTGTGATCTCCACATCACCTTCCAAGTGGCGGATGCGGAACTCGATGTAGCGAATAGCCTTACGAAGGTCCTCGACACCGTTCTTATCATCAGCACGCATGCAGTACTTAACGACGTTACCCATCCAGAACGGCATGTCGTTGCGCATGATGAAGTTGATCGGCTCGATCTTCCACTTGGTGTAGTGAGACGGTTTGACGACAGCGTCGGTGGGAACGGCTTCGCCTGGCTCCTTAATCACCCGATTGGCCCAGCCCTCGAGGGTCTCAGCGCGGGCTACAGCGTCGGACATTTCCATCTGGTAATCCTCCTGAGCACAACGGCTGGTGATGTAGGGTTGCGGGGCATCGAGTGGGTAGGCGGGTTTACTTTCAGCCGCGATCGGCTTGCTACCGAAGTAGGACATGTGGACTCCATATGGTGAGTAGGTATATCGGGGGCAGATGTTGCAGCGGGTCTCGCTACATTTACCTTCGCTCTTCACGCAGTGGGTGTCGGCTTCCAAGGGATCACCTCCTGTTTCTCTTTGTTCCAATCGGAGGCTTGCAGGATGCGAGCCATGCGAGCTTGTAGTAAGGCATCGTCTTCAGTAAGGCCTGCCTTGAGGTAAGCATTGACTACAGAGGTCCAAGACAGTTCTTTGTTTAGAATGTCCGCTGCCTTCTTTGGACCTATATTGGGACAGCCGGGGTAGTTATCGGTGCTGTCACCAGTCAGGACTTGGGTATAGAACCACATATCTGTTCCGGGGGAGCCGCACTCGATTACTGCGCCGTCCACGAGGTGCAGGCCGGGTATCTGCATCAGGTCCTTATCGGCGGACCAGATAATCATCTCACGCCCCTTATGAGGGGTCGTTGCTAGGATGCCGATACAGTCGTCTGCTTCCAAAGTAGGCTTGGTGACGATTAGACCTTCGTTACGGTCGAAGACTTTCTGGACGAAGTGCTTGTACCCCACCGGCTTCCGGCTCGCCCTGTTGGCCTTGTAGGCAGGGTAGAGGGCCTTGCGGAAGTTATCCGATGAGGAGAAGCATAGCGAGTACGAGCTCGCGTGTGCAGCGTCCACAAGGTACTCGATCTGGTCGTCAAACGAGATTTGAGCTTCCTTGTGGTCACATGTAATCGTCCAGACATCGGTCTCCCATTCCGTCTCCGTCTCAGCAGCAGCGCATGCGCGGTAGGCTACTATGTCGGCGTCGATGAGGAGATGTCTGTTCATGGATTAGCTTTCCTTCTGTTCACGACCAAGCGGGACGCAGGCATGTTTGATGTTTGCGATCTTCAGCTCTTTTGGGATCGAGGTGAGCACCCTGAAACGCATCATTTCGCAGACTTCATTCGATGGGGTAAGGGTGACCTTGTACTTGATGGACTGAGCCTCTCCGAGTTGAGGGGCCATCAGGAGGATGATTACAAGTGCGTACATTGTCGTTCTCTTTCGCGTATGAGGGTGTTCACAAGTGTGATGAGGGTTGACATCTGCCGAGCTGCTGTATGCAGGTTTGCAGCCTGTGAACTTAGGGAAGTGTTGGGCGCATCTTTCAACTCAGCGGCCAGCCTGTGTAGGTAATCCGCTGTGCGCCTATACGTCATGAGCGTATCACTGTGCGTTTCTTTATCCATGCTTTTGGTATCGCCATTCTTTGGTTGTGAGCGCCCTCTGACATCGTGGCTGCGATGATGACCTGATCTTTGTCTTCGTGGATCGGCCAGCCTATTGTGACGCACTGGGCTACTGGAGCCGTCTCTTGTCCGACAGTCTCGTAAGACCAACCAACGGATGCGCAGGCATCCGCCCACTCGATCAGTACGGGTTTAATCTGCTTAGTCTTTGTCATAGAATGGCTCCACGTCGATTGAGATGAATGTTGCGAGTAGCCACAGGAGGATCAAAAGACCCAACATGAGGCCGCCTATTGTCGCGAGTGTGTACAGGATTATGTTACCTAACATCAGTGCGTCTCCGCCCAGTTGCGACCAATCTTGAACTCCCCACTCAAAGGAACACGGAAGCCCAAATCTTTACCTGCGTCCTCGATACAGCGAACACAGAGTTCACCAACCTCCTGAGCCAAGTCAGGGGGACAGTCGATCTGTAGTTCGTCATGGACGTAGGCGACTTGGTGAACCTTGTCGGCCCACCCTCTTTCTTTCAAGGCACGGTTGAATTTGATTACCCACACCTTCGAACTGATTGCACCGGCTGACTGCAACAGCGTGTTCAGTGCCGAATGTTCCGATCGAATGTGGAGGCGTCTGCCATC